>Ga0164313_10005729_pt1 | contig 10989 bp, 8 predicted proteins | sample GuaBasSedimGuay4_FD_113735 | JGI IMG/M metagenome (GOLD analysis project Ga0164313, IMG submission 113735) | Subseafloor sediment microbial communities from Guaymas Basin, Gulf of California, Mexico - Guay4, Core 4569-4, 0-3 cm | ecosystem: Environmental > Aquatic > Marine > Hydrothermal vents >...
TGATGGGACGTGGACATCTCCTTGGCTTCGTTTTCATGGCAGAAGGCGCAGTCGGCGGGAGACTGGACTGTCTTCATGAACGCGCCCTCGTGCATATAACCCGCGGGGTCGTCCTTCTCGGCGGCATGACAGTTGTAGCAGCCGATCTGGCCATCCTGCGACGCCGCGTGAGGAGAGTTTTTCCACTGCTGAACCAGGGAGTTGTTTTCCTTCAAGTGGCAATTGATGCACTTGACGTTTTCCTCCTGGATGAGAGTGCTGACAACATCCTTGGATGCGGTGGTGGTGGCCAAAGCCGCACCCGCGACCAGAATGAAGACGCAGGCCAACACAGGGGCCAACTTCCACTGTCTCATACCATTCCTCCTACGACTCTTTGCGGAACTCATGGGGCGACACCTCGAATTGTAGACTGTTTATCATCCTGCCAGAAGGGAAAGATTTTCCCCAGCAGATAAAGGACCATGATCGGAAACACCATGATGACCACCGCAAGCAGAATCCCTTCCTTTTCCAACCATGCCGGCTGGTAGAAGACGGAACCGCGGCCGCTTTTGGACATCAGTTGGCCGCCGATCACCACGTTCCAGCGCATGAAAAGCACCTGGAGCAGGATGAGCGCGGCCATGACGGGAGCCAGGACATTGACCAGGGCATGCCTGTTCTTGGTCAACTGGAGGACGCCCATCAGGATGAGGGGAAGACCGGACAGAACCAGGACCTGTCCAATCCAGTAACTGTTGTACAGGGGCCCCCACAGCAGGCCGTGAAGGGCGGGCCAATGGCTGGTGGCCATGTAGCCGTGGGTAAAAACCTCGAGCATCTCGAAGGAGAAATTCAGGATGAAGAAACCCCCGAGAAACTTGACGCAGGTACGCATGCAGCGCGGATCGATGGGGCGACGGGAAACCTTCATCAGGAAGACATAGGCGAGGATGATTCCCGCGATCCCCGAGACACAGGCCGAAAGCAGGAAAATTATGGGCATCAGCGGGGTGGCCCACAGCGGATTGGCCTTGACGCCGCCGAAAATGAAACCGACGTAGCCGTGCAGCGCGCAGGCCATGGGAACACCGACGACGGACAAAAACCTGATGATCCTGCGGTCCAGTTCCAGGGCCTCGGCTGAGAGGTTGTCGCTGGCCATGGACATCACCAGGTAGAAGATCCGTTTTAACCCTTTCGCAGCCTGGTGTCTGGCCACCAGCGTGGGCCGGTAGATGAAGAAGATCTCCAGGATCAGTATCAGGCCGTAGGCCGCGTAAAAATAGCCGAACCCCGCCATGGCCGAAGTCGGGTTCGGCGTCAGGAACATGCTCATGGCCCGCCCGGGCTGACCGAGATGCACCAACAGGGGCACCGTGGCGCAGGTCAGGAAAGCGAGGGCGAAAAGAAGCGAGAATCCGGCAAGGGGCCTCAGGGTCTGAATGTGGAAAACGTGGTACATGGACGAGACGATAAAAGCCCCGGCCACGATCCCCGTGATGTAGGGATAAAGCACGATCATCAGGGTCCAGTGAACCTGAAGGTCGTTGGGGAAGACATACCCCGAGGCCGTGGCCGCGATTTCGGCAAGCACGTGCATCAGGTCACTTCCCTTCTCAGGCCGAGATAGTGTAACGAGGGTTCATTCCCCATATCCGGTTTCAGGACCGAGATAACCTGGGGTTCGTGAAGCAGTTTGTAGACCTCGGATTGTTTGTCGTTCAGGTCACCGAATATCCTCGCTTGGGTCGGACAGGCATCCACGCAGGCCGGCTGCATGCCCTTGCGCACCCGGTGGTAGCACCAGGTGCATTTTTCAGCGGTCTTTTTCACGGGGTTGATGAAACGAACCGAATAGGGGCAGGCCTGCACGCAATAGGAGCAGCCGACACAGCGCTTTTCGTCGATGAGCACAAATCCGTCCGGGGAACGGAAAGTCGCACCGACGGGGCAGACCTGAACACAGGAGGACTTTTCACACATGTTGCACAATTTCGGCACGAAAAAAGTGTCCCGTAAGGGATTGGGGATATCGTCCCTGCCGGTTAAAAATCCATCCAGCCCGCCGTTGGGCGAATCGACGTAAACGTTGTCCTGGTCATCGATTAAATAGCGTTCGACCCAAGTGCGGAAATGGCCGTCTGGCACCTGGTACTCGTTTTTGTCGGCCACGCAGCAGGTCCCACAGCCAATGCAGTTGGTTATATCCACGACGAAGGCGAATTTTTTGCCGTTGAGATAAGGCTCCTTCTCATCCCCCACACCGGCAAGCTGTTGGGCAATCAAGGCGGAACCCTGTGGCAGAACCAGAAGAAGGGATCCGCCGATGGCGCCGCTCAGCACCTTCTTGATGAAACCCCGGCGATCAAGGTCGATTTCACTCCTGAGCCTGGTCATTTCATCCATGGCTCACGACCTTTCCCGTTCCGGCGGCAGGCCCATCATTTCCCGGGCCTCGTGCACCCATTTCAACGGAGCATGAACATGGTGGCACTGATCGCAGATGTGATGGGTGCGCACCTTTTTCTCTTCCAGGTGCTCGGGGAAGGCCACCAGTTTGATGGATTCCGGAGGCATGGCCTGAATGATCTTGTTGTGGCACTTCACACACATCGGCTTGATGTCCTGGCCACGAACAACCGGCATGGTGGCAAACACCACATCGTCTTTCACATGGTCCGCGTAGGCGCCGTGGCACACTTCGCACAACACGGTCTTGTGGACTCCGTCGACGTGGATTTTTTTGATCAGGGGATGGCATTCGAAACAGGATTCGCTGGACATGATCCGGGCCTGGCGGTTCGCCTCATCCTCCACGGCGCCCGGGCGGTAATGACCGAGCTTGCCGAATTCATCCGGCAGCATGGCCTGCCTGATAAACGTGCCCGCGATCATGACGGCAACCAGCGTCAGGACGATTCTGACAATATGCGCCTTGGGCGATGATTTGAATCCCGGTTGCAAATGTTCCTCCCAAAAGCAGGTTTTTTTCTTCCAGGCTGATCCCTGGAAAAACCGTGCCCTGATGAGCCATAATGCAGAGTACGCAAGTAGGCGTTGTTGGGATTATGGTGGCCGTGCTGTCACGATGCAAGTCACTCTTTTTATTGAACTTGAGAACCATTTTCTCCAGAAATTCAACCGTCTGAGTCTTGTATCCTGACCTTGCCCCGATTCACCCCTGAAAGATCTCTGAAATGAGCAAAAAAGTTTTCATTTTAGTTGATCAGAATGCCAAATTTTTGATATAATATCCATGGAATTCAAACGAACCCCCAACCTTGTTATTACCCGGGATACGAAGGGGCAATAACCGTTGGGTTACTCCAGAAATGAGGCGGATAATGAGAAAGTCACTGATAATCACAGCTTTGGCCTTGGTTTTCCTGGCGGGCAATGCCTTTGCCGGTGGCAAGGGTGCGGTTAAGGTCGATTTTGATCCAAATGTTGGCTTTGTGAATCTCAATACCACCGCCAGCGGGATGCTCATTGCGGCGGTACATATCGACAGCGGTCTACCCAACGACGATTACTCGGTCACCGTTCGAGTCAGATATGAGGATGGCAGCAAGGATATTTTCAACGATATTGCCACTCTCACCACCAATGGCCAGGGTAGGGGCAATGCTCAGGTCCAGGTGGATATCAATCCCCCTGCGGGAAGCAATACACTCCGTCGCATTGCCGTCCGGGTCGAAAAAGCGAACGATCCAGTATATCTGGCGATCGCCTGGGATATTCCCCTCAAGTGATCCGGGTCCATGGAGGAACTCCGGCAAACCTGGCACCAAGCACCCCTCCCCCCATGCGGTTGGCGGATGGGGTGCGTAGGATATTGGCATGAACACCGGATTTAATTATCCCGGATCCAGAATTTCTGGTTCTTTCCATCCACTCAGAATGTTTGCCCTTGGGCACCTATGCCGAAGTTTGGCAAGCAGGAGGTCAATAGTGAGATCGCTTTTCTTTTCCGCGTTGCTGTTTTTATTGTTTGCCGGTTCCGCCAATGCCCAGACGCCCTTCCCGGGACGGACCCTCGTCTCGGCCAGTGCTGAACTCGAAACACATCTGGTGGAACAGGACGGCACTATCGTCCAGACCTGGCACGGCGCCCAGCGCCCGCGCACCGCAGCCTATCTGCTGGACGACGGCTCGATTCTCCGGCCCTGCAAAGACGTGAATGGATCCTTCGTCGCCATCACGGCCGGAGGCCGCCTCCAGCGGATCTCCACCGACGACGTGGTCGTCTGGGACACCCTGATATCGGGCCCGGACCACATGCAGCATCATGACATTCAGCCCATGCCAAACGGCAACGTGCTGGCGATCGTCTGGCAGCGCAAGACGGCGGCCGAGGCCGCTGCCATGGGACGAGTGACGGCCATGGGGAGCGAAATCTGGCCAGACGCCATCTATGAAATCGAACCGACGGGCCCGACCAGCAGCAACGTGGTCTGGGAATGGCATGTCTGGGATCATCTCATCCAGGACATTGATCCGGGTCTGCCCGGCTACGGTGTTCTCGCTGACCACCCCGAGCTCATCGACATCAACTTTCACGAAGTCACCGGGGGCAGCTGGACCCACCTGAACTCGGTGGACTACGACCCCGAGCGCGATCTGATTATCTTCAGCTCGCGGAACTTCGACGAGGTCTATATTATCGACCACAGCACAACCACTGCGGAGGCCGCCGGACACACGGGCGGCAGCCACGGCAAAGGCGGCGACCTCCTTTACCGCTGGGGCAACCCTCAAACCTACGGCCGCGGCGACAAAACCGACCGCGTCTTCTTCGTCACGCACGGCGCCAACTTTATCGACCCGGGCCTGCCGGGCTACCGCAACATCCTGGTCATCAGCAACGGCGACCGCGATGGCGACACTAATGACTATTTCGAGGTTTTCGAGATCACGCCGGCTACGGATATCCATGGCAACTTCGTCATCAATCCGGGCGAACCCTTCGGACCGGCCGCTGCGGTCTGGTCATACAGAGACCCGGATTCCCTCTACTTTGGCGCCACCCAGGGCAACCCTCAACGCCTGCCGAATGGAAACACTTTCCTCTGCCTGGTGGACAACGGTCACATGCGCGAGGTAACCGAGGCCGGCGCCACCGTCTGGGATTGGCAATACGGTGCCCGCGTTGGCCGTGCCCTGAAATACTACGAACCGGGTGCCTCCGCGGTGCCTGACGGCCAAATCACTCCGACCGTCGCCGCGTACCGCCTGCTGTTTCCTCAGCCCAACCCGTTCAACCCTCAGACCGTCATTCGCTTCGAACTGGACTTACCCGGTCGGGTTGAGGTCGCGGTCTTCGACCTGAGCGGCCGCCGCGTCGCGCTCCTGGCAGAGGGAGACTACGAGGTTGGCAAATACAGCGCCACCTGGAATGGTCGGGATAATACTGGTCGCCTCGCGGCCTCCGGCAACTACCTGGTCAGGATGCGGGCCGGCTCTTCGTTCGTCGCGAACCAAACGATAACGCTGTTGAAATAGGTTGTGCCTTTGAAATTGTGTTTTTCAGTAAGCCATCTCCAATTCGTGTCTCCGATTCCGCTTGATAGCCCGGGGTTCCCTTTTTTTGGTCTTGGTTGGCTTCCAGAATGACATGATTTCCCCTCCCTGCCCGGACACGCAAACCCCCAGTGGCCTATAGGAGTCTACGAAACCAGGGGAAGTCCACTCTCGACTAAAACGACGGCGGGGAGTATTCATATCAACACCTCCTGGCTACACAAAAGTAGCCCTTTCGAGATGTCGGAAAAAGGAAGGCAAGTACAGTTCCGTGTGGTGGGTTGTAGGGTTTTGACTAGGCACAGGTTTTGAGGAGGGATAGGGTCAATATGGAATCACCCAAGAATCCCGCTCGAGATCGATCGACCCGCCCATCGCCTCCTCGACGACACGGTCGATGATCTCGATACCGCGTCTGGCCATCGCGGGAAAATCGTCGATCCCGTCGTTCGGAAATCCCCGACGTGTGCGGTGGATGTCGAAGCGTTCGGGGAACGATCGTCCAAACGCGGCCTCCACCCTTTCCCGGCCATGCAGGAAGCCGAGCAGGCCGCCCCAGGTCGCTGCGGGGTTGTCGGCGTCCCAGCCGGCCAGGGCAGCGATCTTGATGGTCTCGCGGATATCACCCTCGCCATAGAAGAGGCTGACCAGGCTCGCCGCGAAGTTGATGCCCGAGGCGAAGCAGCCGTTGCACCAGAGACCGCGAGAGGTGATATCGTAGCCGTCCTCCTGGCGAACCTGATACCTTTCGTAGAGTTCGTCGCGCACTTGCTCCCAAGCAACTCCGGCCTCGTACCTTTCCCGCACGAAGTCGTACATCGCCGCAGGGGTCGACTGCTCGGGAAGGCGCGCTCGGGCCTCGCCCGCCAGCCACAGGACCCATTCGCGCGGTGATCCCTTTGGATCGACCGCCGCGGCGAGCGAGTGCATGACCACGTAGAACTCCGCGGCAAGTTGCGCGTCTCTGCGAGCGGTGGTGCGTATCGGGAGGTGGGCCATGCGCAAGGCGACATCGGGACGACCCGGTGCAAAGAGTCCGAAGATCTCCGTCGTCAACTGGGCGTCGATCATGTCGCTGTGGGAATTGAGGTCCGGATCCCCAGTCGCCGGAGGCTCGAAACCCTCCTCCATGAGGTCGCGCGCCCGCTGGTTCGAGACCCACAGATAGTTCTCCGGCTCGCCGTTGGCGTTTGTGTAGGGGGTGTCGGCGTCGGACCAGATGTGGCGAAGCCAGCCTGCACGAATCTGAGCTCCTGTCAGAAACGTCGTCTCTTCTGACCAGAGAAGGTGCTGATACATGTACTCGATGTCGGTATCGTCGTCGGCCCCCCAGATCGAGTCTGGATCGCAGAAGACGAAGTCGATCGTCGCGGAGAGAGAACTCGACTGGCCACCACCCCAGACCGCAGGCTGATCGGGTCCGCCCCAGTCCTCGCGCGTGTAGAACTCCCCGTGTGGTCCTTCGCCGCCGATCTTGTCCATCTCGGTCACCAGGCCGGTCCAGTTGCCGATGCACTGGCCCAACCAGAAGCCCTGGAGCTTCTCGGCGTACGCAGCACGGGACAGCACCAATCCCGTTTCGTTCTGTGCCTGAGCCGAGGGCCAGACCGCAAGAAAAACCACTAGGCTGGCGCAGCAGATGATCTTTGATAGCTGCATCGTTGTGCTTTCAGTCCTTCGTCGAGTCCGCAGTCGTTGAACCGATGGAATCTATCACGACACTGAAAGCACTGCTAGGAGAGACGGTTTCGATCGGTGATCGCAGTACCCAACACCGCTAAAATCGAGAGCGTCGTTAAACCTAGAATCCGACCCCACCCGCCAGAACCGCACAACCCGTTGCCATAACTGGGCATAAACAAAAAAACCCGGAAGCTCTCGCCCCCGGGCCGCACCGCTAACCGATATGTCTGTCGAATTCCGCGAAAAAAAACTGGCTCCCCGGATGGGACGGGAATACGGACTTTTGGGGCTGAGACTCGGTTGAAAGCAGAATTGCCCTAATGGGTCGATTGAGCCCCGAATGGAATATCTGGGAGGAACCAGGAAAAACAGACTGACATATAATCTAGATCAAAAAGATCTTGTTTGTAATGAAATCGGTGATACAATACGCTTCTTATCGGTTACTGACATCGTCCGAGTTTGCAGTATCGGCCTTTTCATGCGGCAGGTTCATCCACAAGGGACCACCGATCGGCTGAAATGGAGATTCCATTGAATACTCTTAGACCCATTCGAATATGCCTTTCCTTCGATGGCAACCTCCTCCTTCCTGCCTGGAAATCCTGGAAATTTCAGATCCACAGCATGGTCCTGATCCTGATTACCTTGCTGTCCTGCCTTGGAATCCCCTCCTCATCGGAAGCCCAATGCATCGATTATCGCGGATACATCCACCGGGTGGGCGGTGTGGGCGGTCTGAACGACGATGGACATCGCATTGGTGATGCCAGGGGCGTTGCCGTGAAAGGCCACTACGCCTACATCGCCGACACATGGCACGGACTTCAGGTTGTCGACGTTTCCACCCCCCACGCCCCGCAAATCGTCTGGGAGGACCCGCAGGAGGTGGCTGTCCAATCCATCGAAGCTGAGGGCGATCATGTCTTCCTGACCTCATATCTGGAGGGATTCATTGCCTTCGACACCAGTCAGCCGGAAAATCCCGTTCCCTCCGGCAGCGTCGGGAATTTGTACTACGTCGAAAACGTCGCCCTGATGGGGGGCTACGCCGTCAGTGCTGATGGGGATGACGGACTCAGGGTCATTGATGTTTCCAATCCCCAGTCCCCTCGGATCATCAGTCATCTTGCCTTGGAAGGATATTCCGAAGGTGTGCAGGTTTCCGGCAACCTGGCGATCGTTTCCAGTGATGATGTTGGACTACAGGTGGTGGACCTCAATTCCCCGGCATCTCCCCAGGTGATCGGCAGTCTTTCCTTGCCTGGAGTATCCAACGCCATCGCTGTGGATGGAGATCACGTCTACATCGCAGCTGATCTCGCCGGCCTTTGGATCGTCAGCATCGCCGATCCCTTACTGCCCACTCTGGTCGGGACGGTCGATACCCCGAGCCGTGCCAGGGACCTCGTCTATTCCGGCGGATTTGTCTACGTGGCTGACCATTCCCATATGCAGGTCATCGACGTATCCGATCCCACCGCCCCACTGCTCGCCGGCACAGCCGACACTCCCGGAACCGCCTACAATATCGCCGTACAAGGGCAACACGTCTACGTCGTCAGCGGGGGCGCGGGGTTATCGGTCATCGATGTCTCCAACCCTCTCATGCCAACCATACTCGTGACGGAACCAACCATTTCCCAACCCAGCAAGGTCGATGTTTCCGATGGGTTCCTGGCCATCACCCAGGAGTTCAGCCACAACGTCGCGCTCTACGACATCACGATTCCCACCTCTCCCCTGTTTTCCGGGTATTTGAATGTACCAGGATCCTTCGGGGGCCTGGTCACGACCCCCACCCACATCTACTTCGCCTGCCAGGATCATGGATTGGCCATCGCAGACGTATCCTCACTGGAGACACCGGAAGTCGTCGGGTGGTTTGACGAGATGGTGTCGGGCGTGGGGCTCTCCATCGAGGCCGGTCACGCCTTTGTCGCCTGTGGTGAGAAGGGGGGCCGCGTGATTGACATTTCCGACCCTGGCACGCCATCCATCGTGGGTCGATTTCCTCGTATGGGGGACTTCCGGGATGTCCTCACCCAGGGGACTTTGACCTATTTGCTGAATAACGAAGTGGGGATCCATGTCGTGGACATTTCCGATCCCACGACACCCACCCTTCTCGAAACGGTGACGATTCCGGAGGAGATGTCGAGTCTGGCCTCGGACGGGTCCCACCTCTACGTGGCCGGGTACTCCGGGCTTCATGTTCTGGCACTAACTGACCCCACCAATCCGGTCATCGTCGGTTCAGTTCCCCTTACGTACAACCTCAGCGACCTCCAGGTTCGGGACAACCATGTCTTTCTCACGGATGTGAACTATGGACTGGCCGTCGTCGACGTGTCCATTCCCAGCGATCCCATCCACCTTGGAACGACCCGTGTCGGGGGGCCGACGGGACTGGCCATCGAGGGAGACCACGCCTACATCACCGATTATAATGGGGGCCTCGAGATCATTGAAATCAGGACCAACCAGTTCGGCCCCATCAGGGGGGATTTTCCAATAGACTACAGTTCCCGTGAAATGGCCTGGTCAGGAAACATGGCCTATTTGGCCTGTTATTCCGATGGGCTGAAGGTGATCGATTTCGGGAACCCGGAGGCACCGGTTGAGATCGGCCAATTCGATCCCACAGGGGACGTCCTGGGTGTGACCGTGGTTGGTGATCTGGCCTATTTGGCAAATTCCTCGCTGGGCCTCCAGATAGTGGATGTGTCCAATCCCTCTTTACCTGCCCTGCTGGGCCAGAGTCCGGCCGCGGCCCGGGACATTGCCGTGCAAGGGAACCTGGCCCTGCTGGCCGCCGGAAACGACGGCATGTTGGTCTTCGACATCGCCACCCCCCAGACTCCGGTTCCTATGGGTACCATCGACACACCCGGGTACGCTGGGGACGTGGCCATTTCCGGAAACACCGCCTTGGTTGCGGATGGTACGGTCGGCGTGCACATCATCGACATTACTGATCCCTCGAACCCTGGTGTTCTCAGCTCCATCGGGACGAATGACAAGGCCTTACGCATCGATCTCCAAGGCTCCCTGGCTTTCGTGGCCGACCATTATGCGGGAATCCAGATCATCGATTTTGGCAACCCCCATGCCCCTGTCCTCGCCGGAAGCTTCTATTCACCAGGCCGGACCTGGGATGTCGCCGTCGAAGGAGATGTTGCATATTTGGCAAATTACAAGGGTGGGGCCCAGATCCTGGACGTCAGTAATCCCACTTCTCCAAGGCAGATCGGCAGTATCATAGATGTTCCCTGGACTGACTGGGTGCGGTTTGCAGGTGATCACGTCATCGTCCGCGGTTTCAATATCCTCAGGGTCCTGCCCATGCATTGCAATTCTGTCAGTACCTCACCGGAATTACCTGTCCCCAGCAATTCAAGCATCCGTCAGGCCTTTCCCAATCCCTTCAACCCAAGTGTCACGATCCAATTCACACTTCGCCGGTCCGGCCATGCCCGCATGGCGGCCTTCGACCTGTCCGGAAAGAGAGTCGCTCTCCTTCAAGACACCTGGCTCACTGAAGGGTTGCACGAAGTCCATTGGGACGGGCGGGATGATCGCGGAAGAGTCTTGGCGGCAGGGCCCTACTTCATCCGCCTTCAATCTGGAGGGATCGAAGATGTCCAAAAGGTCATGCTGTTGAAATAAGGGCGTCGTAAAGGGAGAGCCCTATTCCGCTTTAAGTCAGGCTCCCCGGGTGGAACTCAAACTCCACCTCTTTTACTTAAGCCCCCAACTTAGGCAAGGTGAGCCGATAAAAAGCCACCCGGATGCAGAAAA
>Ga0164313_10005730_pt1 | contig 10988 bp, 14 predicted proteins | sample GuaBasSedimGuay4_FD_113735 | JGI IMG/M metagenome (GOLD analysis project Ga0164313, IMG submission 113735) | Subseafloor sediment microbial communities from Guaymas Basin, Gulf of California, Mexico - Guay4, Core 4569-4, 0-3 cm | ecosystem: Environmental > Aquatic > Marine > Hydrothermal vents...
AGCAATGCCCAATTCATATCTATGTATCTTCTTAATACCACTGCGCTTAAATTTTCTTTCTAAATGGTCGATAATCTTTCTATCCACAACTGGATACCAAAGGGCATAGGTTCCAGTAGGAAATTTTTTATAGGCGCTATCAATAGTGTTAAATACTTGGGCATAATCTGTTTTAATTTCGTACGACGGATCAATCAGGACCAATCCTCGGCGTGATACTGGTGGTAACAATGAAAGCAGTCCCTTGAAACCATCTTCACGCATTACTCGAATGTTTCTACTCTTTGCTGCATGTTTTAGCAGTAACTCTGCATCTTTGGGGTGTAGTTCATATAACCAACTTCGGTCTTTTCTACGTAGAAAATACTGAGCGATAATCGGCGAACCTGGATAGAAATTTAACTTCCCTGCTGGATTATATTTAGCCAAGATATCAAAATAAGTGGCAAGTTCAGGCCACTGTTCGGTTTTTAGTTTGCCAACCCCTTGAGTGTATTCCTGTAATTTAGCAGCATGTTCGCTGTGTAAATTATATAAACCCGCACCGGCATGACTGTCGATATAGTCAAAGGCACTGTCTTTCTTGATCAGATGCTCAAGGATTTCAATAAGGACAATGTGTTTAATAACATCAGCATAATTTCCAGCATGAAACGAGTGTCGGTAGCTTAACAATGATAGTTCCTAATATAGGTAATACGACGTATTATAACGCTTGCTGAATCATGGATTTTCAAGTAATTTGACTATGTTATCAAGTCGCATAGATCAAGTATATGGGTCATTCAGATAACGATTAATATGGGGAGACGATTGAATGCTAAACCTGAGTTCTAAAAACTGCTACCAAACATTATGGTTTGTTGTTTTTCTATGCATTGCATTGAGTGCTCATTCAGCTTCATCCTATTATGCCTGCTCTAGTTGCGGCAGTGATATCAAAACCTGCAATTCTATTCCTAAACAGTTAGAGAAAATCAAAACTATTCTCAAACAAGGACGATCAGAATAGTTAACATCTTATGTCAGAAATTAGCTCACCTTGTGTAAGAAATTGCTGTCTTGATACGAATAATATTTGTCTTGGTTGTTTCCGTAGTATTGAAGAAATCATGAAATGGAGCAATGTCGAAACAAACTCTCAACAAAAACAGCAAATATTATGCAATTCCGAAGCTCGCAAAGCGACGCATCACGCTACTTCATGAGCAAATAGTTATGAAACTAATTTACACCAATGAAAACCGCTATTTGGTGCACAATATTCAGAACTTAATAGAAAATGCTGATATTGAAATCATGTTAAAAAATGAATTTTTGGCAGGTGCTGCCGGCGATCTGGTACCACATGAAACTTGGCTCGAACTCTGGGTAGTCAATGATTCAGACTATGACAAGGCAATGCAGACTATCGAATCATCATTCAGTTCAAATGATGATTCTGAGTGGGTTTGTAAAAATTGTAACGAAAAAAATGATGCTTCATTTGAATTTTGTTGGAACTGCCAATATAGTGCCCCACCTCCCTCATAATCTTTTTCTATGATTATAGGATAAACCAATAATGTTACAAATTTCTCAGAGTGTATCGATCCCTGATGATGAGATTGAACTCTCAGCAATACGATCACAGGGTGCTGGTGGACAGAACGTAAATAAAGTATCTTCTGCTATTCACTTACGCTTTGATATCAATGCCTCGTCTCTACCCGATTTCTATAAACAACGTTTATTAAAGCTACGTGATCGCCGTATCAATAAAGATGGCGAGATTATTATCAAAGCTCAAAAGTTTCGTACTCAGGTGAAAAACAAGGAAGATGCCCTGGAACGATTACAGGACATAATCAAAAGTGTGGCCACAGTACAAAAAGTAAGACGGCCAACCAAGGCAACTAAAGGTTCTCAAAAAAGACGGATGGATAGTAAAACCAAACGAGGTAATACCAAGAAGTTAAGAGGGAAAGTTTCAGAATGATTGAGTCTTCTTTGTGATTGTGCAATACAAAACTATTTGTACTTAACAATATGAATAAAAGTAGAATAGTTTTTATCTTCTATCAACAGCTGTTCTACTCGTAACGTCACATCATTGTTACCTAGGTACTATTTTGAATCACGAAAAAATCATCAAACCAGTTCGTCATTGGGTAGAAACTCTAGTGGTTGGCTTGAACCTTTGCCCCTTTGCTAAACGTGAATTAATAAATAATCGGGTACGCTTCACAGTGACAGAGGCTGCCACTGAACAACAACTCTTGGAAACGCTTCAAGCCGAGTTGCAATTGCTTAATGATGATCAATCTATTGAAACCACCTTGCTTATCCATCCTGATGTGTTACAGGTTTTTTACGATTACAATGAGTTTCTGGATTATGCTGATGGCTTGTTAGTCCAGATGGAATTAGATGGCATTTATCAAATTGCCAGTTTTCATCCGAATTATCAGTTTGCTGATACGGAACCTGATGATGTAGAAAACTATAGCAACCGATCTCCCTACCCTTTATTACACTTGATTCGAGAGCAAAGCTTGGAATGGGCAATTGCCAGTCATCCAAATCCAGACCAAATTCCACAACGTAATGTTGATCTATTAAAAAGTCTCGGTCAAGATAAAATGCAGGCTTTATTTCAATCTCACTTTGATGAGACTGAGGAATAAGATGAATGGCATTATAAAAGACATTTTATTGGCCGAAAAAACTGGCAAAATGCTGTTTTCACAACATACAGCCGAACTTCACGCTGGCAAAGGGATTGTTGGTGATCGGTATTATTTATCTCAAGGTACGTTCTCTGAAGATTTAGCAGAACTACCTGACTTTGAAGTAACTCTGATCGAACAAGAACAGATTGATGCATTTAATACCACAACTGGTTTAGCTTATTCAGGTGCTGATTTTCGTAGAAACCTAGTCACTAAAAATATCAATATTAATGAACTCCTAGGCCAAGAATTCTTTGTCGGTAAAGTAAAGCTTAGAGGCATTCGACTGTGTGAACCCTGCGCTCATTTATCGACAATGATTGGAGAGCAAGTGTTGGAACATATGGTTCATAAAGCCGGTCTAAGAGCTCAAATCATCATCGGTGGTGAAGTCCATATTTCGGATTTAATCACTGGCTGAAAATGGAGAAAAAATGAAAAAACTATTAGCCATATTGTTAGTGTCGGTAAGTTTTATTGCATACAGCTATGCAGATATTTTAAATGATTCAATACTGACTCCTGAAATAAGAAACATCACATTGAATTCTTTTTCTGCTGAAGACAATCGTGCTGTTTTTGATGTGGAGGTTTACAACCCTAATGCGTTCAAATTACCTGTGAGAAAATTGCATGGCAGAATTCACCTTAATCAATATAATGTCGCTGATATCGAAGCGACAAGTAACAACAGTTTAGCCGCACAGGCAACCCAGATGTTTACAGTGCCAGTTGAGATTGATCCTGATGCACTAATGAATGCAGCAACTGGCGTAATGATACAAGGTCAGGCTAAATATAGTTTTAAGGGATATATGATGACACCTATTGGTGAAATGCCTATTACCGAAGAAGGTGAATTAACTACAGAACAAATTCTTGCATTGTTAAGTACTACGCTACCAGGCCAATAGTGCCTATTCTTTATCGCCTATAAATGACGTCACTCGCCTGATAACAGTCTTATCGCGTAAGATTCGACGATGACCTAGACCAGCAGTGATTACAAGTTCACTATTAGGCCATTCTTGGGCAATAAGTTTGCTGCTTTTCATAGGTACATCCATATCATCCTCATCATGAATAATTAACCCTGGGATAGTGATCTCTTTAACCATTTCAGGCATTGAAAACCGTTTCCACATTTCCTCGCCGAATTGTTGCTCTAGAAGCTTTTTGTGTAAATCTATAATTCGAGGCTGAATCTGGAGTATTGCTGCAAAGACTTCAACCAATCTTTCTGCATTCGAGGCAGAAGCAATGCAAATAATCTTGTGCATTTCAATACCCTCACGAACTGCATGTAGCAAACATAAACCACCAAAAGAATGTGAAATACCAGCTTTGAAAGGCCCGTATTCATGGGAAAGTTTTTGAATGACACGACTTATTTCTGGCAGGTTTGTACTATTAGCAGACGTTCTGCCATGTCCAGGAGCATCAAAAGAAATTACCCGATAACCTTGCTCAACTAGATCTTGTGCAAATAATCCTAGTTGAGCAGCACGGCCATTCCAGCCATGTACAAGTAAAATTGTAGGCTCATTATGTTGTCCCCAGATGTAGAGTTGAATTTTATTCTGCTCTACATTAATCGTTTTCCATTCGGCTGTTTCTAAATGGTTTTGTTCGCGTCTTGGCTCTGCAACCCTACATGTTTTAAACCAAAGATGATTCACCACTCTCGCGGCCAGAGGTGGTGATATTAGTGTCAGAAGATGAATATTGAAACGCATCACTTTCAGCATAAAAGGCAGTTTTAATTTACGTTTTGTCATCATAAATAAGCTTACAAAGAATGTCTTTTTTATTTTTTAGGTCGAAACGGTTTAATCACCGTTTCATCACATTCTAAATAAGGTCCACCCATCAGATCGATACAATACGGTACGGCAGGGAAAACAGCGTCAAGACATTCTCGAATAGATTTGGGCTTTCCAGGCAAGTTGATAATAAGGCTGTCGCCTCTTAAGCCTGCCGTTTGACGAGACAATATGGCAGTGGGGACAAATTTCAATGATTCTGTACGCATTAACTCACCAAATCCTGGCATCATTCGGTCACAGACAGATTCAGTTGCTTCTGGAGTAACATCACGTTTTGCTGGTCCGGTACCTCCAGTTGTGACAATCAGGCTACATTGCAGTTCATCAGCCATTCTAATCAGTGTTGTTTCAATAATATCCTGTTCATCGGGAACCACCTCATAGATAGGCTCCCAAGAAGAAGTCAGATATTCATTTAATGTTTCAATAATTGCTTTCCCAGAAATATCATCATAGATACCTTTGCTTGCTCGATCACTCACTGTCACGATACCGATTTTTGCTATTGTCATTTAACTCTTTTCTCCACCTAATTGTGCTTTAATTTTATCTGCAACTCGAAATGAATTGGCATAAATGGTCCATGTGGGTGTGATACTGCCACCATTGGGCATGAAGCTGCCATCTGCCACAAATACATTATCTGTTCCATGAACACGACAATCCGCATCTAAAGCTGATGTTTTTGGATCATGTCCAAAACGTAAGCCACCTGCAATCAAATTTGATGTGGGTGCTGTGAAAGCATTGCCATAATACTCTTGTGCTCCCATCTGTTTCATCACCTGTACACCTTTATCAACAATATAACGTGCTACTTTTAAATCATGAGGGTGATAGCCTACTTTGACTTTTGCAACAGGCGAGCCCCATTTATCTTTATCTGAGCCATCCAAGCTCACATTACAATTATCTGTTGGTAACCAATCACAGAAAACTTCAAATTTAAAATCACGAGATTGGGTAAAGTGTGATTTTAAGCGTTTTTTGTATTCAGTTCCCCAAATCAGATTATTCTGATTATCACGTTTGAGAGAATTGGCATCAGATGTTGGCGAAGGAGGATCGAAAACAAAGTCAATTGTGCCACCTTTTACTCGTTTACCAAACACCTCTTTATCATCAATAAAATACCAATCTTGTAGGGCGCGATTAAAGAATGGTCCTCTGACTGTTAATTCATCAGTCTGTGCTGAAGTCAATTTAGTTAAATCAAAGATACCGTGTCCGGTACCACCTGCACAACAATGCAGGTTTTTACCTAATTGATTATATTTGTTGCCAATTCCATCGGGATGTTTTTCACCACTAGAACTCAGTAACAAACGACTTGATTCAATCGAGTAACAGGCAATAGTGACTATTTTCGTTGCTATTTGTTTGCTATTACCCTGTTTATCATAATAGTCGACCGATGTAGCATTACCTCGATGGTCGGTATTAACGTGATACACCTTGGCATAGGTAATCACATCACAATTACCTGTTTTTACTGCGAAATCCAACAATGATACTCTTGAACTAGATTTAGCACCTGAGTGACATCCATAACTCCCACAATAACCCGAATACTCACAGTTATTACGCCCATTAAATGGTCGCGATAAAATTCCCCTTGCCATAGGAAATGGATGAAAGCCAAGATCTTTTGCTGCCTTGTCAAACCAATTTGCAATCGGATGTTCTAGTGTTGGAGGAAATGGATAGTCCGGCGTAGATCGTGGCTCTAAATTTGGATGTGGGATAACTTTTCCCGATATACCGACAAGCTGTTCAACTTTGGTGTAATAGGGTTCCAAATCATCATAACTGATTGGCCAATCTACTATGTTTGCACCTTCTATTGGACCAAATTCAGATAACAGACGAAAATCCTCAGGCTTAAGTCGATGGAAATAGCCACTCATAAAATTGCTGGCACCACCAACAATATTGCCACCCCAGAATTCATCGGTCTCACTGGCAGACCAACTTCCATCATTATTGGCTTGTTCTAATATGTGACGTTCATCTTTAAGCTTTGATTGGAAGATATCACGTCGTCCCAACATCTCATCTTTTTTGAAATCCTGTTCACTAAACCAGCCACCTTTTTCTAACACAACAACTTTATAACCCGCTTGAGATAACTCATATGCTACGGGGCCACCACCGGCACCACTGCCTACAATACAAACATCATATTCATCTGTATTTTTCATTCAAAGTCTCGATAAGTTTTACCCATAAGCGGTCTTGGAAATCCTGCCTGGTGTTGCAACCATTTCCAGCCAATCATTTCTGGATTACCACCATAAACCGGATCGAGCATTAAGGCTTCAGTTAAGTAATAAAGCAAAATTGACAGCCAGTTCTCACCAGCTTGTGATTTAGCAACTTGTTTCAATACTTTATCCTGCTGTGAATCATTTAATTCAACAAAAAATGCTCCGTGAGTTTGCCGTGACAAATCATTGAGCCAGGTGATCCCCTTAACTATAAAGCGGGGGTCACCATCGTTGATATTTACCTGATCAGTCATCGCCCATTCGAGATAGGCAATACCATTTAAATCATGAGCACTTGGACCATCTCCATCATCAGGAAACAATTGCATTTGTACGGCATCTAGTACTGTATGCTGTTCGTTGCTGAAAAAGTTTTTCCCTGATGTTGGTGATACTTCAATTGAATCATCTGAATTATCGTTTTGTGCTGCAAAAGATGGTTTGTAAAGCGTCAAACCAGCTAATAGGGAAATTGCAGTAGTTGTTTTTAAGAAAGCACGGCGGTTTAGGCCACTACCTAACGGTCCACTATAGGCTTTAGTACTTGACCCATATTTTTCTTTAATTGAGTTTGTTCGGTCAGTTGTTGATGCTGCCTTCAACACGTCGATCTCTTCCTGCTACAGCCATCTTTATTGCTTAAAATCTGTGTCAGCGTGTTCCATCTTGATAACAATGGTTGAAGTTGGTCAGGAACCTTATCCCTGTGTTGAATAATGCCATTAATGTCTATAATAAATTCTGTCGGGGTTCCCCACACACCATAAAGATCGGTAATTTTCTTACCATGGTCAAAAGCCAATGAATAGTTGATATCAAATTGTTGCTGGAAATCTAATGTTTTGTCGACAGAATCTTTAAGGCCGGTATTGATGGCAATGATTCTGATGTGTTCAGACAATTTGCTTTGTGCATCTTTCAGTTTTGGAATCTTTTTAATGCAGTAGCCACACCACGTATTCCAAAATACTAGGTATACAGCTTGCTTCCCCTTATATTCACTCAAGTTGAATATCGAGCCATCCACTTGAATAATTTCAAAATCTGGTGCGCTCTGACCTTCATCAGCTGGGGATTGTGCTTTTATAACAGTAGCCATGCTTAATAGACTAAGCAATATAATAACTGTCAAATATCGAAATCCTGTTTCCATCTGTTCGCCTTAGAATTATACGTTTCAGTATATTAATGACGGTAAGATTACCTTAATGTTACATTTTACCTACTTTAAATCCTAGCTCAGCATGCCCTATCTATTACCTGATTGTCCACTCACTCGATTACGACTGCCTGTATGTCTCTTGTTCTTACTACTAGGTTTATGGCCTCGAGCATTTTCACCAGAACGTTGACCATCTCTGTGCCCTACTTTTGGTTTCTTAGGCTTTTTCGACCTAATGGGGCGAGTATCCAAACGTGACTCTGGTAAATCATGAACAGGTTCGAACCCATCAATCAACTTCCGAGGTAATAACTGTTTAATCAGGCGTTCAATATCAAACAGCTGTTTGATTTCATCAGCAGACACTAGAGACACGGCCTGTCCACTGGCTCCTGCTCGACCTGTACGACCAATTCGATGAACGTAGTCTTCAGGTACATTTGGTAGATCAAAATTAACCACGTGTGGTAGCTGATCAATATCTAAGCCACGAGCAGCAATATCTGTTGCCACTAACACTTGAATCTCACCACTTTTAAAATTAGCCAAAGCTCTAGTTCTTGCACCCTGACTTTTATTGCCATGAATCGCAGCCGCTTTAAGGCCTACTTTTTCCAATTGAGCAGTTATTTTGTTAGCACCGTGTTTAGTTCTGCTAAATACCAGAACCTGATGCCAATTATTTTCGTTAATAAGGTTGATGAGCAAGGCCGTTTTTTGCTTTTTGTCCACAGGATAGATCCACTGATCTACACTTTCGACTGTGGTATTACGCGGGCTAACTGAAATTTCTATTGGGTTATTAACTAAGCCTTTAGCAAGTTTACGAATATCATCTGAGAAGGTTGCAGAGAACATCAAGTTTTGACGCTGCTTTGGTAACAGTGCCAAGATTTTTTTTATATCGTTAATAAACCCCATATCAAGCATTCGATCAGCTTCGTCTAAAACCAATATTTCTATCTGCTTAAATTTCACTGCATTTTGATTGTATAGATCAAGTAGTCGCCCTGGTGTTGCCACTAATATATCAACACCCTTGCGTAGTTTCATCATCTGGGGATTGATCTTCACACCACCAAATACTACTGTCGAACGTAAAGGCAAGTTCTTGCCATAGGTGATTACACTTTCACCAATTTGTGCTGCCAACTCACGGGTTGGAGTGATTATAAGAACACGTACCTGATTGGCATGTGCTCGTTCACCTCCAGATAGCAGTTCAAGTATTGGAAGCGTAAACCCCGCTGTTTTACCAGTACCAGTTTGGGCTGCCGCCATGACATCCTTACCTTCAAGTACGGCAGGAATAGCCTGAACTTGAATAGGTGAAGGTGTATCGTAGCCCTGATCAGCTACTGCTTTAAGGATTGGGGCAGATAAGCCCAAAGAGGCAAAGCTCATAGAATTTCTCTTTTCATTAATATCTGAATCCACCTCAAGGTGGGCGTGTAGCTTACAGTATCTATGTTACGGATGCTTGATTGTTTTAGACTTGATATATTTAATACGGTGTAGATTTAAATATCTGATTTATAATACGTTAAACCTATTACTCTTCGATCTTAAAATTTATCACAATATGACAATGCCATCTCTATTCCGACGACGCGAAATTCTTCTACCAACTATCTTTGGTTTTGCCATAATCATTCTATTGCTTGTAACAATCTCACTGGTTACTTTAAAAAATCTGGCAACATTTTTAGCCCACAATGAACCAATTCAAGGACAGTATCTAATAGTTGAAGGCTGGCTTGGTGAACCTGCTCTTTTACAAGCTTTAACTACTTATAAAATAGGGGGTTACCAATTTATAATTACTACTGGAGGACCTGATACCAGACATATTAATCCACTACATAAAACGTATGCAGAACAATCTGCAGCTTTTATACGAGACCAAGGGTTTGATGAGAGTAAATTGATAGTTATAGCCACCCCTGCTTCAGCCCAAAACCGTACTTTTTTAAGTGCTGTTATGGTAAGGGAGTGGTTTTTAGAAAATAATACTACAGCACCTACGCTGGATATTTTTTCAGGCGATGTTCACGCCAGAAGGACTCACAAATTGTACAAAATGGCTTTTGCTGACAATACGAACATTGGCATCATCGCAGCACAAGCAAATGGATTTGATTTGCAATACTGGTGGCGAACAAGTGAAGGTGCTAAATCTGTATTAGCAGAATCGGCAGGCCTATTAAGGGTTACATGTTGTTTTGACCCTGGAAAGCGTGGTTCACATCAAGAAAAATGGGGTGTTTATTAAGAGTTTAATCTAATTTTTGTCTGCTAATTTTGGAAATATATGGGCATATTTTTTGATCCATCGTTCAGCGGCTTGCTCGCTACTCAGCTCAATCCCCTGCTCTTTTCTAACTAATTTTCGATAATCCTCAATATGACAAATCTGTTCGATCATTCGAACTGAATACGCTACTGATAGCTCTTGAAAGGCAACGCCAACCAAATAAGCATTATTATCTTGTTTGCAACACCATCGAACCACACCATCAGCATCAAAGTCTGGTTGAAGACACGAAATTTTAATGTGAATATGCTCCCCCTCTTTAATGGGATTCTGGCACACAAAACATAAGCCCCCTTCACCCAGATCTGTTACCTGCGTTTTCTCTACATGATGTTTGATATTAAATACTAAAGGGATAGTACTTGGATGACGAATATACTGCCTATTTTCACTTTTCATAATTTCACCAGCTTTTTCTTATTTATCACACCTAAACGTCCTGTTTTGACGGCGTTTCGACGTATTCCTTTAACTGGTGCAATAAAAAATAAATCTCCATTTTTCCCAATCAGTTGCTGTGAAATACCAACTGATTTAGCAATATTGGCATTCGCTTTTAAATGATGTAATTCACCATGCACAGGCAAGGCACATTTTGGCCTAACCCAATCGTACATCAACTTGAGTTCTTCTGCAGCTGGATGACCAGAAGCATGAATCGGTAATACACTGTCATCCGCAGTAATTACATTAAGTTGTTTACTCTTG
>Ga0164313_10005731_pt1 | contig 10984 bp, 8 predicted proteins | sample GuaBasSedimGuay4_FD_113735 | JGI IMG/M metagenome (GOLD analysis project Ga0164313, IMG submission 113735) | Subseafloor sediment microbial communities from Guaymas Basin, Gulf of California, Mexico - Guay4, Core 4569-4, 0-3 cm | ecosystem: Environmental > Aquatic > Marine > Hydrothermal vents >...
ATCCATCAATTGGTCCAGTGCCAGTTGTGGAGGTGGGTCACCGCTGCTCTTTGCGATAAAGGGTGTTTTTTTGGGTGAGGTTTGGTCTGCTTCTTCGATGAATTCAATAAAGAAGGCCCTCTCAGAAAAGAAATCAAACACATAGATCATACGCTGACTGATCTCCGTGATGTACTCCTCCAGAGTGGCCTGTTCCATGGTAATGACTGGTAGATCAGGATCCTGCATCATATCAATCAATGTGATCTCCTGTTGTTTCTCCCAATGCTCATTGGTGATAAAGAAAGAGGCAAGCTGTGAAGCATCGTAACCCAGGTTCTTTTGCAGGGCCTGGTGAAATTCGAGAAAAGTATTCCCTCCTTCAGTTACCACGTCGCGGTAAAAGCCCTGGACCTCATCACTGATTATCCTGAAAAGAAAGATCATATCAGTCTATTTCGTTTAAAAAACGGATGGTATCCATTCCATCGGCATAGTCCCATGGTTTTGGTTCCTGAGTAGTGCCTGGTTTAATGGCATCCAGGATCCTGGGGTGTGTGGATACCACACACTGTATCTCCTCACTACGGCTGTTCAAATCCTTTTGTACCCTATCAATATCTGAATATCTTTCATAATATACAACACCTACCGGACTGGCGATGGCTTGATCCTCTTTGACCAGCAACACCTCATTATCCAGAAAATCCACCCTGTTCATCAGGTATATGGAACGGTAATAGTCCACATTGTTGCTGTATTTATGATGCTGATAATATGGGTGGTACATATCCAGTGCCTGAAGCAGGATGGTCAAATCATAGGAATCAGGGATGTAAAGTTTCGTCACATTTCTGCACCCCAACCCGAAATAATCGAAAATATCTCTCCCCAGCAACTCCAGTTCTTCTTTTGATTCTTTGCCGGTCAGTACCGCAACTCCGTTCCTGTTTTTTCGAATAATGTGGGGAATATCTTTGAAATAGTATTCAAAATAGCGAGAACTGTTATTGCTGCCTGTGGCAATTACTGCGTCCATCCCCTTGAGCAGGTTATCCGTGAATTTGATCCTGCCTCCAATGGAAGAATTTATGGATGAAATTACCCCGGCCACTTTCCTGATCAGGTGGTCATCCTTTGAAGAGGGTTTTGCCAGTACCTGGTGGCCTGCGGCAATTACGCACATCAAATCATGAAATCCCACCAAAGGGATATTGCCTGCCAGCACGAGTCCGACTGTCTTTATTTGCTGCGGAGATTTCTCATTCAGCTTATAAGCACTCAACCATTGGAGGAGCACTCTTTCTTCCAGCATCAACGAGATTCCCTTCAGGGATTGAAGTAAGAACTCCCTGGTGAACCATGGATTATAAATGGTCTCTTTCTCCAGGATGGCAGCGAAGTCCTCATAGTGTTTCTCGTTGATTTCCAGAAGATCAGGAGAGCTATTCCTGGAGCCATCAGGAAATTGCCGGAGGAATGCTCCCAAGGAAGCAAACGCTTTAATAAAGTGGGGTGTCTGCAATCGTTTATTTGTTTTCTTGCTTGATGAGGTTTAGTGCCGAACCGGCTCTGAGCCATTTAATCTGGTTCTCATTCAGGGTGTGATTGGTCGCAAATGAGTCGGAGGATCCATCGGTATGATACAATTTGATCTCAACAGATTTTCCAGGTCCCAGTTCTTTAAGTCCAAGCACATCTATAACATCACCTTCACGAAGCAGATCATAATCGGCCTTGTTTGCAAATGTAAGACCCAATACACCCTGTTTCTTCAGGTTGGTTTCATGGATCCTGGCAAAGGATTTAACGATCACCACCTTTACACCCAGGTGACGAGGTTCCATGGCTGCATGTTCCCTTGAGGAACCTTCGCCGTAATTCTCATCTCCAACCACTACGGAGCCAATTCCCCCGGCTTTATAGGCCCTGGCTGTTTGGGGGACCGGTTCATAGTTACCGGTTAGCTCATTAAGAACAGAGTTAGTCTGGTCATTGGCTGCATTCACAGCCCCGATAAGCATGTTGTTGGAGATATTATCCAGGTGTCCCCTGAACTTTAACCATGGTCCGGCCATAGAGATGTGGTCGGTGGTACATTTTCCTTTGGCTTTGATCAGCAATCTGAGGCCAGTCATGTCCTCACCATCCCAGGGGACAAAGGGGGTCAACAACTGTAGCCTTTCCGACTCCGGACTCACTACTACCTCGATTCCGCTTCCATTTTCAGCTGGCGCCTGGTATCCATTGTCTTCAACAGCAAACCCTTCAGGGGGGAGTTCTAGTCCGTTTGGTTCATCCAGCTTAACTTTCTCTCCCTGAGCATTCACAAGTGTATCGGTCAGGGGATTAAATGTCATATCGCCGGCAATGGCCATGGCGGTGACAATTTCAGGTGAGGCTACGAATGAGTAAGTATTTGGATTGCCGTCATTGCGCTTGGCAAAGTTACGGTTAAAGGAGGTGATGATTGAATTTTTCTCCTGCTTGTCTGCGTTGTGCCTGACCCACTGTCCGATGCAGGGTCCGCAAGCATTGGCCAGTACGACTCCGCCAATCTCCTCAAAGGTATCGATTAAACCATCCCGCTGGATAGTGTAACGGACCAGTTCGGAGCCTGGGGTGACCGTATAATCAGCCGATACCTTGAGATTTTTCTCCTTGGCCTGTCTGGCCACTGAGGCTGCCCGTGTAATATCCTCATAGGAGGAATTGGTGCATGAACCGATCAGTCCCACTTCAAGCTTCGGGGGAAAATCATTGTCTTTTACTGCCTGTGCGAATTCAGAAATAGGCCAGGCTTTATCCGGACTGAAGGGGCCGTTAATATAGGGCTCCAGTGTGGAAAGGTCGATCTCAAGAACCTGATCGAAATAACGTTCAGGATCTGCATATACCTCAGGATCACCGGTAAGGTGATCAGCAATCTTGTCAGCCTCCTCAGCCACATCAGCTCTACCGGTGCCAGCCAGGTATTCTTTCATTTTATGATCATACCCAAACAAAGAAGTGGTGGCTCCGATCTCTGCACCCATGTTACAGATGGTTCCTTTTCCAGTACAGGAAATTGAATCTGCTCCTTCGCCAAAGTATTCCACGATACTCCCCGTACCTCCTTTTACAGTAAGAATCCCGGCCACTTTCAGGATCACATCTTTTGCAGAGGTCCATCCATTCAGTTTCCCGGTCAATTTAACACCTATCAATTTTGGAAACTTTAACTCCCATGGCAGCCCGGCCATAACATCCACAGCATCTGCACCTCCCACTCCGATGGCTATCATGCCCAATCCACCGGCATTGACAGTATGGGAATCAGTTCCAATCATCAATCCGCCTGGAAAAGCGTAGTTTTCAAGAATTACCTGGTGAATAATTCCTGCACCGGCTTTCCAGAATCCGATGCCATATTTATTGGAGACACTTCCCAGGAAATCATATACCTCCAGGTTGGTGTGAAGGGCGGTTTTCAAATCTTCCCGGGCCCCTGATTTGGCCTGGATCAGGTGGTCACAATGTACAGTGGAGGGAACTGCCACCTTTGATTTACCTGCCTGCATAAACTGCAGCAATGCCATCTGCGCAGTGGCATCCTGCATGGCTACCCTGTCGGGTTGAAAATCCACATAATCAATACCACGCTCAAACGGTATCACTTTGTCTTCGTTGAAAAGATGTCCGTAGAGGATTTTTTCAGTTAAAGTAAGTGGTTTCGATAGAACCTCCCTGGCTCTGGTTATCCTTGTTGGAAATGCCTGGTAGGCCTTTTTAATAATCTCAAAATCGAATGTCATGGGCGTAAATTTGATTAATATGCAAATATATTGGAAAATGATCTGTAAGCCTGACATAATTGCCCAAAGATTGTTCAGAATTTTATATTTTTATTGTTCCATTGACAGGATGCGTATGAAGCTAGCTATGTTTATTGAGAATATGTCTATTGCCCTGAAATCGATCAGGACAAATTTGCTCCGTACCATTCTTACGGTTTTCATTATCGCCTTTGGGATTATGGCGCTGGTGGGGATTCTCACAGCCATTGATTCGATCAAGAGCAGCCTTACCGATTCGTTCAGCCTGATGGGAGCAAATACCTTTACCATCGAATCCCGAAGCATGCGTGTTCAGATAGGAAACCAGTCCTACAGGAGGAAGAATCATGAATTTATTTCCCACCGGCAGGCGGAAGAATTCAAAGAGCGATTTGTATTCCCTTCCAGGGTAGCCATATGGACCAGGGCTTCCGGGTCGGCAGTTGTAAAATACAAATCCTATACAGGCAATCCAAATACCACCGTGCTGGGTGGTGATGAGAACTATATTTTTACAGCCGGGTATGAAATTGAGAAAGGCCGCAATTTTAGTGTGAGTGAGGTGGAGGGCAATGCCAACCTGGTGTTGATTGGTAAGGATGTGGCCAACCAGGCTTTCCCCAATAAACAGGATCCCATAAACCGGTTCATTTCCGTGGGGAGTGGTCGCTACAGGGTAATCGGGGTGTTGAAATCCCGGGGACAATCTGGTGGTATGGGAACCGATAGAACCTGCATTATTCCGTACACCAATGTGAGGCAATATTTCTCAAGACCCCAGATGCGGTACTCAATCAATGTGATGCCCAATTCAGCGGAAATGCTCGAAGTTTCTGTGTCTGAAGCTGAAGGAATCTTCCGGCTGGTTAGGAATCTTGAAGCAAGGGATGAGAGTGACTTTAATATTACAAAGAGCGATCAGCTGGCCGAAATGCTTATTGAGAACCTGAAGTTTGTGACCATGGCAGCCACCTTTATTGGATTGATTACCCTGATGGGAGCTGTGATCGGTCTAATGAATATTATGCTGGTTTCGGTTACTGAAAGGACCAAGGAGATTGGTACCAGAAAAGCGCTGGGAGCCAAGTCAAAGATGATCAAGCGGCAATTTCTATATGAAGCAATTGTGATTGGTCAGATGGGAGCAGTTGTTGGCATATTGTTAGGAATTGTAATTGGAAATGGTGTATCTTTAGCAATAGGTTCCAGTTTCATTATCCCCTGGAAATGGATAATTTTAGGAATTGGATTATGTTTTGGTGTGGGAGTTATTTCGGGATATTTCCCGGCTGTAAAAGCCTCAAAACTAGATCCGATACTGGCGTTAAGACACGAGTAAAATTGGATTTTGTATGGAAGACCTTTATTTGAAAAAGACATTCAACTCACCTGAAGTGGAATTTGTTGCCGATACCGGTGAACTCACCATGGAAGGAAGATCGATCCCCGAAGACCCGGGTGAATTTTTTGAAAGGTTGATTGACTGGATCAATGAATATTTTCTTCACCCTGCCGGGGATACGGTAATGAATATCAAGCTTGAATATATCAACAGCGGATCATCCAAGTATATGCTCGAGGTTTTGAGAATTATGAAAATCAACCACGATGCATCAAAAAATGTCCAGATCAAATGGTTCTTCGAAGAGGGTGATGAATCCATCCAGGAGCTCGGGATACACTACGAGCAGACCATCCAGATTCCCTTCGAACATATTGAGTACTACTAAACAGCTGTAATTAAAACATAAATATCCTTAGGGATTTCCGGGTCTTCACATATTTATCCACGAAGGCTCTCTCTCTTTCTATATCAGCAACCAGCATCCGGCGATTTGAATCCTGAAATCTGTATCGTGGGGGTAGATGAAGCCTCGGGTAAATACAGGGTGGTTTGGAATGAGATGCTGGATGGAACTATTCCTGGTTAAATACCAATAATCTCCCGTGCTGGTCTTGGTGTTTGCAATTGTGTTTTCTTCACCAGGTATGATGTTCGTTAGAAAGCCCAATTGCCCCAAATTCTGATATAAAACCCAGGAATAAATCCCAATCAGAATATATCATACGCAACCAAGTTTCCATTTATACTATCATACCAATAAAGTTAACATGAAGACGTTCTCGAGGATTCTATTTATTGCGTTGTTTATTGCGACTTTCAGTTGTGAGGAGATGGATTTTGGCTGGTTGGAACCTGAATCAAAAATCTTGTTTATCTCCCGACGGACCGAGGGTTCAGCTGACTGGAGTCTGATGACGATGAATTGGGATGGGAGTGAGCAGAAGAAAATTGTTGATTTGACAGTAAGGTGCTCAAAACCGGTTGTGTCGCATGACGGTGACAGGATTCTTTTTGTTCATTATTCGGAAAAGAACATATATGAATTATATGTCATCAATGTGGATGGAACAAACCTGACCTTTATAGATAGCGCTAAAAGATTCTGTGGTTCAGCAGTATGGGCTCTTGATGATTCTCGTATCTGTTATTCCAGAAGCAGAAACAGAAATACTGATGATAGAGATTTGCTTTTGTATCACTTTGATATCGATCAAAAGGAAAGTCTGGTAACATCAGGAAACAATACACCGGTATCTATCACTTCGAAGAATGAAATAGTATTTTGCGCTCAAAATGATGGGTTGACAAGTGACATTTATTCCATGGATATGGATGGTTCAAATATAAAGCGACTGAACCTGGAGGCGTGCAATCTGGTCTATTCTCCGAATGGAGATAGGATTGCGTTTTGCTCAACCATAGGGAATGACTGCTCTCATATATTTGTATCTGATTCGGATGGATCAGATAAACAGCAGCTTACGTCAAATTGTTCTCCTCGTGTATGGCCAGGATGGCTCAGGGATGGTAATGGAAGTCCTTGTTGGACCCCGGATGGATCGAAAATAGTTTTCGTTTCATGGGAAGATGAGGATCCGGAGATTCACATCATGGATTCCGATGGTTCCAATCAGAAGAAATTGACTGATACTGATGGCAGAGACGAGAGTCCATCCGTATCGAAGAATGGGAAATATATTCTGTACTCTTCAAAAAGGGATATGGATATGAATGCTGAGATATATCTGATGAAGATCAATGGGAGGGGTCAAATTCCATTGTCAGATTATTCCGGAGCAGATATCTATCCTCAAGAGATTAGTAGCGAATAAAACCGATCTCTGCCTTCACTCATCTATTCGATAGTAGTTCAAACAACTGTTCATTGACATAGTAATTTCCTGTCCCAAGCTTTTCTTTTCTAAGCAGTCCATCCTCCGATAGTTTGTTTAAATAATTAGCAGCAGTTATTCTTGAGACGTTTAAATCATTTACAACGAATTCTATTTTAGTATATGGATGTTTGAATAGGTTATTTAGTAGATCCTGGCTATAGAATTTGTAGTTGTCCCTAAGCCTATTCTTAAAACGGAGCATTAGCTCTTTTATATCCTTAATTAATGCAATGGATTCATTGGCGGTTTGTTCGATGCCATCAACCATATAAATTATCCATTCTTCCCAATTATCTTGATCACGCACCTGTTGAAGAAGTCTGTAATACTCTGATTTAGTCCTGATTATATATCTGCTTAAATATAGAATTGGAAGATTTTGAAGGTTTTGAATAATCAGGTACAGAATATTTATTATTCTGCCAGTTCTTCCATTACCATCATAGAAGGGATGAATACTTTCAAACTGGAAATGTATCATTGCCATCTTGACAAGGTCATCAAGATCACTTAAGCTCTGATCATTTATGAACTTCTCAAGATTGGTCATTAGTTGATTAATGGTCTCAAAATCTTGTGGAGGAGTATAAATCGTTTCTCCAGTAATTGAGTTTTGCAATGAGGTTCCAGGTAATCTCCTAAACCCAGCTTGGTTGTTTTCCAATGTTTCTTGAATTTTCAGTATGGTTCTATTTGTTAACATACCCTGTTGTGAAATGAGTTCGAAGCCTGATTTTAGTGCAGAGATATAATTTTGAACTTCTTTAGCATCAAGAGACTTTATTGTTTCAAGATTTAGCCCGGATTTATACAAGTCATCATGGGTAGTGAAAATATTTTCAATCGCAGAACTATCTTTTGCTTCTTGCAGTCCTAGCGTATTTATCAGGATACTCTGATTTGGTATTGTTGAAGCTATTCCTTTTAGCTCAGCAAGTGCTGCGTGTGCCTTTGGAAGTCTTTTAAGTACTGTCTTTGATTCAATATCAATTATCAATGGCAGATATTGAGGCTTCCAGTTTAGTCCATTAGTCATAATGTAAAGATATTTACCTTTTCTTTACAAAGGAAGGCTCTTTTGTAAAGAAATCCAACTTTTCTTTACATATCGGATTGTTAGTGCAAAGATCTTAGCGAATTCTTATCCAATAGCCTGGGATTGGAATACCATTGCGTTAACGATCTTCAATTTTGTATAATTCAAAAAAAAGGGAGCCGTTGAGCTCCCTTTTGATCTTATTGAGAATTGGTATTCCCCATGCGTTGATCCAATTTCAGACCTATGCGTTGTCTACTGAGCTCATGTACTTCAGCAATTCAACAACCTTTGCAGAGTATCCCATTTCGTTGTCGTACCAGCTAACAACCTTCACAAAGTTGTCGTTCAGTCCGATTCCGGCACCTGCATCGAAGAAGGAAGTGTTGAGCTCACCAAGGAAGTCATTGGAAACCACAGCCTCTTCAGTATAACCAAGAACACCTTTCAGTTCACCTTCGCTGGCTTCTTTCATTGCTGCACAAACAGTCTCATAAGAAGCGCCTTTTTCCAGGCGAACGGTGAGGTCAACTACAGATACGTTAGGGGTAGGAACCCTGAATGCCATACCAGTCAGTTTACCGTTCAGCTCAGGAATAACTTTTCCAACAGCTTTAGCAGCGCCTGTGGAGGAAGGAATGATGTTCTGTCCTGCTCCGCGTCCGCCACGCCAGTCTTTCCCTGAAGGGCCATCAACAGTTTTTTGAGTAGCAGTTGTTGCATGAACAGTGGTCATCAGACCTTCAACAATACCAAACTTGTCGTTCAGCACCTTTGCAATAGGGGCCAGGCAATTGGTGGTACATGAAGCGTTGGATACAAAGTTCATATCGCTGCTGTATTTCTTGTGGTTCACACCCATTACAAACATGGGAGTGTCATCCTTAGAAGGAGCTGACATAACTACTTTTTTGGCACCAGCGTCGATGTGACCCTGAACGCTTTCCTTTGTAAGGAAGAGGCCAGTAGATTCAACTATATATTCAGCTCCGATTGCATCCCATTTCAAATCAGCAGGATTTCTTTCAGCTGAAACTCTGATTGTGGAACCGTTTACTACAAGGTTTCCGTCTTTTACTTCAACTGTTCCATTAAAACGTCCATGTGTAGAATCGTACTTCAACATATACGCTATATAATCTACATCAATCAGGTCATTAATACCTACAACTTCAACTCCGGGCATCTCAGCAGCCACTCGGAAGACCAATCTTCCGATTCTGCCGAACCCATTAATACCAACTTTTATATTTCCCATGTTTTTAATTATTAAATGATTACACTAATTATTGTTTTTTTATAACAGGAGTGCGAATTTACGGAATATTATCAAATCGGCAAAGCCCTTGAGGGTCCAAAATACCGAATTAACTAATTCTTAATAATAGGGGTTGTTGGGGGAGGATTTCAGGGCTTTTCTGGCTGCTCTTTTTTGCTTCCACGTCTTGGATCTTGAAGCTTCACTGATATCAATGATTTTCCCGAATCTGTACCCGACAATCAGGTTAAAGAACAGCCAACTATTCTTTTCTGTGGCCATGATGGGTATCTCTTTTGGATAGGCCGTCAGGGTGATTCCTGCCTCCAGTGCATGAACAATGGCGTCTTTCTGACTGTACTCAAAACTGAAACCTGTTTTGCCGTACAAACCTGGCAATACCTTCAGCTCGTTAAAGCCCTTAAAAAAGGGACCGCGACCACCAATCTGTGTCTGGTGTATCCCGGCATCAAATTTCATGTATTCTTTATTTGTGGCCTGTCCGATTTGGGAGAATGTATATACTTCGTAGTAGATGGGCTTTGTGAATCCGAGGGAGATTCCGCCACTGTAGAAGAGCCTGACGGAAATTCCTGTCTTGTCATGCTTCCGGTATAATTCTTTCTGCCAGCCGGCCGTGCCTTTTAACTCCCAGAAAAGATTTTCCTTTCCGTATACATACCGGTTGGTGCTGTAATCGTAGGCAACGGTGGTCTTTACTTCTTTTTGGTGCTTCACATAAGTGAAGTCGGCATCAATAATAAACTGGTTCTTTGCATTTCTCCAGTATCCATACCTGTAATTTGCTCCAAAACCATTGGAATTGAGGAATCCTGCAAAGGTGCGTTCATCGCGCAGCATTACCCTTTTCTGTTCATCAAGTTCTCCCTGGGCAAGCAGGGAAGAGGTTGAAGAAAGAGCAATGAGTATGAGTATGAGATATTTCCTCATTAAAGAATCGATCTGCAAGTGCTTTACAAATTAACGAAATATTGAAGGGAATGTTGGTTTTCGGACAAAAAAAAAGATCTACCGGAGGTAAATCTTCACGCATACTAAAAGAGCAATGTATCCCAGATTATCCTGCCTGCTCTGTTGGTTCGGTATCTATCTGGCTATAAGCAGGACAGGCCTGCTTGTTACAAGAACTCATAAGAATACCTGCTGCAAATACGACTGCTAAGATGATCACTGCTCTTTTCATGGCTATTGGTTTTGATCCGGTATTGATGTGCTACAAATATAGAATATATCTTATTACAAAAAAATCACTTCAGAGAAGCGTTATCCAACAGTACGTTAAAAGCTTGATCAATGTTACGATTTTATTGATGATTCATAAAACCCTGTTTCTCGAGAATATCGATTAAAGACTTGGAAAACAATACATTATCACCTTTTTTATAGCGAACATCAGTGAATACCTGGGCCAAAGTTTCTTTCTTATTCTCTTTGACAAAATCTTGATAAGTTGTGATCAACTCCTTCTCCCGGTAGTGATTGTCTATATCGGTGTTCGTATAATCCACATATTTCTCCTGGTGAACTACTGCTTCCAGGGGAAGTCTGTCGCAAGGCTCAGGAGATTCGTCAGGGTAACCCACAGTGAGCGTAGTTACCGGTACCACACCCGCAGGCAGGTCAAGCACATCAATA
>Ga0164313_10005732_pt1 | contig 10984 bp, 8 predicted proteins | sample GuaBasSedimGuay4_FD_113735 | JGI IMG/M metagenome (GOLD analysis project Ga0164313, IMG submission 113735) | Subseafloor sediment microbial communities from Guaymas Basin, Gulf of California, Mexico - Guay4, Core 4569-4, 0-3 cm | ecosystem: Environmental > Aquatic > Marine > Hydrothermal vents >...
CAATACCGATGCCGAGTGACAGCACCAGCGGAACGGTGACCGGGCCGGTAGTGACGGCGCCACAATCCCAGGCGAGTCCGATGATCGTCTGCATTTCCGGGTCAAATGCCGCATAGATGGTCAATGCCAGCACCGGAAACATCGCTGCATAAATCAACGGTTTCAGGCTCCAGCCATACAGGAACCTCAGTGTACCGATAACTGCCGCCAGTCCCACGCAGGCACCGACCACGAGCACCAGCTCATCGGACCAGTCATTCAGCAAGGCATACAGGTAAGGTGCGCGCTCCACAGAAACATTCTGACCGGCAGCCTTGAGGGCACCGATCGCCGGTTCGGCAAAGGTCACACCAATACCCAGCAGTAAGGTGATAAACAATACCAGTGGCAGCGGAGACTTTTTTGGCAGGTTGCTGCCAATAGCAGCGCCGAATGGCATCAGACCCAGCTTGAGGCCTTCCATGAATAACATCAGCCCCGCAATCACGGCAAACAGTCCGAGCGTGATAACCCATGAGTCCTCTACCATCTGGCGCAGGAACAGGATCTGGAACAAGGCAAGGTACAGGCCAAGCGGTACAACCGCCCTCACCTGCTCCATAAAGCGTACCGAGATATAGGGCTGCAAGAGCCGAAACGCTTCTTTGGTTGTCAGCTTGAGGCGCTGCGGGACACTGGGTACCAGCCGACCTCCGGAATCCCGTTCCGGCTGAATGACCAGATCGTTGAAACTGACTTCATTGTGCCCGGCCGTCAACTCGCGCTGGAACTCTCCGAATCTCAGGGTATTATCTGCCATGGTCGATGATCCCGGCTATCCTTTGTTTGTTGGTTTTTCCTGATGTGGCAGCTGTCCCGCAGGGCACAGCCAAAGCCAAGTGTAATACTACACTGCGCAGTTCGTCTACAGATACTAACGCGACGAGATCTGTTTCAAACCCGTTCAAACCTGCGTAAACTGGAAACTGGAATTTTCGATGTCGTACAAGGTATACCCTGATGGCTGAAACCAGGAACTCATCTTTTGATCCGCTTGATATGGCAAACTATCGGATCGATAAACTTCCGATACGTGATAAATCCGGCTTCGAGAAAGTCCTTGAGAAAAGCGGCCTGCCCCTGGCCATTGTGACCTTTCTGCTGATTATTTTTGTTGCCAATATTCCTTTTCTTGAAAACATTGACCCGCAACTACTGGGCAAAAAGGCACTGGAACAATATAACCGTCTGGGTGCCAGTGCTTTTGCCCAAAGCAATGTTGCCATGGTCGCAATATTTGTTGCCGCCATCATACTCTGGGTCACAGAAGCCATCCCCAATTATCTAACCTCATTACTGGTTATTATTACCATCGTTCTGACCGGCGTAACACCGGAAAAAGAGGCTTATGCCCAATTGGGTCATCCGGTCATGTGGCTCAATATTCTGTCATTCATACTCGCCAGCATGCTGGTAAAAACATTGGCAGCAAAACGTTTTGCACTCTGGTTTATTGTCCGATTTGGTCATAACGCCACGTCTATTTTCTTCAGCTTTATTTTCATCAACATCATTCTTTCCATGTTCGTATCAGCAACCACCGCAAAAGCCACTATTTTGCTCCCCATCTTTATGGTGATTGCTGCTGTTTTTGGCGCCACCGGCGGAGAAAATAAAAACAACTTCGGGCGCAACATGGTTTTGCAGAATCTGTTTCAGATTAATATGGGAGCCGGCATGTTTATTACCGGATCCGGCGCCAACCTGCTGGCGGGTGCATTGATTGCCGGCGCACTGGCGGACATGAATGATTTCTCTTTTTATACCTGGATGGAAGCGGCCTTTCTGCTGTCTTTTATCAATATCCTGATTGCCTGGTTTATCGGTACAAAAATTATTTTTAAAATCCCGAAAGAAGAATCAGTACCGCAAATTGAAGGCGGACTTGTACGCTTAAAAGAAGAACTGCACAAGATGGGACCGATCCGGCTTGAGGAGATCAAGTCGGTGCTTATCTTTGTTTGTGTTCTCGCCGGCTGGGTACTGGATAATTACCATGGAATCAGCAAAACAGCCATTGCCTTTATTGGCGCCATCGCCGCCTTGATGCCTGTTATTGGTGTGGTTAAATGGAATGATGTGGATATCCCCTGGCATCTTCTGTTGTTTTCTGCAGGCGCCTACACACTGGGAGCAGGATTTACGTCAACCGATTTGCCCAACATTTCAGTCGATGCGCTGTTTAATTATCTTGGTTTTACAGGGGCAACACCGTTCTGGGTACTGTTTCTTATACTGACCGGAGGTATGTTGTTCAGCGCCCTGGTTTTTCAGTCCAAAACCATGCGAACACTTATTTTTGTACCCATTGCTATTGGTACCGCACAAAAATTCGGTTACCCGATCCTCAGTCTGGCTTTACCTGTAGCTCTACTGATCGAGCATGTTTACGCACTACCCTTTAACAGTAAACCAGCAGCCCTGTTATATGTGACAGACCAGTATAGCTGGTCTGATACATTCAAATTCGGTGTCACCATGCTGTTTGTCGCCTGGATAATGATTATAATCTGGGGTGAGACCTGGCTTCGCTGGTTTGGGTATACACCGGATGGTGTGTTTGGTTTATTTTGACCCAAGCCATGAAGTCGGATTTAACTTCTCCCGGAACTGAAAAATGAAAGCATTCACGTGGCCAGAAAGACTCATGATTCGTTTCAACCGAATAAAGGCGCCGCCTGTTCTTGCCGTGCTGGCCTTGTCGCTGCTCCTGTCGTCCGCTTGCAACAAAACAGACGGAGTGTCGGAATTTGTACTAAAGGCATCAAGCATTATTACTTCAAACGAAGCGCCGTTTACCAATATTGACTCGCTCGTTACAAATGAAAAATATATCTTTGTTTCTGATATTCATCACATCAAGGTTTTTGATCGGCAGGGTAATCACATTAGAAGCATTGGGGAACAGGGTCATGCACATGGACAGTTTGCGGATGAGGTGATCGGGCTGGCGATTAATTCCCGGGGCGAACTGCTGGCTGTCGACATGCAGAACCAGCGTGTTCAGGCATTCAATGCAGCGGGGGATTTTATCCGCGCCTTTGGTAAAAAAGGCAGTCAGGATGGCCAGTTTCTGCAACCGCAGGGAATAGTGACTGATCAGTTTGATCTGATTTATGTTACCGACAAGGTTCGCAGTGATGTTCAGGTTTTTTCACCCAACGGCGAATTCCTGTATCGATTTGGTCGCAAGGGAAATGGCAACAGTGAATTATTGGAGCCTGAGTCCATGGCAATACATGGTGAGAAACTCTATATCGCAGATGAAGGCAACCATCGTATCCAGGTATTCACCCCCCGGGGTGTTTATCTTGATAGCCTGCCTGGGTTTGGTGTGCTGATAAGCGCACAACTGGAGTCCAGCATGGATGACATCCCCTACCAGACCGGGTATGACAGCCTCTATGACAGAACCAGGGAAGGTGATATTGAAGGTATTGCGTTTGACAATAATAATCGGCTTTATTTTGTCGATGAAGATCAGAATACGATCAAGGTTATTGAACAAGGAAGCGTCATTGCCACTTTTACATCCGTACCAGGCATCAAGAGTGCTGACGGCATTGCTTTCAGCGCCGACTATAGCGCGCTATATGTTGCTGATCAGGGGAATAACCGGGTACTCGTTTTCAAAACAACAGACATTGAAGACGCTATCGGGAAAAAGTAGCACGACATTACGCCCATGGCAGAAAAACCGATCCGCTACCGAGCAACCTATGGGTTAAATCGACCCTGTAAATAATTCTGTGTAACTGCCCTGTTTTAAACGTAGTCAGTCAAGCGGTCTTCGAACTCGATCATAAAACGATTCAAGGCTGTTTTCCAATCTCTGATTGGCATGGTCCACTTTTTCGATGCTTGCTGGATGGCGAGATACACTACTTTTTTCGCGGCGTCATCGGTCGGAAACAGCTTGCGCTTCTTGATGGCTTTGCGGATGACACTGTTCAGTGATTCAATCGCATTGGTCGTGTAGATGGCCTTTCGGATATCTTCAGGGTAATTGAATAAGGTGTTGAGATTATTCCAGTGAGATCGCCAGCTGCGACTGATTTGAGGATATTTGTCATCCCATCGCTCTGAGAACTCATCCAGAGCCTGCAAGGCCTCTTCCTCGGTCACGGACCGATAGATACGATTTAAATCCACTGTCACCGGCTTGTAGTCTTTCCAGGGGACGTATTTCACCGAGTTGCGCACCATGTGCACAATGCAAAGCTGGATCTGCGTCTGAGGGAAGACTGTCTGGATCGCATCCGGAAAACCCTTTAAGCCATCCACGCAGGCAATCAGGATGTCGTTCACGCCCCGGTTCTGCAGTTCGGTCAGAACGTTTAACCAGAACTTGGCGCCTTCCGTTTCAGACAACCACATGCCCAGCAGTTCTTTCTGGCCTTCCATGTTAATGCCCAGGGCCAGGTAGATGGCTTTGTTGATGACTCGCTTGTCCTGGCGGACTTTCACCACGATGCAGTCCAGATAGACAATGGGGTAAACGGCATCCAGTGGTCGGGATTGCCACTCAACCACTTGCTCAATTACCGCGTCCGTAACTTTGGAGATCAGCGGAGCCGAGACATCTGCATCGTACATCTCCTTGAACGTAGCCACGATCTCTCGCGTGGTCATGCCCTTGGCGTAGAGACAAAGAATCTTGTCGTCCATCGAAGTAAAGCGGGTTTGGTGCTTCTTGACCAGCCGGGGCTCAAATTCTCCGGCCCGGTCACGGGGGGATGTCGATGTCGAAGGAACCGTCCTCCGTGATCAACGTCTTGCTCGAATAGCCATTGCGGCTGTTATCTGCTGATGAGGGTTGGTGTTTGTCGTAGCCCAGATGGTCATTCAGCTCGGCGCTGAGTGCCGTCTCAACGGTGATCTTCGTCAGCATCTGACTGAAATCACTGAGGTCTTTCTCTGTCTTAATGTCTTTTGCCGCTTCGCGGGCAAATGCTTCTAGCTCTTTCTTATTCATAGTGCCTATCTCCCTGGTAGGGGTTAATGATAGGCAATTACACAATCTAATTTACAGTTTCGTTAAATCCAGGGCTTATTGCAAAGGTTCCAGCCGTTTTTGATCGTGCTTCTTCTGGTGGAACGGCAACACCATTTTTTATCATCGCATCATCAATCCGTTTGGCAACCACTTCAAGATTCCGGTCCGAGCTGTCGCCCTTGAATGCTATTGACGAGAAAAATACTTTCGGGCTCCTGTAAAAAGGACTCCAGATCTGATATTCCCCTTCGACTATACCCGGCACGTTTGTCACCTGACCTCTCCACCTGAGTGCCCGCATCACCGTGGTTTGCTGCAATTGACCGGCGTAATTGTCCATCAATGTCTCAATAGCCGACCAGGCAGCAGGGCTTCGATTTTTGATTCTATCCAGAACATAGGGTATATCGACTTTGCGCATATCGAGATTGTTAGGATTGTATCTGATATCCCAGCTGATACTGTAGGAATTAGTACCATTAACAATATCAATTTCGGCTTTGCGATACTTGCTGACATCGCCAACACCTTCCGGCGTAGGGGCCCTGAGTTTCACGGTAATTCTTGACCGCCACGGACGGCTCGGCTCCTCTCTGACACGAATAATCAGTGCATTGTTGTTCAGATCACGATCCGGCGTATCAAGATAGGTAACCCAGCGTTCATAGGGAACCGCTTCAAAATTTATAAAATCAAACAGCTTCTCCCGTTCGCCGGTGAGCGAAACAGGCGCCATATTCAGTGAATCCGGCTCCTTGACATTAAAGGCATATTCAGCCTCGGTAAAATCACTGGCATCCAGCGCCTGTACCGATGAAGACAGCAGTGCATTGAACAAAAAAGCGCTGACAAATAATAATTTTTTCATAATCTCATCCTAAATCGGCCAGTTTACTCATCGAAAAACACATCAGGTCAAAACTTCATGCTTCGAGATTCGCCTAAAAGAACCACTGCAAGCGGGTCTGGTAAATGTCGTCGTCCTGGTCATTAATTCTGCTGCTTTTATCTTCGTAGTTGTCCGCATCGTAACGGACGTAATTGAACATCAATTTAAGATTGTTCTCCAGATACCAGTTGAGCCCCAGAGTGATATCGTCCATTTGTCCGCCTTTCTCACCGTTATCATTCAGGTCAATCGTACTATAACGTGCTGCAAGCTCCCAGGCACCCCAGCCTCCTTTCGAAATCGGGTGGTCCGGCATCACATTTCCAAAGGTACCACCTTTGCTTCTGTAGGCATGCGCCTCGCCCGTCAGCATGTAGGCTGCCGAAGCATACCAGCTGCTGTAGTCGTAGGTGTCCTTTTTACCGACTTTGTCCTCGTCGTCATAATACCCTTTTGTCGATACACCCACGTACTCGCTCTGAAGCAGGAAGCCACTCCCGGAATAAGCCGCTTCCAGGCCATAGCGTTTGGTATTGTCCGGATCGTAAATTCGGTCGGTACGCACAAGCCTTTCCGAGAGATGGGATTCCGGCCTGGTTCGGTAGCGCACATCTTCGTTGTTGCTGTAATTTGTATAGGCAGCACTGGCGCCCAGATGCACCACCTGGTTGCTCTTGTTGATGGGTACAAGCGAAACCCGGCCAATATAATTATAGGCATCCGCGCGATGATTGTCGTCGTCTCCTTCATCTATGGAGTTTGGAATGTAGGCCCCCACTTTAAACTGTCCCCAGTCCCCGGCGTGATTACGCCAGGCGATTCCCAGGTCGCGATCGGGTGAAAACGCATCCGTCACGCCACGTTCCATAAACACGGTGTAATTGGAGCTACCGGTGTTTTCCAGGCCAAACGCGACTCTTTGAAAACCCGCCGTCAAATCATTACCTTTCCAGCCGCCATAGGTGATCAGGGCCTTCTTTAGATCCAGGTCATTTTCAGCAAAATCCACTTCCAAGTCATATTCCCAGATCGAATGAAACTTGCCTTCAACACCGAGGCGCGCCCTGCGAACTTCACTGGCGGTATGACCGGAAACAAACTCCGAGGTCTGACCATTTGCGTACTGATCCGGAATTGAAGCCGCCTCAAGCTGGACGCGTCCGTAGAGTGCCATTGAAGAGTTACCATCACTGGAGACAATTTCAGGCGATCCGGTGGTTTTCGAAAATTTCAGATTTCTACTCTTGGTTGCATCTGCCTGGGCGTCAATGAGATCTTGCCGGGTATCAAGCAGTTCTTCCTTGGTATCAACCAGTTCGCCTTCAGTCTTTTCCAGTTGTGATTCAACTTTCTCTACCCGCTGCTTCAACTGCTGCAGCTGTTCCATGATCTCGGCATTGGATGCAGCATATACAGGTGCCGCCACGCCAGCCATGATAGCTAACGAGACAGATACCGGTAGCAAGGCATAGCGCTGTGAACGATGTCTTACTGTAGTACGTGTTTTACGCGTAGGCATATACTTCCTCCTAGATTATTTGCGCCGAATTATACCACTTTAAAAGTAAAGCACTACCAGTTTTTATACGGGTTTTTCATCAGCATGGCATTGTAATAACGGTCTTCGCCGGTGACTTCCTCAGTAATCCATGCAGGTTTTTCGAAGGATTCATCCTCGGCGCTTAATTCCACTTCAGCCACAACCAGTCCTTCATTGTCACCATAAAACTCATCTACTTCAAATGTGTGATTGGCCGACTTCACCAGAAACCGCGTTTTATCGATCACTCCAGGCTCACATAATTCCAGCAACTCTTGTGCTTCCGGGAGGGGTATCTCCCTTTCCCACTCGTAGCGTGACGCGCCCGAGTCATTACCCTTGCCTTTAATCGTCAGATAACCTTTATCCGCTTTTATCCGCACACGCACAGTGCGCTCCGGAACCGTTGATAAATAACCCTGGGTTATACGAACCTGTTTTTCAGCATCGCTTTTGAAAGCATCACCGGATACCAGAAACTTCTTTTCAATTTCTATGCTCATAATTTATGTCCTGATGAAAACTGCTTGCAACCGGGCTAATTTGTAAGATCTTTATCAATCATACCAATAACTCGTTTGATCGCCTGAAGATAGTTAATGTTCTCCACGTCACCAACACCCAGATCAGCAAGTGTCTTTTTGATATCCTCAATTTCGGTCGATTCTGAATTAATGGTCGACACCCTGGCCCCGTTAATCAGGACAGTGGCGACTTCACAGAGGGTGCCATTGACCGAGTAGGCAAAGCGTTGCTTGTGAACCTTGACCGCCTGCAGGTCGGCATGCGCATCAATCATTGCAATGAATTCCTCGTATGAATAATGCTCCTGTTCCAGTCCGGGCATAGCCACCTTGAACGCAGGAAAAACGTCCTCTTCAAGCGTCTTTCGAGAAACAGGAAATTCGGCTTTTATCAACGGGTTCCATTGTTCCAGACCATCAACTGTCTGAACATAGGTCTTGATGTCCATTTTGCCGTCACGAATCTTGGTATTGTTGATGTCATTACTTCTGGACATGATATAGGTTTCATCAGAATGCCGTTCCCAGAGCTTTTCAGGTACCGGCATGGACAGGCGCGCCATTCGGGCTGCCGCTACTGAAAAATCCTGGCCAAAGGAGCGGAACTCAAAGCGTGGCTTCGACTCTTCACCAATTTTTAGTTCGGGCTTTGACATACTGCTCTCCATACTGAGTCAATTATTGAATTCGCTCTGAACACGCGGATTCAGGCAGGCTGGTTAGCGCCAATAAGTCCTTCACGGATATCCCGGATACCCTTCCGGGTCACCGTCAGGTGATGACGCTGGTAACTCACTGGCCCGTCACCGCTGATACGCACCACAAGTTCAACTGTGTAGGTTGGTTGCACCCTGCGGTCAATAACTTTCCCACCTTTCTGATAGTAAAAAGAATAATCCTGATAAGAAGCATTGCGCAGCATCTTCCTCAGGTTGAACACTGAAAAATCCGCATATTGCTCTATTCCTTTGGGCATTTCAAGGGTATTCGTTTTGAAATGTCTTCGGTACATTAATGCTGATTCATACAACCCCTTTTCAGACTGTTGCAACTTGCTGTGAATGTTGCCAATCACCTTGTCCAGTTTTTTTGCTTTAATAAACTGCACCACCTCTTTAACTTTTCCTAGCGGGCGCTTGCACTGTAGCAAATCCGAACGAAGCTGGGTGCCATAGTCGAACATGTAGCGACTCAGCCTGAGATAGGTAACATCGCGGCTTAGTTCTTTTAGCCGATCCTTGACTATGTACCCCAGCACCATTGCGACCAGGAAACTGGTGGTGAAATTACCGTATCTCTGCTGTGACCAGAATGCGATCAACATGGCCAGCATCATGGAAAAAGCAGCCGCCAGACTGAAAATAATCTGCTGTGTTACCACTCCAAGCTCGCGGCGATGCGTTTCTAAAAACAAAACACTCTCGCAATAGCGGCGTGCCAATTTTAGTTTCTGTACGGTTTTTACAAAACCGGATTTTCCATCCAGTGCTGACAACCCCATCCGCTGACGATAATCACGTTCCGCTGAAACCGTCTCCAGCATATACTCTTTCTTTTCTCCATCAGGAAGTTCTGCAATACAGCTCAGATAGCATTGAATCATCTGACTGCTACAAAATTCATTCACAACCTTAAACCCCAGCTTGCGTGTTTTAACCGGCATTGGAGCATGAGCACGCAACAGGATCAGAATTTCTTTTGCATGCCTGTTGGACGCCAGCAGCTGCTCACCAGCGCGATTGGCAGGCTCAGTAGTGATCTCTTTTCGCAGAGCTTTTACAAAAATAACACTGAACAGTTTGAGTGCATCCAGATACGCTCGCTCATCTTCATTTTCGATCTCCTCTATCAGCATTTGCATGTACGGGTTAACCGGGGACGCGAGTTGCCCCAGTGTCTGATCAGGAATTCGATAACGCAGGTTATTATTCAGGTAACGGTAAAACAGCGACTTCGGATAACTGGTTTTGGTGATGTCCAGTTGTTTGGGGGAAAACCAGAACAGATCAATCAGCAGAGGTTTCTTTTGAGGGTGGCTGAACACTGCCACTTCCAAACGGAATTTGTCATGGGTACGGACCTGTATCTGAACGCTCATTGACTATGTGACATCCATTTTCCGGGAGATTGTGCGCTCGGGGAATACTTGCGGAACATGGCTGACTGTATCATCACTACAGAGGAAACAGCACTGGCACCATCAACAGCGTCACGCTCATGGCCAGCACCTGCAACGGCACCCCCACCTTTACAAAATCATTGAAGCGGTAGCCCCCCGGCCCAAGAACCAGCGTATTCACGGGCGACGCCACGGGGGTGGCGAACGCCGTAGAGGCCGCAATGGCCACGGTCATCAGAATTGGATAGGGTGAAACGTCCAGCCCTGCTGCGGCCGCCACCGCAATGGGCGCCACCAGTACCGTGGTCGCTGTATTCGAGATAAACTGACTGAAGACCGAGGTCAGAATGAAGAGCCCGGCCATCAGGGCAAAGGGGCCTGAATCTCCCAGGCCGGTGATCAGGCCGTCGGCAATCAGGGTGACCCCACCGGTCTTCTCCAGGGCAGTGGCCATGGGAAGCATGCCTGCAATGAGCACCAGGCTCTGGGCATTGAGCGAATGGTAGGCATTGTTCATGCTGATGCAGCCGCTTACCACCATTGCCAACGCGGCCAGCAGCACGGCCGTGACACTGGGGACAAGATTGAACACCATGAGAACCAGCATGGCGGTCAGGATCAGCAGGGCATGGGAGGCCTTGCGGCGTTGCGGGGCGACCTCCTCCAGCTCCGTGGGCAGGTTCAGGACCAGGAAATCATCATGCCCCTCTTGCAAACGGTCTATATCCCGCCATCCCCCGGCCACCAGCAAGGAATCGCCAAATGCCAGTGGCGTACTGGCGAGGTGTCCGTCCAGGGGCTTGCCCAGCCGTAGCACACCCAGCACGATCAGATCATGGTGCGCCCGGAAATTAGCCTCGATCAGACTGCGCCCGAC
>Ga0164313_10005733_pt1 | contig 10982 bp, 11 predicted proteins | sample GuaBasSedimGuay4_FD_113735 | JGI IMG/M metagenome (GOLD analysis project Ga0164313, IMG submission 113735) | Subseafloor sediment microbial communities from Guaymas Basin, Gulf of California, Mexico - Guay4, Core 4569-4, 0-3 cm | ecosystem: Environmental > Aquatic > Marine > Hydrothermal vents...
GAATAGAAGATCCACGCTTGATAAAATTGATAAGCTAAAGCAAAAGGTTGAAAACATCCAGGATCTGCTTGCTGAACGGCAGCTAAGCTCAGAGGACTATCACCGCATGAAGGGAAGGTATGAAGTTGAGATAAATAAGGTTCAAGATCAACTTAGTAGTCAAGGCAGTGAAGAGACATCAGGCATGAAAGGATTACTGCAAGGGATCAGCATCATCGAAAACCTTGAAAAGTACTATCAACAGGGCACTCTAGAGCAAAAGCAGCAAATCATTGGTTCGATCTTTCCGAGAATGATGGAATTTTCAGATAGCAGAGTTCGAACCAAGGATATCAATGAGGTCGTTGCGCTGATTTGTAGAAATAACAAGGCTTTCAGAAAAAAGAAAAAAGGACAAGTAGCTGAAAAAGCTGGCTTGTCCCGTTTGGTGACCCCGGCGGGAGTCGAACCCACAACCTTCAGAACCGGAATCTGACATTCTATCCATTGAACTACGGGGCCGGATAAACATTGTCAATTCTGTATTGTCAATTGTCAATGTTTGATATGTGGTCACAAAGATAGGAATTTATTGCCCTGTATCTGGTACCCGGTACCCAGTACCCGAATAATTTTTTGTCAAATTATTCTTTAACTTTGCAGCATTCATTTCATAACAAAAAAATATTCCAAATATGTCAGATAAGATCTTCGATAAAGTCTCTCCGGGTGTGATCACAGGCGATGGCGTCCAGGAAATATTCCGCATTGCAAAAGCCAATAATTATGCCCTTCCGGCAGTAAATGTGGTAGGTTCAAACTCTATTAATGCCGTGATGGAAGCGGCCAAAGATGTCAACTCACCCGTCATCATACAATTCTCCAATGGTGGAGGCGCTTTTTACGCAGGTAAAGGCATCTCTGGCATGGATGCTGCCATTGCAGGTACCATCGCAGGCGCCATGCAGGTACACCAGCTAGCCGAGTATTATGGCGTAGCCGTAATACTGCATACCGACCATGCCGCCCGCAAGCTCCTCCCATGGATCGACGGACTGTTGGAAGCCGGAGAAGAATTTTATGAAGTACATGGCAAGCCATTGTTCTCATCCCATATGCTCGACCTCTCGGAAGAGCCCCTGGAAGAAAATATCGCTACCTGCAAGGAATACCTTGGCAGGATGGATAAACTGGGCATGACCCTTGAGATCGAACTGGGTATTACCGGTGGCGAAGAAGATGGCGTCGACAATACGGATATCGACAGCTCCAAGCTCTACACCCAACCGGAAGATGTTGCCTATGCGTACGAACAGCTTAGCGAAGTGAGTCCTCGTTTTACCATCGCAGCTTCTTTTGGAAATGTGCATGGTGTTTATAAGCCCGGAAATGTGAAGCTCGAGCCTGTCATCCTTCACAACTCACAAAAATTTGTAGAGGACAAATACGGTACCGAAGCCAAGCCTTTATACTTCGTCTTTCATGGAGGTTCAGGCTCCGCCAAGGAAAAGATCCGTGAAGCTATCTCCTACGGTGTGATCAAGATGAACATCGATACCGATACACAGTGGGCATTCTGGGATGGCGTACGTGAATACGACAAGAAAAACCATGATTACCTCCAGGGCCAGATCGGCAACCCCGACGGGGACGATGTACCCAACAAGAAATACTACGACCCCCGCAAATGGCTGCGTGCAGGCGAGCTCAGCATTATTGAAAGGTTAAAAGTAGCGTTTGACGATCTGAACTGTATTAACAGAAATTAAACCCAAATGACAGGGTTTACCTCGTCAGTGACCTTATCAGTTCCTTAGGACGTATACTCAGCACAGGGAATGGCGAATGGTTCACCATCTGCTGCGCAAAGGGACCTAACCAGAGGTTGGCCGTAGTCCTCTCCTGCTCCGTCATAATGGAGATCATATTAGCATCTATCCTTTCGGCATAGCCGATAGTGGAGTTGGTGAGGTTATCGGCCTCAACGGCATCCCGTACATATTTTACACCTTCTTCTTCGAGGTATTCGATCACCTGGTCGGTGTAGGTATCTACGCGGTACCTTATTGCCTGTACTTTGGTGGTATAAATCGACAGGACATGAACAGTGGCATCGTGTATCTTGGCCAGTTCAGTTGTAAAAGGCAATTTCTGTCGGGTTTCGACGGTACTATCGAGCGGGAGCACGATCTTGTTCAGCGGGCGCTTAAGATCTATCCCACCCCTGATGGTGATGATGGGTTTATCGGTAGCCGAAACAATCTTATTGGCATTGCTCCCGATCCAGAACTCTTCAAATCCTGATGAGCCATGCGTCCCCACTATAACAAGGTCGGCATTGGTTTCGTCCGAAGCATTGACGATCTCTTTATACACCTTCCCTTCCCGTATCTGGTATGACATTTCCCCTTTTTCAAGCTCCGGGGCATAGTCTTCGATCAATTCGGCAAAACGTTTTTCTACCTCAATCAGAAGCCTATCGGGGTCACACTTAAATATTTCTTTTGAATGGTCGGGTTGGTTCACCCATACCATTTCAATATCGGCATTCGCTCTGGCTGCAATGGAAACAGCATGTGCAAGGGCATTTACGGAACAGTCGAGGAAATCAATGGCAACAAGAATCTTTTTCATAACCGTGGGTTTAATATGTTACAGGGAACTTTATTTTATCTTTTATCACCCATGCAATGGGATACGTTCTTTTTATTTTGTTCAGGAATCCTTCGGCTTTCATCCTGGTCTCAAAATCCCCTACCCTCACCTTAAAATTAGGTGCCTGCCAGGTAAGGTAAACCGGAATATCCGGATACTTTGTTGAGAATTCTGCCATCACTTCTCTTGCCCGGGTACTGGACTTATTTCCTGACTCTTCGAAGATTTGTATCCGGTAACCATCAATGGCATAATTGTCGGTATTCAGCAGCAAGGCTTCATTCATCTCCACATGCTTCTGAAGAAGCGTATCGATGGCAGGATCCTGTATGACAACTGCATTTCCGTCTGCCTGAGCCATGAGGCCTCCTCCCATCATACAAGTCATGATTAATAATATGATCCAACGATATTTCATTCTTCAGTTTATTGTTTATCCGGTCGACATGCGTACGCTCATGACAGGTACCGGGCAGTTATTTACAAGTTGACGGGCAAAAGTACCAAGAAATACATTCGCCTGCGTAGTTTCCTGCTCTGTCATGATCGCCACCAGGTCGATCCTGTTCTTTGTTGCAAAATCACAGGTATCCGGCGTCAGATTTTTTGTTGAAACTTCTTTCACGGCATATTTGATCCCACTCTTATCAAGATGATCCGCCGCAGTCTTCAGGTGCCTGTCGACCTGCTTCTTAAGCGAGCCCAGGCTGGATGTATGCAAGGCCAGTATCTGCACTTCACTGTTGAAGGCGGTTGCGATCTCTGCCGTAGTAAACACTTTATTGCTCGATTGCGAGGAGCTGTCGATGGGCATGAGGATTTTTTTCACCGACTTCCCAAACTTAAAATCCTGCCGTAAGGTCACCACCGGGCAGGGTGCATGGGTAACGATGCGATAGGCATTGCTTCCAATCCAGTATTCTTCGAAGCCGGTCACCCCATGGGTCCCTGTAAAGATCAGGTCAGCTTTAATCTTGCCCGCATACTTTGATATCTCTTCATATACTTTTCCTTTGCTCAGCTTATAATCAAGCTTGATGACCGGCGAGTGTTTTTCATACCCGTCGAGGATCTCCTTAAAAAGCTCACGGGATTCATGCCTTGGCGCCCCATCCTGGGAATCAACAACAAGATCAGGACCGGAGACATTATCGACCCAGATCATGTACACCCTGGCATTCAAGTGCTTGGCATACACCAACGCGTACTCGAGTGCGTGGATCGCATTCTTTGAAAAATCTATGGCTACCAGCAAGCTTTTCATGATCTATCTATATACTATCCAATGCTAAGATAATAAATATACATAAAATAAACTAATTTAGCAATGCAATTATTGCTAAATCTACTGTGCTTATTACGTAAATTACGAGATAATACGGAAGTTAGACCTGACAAAATCAACGTGTGCATGAACGAAAATCTCGATTCTAGTGGAGAACTCCTCAGCCAGGCTGAACTAGAGATAGAAAAAGTTTTAAGGCCGGCAGAATTCACTGAATTTTCCGGGCAGCTCAAGGTGGTGGATAACCTGAAAATATTTGTTGAGGCGGCAAAGCTGCGCGACGAGGCGCTCGACCATGTGTTGCTTCACGGCCCTCCCGGCCTGGGAAAGACCACCCTGTCACATATCATTGCCAATGAGCTTGGCGTAGGCCTCAAGATCACTTCGGGTCCGGTGATTGATAAACCCGGCGATCTGGCCGGCTTGCTTACCAGCCTGGAAGAGCATGATGTGTTGTTCATCGATGAGATCCATCGGCTTAGCCCGGTAGTGGAGGAATACCTCTATGCTGCGATGGAAGATTTCAAGATCGATATCATGATAGAATCGGGACCCAATGCACGATCGGTACAGATTGAGATCAGCCCTTTTACCCTCATAGGTGCGACCACACGTTCGGGCTTGCTGACCGCCCCCCTCAGAAGCCGCTTCGGGATCAACCTCCGGCTGTCGTATTATGATGCAGCAACCATAGAAACGATACTGAGAAGGTCATCAGGCATACTGAAAGTCCCCATGGATGATAATGCTGCCTCCGAGATCTCCCGGCGCAGCCGCGGAACCCCCAGGATCGCCAACCTTTTACTCAGAAGGGTACGCGATTTTGCACAGATCAAAGGCGACGGCACCATCAATCTCGAGATCGCAAAGCATGCCCTCTCCGCCCTGAATGTAGATAAGAACGGACTGGATGAGATGGACAACAGGATACTGCTTACCATCATCGAAAAGTTTAAGGGTGGCCCGGTAGGGATCAGCACCATCGCGACAGCGGTAGGGGAAGAAAGTGGAACCATAGAAGAAGTTTATGAGCCCTTCCTCATACAGGAAGGATACCTGATGCGTACCCCGCGTGGCCGGGAAGCCACAGAAAATGCCTATAAGCACCTCGGCAAAGTCAAAGGCGGAAGTCAGCCGGGATTGTTCGAATAAAGATACCATGCCTACCTCCAAAAACAGGATCAGCCGATTGATCAAGGATACAGCCTATGAACTTGGGTTTGAAGCCTGCGGTATTACCAAAGCAGGCCCATTGGTAAAAGAATCTGAGGTTTTCAGGTCATGGCTGAAGGATGGCTGCCACGGGTCTATGGCTTATATGAACAGGAATGTGGACAAGCGCCTGAACCCCATGCTGCTCAATGAGTGGGCCAACTCACTTATCATGGTGATGTATAACTATTTCCCTGCCGACCAAATCCTCTCGGAGGGAAATTACAAGATCTCCAAATATGCTTACGGAAAAGATTATCATGAGGTGATCAAACACAAGCTCAAGGAGATCGTAGATGCCATCGAAGACGAAATGGGTGAGATACTGGCCAGGGTCTTTGTCGACTCCGCCCCGGTAATGGAAAAGGCCTGGGCACAGAAATGCGGCCTGGGATGGATGGGGAAAAATTCATGCCTCATCAACAAGAAAAAGGGTTCATTCCATTTTATAGGAACAATCGTCACCAATCTGGAATTAAATTACGATGAAGAAGAGGCTACTGATCATTGCGGGAATTGCACCAAATGCATGGATGCCTGTCCGAACGGGGCCATCACCTCAGCGGGTGTTATCGACGCCAGAAAATGCATCTCCTATCTAAGCATAGAACATAAAGGTAAGTTTAAGCCGGAGGATGCCGGAAAACTTCATGGTTGGATCTTTGGCTGCGATATTTGCCAGGATGTATGCCCCTGGAACCGCTTTGCCAAAGCACATCAGGAACCGGAATTTATGCCTTCGCAACAATTGCTTGGGATGAGCGATCAGGACTGGGAAGTGCTGGATGAAGCTACCTTTAAGGCACTATTCAAAGGAACAGCGGTGGAAAGGACAGGATTTGATGCCTTGCGGAGAAATATTGAGAGTGGGAAATAAAGGGATGCTGGATGCTGGATATTGCAGTTCCCTCCTGATTCAACTGATTCAACCAATTTAACCGATTCAACCGATTTAACTGACTTGTCCGCCAAAGCGCAGCGAAGGAGGATTCACCCGTTACTATTTCCCAAAGTGAAAAAACTGGTATGCAAAGGTGATCTGCAGCACATCATTGAACTGACCATAATTGTTCGGAAAGATACGACGTACATGGCCGGTATAGGTTTGGTTCCTCAGGTTGGTAAGTGAGTTATTTGTCCTGATATCGATTTTCCAGTTATTGGCAAGAGTGAATACTACCCCAAAATGTATTTGGAAAGTAGCTATTGCAAAATCATCTGCTCCAACCTCTTCTCCATTTGTTTCTTCATAGCCACTCATACTGAAAGCCACGGATGGCCCGGCCTGTACTGCAAACCAGCCCGTGTGATATTGATAAAGCAATGGCAGCTCAATATAATTCAGTCGCAGCAGGTATGAATCATAATCTTCTTCCACAGCATTGGCATTATCCCGGCTCCCTTTCTGAATATAGTACATTTCCATCTGAAAGGTAGAACGAGGTGAGGCTTCCAGGTTCACAAAGAAGCCTGCAATGGGGCCCGCCTTATTAAATCCGGAATATTTATCTCCTGCTACCTGGGTTGCAGCCAGCCCGATCAATGCGCCACCATTAAACTTCTGAGCAAAGCCAATCATCACAAATAATACAAAAAAGAGGGAAAGTATTGCTTTCTTCATACGATCAAATTTTTAACAAAGATAAATGAAAACTATAAGCTGGCACTCGGAACTCTTTATGGGCACCGCAGCACTTTCCTGTGCAGGTCATCCTCCTCGCCAAACCATACTACAGCATAATTTCCATAAATGGCCACTCCCATGGCTTTCCATTGCAGCCGTTTCCAGGCATACACATTCCTTATCATGCGGTCGTGCCCCGGGCTGCTTTTCCATCCTTCCAGGGCAGCCCAGGCCATATCGTTGTGCCTTTCAGCAGTCCACGAACTGTAGTATGCGACTTCATATCCATAGCCATCGTAATCGGTGAGTTCTGAGGGTTTCGACCAGATGCATGAAGACCGTTTATGATCCCTGGTATAGCAACATTTTGTCCAGGGGCCTTCACCTGACCAGCTGTGCATATTACACCTCCCTCCCTCGGGCTGATTGGTGTTCAGGTCCCAAACATGCGCACCTGCAACATAACATAATGACGGGGACAACGGAATGGACGGCAATCCATGCTCTTCCCGATAATCATTCATCAGTTCATAGAGACGATATTCCTGTTCGGTAATACAGGCCTGGGCGGCATAGGTGTCTTTTCCGGAGCCACTAACATTTATAATGAGTGATAAGATCAGTATCTGGAGCATGAGCAAATCGCTTTTCATAATAACTCTTTGCCCACAAAAAAAATTGCAGTGCACGTTAAAATTCGAATTAGTACTATATTTGTTTGCAACTAAATTTCAGTTCATTATTAGCGTTCCGACTACACATAAACCAAGCACATGAGTAATCAAAAACATACGATCCTCCTGGTTGATGATGAGCCTGATGTTGTTGAATTCCTGGGTTATAATTTACGTAAAGAAGGATACCAAGTACATTCCTGCCTGAACGGAGAAGACGCTTTAAAAACAGCAGCAGAGATCAAACCTCAGTTGATCATCCTTGATGTGATGATGCCGGGAATGGACGGCATAGAAACCTGTACCGAGATAAAGCAATTGGAAGACCTGCAGGATACCATTGTGATATTCCTGACTGCACGTGGCGAGGATTACTCTCAAATCGCCGGCTTTGAAGCGGGGGCAGACGACTACCTCACCAAGCCTATCAAGCCCAGGATACTGATCAGCCGCGTGAAAGCCCTGCTCAGAAGGTATAAAGAATCAGCGCCCAGGGCAAACGACGGGCAGATCCAATTTAAAGATTTCACCATCGACAAAGAACGTTATGTGGTGATCAAAAATAAGCTGGAGATCATTTTTCCGAAAAAGGAATTTGAACTGCTGCTGCTGCTTACATCAAGGCCCAATAAGGTTTTTACCCGCGAAGAGATATTCGCAAAAGTATGGGGGAACGATGTGATCGTTGGCGACAGGACCATAGATGTGCATATCAGGAAGATCAGGGAAAAGCTCGATCTGGATAATATCCGTACCGTAAAAGGGGTTGGATATAAGTTTGAAGGCTAATGAAATATTCTGACCCAAAAAAGCTGTCTATTGGCATTGCTATCCTTGTGGCATCGTTTTTTGCCGTGGTGTATATCATTGCAGCCATTGTCCAGGATCAGTTTAACATATTCATCTTTCTCACTGCCATCATTCTCCTCTTTATTTCTGTTTTCATCTTGTTAAATTACTCCATTAACAGGTTCCGGACACATAGTGATGATGACCAAAGCTTCATCGATGAATCACAGGAGGATGCGAACCGCCAGGTGACAGCGTGGAGCGAAAAGCAAAAGAACGAGATCGATATGCTAAAGGAACAGGCCACGTACAGGAGGGAGTTCCTGGGGAATGTTTCTCACGAGCTGAAAGCACCTATTTTCAATATCCAGGGATATGTGTTGACCCTGCTTGACGGAGGCATCAACGACCCCAGCATCAACAAGGAATACCTCATCCGTACGGAGAAGAGCATTAACAGGATGATTGCCATAGTAGAGGACCTTGGAACCATTTCTCAACTTGAATCTGCTACGCTAAATCTGGATCTGAGCACTTTCGACATTGTTTCGCTCACCAGGGAGATCATTGAGTTCATGGAGATCAAGGCTAAAAAGAAAAAGGTTCTTATTGAATTCGATAAGGGCTATGACAGGCCTATCATGGTGGAAGCAGATAAAAAACGCATCCGGCAGGTGCTTATCAACCTTTTCGACAATGCCATTAAATACTGCGACAAGGATGATTGTTATACCCGCATCAGTTTTTCCGACATGGATGAAAATGTTTTGATCGAGGTCAATGACAACGGGCTGGGCATCGACCAGGAAAACATCCCACGAATCTTTGAACGCTTTTACCGTACCGATAAAGGCCGTTCGCGCGAGCAGGGAGGCAGCGGGCTGGGGCTGGCCATCGTAAAGCATATACTGGAGGCCCATCAGCAAGCCGTCAATGTACGCAGCACACTGGGTGTTGGGACCACCTTTGGATTTACATTAAAAAAAGTATAGGATTATTTGTCACGCTCTGTGGTGAACATTACCAGGTCGGCCATGGATTGCCGTGCCGGCGAATCTTCAATGGTTTCCAGGATTTCAAGGGCTTCATCGCGATAAGCGATCATCTTTTGCCTGGCGTATTCAATCCCGCCGCAGTCTACCACCTCTTTTATCAGTGCGCTTACCCTGTTGGGGTCGGTATTGTGCTTCTTGATAACATTGATGATCCTTCGTTTGCCTGATCTTCCCGACTGTCCGAGAAGATAGATCAGAGGCAGTGTCATCTTCTTATCCTTGATATCGGCCCCGGAGGGTTTCCCGGTATTATTGGTTTTCTGATAATCGAAGAGATCGTCTTTGATCTGGAAGGCCATGCCCACTTTTTCTCCAAATTCACGCATCTTCTCCGCAAGTTCAAAGTCACCGGAAGCAGAATATGCCCCACATGCACAACAGGATGCGATCAGGGAAGCTGTCTTTTTCCTGATGATCTCATAATAGATATCCTCTTCAATATCCAGCCGCCTGGCTTTTTCCATTTGCAGCAATTCACCCTCACTCATCTCCCGTGTAGCATTGGAAACGATCTTCAGCAATTCGAAATCATCATTATCAAGAGAAAGCAGCAGTCCTTTGGCCAGCAGGAAGTCGCCCACCAGGACAGAGATCTTATTCTTCCAGAGTGCATTAATGGAAAAAAAGCCCCGGCGCTCGTTGGAATCATCAACCACATCGTCATGCACAAGTGTGGCCGTATGCAATAATTCCACCAGGCAGGCTCCCCTGTAGGTCGAGTCATTCACACCTCCGCTAATTTCAGCCGCAAGGAATACGAAGAGTGGACGCATTTGCTTTCCTTTCCGCTTTACAATATAACGGGTGATACGATCGAGCATGGGCACATTGCTCTTCATGGAAGAACGAAAGTACTTCTCAAACTCTTTTACGTGCTCCTTAACGGGCTCTTTTATTTGATCGAGGCTTGCCATAGGCAGGAAAGGGCAAAGGTAGTAAAATAGGTGTTAGGTTCAGGATGCAAGATGCAGGGTGCAGGGTACTAATAATTACCTTGAAGCTTGTACCTGACACGTAATACGTAAAAATAAACTACCTTTATCAAAACCTTTAGCCATGAGTGGATTCTTATTTCACGAAACTGTTTTTGGCCCTGTAATGAGCCGAAGATTAGGGGTTTCCCTTGGGATCAACCTCCTGCCTGTCGATTATAAATATTGTACTTTCAACTGTGTATATTGCGAATGTGGCTGGACGCACAGCAAGCCGGAAGGAAGCAACGGCCTGCCATCCCGTGATGAGGTTAAGGTACTGCTCGAAGAAAAGCTAAAAACCATGCTGGCGGATAACCAGGTACCGGATGCCATCACCTTTGCCGGCAACGGGGAGCCTACCATCCATCCGGATTTTCCCGGATTGATAGATGATACCATCGCTTTGCGTGACCGCTTTTTCCCGGATGCAAAGATTACCGTACTTTCCAATGCCAGTATGCTGCACCGTGATGATGTTTTCAGTGCGCTGAAAGCCACCGACAAGAACATTCAGAAGCTGGATGCAGGCAACGAAGGCTTGTTCCGTCTGATCAATCAACCTGCGGAAAGCTTGAGCCTCGGAAAGGTTGTGGAGCAATTATGCCTTTTCGAAGGAAAGTTGATCGTGCAAACCCTCTTCTTGCGCGGTAAGCATAAAGGAGAAAGCATCGACAATACTACGGAGCAGGATGTGGAAGCCTGGATCATACTCCTGCAAAAGATCAAACCCGAATA
>Ga0164313_10005734_pt1 | contig 10980 bp, 8 predicted proteins | sample GuaBasSedimGuay4_FD_113735 | JGI IMG/M metagenome (GOLD analysis project Ga0164313, IMG submission 113735) | Subseafloor sediment microbial communities from Guaymas Basin, Gulf of California, Mexico - Guay4, Core 4569-4, 0-3 cm | ecosystem: Environmental > Aquatic > Marine > Hydrothermal vents >...
ACCGGGACCGTGGTTGGTGAGTCCGGTACCATCCTGCACACCACCGACGGAGGCGCCACCTGGGTCAGCCAGGTCAGCGGAACGGATGACACTCTCGCCGGTGTTTCATTTTCTGATGCGAAAAACGGAACAGTGGTCGGGGATGGTGGCAAGATATTGCGTACCGTTGACGGGGGCGGCAACTGACCGTTGCCCGTTGAGCATGAAGAAGCCCCGCCGCAAACGCGGCGGGGCTTTTTTCTTTTCTACCAGTACAATTACCGGTACAGGGCCTTTACGCCACCAAAGCTGGAATACTCGGTGCCGACGGGTTCCTGGTTCGGGAAGAAGATCTGGCAATGGTCAGGAGCGGTGATGGTTACATCATCGACCCAGTAGGTGTTCTCTCCGCTTCCATCTGCACCGCTGTACATGCGCAGCTGGATGACCAGGGCTGTACGATCGGGATCGCTGCCATCAAAGGTCCAGGTCCAGGCCAACTCACTCCAACCAGTACCGTCGGAGTAATCACCGTTGCCGCCGGCGCTGCCCTGGTAATCGGTGATGTCGTCCGAGGAATAGGAAGCCCAGATGCGTCCGCTGGGCGAAGCACCAGGAGTGTCATCCCAGGCATAGAAGCTGGCCGTGACTTCGTCGCCATCCTGCAGTCCGGCGATCCAGCCAACAAAGGCCTGCGGGGTGCTGCCAATGGGATCTTCGGTCAGGTACAGGCTGTGGTCGCCGGTGTTGGAGAAGTCATTCACGTTGACCTGCTCGCCCACGTTTCCGAAGGTACCCAGAGTGGTGGCAATACCGTCTTCCCAACCGTAGGTCAGGGTCTGCTGTGCCATGGCGCCGGTGGCGCAGAAGGCCAGCATCAGGATGGTAATCATTAGCTTCATTTCAATCGTCCTCCTAAAAATTTGAGTCGACTCATACCCCCAGGGTGAAACCATGGAGGTACACGAATTCGAAGCGCAATTTGTCCGGACATACGCTTCAACAGAGGAATTTGGGGGAATACTCCTGAATACCCAATGCTCCCCTACTTGATGATTACTGTATCACGTTTGGAAACAAAATTCAATCTATGGATTGGTTTTTTATTGTCAATTTTCGGAACTGAAAATCATATCCATCTCCCGTTTTCGTGACCGTATTAACACAAAAACACCGTGTCCGGTTAGACACAGTAGTGCCTCAACCTCGCCAGTCTAATTTCTATTTTGATGCTATGAAACCACTTAAAGAGTTTTCAATATGATTATTACCTGGCCGGTTCTTTGCGCTTATGGGGGTGAGATCGCCAATAACGCGGCAGGTTGAAAATGCAGGCCGCATCACACGAGAGAAGGAGCCCATCATGAAAAAGCAGGAATTCCACACGCCGCGGGATCGCAAGATGAAATTCGCCGAAGCCGGCGTGATGTTTGTCCTGGTCCTGGCCCTCACGGTTTTCATCGGCGTCAAGGTCGCCTCGCGCGGAGACAATGAAATTGTCGCGTCCGATACCGTCGTCGCCACTGAAATGACCACCACCGAACAAACCGGTATCGATGAACCGGTCATCGCCGTCGAAGCAGGCCACCCGGAAGAGGTCACTGCCGATTCGGTCGCCGTTGTCATCGAGGCAGTCGAAACCGTCGAAGCAGTCGAGCATGAGATCGTCACCTACGCCATGGCCGAAAAAGCCTACTTCGACCGCAGGTATGACGAGGCCGTGGAAATGTTCGCCATCTACACCGAAGAGCATCCCGCCAACGCCTGGGGTTTCTACATGCTCGGTTTGAGCGAGTGGAAAGCCGGCGACAATGACGCCGCCGAAGAGGCCTTCGCCTCCGCCCTGGAAATCAAACCCGATCACTCCAAGAGCCTGATCAACTACGGACGCGTACTCCTGGAGGAGGGCCGCGAGGATGAAGCCAAGGCGCAGATCGAACTGGCCCTGGCCGCCAACCCCGGCAGCACCTCCGCCACCCGCATGCTGGGCCGCATCCAGTACAACCAGGGTCTGCTTGAAGAGTCGGCCGCCAGTTACCAGACCGTCCTGCAGGCCAAAAAAGACGACGCCTGGAGCCTGAACAACCTGGGACTGATCCGCATCCAGCAGGGTCGTTACGAAGAAGCCCTGCCCGCCCTGGCCAAGGCCGTGCAGATCAATCCCGATGTGGCCTGCTTCCAGAACAACCTGGGCGTGGCGCTGGAGCGCACCGGTCACTTCACCGCTTCGGGCGAAGCCTATGCCGCGGCCCTGGAAGCTGACGGGAATTACGAGAAGGCGGACATCAGCCTGGTCCGCGTGTCCGAGTTGACCGATGCCCAGGACATCATGCCCGTCGACCTGGATGCGCTGGCGGCCAGTTTCAGCGTGGCGGACGACATGGAGGTCGCCCGCACCCGCGATGACAACGACACCCCTGAAAACCGGCGGTAGTCGGAACCGCATGGAATCGCGGGATGAGAGAGGGGGCCGCAATGGCCCCCTCGAATTTCTACGCACGGATATTTAATATCATTGTAGAAAAAACCCCCCGGGGGGTCCCCAAAAATCAGATATTTTGATGGATGAAAACCGCGCTCTACTTCTGCGCAATGAGTCGGTGGTAAAGCTGCTCCAACTCCCCACACATCTTCTCCTCCGAAAACAACTCCTCGGCCCGCGCACGCCCGGCCTGCCCAAAGCCCCGCCTCTTCTTTTCATCCCCAAGCAAATCAGCGACAGCCCCGGTCAGCCCATCGACATCCGTGGGAGAAACCAGCAGCCCGGTCCGCCCATGGTCCACGATATCCGGCACGCCGTCACAATCCGCCGATATCACCGGCACCCCCATGGCCATGGCCTCGACGATCACCAGCCCGAAGGCCTCGGAGTGCGTGGGAAACAGGAACAGGTCCATGGCGCCCAACAGGTCGGGCACGTCGTCGCGGTAACCGGTCAGGATCATCCTGTCCCCCAGGCCGGCTTTTTCGATACGGTCCAGGATGGCGTTGGCCTCTTCGTCCTCGCCGCGGGTCGCTTCGCCCACGATGACAAAACGCGTGTCCGGAAAATCGGGCAGGATGCGCTTGGCCACCTCCAGGAACTGTAGATGTCCCTTGGCTTCCTGCAACCGCCCCACGATGCCCACGACCTGTTCGTGCTCCCCTATCCCCAACTCCGCGCGCAACCGGTCGCGGCGTGGCGCGTCCGGCACGAAACGCTCCAGGTCTATGCCGTGGTGGATGATCCCCACCTGGTCGGGCCTCAGCGGGTGAGTTTCCAGAAGGTTCGTTTCGATGACCCTGGAGATGGCGATCACGAAATCCACATTGCGGTAGAGGTAGGGATGTACGGGTAGGTTCTTGGGCCGGATCGTCCCCACATGCTTGTGCAGCACCAGGGGCGTGGGCTTGCACCACTTCATGGCCGGAACCAGGGTGAACAGATCGCGGGAATAATCGGTGTGAACGATGTCGATGTTGTTCCGGTTGATGTACCGGGACAACCAGAGGGCCTTGAAGGGATGAAACTTTCCCCACAGGTCGAGGGTCACCGGCTTGAAATCCATCCCGAGCAGCCGCTGGTGGATTCTGCTGTTCGAGTAACACAACGGATGAACATCGTGGCCGCGATCACGCAACCTGGCGCTGATCGTGGCCATGCTCATTTCCATGCCGCCCCAGGAGCGGCTGGTGCAGACTTTCAGTATCCGCAAACCCACCGGATCTTCCCCGTCCGTGAGCGACATTCAACCGCTTGCCGCCAGGTCATCTCTTCCTGGATGTCTTTTTGGCGTTGGCAGGTTTTGAGGCCGCTTTTTTCGTGTTTTTCTTCACGGTTTTTTTCGTCGGCGCTTTGGAGGTTTTTTTCGTTACCTTCCTGGCCGTCTTTTTGGTCGGCGCCTTTGTGGCCACCGGTTTTTTGCCGGCCGCCTTCCTGGTGGTGGTCTTTTTGGCCGGCGCTTTTTTGGCCGGAGCCTTTTTGGTCACCGGCACCTCTTTGGATTTCTCTTTTGGTTTCTCTTTTGGTTTTTCCTGGGGCTTCATCGCCGGCTTGGGCGCCGCCGCTTTCCCGGTCGGCTTCCCTTCCACCTTCGGTTGCGACTGGGCCGTCTTTTCCGCGGTCTCCGATCGGGTCTCGGTCACCGCGGCATCCTTGCGGTCCCGCGATCCGCCCCCGCGTCCCGACCTTCGGCGCCGACGCGAAGACCGGCTGGGTCCGTCGCCACTGCTTACCTTGCCGTTGCTTGCCTTGCCGTTGCCTGCCTTTTCCAGCGCGATGCCTTCACCCAGCCCCTTGACCACCCAGGTGCCGCCAGCCTGGGCGTCGCGGTCCACCTTCAGGAGACCCAGTTCGCGGGCCTCTTCCAGAAGATCCCCGAAGGTCGAATAACCATGGTTCCTCTCGTTGAAATCGGGCTGCTTGCGGGTCATCGTATCCTTGATCAGCGAGGAGTAGAGAACCCCGCGGGATTCCAGAAGCAGGCTTTGCACCGTCTTGATCAGGAAATCGAACAGTTCGCGTTTTCCGTCGGGAACCTTGACCCCCGAGCGGCTCAGGCGGCCTGACCGCTGACGGTAGATGTCATCGTAGAAGATGAACTCGTCGCAGTTTCCGATGAGCAGCCGGCTGCTCGAATTTTTCACGCCCACGCCGATGACGCGCTTGTTGTTTTCACGCAGTTTGGAAACCAGGGGGGAAAAATCCGAATCGCCCGACACGATGACGAAGGTGTCGATATGGTCCTTGGAATAACAGAGGTCCATGGCGTCGACCACGAGTTTGATGTCGGCGCTGTTCTTGCCCGAAATCTTGGGCATGGGGATCTCGATCAACTCGATGGCGGCCTCATGCAGCGGCGCCATGTATTCCTTGTAGTAATGCCAGTCCGCGTAAGCCTTCTTGGCGATGATCTTGCCTTTTTCCAGGAGTCTCTGGAGCAAAAGCTTGATTTCGAAACGTTGCCCGGAATCGCGGGCCCCTATCGCCACGTTGTCGAAATCGATGAACAGAGCGAGATTGGTCTCGCGGTCCTGGCTCATGGCTGCCTCCTTGCAGTGGCCGGATGCTTGACTCGAAATAGTGCGGGTCTTCCTGTACAATAAGACATAATCTGGTTGTGGTACACTGCAATCCTGTAGAAGCCGTCCTCTGCCCCGGAGTTGGAATCACCAATGTCAGAATCCCTTACTGCACAAGACCTTAGGTTACTCGTAGAGCGAGTTTTCCAGCCTTCCGAGGCCGACCTGGGGCTGGCCATCATCGTCGATCTGCCCGACGAGCGCCTGGCCGACAACCCGGACTGGGCCCAACGCCGCCAAATGGCCGCCGATTGGTACCAAAAGCTGGTTTCCGAGCAGGATAACCTGGGCTTTGACCGCATCACCCTGGCCTGGTACCCCAATGCAGGGGGAAACAATGCCGATCTGCCGGCCGCCTGCCATCCCGGCGACGGAAAAACGGTCCCCAACCATGCCGACGATGTGTCCGGCTCGGACAGCCGCCCCTTCACCGACCTCTTTTCCACCCATACCATGGTCCTGGCCCCCACCGAACTGTCAGCCACCGCGCCCCTCAAGGTCGCCACCCGGGGCGGCGGGTTTCGTGCGGCCACCATGCCGGGGTTCCTGCCCTCGATGATCCCCGCCCTGCGCCTGGACTACGGTGAAATCAACCGGCGGGTGAATCTGCTCAAGGAGCTTCTGGACCGCGCCGAATCCGCCCATTTCTCCTTTAATGCCGACGGCGTCGACCACGAACTGGTCCTGGATCTGCGTCACAATACGGGGCACGCCTCCGGCGGATTGTTTCCCGACAACGGCGTGGCCGGCAACCTGCCCTCCGGCGAAGCCTACATCGTGCCCTACGAGGGTGAAAGAGAGGGCGATCCCAGCGGTTCGCAGGGTATCCTGCCGGTGCAGATTGACGACGAGGTGGTTCTGTACGAGATCAAAGGCAACAAGGCCGTGAAAGTGTTGACTTCCGGTCCTGCCAGCGACAGGGAAGCGGACCACCTCAAACGCGAACCGGCATACGCCAACCTGGCGGAACTCGGCCTGGGCGTGCTGGGGGATTTTGGTCTGAAGCCCACGGGCTCCATCCTGCTCGATGAAAAACTCGGCCTGCACATCGCTTTCGGACGCAGCGACCACTTCGGTGGCTCCGTCGGGCCGGATGATTTTTCGGGCCCCGACGCGGTCATCCATCTGGATCGGGTCTACATCCCCGAAACCCAGCCGAAAGTCATGGTCAGGGAAGTGCGGCTGCTGGGTCCGGACCTGGATCAGGTTATCATTGTTAACCGGGTTTTTGTCGGACTGGAGGAAAACGACTAAACGGTTTTGAATAAAAAAGAAGGCCGGAATCTGTCGATGAGTGACTCTCGCCCTAAGTCAATCTGACGTAACGATCCCGGCCTGAAATGTTTTGCTTCCCGAATCCTACGGGTAACCGTGTATTCGGTTTCACTTGGTGTTCAATTTAGAATTATCTTTATATCCTGTAAATAGCATTTTTTTGACAATAGATTCGAAAATGCCACAGTTCCGTGATACTTTACGGCGTTAGTCATTGTTTCGAAAGTTGTTGATTATATGAAATTTACATCGATTTGCCCCGTGGGAACCCCCTGCGGGAGGGCCCGCAACCGGATTGAGCCCTGAAGGGAAGGCACAAAAGTGGACCATGTAGGACGCATTTTCCGCCCACCCAGTGAAGCCGAGAGTCTGCTTCTTCAGATCTCACTGGGATGCAGCCACAACAAATGCACCTACTGCGCCATGTACGAACTGGACGAGCAGCGGTTCCGTGTCAAACCGATGGCCACCGTGGAAGCCGACATCGACGAGGCCGCCCGCATCAGTGCCGGCGGCCTGACCATCCGCAGGGTTTTTCTTTGTGATGGCGATGCCCTCATCCTGCCCTTCGACCACCTGGTCCACATCCTGGAAATGCTTCGTGAGAAGATTCCCACCGTGCGCCGGGTGGGTATTTACGGAGATGCCCGCAGCATCCTGCGCAAGACTCCCGAAGAACTGGCCCGGTTGAAGGAACTCGGTCTGGGGATCGTCTACCACGGCGTGGAAAGCGGCGACGACGTGGTCCTGGAGCGGGTAGTCAAGGGGTCGTCGGCGGATGAAGCCGTCGCCGCCGCCGGCCGCCTGCGCGAGGCCGGCCTGCGACATTCGGTGATGGTGATGCTCGGCTTGGGAGGCGTCGAAAGATCCGCGGTTCACGCGGCCAAAACCGCGGAGATCCTGACGAAAATGGATCCCCCCTTCGTGGGCGCCCTGACGACCACGGTCGTGCCCGGCACGCCGCTGGCCCGCCAGCAGGACGAAGGCAAATTCACCCTGCCTGACCCCTGGGGTCTGCTGGAAGAGTTGCGGATCCTGGTGCGGGACAGCAAATTTTCCCGCTGCCGGTTTCATTCCAACCACGCCAGCAATTATCTGCCCCTGAGCCTCAACCTGCCGACCGACAGGGACAAGGCCCTGGCGGCCCTGGATCACGTTCTGAAGGACCGGGATGAAAGCAGTTTGCGTCCCGACTACCTGCGGGGGCTTTGAGCTACTTGACACGGACCGCCCCTCAGGTGGATCATTCATCTGGACAAGGGAATTCCGATTTGCGAGGACCACTCAGCGAAAGACCCGAATTATGACCGAGGACAGCTCCAAGCCCATCCGCCTTCTCCTTGCCGACGACGAGGAGGACCTGGTCACCTTCCTGGCACACCGTCTGCGCAAACGCGGTCTCACCGTCACCATGGCCCTAAGCGGATCCGAAGCGGTTTCCGCGGCCACGGAAATCCAATTCGACGTGGCCGTGGTCGATCTCAAGATGCCCGACATGGACGGCATCACCGTCATCGAAAATCTCAAGAGCCTTCAGCCCTTCATTGAAGTGCTCATGCTCACCGGTCACGGCAGCCACGACTCGGCCTGGGAAGCAGGGCGCCTCAACGCTTTCCGCTACATCCTGAAGCCCTACGATTTTGATGATCTCCACGACCTGATCCTAACCGCCGCGAAACACCGCCGCCAGCGCATGCAGAAAGAATTCGAGGAAAAACTGAACGAACTGATGACCGGCACCACCAGTCCCCGGGACCTGATTGAAGAGAGTGAAAAACTTCGCAGTGAGTACGAACAGGATTAACACCGCACTGGTCGGCGAAGGCCGCCAACTTACCGATCTGCTGGCCGGCCTGGCCACCCGCTCATCTCTTTTGCGCCTTAATATCGTCGCGGTGGTCGATCTCGACCCCGGCCCGGACAGCCCGAATCTCGACCTGATCCAGGGCGCCGGCATCAAGGAAATTTCCACGGGCATCGAAAACATCCTCACCCGCGAGGACCTCGACCTCGTGATCCTCGGCTCGGACAACCACGATGTGGCCGCGGCTCTGCACACCGGCCTGTTTCCCCACATCCCGGTGCTGGGTCCCGAGGCGGAAAACATCATCCAGAGCGCCATCCGCCTGGCCGAGGACAACCGGGCCCTGCGCTCGGACAGCCGCCGGCTCAAGGAAACCCGACTTCGGCTGAACATCTTCGTGGAGACGGCGCCCCTTTCCATCTACATCAAGGACACCGAACTCCGTTACCGGAAAATCAACAATCACGCCCAAAGGGTGCTGGGTGTGCGCGAGATGGATGTCGTGGGCAAGAGGGACAGTGCGGTCTTTTCCTCGGGTGGCGCGAGATGGCTGCAGAAGGTGGAACAGGAAACCCTCAACAGCCGGCGCACCCTGCACGCCACCGGCGTTTTGCCTGTTAAGAACCAGATGATGCACGTACAGGTCACCCTTTTCCCTGTCATCGAAAATGGTCGGGTGGAGGGTTTGTACGGGCTCATCGAAGACACGACGGAACTCCACGAAAGTGAACGGATTCGCCATCAGGTCGATGACCAGCTCAATGAAACCCAGAAATACCTGCGCGAGGTGCTGGAGAACAGCCGGGACATCATTTTCCTGACCGATCCGGCGGGCAATATCCTGACCTTCAACAAGGGAGCCGAAAGCTCGTTGGGGCATTCACGGAAGGAAGTGGTCGGAACCCCGGCTCACCAGCTCTGCGCCAACCCGGATAATTTCAAAAAACTCTTTGCCGAAGCGATCCACGACGGCCACGCCACCAGTTACGAGGCCGAGTTCCGCAACAAGGACGGGCGGATGGTGATTTGCAACATCAGCCTGACCATGATCGACGGACCTGACGGCAAACCCCTGGAAGTCGTCTGCCTGTGCCGGGACCTGACGATGCGCTTGCGCCTGAAAAACGACCTGATCCGTTCGGAACGGCTGGCCGCCGTCGGGCAGTTGGCGTCCGGAGTGGCCCACGAGATCAACAATCCCCTGGCCGTGATCGACACCATCGCCGGACTGGTCGAGGAAACCCTCGAAGATGAAGGCGAAGCACTCAAGCCCGAAACCAGGATAATGCTGACCAAGGCCATGGACCGGCTGCACCACCAGGTCAAGCGCGTGACGGCCATCACCCACAGCCTGCTGGGTTTCGTTCGTACACAGCACGCGGGCATGGCGAACGTGGATATCGAGGAGTTGCTGGAGGAATGCATCGGCGTGTTGGGGACCGAGATCAGGCGGTCGCGCGTGGAGATCGTCCGGCTCTACACCCCGAACATCCCCGAGTTCACCTCCGACCCCATGTTGCTGCAGCAGGTGTTCGTCAACCTGATCAAGAATTCGATCGACGCCATGCAGGAAGCTCCGGGCCGGACGAGCATCCTGGAGATCATGACCAGCGTGGACGCCCAGCGCCTTTTGGTCACCATCCAGGACAATGGGGTGGGAATTCCCAAGGAGAATCAGGAAAAGATCTTCAACCTGTTCCACACCACCAAACCCGCCGGGCAAGGCACGGGCCTGGGCCTGTCCATCGTGCACGACATACTCTACCGCCTGGGCGGCACGGTGCGCGTGGTCAGCGAACCGGGACAATGGTCGCGTTTCGTGGTGGAAGTTCCCCTGCATCCCCCGGAAATACTGCTGCCGGATCCTTCGATCAGTCTTTGATCTCGTCCAGGTCTCCGCGCAGGTTTTCCAGCCTTGTCAGGAAGGCTTTTTTGGAGCCGGCGGCCATCTGGGAAGCCAGGTCGCGGTACTGGCGGATTCCCGTCAGGAGGTTGGCCTGGATTTCATCCAGGGACAGGTTCTTGACGTCCGACAGACCGGCGCGGCGGCGTTCCAGGTCCCTCTTCATACGATCCAGGTGCAGGGATATTTCCTTGAGGAACATGTGCGGGCGCTCGGCATTGATCGGCAGACTGGCCCGGCCGTAGATGTGGTCGACCATTTCCCGCAGCTTGGCCACCCGTGAGAAATAGACAGTGTTGGGACCGCAGCAGACCGCGGTCTTGGCCGCGGGATCGATTTCGTTGACCACCGTCGCGGCACCGGCCAGGTCGTGGCAGATGCAGGCCTTGATGACCACGTCCTCGGTATGGATTGGCAGGTCGTCGGGATTGCCGCCCAGGGAGACGAGCTTGCGCCGCTGATAGGCTCGGCTGGCCGTACAGATGGGCACATCGGTGAATTCGGTGTTCGAGACCAGGAATCCTTTGGGGCATTCGCTGCCCGGATGGCCTTCGGCGATGCGCTCGAGACGGGTCTCTTCACTCAGTGAGGTTTTCAGGCACCAGAACGGCACCCCGAGAGGCGACGTGTCGCTGAGATGGACGTCATCTTCACCCGCGACCTGGATCTTCTGCAGGTGGCTCTCATCGATGTTGACCACTTCGGGCACCAGCAGGAAGGGACTGCCCCAGCCCGTACCGTCCACATGGTATTTATCTTCGAGCATCCGGTTTTCTTCGGACGTGCCGATGCCGCCCTGCACTGTGACGCGGAAATCCATCTTCGCTTCGGGAATGGCGCGTCCCATCTCAGTCATGGCCTTCGTCCATATCTTACCCAGCTGATCGGCCAGATCTTCGCGCTTCTGGACGAACTCCTCCAGGACCGGTCCCAGCAGCGTTCCCTTGCCGCCAAAGGC
>Ga0164313_10005735_pt1 | contig 10978 bp, 7 predicted proteins | sample GuaBasSedimGuay4_FD_113735 | JGI IMG/M metagenome (GOLD analysis project Ga0164313, IMG submission 113735) | Subseafloor sediment microbial communities from Guaymas Basin, Gulf of California, Mexico - Guay4, Core 4569-4, 0-3 cm | ecosystem: Environmental > Aquatic > Marine > Hydrothermal vents >...
GCATCCTCACCGTTGGTGAACTTCTTGATGGTGATGTCTTCTATCGGAGCGAAGTAGTGAGAGGGGTCAGTGGCTTCGATATCAGGCCCGCCCGTCGGATCCGTCGCTGTGACGGTGCCAACATTGGCATACTCGCCCTCAACCGCGGTGCCGGTGGCACTACACGTTGCAGATGCTCCGGGTACCAGGGCGATCCTCGGACAGGCAACGGCCACACCCTGATCATCTGTAACGACCCAGGATGCCAGGGGCACGTTCCCTGTGTTGGTCACGACATAGGTCCAGCTGACCACCGAACCGATCTCAACGACGGGCACATCCGGATCGGGGTACGGGAGGTCCGCGTCCTGTCCCTGGGTCGACTTCTCGATATCGAGCGCCACGACCACCCCAAAATAGTGGCTTGGGTCGGTGGCGGACAGGGTGGTCTCATCAGGATCGAGGCCAGTTGCTGTTGCTATGTTCTCATACTGGCCTTCGATCGCGACACCAGAGAGGTCACAGGTCGCAGACTCGCCGGCCGGTAGTCGACCCGATTCGCCAATAGGCCAGACACAGGTCGCATCGGGATTGCCGATCACATCACCCACGACAGAGTCGACAAGCGTCACATCGGTCAACAGCACCGATCCGGTGTTCGTGATGACATACTGCCAGTCCACCGTGCTTCCGGGCGCTACGAGTGGACCCGGAGCGAGGTCGGCATCGTCACCGTTCGTGGACTTCTCGACAGCGATGGCTGAGATCGCCACCCAGTAGTGGGACGGGTCATCGGCCGTGACATCGACACCTGTCGAGTCGGTCGCAGTGACCGTAGCAATATTCTCGTACACCGAGATGAACGAACCGCTTCCGTTGATTCCAGAGACACCGATCGCCTCACACGTCATCTGTGCTCCCTGGGCAAGTTCCGTTTCCGGACACGAGACAATCGGCCCAGGTATGTCATCAGGGAGGTTCGCCCGGTCGGCCACTTCGATGTCAACAAGATTCGTGTTACCGGTGTTCGTAACAACGTAGGACCACGTGATCGGATCGCCCTGGGAGATCTGCGGGCCCGGTGGGACGTCAGCGTCGAACCCATTCGTGTACTTCTCGAGCGTGATACCAGGGTTCGGTCCGAGAACGTTCACAAGGGTGCAGGTCACTATCGATTCGTGGGGAATCGTGACAGAGAAAGTTCCGTCACCGAGCGAATCAAGTGGGAGCGGCGCGTCGGGAGTGTCCGGCGTTCGAAAGGTGCACTCAGTCTGTGATTGATCGTTGGTATAGCCGGGTTGGATGACCTCGGTGGCTGTGAAGCCCGAATCGACTGCCTGAGTGGGATGCCATTGGAACGTCGCAAATCCAGCACCATCGGTGAAGTCGGTTTTCGTGGATGGGCCCGGTCCTGTTGAAGGCAGAACCCACTCGTACCCACCCGTAGCTTCAGCGATTCCGTCGATCTGCCAATCAACGCCTGGGTACGCATCGTCGAGCGAGTCGGGGTCCGGCGTGTCGTCGATGAGTTTTTGGATGGTGACGGACGGTGCACACAGCTGGAAAGCCGCTTCCCTGAGGGCTTCAGCGAGCTTGTCGAAATCCGGTTCCAGGTAGATGTCGTCGGTCGAGATGTCGAATTCCCCGGTGCCATCGTAGATATCGGGGCCGGACACGAGTTCCAGGCGATCGATCGAAGCGGGGGAACTCAGCCCATCGCCCACGGCGATCGCGAGGATGTGCGATCCTTGCTGTTTGATACCGTTGGCGTTCGCAACGGCCTTCTCTGCTGCTGTGTCCTCATTCGCCGAGTTGATCTGAAAGCCGAACAAGGGAACCTGATTCAGGTAGTCATCGGTGGAGACCGTGTCCCTGATGATTCGATTCGGTTCGCCGTCGGTGATGAATACGGTCAGATGAGGAACCACCTGGTCGGGTCGTGCAGCGAAGTTCGGATTACCCATGCGGAGGGCATCCTCCCATCCCGTGTACTGGTACGGCGGCCCGTGAGGCGGGTCGTAGTCGTTGTCGATGTAGTTGTCGAAATCCACTTTCGTTACATCCGTGATCGTGACGTACTCTCCGGGAGCGAACGCACCGATCGCTGGAAGCTGCGCAACGCTGCCGAAGTCGGCAACGGCCATGGACGACGAGGTATTCTTGAGTGCTCCGGTGAACGCCTTGAACGCCGTCCGTACCTCATCGGTTGCACCGGATATCTCGATCGACGACGACTCATCAAGGATGACGAGAATATTGAGGCCACATGACGTCTCAAGGTCAGGGTTATCAGCCGGATGGTCGAAGTCAGGGTTCGCTGACGGGTCCTCGTCCGCGCGTGGGAGTTCGATCGCTCCGGCCCCGGGAAGCGCCACCACGCTCGCCGCCACCAGAAACCCAAGCACGGCCATCATCGGCCTTCGCACACGCCTGCCCATTATGCCTTCACCTCTCGTTGATGCTGCTAGCCCACAGCAATCCGCATGATAGGCAATCAACAGGTGGTTGTCATAGTCGCGGACACAGTCCGTCGTATCTGTCTACAGCATGCCGAGATGAATCAACCATGCCATCTATTCGCCGAAGCCGGAAGGGTGTAGGATGAAGACATGGAGAGTTCGGTTCGACTGATTGCTGTTCTCACTATCGGAGTTATGCTCCTCGTTTCGTCCTGTGCATCGGAAGCCACAGACGCTTCAACGACCGTCCTGACCACCGCAACCATCGTGACGACCACGTCGATTGCACCGACGACGACACAAGAAACAACTCCGCCCACGTCGTCGACAACGAGTACCGCTGTCGTCACGACAACCTCCAGCACCACAACGACCCCACCACCAACGACCGCTCCGGACCCCGCGCCTGGCATCGTCACGAACCTCACGGTCGGTATCGGTGGAGGCAGCGGCGAAGTGATGGCGGAATGGGACCGAGGCCCCGAGCCGGACCTCGACCACTACAACCTGTGGTACTCGCTCGCTCCGGGTGGAGCCAAGACGCTGCTCGGTGCGGTGAACCATGACCCGTCGGCCATCGGTGCCCCGGCGTACGACGCTGGCTCCGGCCGCACCGCGTATGTCGATTTCCCAAGAGCCCAGGTCGAGGGAACGGAGTGTTACCAGGTATCAGCGGTCGATGCTGGATCCAACGAGGGTTCAAGGACCGCCGAGTTGTGCCTTCCGGTCGTACCGCCAGCGGCGGTATCGGGGTTCATCGTCGACATCGGTGGTGGGAGCGGCGAGGTGTTCCTCAAGTGGACACGTGTATCCGAACCAGGGATCGACCACTACAACGTCTGGTATTCGGAACTTCCCGGCGCGACGAAGACCTTGTTCGATGCGGTCGCCCATGACCCCGGTTCCCTGGAGCCACCCGCATACGGTATCGGGGCGACCGAGATCGGGTATATCGACTTCCCAAGGAACCTCGTCAACGACAGACAGTGCTACCAGATCTCGACTGTGGACACCGATGACGTAGAGGGTGCCCGCACAACAGAACAGTGCCTCTCAGGACTCTAGACATAGCAAAGCGCCCCGAACGGGTGGAGCCGTTGGGGCGCTTCGTGTCGGAGAGAAGACTCGAACTTCCACGGGACTAAGTCCCACTAGGCCCTCAACCTAGCGCGTCTACCAATTCCGCCACTCCGACGTGGTTGGGAAGCCGCGAGTATACCGGGCGACCCGTAGAACGATCAGAACACATTCTTGACTTCTGGGTAGAAGCAGGCAACCCAGTGGCCCGGCTCCAACTCCTCCAGCTGAGGCTCGTCCACGTCGCATTTGCCCTCCACAGCTATCGGGCACCTCGTGTGGAAACGACACCCCGACGGCGGGTTCGCTGGAGATGGGATATCACCTTCAAGGAGGATTCTCTCCCTCTTCGCTTCAATCGTGGGGTCAGGAATCGGAACCGCCGACAACAGCGCGTGTGTGTACGGGTGCATTGGGCTGTCGTACAGCTGTTCGTTGTCCGATATCTCGACCATGCGGCCAAGGTACATAACGGCAACTCGATCCGAGATGTGCCGCACCACCGACAGATCATGGGCGATGAAGAGGTACGTGAGGTTGTACTCCGCCTGGAGGTCATCGAGGAGGTTGAGCACCTGGGCCTGGATGGAAACGTCAAGCGCCGACACAGGCTCGTCGAGAACAATAAAGGACGGATTCAGCGCCAGAGCTCTGGCAATTCCGATTCTCTGTCGTTGGCCTCCAGAGAATTCGTGGGGGTACCGGTTCGCATGCTCTGGTTGTAACCCGACGACCTTGAGCAGGCTCTTGACCTCATCCACGCGCGACTTCTTGTCACCCTCGTCATGGACGGTCAACGGCTCAGAGATGATCGAGGAAACAGTCATCCTGGGGTTGAGCGATGCGTATGGGTCCTGGAAGACGATCTGGAGATCTTCGCGAACATCGCGGAGCTGACCCTTACTCGCAGTTGCAACGTTCACAACCGTGTCGAGTGTGTCCGACCGGAACCACACATCACCAGACGTAGGCTCCAAAAGACGAAGGATGGCTCTTGCCGTTGTCGACTTTCCGCAGCCTGACTCCCCCACCAGGCCAAGGGTCTGACCCTTCTTGACCTCGAAAGAGATATCAGACACAGCTTTGACGGCTCCGACCTGCTTCTTGAAGAAGACTCCCTTGTTGATCGGGAACTCCTTGACGAGGTGGCTAACCCGCAGGATGACATCATCGGGCAGGTCAGATACATCCGCAGCTTGACCCGTCTGAGCGGTATCGACGGTGTCGGTCACGCTGTCACCTCTCCGCTGATGTCCGCCGCTCCATCCGCTACCTCAACCGCTTCTTGAACCTCCGAATCGGCCACTTGATCTGAGGTTGTGTCGTCAACGATGCCTGCAGAGGGATCATCTGTGGCGATATCGATGTTCTTGAGGTCGAGCTCCTCGGCACGATGACACGCGACTTGCTGAACCCCTTCCCCGATCGGATGGATCGCTGGCAGCACGCGGCCACAGATATCGATGGCGAACTCACACCGCGGCCTGAATCGGCAACCGACAGGCAGATCGATGACCGATGGCGGCGCACCCGGAATCGAATGCAGCCTGGCCTGCTGGTCCTCATCGAGGCGGGTCATTGACGCGAGGAGGCCCCACGTGTAGGGATGCTGTGGATTGTGATAGACGTCATCAACAGTGCCGTACTCGACGATACCACCCGCGTACATCACCTGGATGGTGTCACAGAAGCCCGCAACGACACCCAGGTCGTGGGTGATCAAGAGCACAGCCGTGCCGCGCTCCTCGGAGAGCTTGAACATCAGGTCCATGATCTGTGCCTGCGTCGTGACGTCGAGAGCAGTAGTTGGCTCGTCGGCAATGAGAAGATCAGGGTTACACGAGAGACCCATGGCGATCATGACCCTCTGGCGCATTCCGCCTGAAAACTGGTGCGGGTAGTCATCGAGACGAGCAGGAGCATTCGGGATCTGCACGTCCTCGAGCGCCTTGATCGCGATGCCCCTAGCGTCCTTCTTGGAAACCTTCTGATGCAGCACGATGGTCTCGGTCAGTTGGTCGCCAATCGTGTACACAGGATTGAGCGCCGTCATCGGATCCTGAAAGATCATCGCGATCTTCCCTCCCCGAATCGACTGCATATCATCCTCGTCAAGAGTCAGCAGGTTATCGCCGCGGTAGTCGATCGTCCCGGTGACGATCTCACCAGCGGGAGGCTCGATCAGCCTCATGATGGACATGGCTGTCACGGACTTCCCCGAGCCGGACTCACCCACCACTCCTCTGCGCTCGCCGGGTTTCAGCTCGAATGAGATCCCATCGACCGCTCGGACCACGCCTTCTTCTGTCGAGAAGTACGTGCGGAGATTCTCCACATCCAACAATGGTTCGGTCACCTGAGAATCCTACTTTCGCTCAATCGTCTGAGTCGGATCAAGGGCATCACGCAAACCGTCTCCGAGGAAGTTGATCGCGAGAACCGTCGACACCAACGCGGTACCGGCAAACACCATCTCCCACCAGAATCCTCGGACTGCCATTCGGCCACCCTGAGCGACCATGGCACCCCAGGTCGGCGTCGGCGGACGAACGCCAAAGCCGAGGAAGGACAATGCTGCCTCGATAATGATGCCTGCGCCGATGATCAGTGTTGTCTGAACGATGATCGGACTCATCGCATTCGGAAGGATGTGCCTGAATACGATTCTCTTGTCCGAGGCCCCCGCAGCGCGTGCTGCTTCGACGAACTCCTTCTCGCGAAGCGACAGGAACTCAGCTCGCACAATGCGCGCGAGACCACCCCATAGAAGGAACCCAAGGAGTAACGCTATGCCGAACGGCCCGGATTTTATCCAGTCGGGTAAGAACTCCATCTCAGGGAGGATCCGTCCAACCACGATCGCGACAGGTAGCAAAGGGAGTCCGAGAATCAAATCGGTGAACCTCATCAAGGATTGGTCCACGCCACCAGGGTAATACCCGGCAAGCGACCCCACGAGAGTCCCGAGCGTTGCCACGATGAGACCGGCGGTAACGCCAACTATGAGCGATGCCCTCCCTCCGAAGATCACCCGGGTGAACACGCCACGGCCGAGGTCGTCCGTACCGAACACCATCGCGGTGGGCGACGCGTCGATCGTCAGCTTTTCTCCCTCAACGACGCTTTCGTAGAAGACGTCCGCGCTGCTCGCACGTGGTGCGATATTGCGCAAGATTCGTCCGTTTGGATCCACGAGGCTCTTCGTTGGAGGGTCGATCCATCCCATGCTTTCCATGACAGGGGCTATCGTCACGACAAGAGTGAGCGAAAGCAGAAATACCGTCGAAATCATCGCCAATTTATGCCGGCGCAGGCGTGTGGAGAAGAGGTCCCATTGGGTAACCGGTTCGACCGACATCCCCTCAGCTTCGGTGATCAGGTCGCCTCTGAGACTCCCCGTCGGCACGCCTTTTGTGAACCCACGCGGGTCACCCTTCTTGCGTGGATCTGATGGCCGCTTATCAGTCATATCTCACCCTGGGATCAAGGACTCCATACAGAACGTCCGCAACGATGTTCATGATCACAATCCCAGCGCCGATGACCATCACGATCGCCATCACGACTGGATAATCGATGGTCGCGATCGCAGAGATGTACAAACGACCAACGCCAGGCCACCCGAATATGGACTCGGTGATGATCGCGCCACCGATCATGAACGCTATGTCGAGTGACACGAGCGTGACGATCGGGATCATGGCATTACGCAGAGCATGCTTCACGATCACGGTACGGCGAGGTAGCCCTTTCGCCTTCGCTGTCCGTAGATAATCCGAGTGCAGAACCTCTAGCATCGACGCTCTCTGGAAACGGGAATACCCAGCGAGGGAGATGAGGGCGATCGAGATCGCGGGGAGAGCAAGGTGTTGGAACGTATCGAGGATCTTCTCGGGTGTGGAGAAACTCGAGTACGCCGGATCGTTCATCCCCGCCACGAAGAATAGTTTCACTCCTGTCCACTTCTCGAGGTAGAGGGCAAGAATGATCTGAAGTCCAATGCCGATAATGAAGATTGGTGTTGAGAACGCGAGAAATGCGCCGATGGTGCCAAGTTGGTCGAAAAACGAGTACTGCCGAATCGCCTGGTAGATCCCGAGAGGTATCCCGATGATCAGAGCGATCGCCAACGCCGTGAAACCCAGTCTGAACGTCGCTCCCACTCTCGAGAATACGAGATCCCATACGTCTCCTCCACCCTGGAAGGAGACTCCCCAATTCAGGCGGATGCGCATATTGGTGATGGCGATATAGCCAGCTATGGCCCAGACCGCAAGGATGATTGCACCGTTCCACCGTGACTTCACGAAGGCAGCGATGAGGAACGTGAGAACTCCGGCCATGATGATCACGACGATGGGAGCCATGTTGCGCACTGAGAAGTCAGTGGGTGTCAGATAGTTCTTCAACCAGGTCGTGTACTGGCGCCAGACCGGTTGGTCGAGGCCCCATAGCTCTGTCAGCTGAGCGATCACGGACTGCATGCGGGGGTTCAGCTTGAGGCGGTCGAGTGGACCACCGCCCGAGGCTTGAAGAAGGGTGAACACGATGACACTCAACGCGAGCAAGGTGACCATGCCGTAGACCAGCCGTCGAACTATGTATGCCAGCATGCGACCCCTTCAAGTCGTGAGCGATGCAACTATACCGCGTTGGTGACCCTGACCACGACAGGAAGGGGGAGAAAGCTGTCGGCGATCAAGCATCAGACATGGGCTGTCAGAAATACGACAGAACTTCACAACGGTTAACACCTCTTAGGGATTACAGCTCACTGCAGACCGCAGTCCGCAGTCCGCGAAGAATCTATCGCGGTGCTCTGGCGGATAGCGGAGAGCGGTAAGCGGAGAGCGGAGAGCGGATAGCCCAAAACAAAGAGAGGGAGCCCCGAAGGGCTCCCTCTCATCACATTCACGTGAATGTCTGGTTGCTTCGACTTAGATGTCGGTGCGGTACCAGAACTCCATGTTCCATGTGTGGCTGGCCTGAGTTGGGTTGTGCTTGAAGTTACCCACCTCGTCTGCCCAGACTGCTGCCGTCACGAGACGGGCGTACAGCGGGATCAGGACCAGGTCGTCGGCGAGGATGTTCTCTGCCTCATGGAAGAGTTCCACGAGCTCAGCCTCATCGACGGTTGCGTTCATCGCGTCACGGAGCTCAGCGAAACGAGCGGTGTTCGCATCTGTGTACGCACCCTCGCCGCTGACACCGTAGCGGTAGTAGTTACCGCCATCTGGTGGTGGCGCTTCTGGATCCCACACGTCGTGGATGCTGACGAGTCCGGACAGGCCAGGTGAACCGACCCATGCCCACTCACCAAGGTCCCACTGACCGTTGTCAAGCGTCTCACCGAAGAACAGCGAGCTGTCCTGCAGTTCGTTCGTGTAGGGGATGCCTGAAGCTTCGAACATGCCAACGAACAGCTCTGACATCTTCACACGTGCGTCGTTGTTCGACGTCGTGGAGAAGGTGACGGTGCAGTCCTTGCCTGTTTCATCAACAGCGGTGGCATATGCCTCACCGGCAGCCGCGTTATCGACCGTGTACTGCGTCCATGCTTCCTGGGACAGGAGCGGCGAGAACGCATCAACGTACGACTCGAGTGGCTCAACCTGGCCGGCAAGAATCTCGTCCGTGAGGACCTGCTTGTCGACAGTCTGAGCAACAGCTAGACGCAAGTTGTAGTTCTCGTTACAGCTGTTCTCGTTCATTGCGAAACGGGTGTCACCGAACTGGAAGTTCAAGTGTTCCCATACCGGACCGGAGAGAACCTCAACACGAGCACCTTCTGGCTCAAGCGCCTGAAGTGTCTCGATGATCTCGGTGTTCGGGTCTGGCTGAATGACGTCGACTTCACGTGCCTTGAAGGCAGTGATGAGCGACTCAGACTCAGGGATGAACTTGAAGGTCACGCCGTCGAGGTACGGAAGCTGTTGCCCCGTCTCTTCGTCGGTCTTCCAGTAGTTGTCGTTACGCACGAGCGTGATCGACTGACCCTTCTGCCATTCGCTGAAGACGAACGGACCAGCTGATGGCCACATTGTCTCGTTCCAGTCCGTGGCGAAGTCAGAGCCTTCAACCGCGTGCTGTGGAATGAGCGTGCCGAAGATCAACTCGTAGAGCGCCGTCGGTGCAGCAATCGTGTACTCGAACGTCTTGTCGCCAACGACCACGGTGTCGAGGTCAATGTCCTCGTACGTGGTTTTGTCGACAGGAGTGTCCGGGTCGAGGATGACATCAAGCGTGTACTGGAAGTCAGCACCCGATATCGGTGTTCCATCGTCCCACTGGGCATTGTCGAGGATCTGATACGAAACGGTCATCGTTCCGTCATCATTCAACACAACGCCACCGTTGTCGATTGTCGGGAGCTCGGTGACGAGTTCAGGGATGAGCTCGAGCGTGAAGCCTGAGATCTCCTGAACACCAGCCAAGTAACCCTGACCAACGATCGAGACGATGAAGTTGTCACCGCCGGGAACGAACGGGTTAAGCGTCGGTGGTTCCTGCGAGTCACCAACGATGACCTCGCCACCATAAGGATGCTCAACAGCAGCCTCTGTGGTCGTGGTCGCCGCGGGCGCTTCGGTCGTCGTTGCTGCTGCAACGGTTGTTTCCGTTGCTGCTGCAACGGTTGTTTCCGTTACCGCCGCCGTGGTGGTTGCTGCATCGCTCGTGTCATCACTCGATGATGAACACGCTGCCGCCACAAGGGCGAGAGCGATGAGAAGCACCATGAACGTCACCTTGCGGCTATGCCATAATGTATTCAAATTTGCCTCCTAGTTTTGTGCTTGGTACGCATATCGCTGATGACCTCCAAGAGATCATCTCGCCAATAGCCACGTCAATATGAACGTGTTTACAGCGAACAGAACCGCCAGGACCACCGTGAGACGATCGAGGTTCTTCTCGACAACAGTCGAGCCCCCGACGTTCCCGGTACTCCCGCCGCCGCCGAACATGTCACCCATGCCTCCGCCCTTACCCGCGTGAAGCAGGATCAGGAAGATCAGAGACAACGAGATGAGTAGCTGGAACACACTGAAGATTCCGTCTAGCAATGTACGAACCCTTTCTCGCACTCAGATCCGCAGTGAGCGAATCCGAACATCGGGAAGTATGGCGACCCGTGAGCGTTACCGCAACTACAACGGGTGGAACAATAGTTAAGAACTCATTAGGGACCAAGTAAACGAAGGAAGGAGAATCCAGATGACAGATGGATGACAGATGACAGATGACAGATGACAGATGACAGATGACAGATGACAGATGACAGATGACAGATGACAGATGACAGACTCGACGGGGATTCCGTCTGGAAGCGAGCCCGCGAGCGATCTGACTTCTGGAAGCGAGCCCGCGAGCGATCTGACTTCTGGAAGCGAGCCCGCGAGCGATCTGACTTCTGGAAGCGAGCCCGCGAGCGATCTGACTTCTGGAAGCGAGCCCGCGAGCGA
>Ga0164313_10005736_pt1 | contig 10977 bp, 9 predicted proteins | sample GuaBasSedimGuay4_FD_113735 | JGI IMG/M metagenome (GOLD analysis project Ga0164313, IMG submission 113735) | Subseafloor sediment microbial communities from Guaymas Basin, Gulf of California, Mexico - Guay4, Core 4569-4, 0-3 cm | ecosystem: Environmental > Aquatic > Marine > Hydrothermal vents >...
CGTAGACGAGGTCGTAGGCGTCAGCCGGTGCCCTCGGCGGGTAGAGGCCGGCGGCCGCCGGCCTCAGCCCTGCGAGCGCGTCGAGACAATCCTGCGCCGAGTCGTGCCCCTGGCCACTGCATTGGGCGGCGTCGAACTCGACGACCTCATCACGCTCACGTGCGAGCTGAGCGAGCGCCGACGCATGCCGCGCCTTGGCTTCGTCGAGGTTGAAGAGCCGATGCGCAGCGAGGCCGAGCGCACCCGTACCGAGCGTCGCGAGGACGGCGACAAGCTCGTCGGTCGCTCCCGGGAATGCCTCGCGCAATGGCTTCTCGCCCGTCCACGGCGCTCGCGCCGCCGGATACCGTTCTTGGAACTCCTCCCAAACGTTCATTTCGACCTTCGGCTCCTTCCGAGTTCAGACGATATATCGATGATGGAGGATCCGCGGCAGTTACGCCGGCGTCGAGTAGCATCCTGCGCGATGACGCACATCAGTAGAAGAGCTCACACCCTCACCGCCCTGGCCTTCCTCGTCGCGGGGATGTCGACGCCAGCGCGTTCGGTGGCCCAAAGCAACACATCTGCGCCGGACGATGGCACGACGGCGACGGACGACGCAGCATCGGCCGACGCCGCCCAGGTACGACCTCCGGTGCGCAGCACCGTCGTCGGCGGGCACCGCTTTCTGTTGTCGCGCGGCTTCGACACGGCGTTCACCACGTCGACGGCAGTGGTGGAGATCGGCGGCGGCTACGCGCGGCAGGAGGTCCTGAACCCCGGACCGCTGCCCACACTGCTCCGGAAGAACACCTTCAACCTCTTCGCGGTGGGCCTGGGCACCAGTGGACAGGTGGGGCTCACGGATTGGATCGCGCTGCGCCTCTCGCTCGACGCGCTCATCTACATCGGCACCGGCATCATCGACGCCATCAACAGCGGCGCGACGGTGGCCGCCGACGCGAGCTTCGGCGCCGTCCTGGGCTGGAACGTCGGCGACGTCCGCCTCGGCGTCACGACGGATGTCGGCTATGGCTACGACTACGGCTTCTTGCCCATCCGGCTCATCGACGACGATCCCGACTCGTACTCCTCGGGGAGCGTGAACAGCGTCGCCTGGGTCAACAACGTGGTGGCGAGCTGGGGCGTCACGCCCTGGCTGGGCCTGTCGGCCCGTGTGCTCTTCGCCTACGACCACGCCTGGAACGTCACCGAAGAGCTGAGCCCGGACCTGAGCATGGTCATCACCAACCGGCGGACCATCGACGGCGTACGTATCGGCGGCGGGCTCGCTGTCGACATCGATCTGATGGCCGGGGTCGAGTGGCCCTTCAGCCTGCTGCTCGCCTACAGCCCTACCCACTCGACGCTCCTCGAGGCGACCACCCACCTGATGAACTTTGGCTTCTTCTACAAGAAGTTCGGCGACGTGCAGTATGGCCTCGACGTCCGCTACGCGTTCCGCGAGACCTCCCTCGTCACCCCGGAACGTAGGAACTCCATCCTGCTGGCGACGATCAGCCTCAGGTACCTCTGGTAGTGACCTCAGCGACCCGCGTAGCGTCATGAAGCACCGCCAGAATGATACTGCGCTTACAGTGAAGTCACGCCACTCTAGCCATCTCCATCAACGCGGTTCAAAAACCGTCCCGCCGGGACGCTACTGGTCAGGCCCGTCGTAGGGCGGGCTCTTCCTTGTTGGACACGGGCACAAGGCGGGTAGGATGCGCGCGTGACCAAGCCGTTAATCACGAATGACGCTGTGGTGCTGGGAGTGCTCCTGGTCATCCTCGCGCTCATCTTCGCGACGAGCAGCAGCGAGGACCCGCGCTGGAAGAAGTTTTACAAGTACGTCCCGGCGCTCCTGCTCTGCTATTTCATCCCCGGCCTGCTCGGGACACTCGGTGTCATCTCGGGCGACGAGTCGCAGCTCTACTTCGTGGCGTCGCGCTACCTGCTCCCCGCGAGCCTCGTGCTGCTGACGCTGTCGCTCGACCTGCCCGCCATCCGGCGTCTCGGCGGCAAACTCATCCTGCTCTTCGCGACGGGCACCTTCGGGGTGATGGTGGGCGGGCCCCTCGCGCTCCTGATCGTCGGCGCAATCGCGCCGGACGTCGTCGGCGGCGAGCCTCCCGACGAGGTGTGGCGCGGCATGGCCACGGTGGCGGGGAGCTGGATCGGTGGCGGCGCCAACCAGACGGCCATGAAGGAAGTCTTCTCGGTCGGCGACGAGGTCTTCTCGAGATGGATCGCTGTCGATGTACTGGTGGCCAATGTCTGGATGGCGTTCCTGCTCTTCGGCGCGGGGGTCTCGTCACGCATCGACCGCTGGACGGGCGCCGACACCACCGCGATCGAGACGCTGAAGCAGAAGGTCGAGCAATACCGGAAAGCCCATGAACGGGCGCCGACGACCACCGACTTCTTCCTGATGCTCGGCGTCGGCTTCGGCTGCACGGCCGTCGCGCACCTCGGCGCCGACTTCCTCGGGCCCTACTTCGAGGCGAACCACCCCGGCCTCGCGCGCTTCAGCCTCACCAGCAAGTTCTTCTGGCTCATCGTCATCACGACGACTCTCGGGATCGTCGCGTCCTTCACCCGGGTCCGGGAGCTCGAAGGGGCCGGGGCCTCCCGGGTGGGCTCCGTGCTTCTCTACGTTCTGGTGGCGACCATCGGCATGAAGATGAACCTGCTCGCGATCTTCGACCAGCCCGGCATCTTCATCGTCGGCTTCGTGTGGATCGCCTTCCACGCCACGCTGATGCTCGGCGTCGGACGGCTCGTCCGCGCCCCGTTCTTCTTCATCGCCGTGGGCAGCCAGGCAAACATCGGCGGCGCCGCCTCGGCGCCGGTCGTGGCTTCCGCCTTCCATCCGGTCCTCGCACCCGTGGGTGTGATCATGGCCGTCCTCGGCTACGCCGTCGGGACGTACGGCGCATGGCTGTGCGGCCTGGCGATGCAGGCGATCGCGCCGTAGGGCGACCGCCCTAGAGTGGCTCGCGAACGACGTAGGTCGTCATCGCGCCCTTCCCCTTCACCTCGATGGTGCCTCGTTCTTCGAGGTCGAATTCGTGTTTCACCAGTTTTGCCGTCTCGGCGCTGAGGTGCACCCGCCCAACCACACCATGGGATTCCATGCGACTCGCCGTGTTTCGGTATCGCCCCACAGGTCGTAGGAGAATTTCTTCTTACCGATGACGCCCGCGACTACGGGGCCAGAATTGATGCCGATGCGCACGCTCAGTTCGTGATGACCGGACTCGTTGAAGAGGGCAATGGCGTCGCGCATGCCGAGTCCCATGCGCGTCGCGATCACGGCATGTTCCGGGTTGGGTTCCGGCAGCCCGACCGCAGCCATATATGCATCCCCGATGGTCTTGATCTTCTCTACGCCCAGGCGGTCGGCGAGCTCATCGAAGCGCGAGAAGATGTCATTCAGCAGACGAACGAGTTCCGCGGGGTCGAGTCGTTGGCTGAGTTCGGTGAACCCGACCAAGTCGGCAAACACGACACTGACATCGGCCAGCCCATCCGCAATGTCGTCATCGCCATCTTTGAGTCGCGCGCAAATCGAAGCGGGGAGCACGTTGAGAAGTAGCCGCTCGCTACGCGCATGTTCTTCAGAGAGCGCCGCTTCGGCCTTCCGGGCATCGCCGTCGAAGAGGAAGGCGACGAGGGCGAGAGTGAAGCAGGTGGCGAGGATCGTCAGCAGAGAGAAGGCGCGCGCTACGTCCGTGGATTCACCGGCGGGCAGGTGGGAAAAGTACAAAAAGGCCACCACCGCAAAGACAGTCCACGGATAGTGGAACCACTGCTTTCGCGTGCTGACCAGAAAGACGACCGGGACGAAGGCGAGGTAGTAAAAGTGAAAACCAAACTCGGGCCCCGCGATGTAGGAAACGGCAGCCAGATGCACGTTGTTCACGAAGAGAAACTGGCTAACGGCGAAAAGACGGCGACCCGCGCGTACGTGCCAATAGGCACTGAGGTGAATCACCACGGCCGCAATATCGAGCCAAACGACCTGGGTCAACTCGGGCGCCACGACCAAGAGAATCCCGGCATAGACGACCAGTGACGCCGCCGCGATCAGAGTGAACTGATTGAGAGCCTGTACCTTGCGCCGCGTCTCGTATGACAGACCGTCGGTACCAACGGCGGCGAGTCGTCGCCAAAGGGCCGCGATCATGCCAGGAGCGTACACCTCATCGACGATGACCGGGACTTTGCAGGTTATGCTCGTCTCGCATGACGTCGGGGGTCGGACACTCACGTAGCGATGCGCCGTAGGGCGCCAACCTCGGCGGGACCTCCTCGCCTTTCATGGCGGGTGGTAAGCTCCACCCGTGAAAAGCCGACCGGTCCTCGCGGCGGCTGCCGCCGCGTTCTTCATCACGGCCTGCGGTGACTCGGGGGCAGGCAGCGACGCAGACGTGGGCGTCGACGCCGGACGAGTTGCCGCGCCCCCGCAGATCCCCTGGCTCGCTACGGGCGTCCCGCCCCTCGCGTTCACGCCATGTCCATCGGGATGGCGCGAGGTGAGCGACTCGGGAGTCACGACCTGTGAGCCCTACCCCGAAGCCGGTGCCGCGGACTGCGCCGCAGGCGATGCGCACTTCCCAGGCGAGGCGGGCTGCCGTCCGATCGGCGACCCCTGCCCCTCTGACGATTACGCCTCGACGCTGCCCACCGATGCGTTGGTGCTCTACGTGAACCCCCGCGCGAGTACCGGCGGCGATGGCGCTCGCGGTGCGCCGTTTCAGGACCCCTCCGATGTCCCGTGGGGCTCCCTCGCGGCAGGGACGACGGTCGCGCTCGCCAAGGGCACGTACGACGACGCCCTCGAGGTGCCGGCGGGCGTCGCGGTTGTCGGCGCATGCGTTGCCGAGACGATCATCACCGGCGTCGCGTTCGAGCATCTCTCCGTGCTCGCCGTCACGACCGCGGGCGAGCCGGCGCTCTTTCGCAACCTGACGATCGTGGACGTGCCTCGAGTGGCCATCTGGGCGCGCGACGGATTCGCCCTCGAAGTAGACGGCGTGCTCGTGGAGCGCTCTAAGATCACGGGCGTGCTCGCCACCGCAAGCAGCTCTCTCGTTGCACGGAACCTGGTCGTGAGGGACACGCAGCATTCGAGCGGCATGTTCGGCCGGGGGGTGAGCGTCGAAGGCGGGTCTCGCCTCGAAGGCTCACGAATGATCGTGGAGGGCTCGTTCGACTTCGGGATCTCGGCAGCCGATCGCGACAGCGAGGTCGTGCTCAGCGACGTCGTCGTGCGCGGCACGCGGCCGCGTCCCGGCGACATGTCCTTCGGCGGAGGGATCGGCGCGGGGAGCCGGGCACGCATCGACGCGACGCGCGTGCTCGTCGAAGCGAACCACGACTTCGGGGTGGCCAGCGGAGGCCTCGAGACCGTCGTGACCCTCACCGACGCCATCATCCGTGACACGCGGCCACCCGGGGAGGGTTCCGGAGGCGCGGGCGGCGCCGGCATTGCCGTCCTGGATGGCGGCAGGGCCGAGCTCACGCGCGTGCACGCGGTGGGCAACCACCAGATCGGCATCGCCATCTCGGCACCGGACACAACCGCCGTCCTCGAGCACGTCGTTGTCTCGGACACGACGCCCAACGACACCGACGACGTGTTCGGTCGGGGCATCAACGTGCAGGAGGGCGCACGTCTCGACGCGAGTCACGTCGTCGTCCAGCGCAATCATGACGTAGGCATCTTCCTCGGCGGGCCCGGCGTAAACGCGACGCTCACCAACACGGTCGTTCGCGACACGCTCCCGCGAGCGAGCAACGGCGGCGGCGGCAGCGGCATCTCGGTCCAGACCACCGCGAGCCTCGATGCCTCACAGGTCCTCGTCGAACGGAACCACGAAGTGGGCATCGTGGTCCTCGGTGAGGACGCCGAAGCGCACCTCGTGGACGTCGTCGTACGCAACACCGAACCTCGTCAGGAGAACGACTTCTTCGGCTACGGGATCTGCGCTCAGGCGACCGGAACAATCACGGGCGAGCGGGTGGTCGTCGACGGAGCCTACGAACTCGGCCTGTTCGCCATCGCCGGAGGCACCATCACGATGAGCGATCTCGCGATCCAGCGTGTCGAGCGCTCGCAGTCCGACGACCCCTCGCGGGTGACGGGGTACGCCCTCGCCGCGATTAGCGCCACGGTCGACGTCACGGGATTCGAGGTGAGCGACTCGACCACCTGTGGGCTCTTCGTCGCCGCCGGCACCAGCACCGGCGAACTCACCAGCCTCGATGTCCGCTCGGGCATCGTCGAACGCTCCGTGATCGGCGCGTGCATTCAGGTCGACGGATACGATTTGTCCCGACTGATGCGTGATGTGGAATACCGCGACAACGAACTGAACCTCGACGTCACGATGCTGCCAGTCCCGGAAGGCCTCGGGGCGTCGATGCCATGACCCGGTGGAAGGGACACAGGTCGCGAGGCTTCTCCCGCTCCCGTTCCGATTCGAGAGGTCGCACTCGCACTCGAATCACAGCACTTCCACGGAAGAGTTCAGGTGTCGGCGGCGAACTCATCGTCGTGACGCGAACAAGTCGGGAGACACTACTCAGCCTCCCCGGCAGCGTTGGTCCCGGTGGGGACTGCATGACCGACGACGCCTTCGCCTGTGCCGCCGCCGGTGGCGCGGCCTGGAGCTTCCCATTCGCCCATTGCGACGCCAACTCCCGCCGAGGGGCGCTCGTCGTCGACATCGGCCGCGAGAAACATGTCCGACAAACGTCCGCCGGAGTCGCCAAGTGAGCCGAGAAGCATCGTCTGTGCCTCTCTCATCGCCACTGCCACCTCCATCGCCATGCGGTCACGGGCGGCGATTTCGGCCGCGAGGCCTGGCGATGGGCCGCGCAGTACGCACTCGTGGCCTGCGGCGTCGAGGGCCACCACGGCAACCCCCTGGGACGGCGCCCCGGGGCCTAGGTCGTGAGACAATATGGAGGCGTCTACTCTCGCGACTTCCTCGGTTCCCCGTCGAATCGCGTAGGCGACGACGCCGACGTCATCGGTCGCGGCGGGCCACTCGAGCCGTAAACCCTGCGCATCAGCCGGGCCCGTGGCCACTTCTTCGAGCCTCGCGTTGTATGGAAAGCTGGGCGGGAACGCGTCGCGAGTCGTCAGGGGGGCCGACTCGTTGCCCGCCTCATCGACGGCGACGACCGTGAACGCGTGGGCCTCGCCGAGGTCGACGTCGCGCAGCGTCGCCTCCTGCTGCGGCCTGGCGATTCGCGTCACCTCGCCATCGTCGAGTCGAATGAGGTAAGCCGCCAAGGCGATATCATCGGTCGCCGCCGGCCAGCGCAGCACGACACTCTGGGGCGCTCCCCGATGAGCCTCGAACTCTGCCGTCGCCTGGAGCTGCCCCGCCCCGAAGACAGGAGGCTCGTGGTCGCCAGGGAGGGTGGCTCCGAGGGCCGTCGATTCGTTGCCGACCGAGTCCACGGCGACGACCTCGATCGCGTGGTCCACCACCGAGTCGAGGTCATCGAGGGAGTACCTCTGGCTCGTCGGAGCGAGCCTCGCCGCGGCCGCGCCGTCGATGCGAACGAGGTACGCCTCGACCCCGCTCGGGTCATTCGCGGCTGGCCACGCCAGCTGAAGGGCTCCGGGTTCTCCTTCGATCGAGACTTCACCCTCAGTCCAGGTCGGCGGGTCCGTATCGGCGCATCCCGAGAGGGCCAAGAGCACCACGAAAGACATGAGGGCGAGCGGCCTCACGGCTAGAAAAGTATGTTTGTGGCGGAGCGGGAGCATGAGCGACTGTAGTACGGGGCGGAGGCGTTCTTCTTCCCCGCTACGTAGGCCGCCGTGACGAGCGCGCGGGGCCGGGCGCGCTCGCCGCCATGTCCCGGTGATGAAAGAGGGGAGGTGCGGACTCCCCGTACTCTCGTAGCGTTCTCGTCTCTCGTCACCCGGCGTCCGCAGCCGCTGCGTCGGTAACGGCATCACCCGCGTCGGCGGCAGCGTCGCCAGCGTCGGCGGCAGCGTCGCCAGCGTCGGCCGCGCCACTGTCACTCGGCCCGCTGTCCGCGCCACTGTCACTCGGCCCGCTGTCCGCGCCACTGTCGCTGGGCCCGCTGTCCGCGCCTGCGTCGCGGCACTCGGTGGTGATCTCGGGGTCGTTGTCGTCGCAGTCTTCGTAGTCGAAGTAGCCGTCACCATCGCGATCGACGGATGCGGGGCTCTTGTTGTGCACCAGGACCCCACCGGCGAAGTAGTTGTGATGGCCCTCGACTTCGATGTTGTAGACGGTGACTCCTGACTCTTCGTTGGCGTAGCTCTCGAACAACGCGGGCGCTGCACCGGTGCCGTCCGCGATCATCAACTCGGCGCCATCGACGAGGTCTTCGGCGGCGACCCAATCGCCGCCGGCCCAGAATGGATGGTTTCCAGTGACCTGCACCTGACGGCCGTCGGCGAGGGTCAGGGATCGCACGGTCTCGTCCTCGTGAACGAAGGTGGTCCGGACCCGGGCCGGGACACGTTCACGAAGTTCAAAATCATAGGCGTAGACGAGGTCACCCGCGACGAGCGACTCGATGGCGACAGGGCCCTGGGGCGTGTCGATCAATGTGCCGGCCGCGAAACAGGAATCGTTGAAACAGGCAGGGAGTGCTGTGGCACCGAGGGCCACGAGCACCGACAGAGCGGCGCTGAGCATAGTGAGTCTCTTCATCATTCCTCCGACCTCGCATCGTGCAGGAATCGCGCCGACGGTTTGAGACGCATTTCCATGCGCCGGGGGAGTGAACGATGTGCCACACCGTGCCAGGTGGGTCTGGGAGTTCGCACTCGCATGAAAGGGGGACGCCGAGCGCCCCCAAACGGGTTGCCCCGCCGCGAATAGAGTTGGCGAAGCGAGTTGGGTGCGGAGGACAATTGAGGTCAACGGTTCCGAGGGCATCCCCACGACGATCCGCAACGACGGTTTCATCACAAACCACGGCACCATCGAGAACAACGGCAACATCGTAGGCTTCGGCCAGCTAAGCAACGAGTGCGGCTCGACCTACAACCTCTTGCACGCCTTCGTGTCCCCGTGGGACCCGACGGGGGCGGATCACGACATCTACGACGGCGCGTGCTCTCCTCCCGATCGAGACGGCGATGGCGTGCCCGACGCAGACGATCTCTTCCCCGACGACCCGCTCGAGAGCGCGGATGCGGACGGCGACGGTGTCGGCGACAACGGCGACGCCTTCCCCGACGACGCCAGCGAGACGATGGACTCGGACGGCGATGGTGTCGGCGACATCGCCGATGCGTTCCCCGACGACGCCAGCGAGACGACCGACTCGGATGGCGACGGCGTCGGCAACAATGGAGATGCCTTCCCCGACGACCCGGCGGAATCGATGGACTCGGATGGCGACGGCGTCGGCAACAACGCAGACCCGTTCCCCTGCGACCCGGACGACGAGGTTGGGATCGCGGTCGATGCCGCCGGCGGATGGGTCCTCGAGTATGTCTCCTTCCTGGACCCGGGCGACGTGCCCGAGCTGCCCACAGGAGTTTCGCTCCACTACCGGGTGCTCGAGTTCGCGTTGACCAAAGAAACGCCGGGCGGCGACGCCGTCGTCACTATCACCTATCCCGACGCCCTCGCGGCGGCCTCGGCCTGGTGGTTCTACGGGCGCACCACGGCGGACGAGGAGCGCCATTGGTACGCATACCTCGCCGCCGCCCTCGACGGGAACACCGTAACCTTCACCCTCTCGGATGGCGCGGCCGCCGACAGCGACCTCGAGGTCAACGGACGCATCGTCGAAGCGGGTGCGCCGGGAACACCGGATCCAGACGGCCCGCCAATCGACCCGCCGGCCGGCGAAACGAGCGGGTGCGGTTGCACGACCGCGTCGGCCCGCGAGCAAGGGACGAACGCGGTGCTGCCGCTCCTCGCCCTCGGCGCCATCGTACTTCGGCGTCGGCGTCGTCGGAGGGCGACCTCAAGAGCCAGTCGGAGCGCTCAGCGATAGCCCTCCGGCACGTCAGGCTGAAACGTCAACCGAACGCGGAAGACCTGGACCGCGGCGGGAGGGTCAGGCCAAGAAATGCCCGTGAGGCGTTCGGTGACGCACGAAACGAGGCCCTCGGAGTCGAGTTGGTCGCTCACGACGCGCATGGAGTCCGCGGCCCCTTCGGGGGGGACCGAGATTTCTATCTCCATGGTGCCTTCGATGGCGGAGTCGTCTCGCAGCGCCCGCTCGTAGCATGCTCTCAGGTGCGAAATGCGTCCTCGGAGTTGACGATGCAGGGAGGCCGCCGGGTAAGTCGCACCATCGACCGGAGCGGGATCTGCGATATCGAGGTGAGCTCGCACGTGCCCCTCGCGCCACAGGTCGGACCGCGCCTGACGGACGCGAGCGAGTTCTTCAGGCGTCCGCTCGGACACCGGGATGGGAGGTGGACGCTCTGGCGCGGCCGATGGCGGCGATGGGTCGAGCAGCTCGCCCGAGACCTGCGCCGGTGGCTCTGCGGGCGGGGCGGTGGCGGGCCGAGCCGGCGCTGCCTCCGGTTGGGCGCAGGCGAGCAGTACGAGGAGCAGCAGGACGCGGTAGCGCACCATCCGGCGAGGATACCGGCCTTAGGCCCGAAGTGCAGAGGCTTCCGAGAGGGCCAAACGAAAAGAGGCAGTCGCGGCCGATGTCGATGCAGCTCATCGTCGATTGCTGTCGATACTCACAACCCCAGCAGTAATCGCTGATGCATGACGGCGCGCTCGTCAGGCACTGACCGTCGTCGTCGCCGAATACGCCGCAGGCACCCCAGGAGCAGTCCGCGCAAACCGCCGGGGGCGCGAGGTGGCGGTCTGCATCTTCCGCAGACAACAACGAGGGCTCACCTCAGAGCCTCCCACCTACACCATGGTTCACCAAGGCAGGTGCTCAGACGAGTTCCTCGGCGAGCTCCGCGAAGAACGCTTCGAGCCGATGGGTCCCGTAGTTCGGCGCCGCGGCGCC
>Ga0164313_10005737_pt1 | contig 10976 bp, 9 predicted proteins | sample GuaBasSedimGuay4_FD_113735 | JGI IMG/M metagenome (GOLD analysis project Ga0164313, IMG submission 113735) | Subseafloor sediment microbial communities from Guaymas Basin, Gulf of California, Mexico - Guay4, Core 4569-4, 0-3 cm | ecosystem: Environmental > Aquatic > Marine > Hydrothermal vents >...
TTGGCTTATCAACTACGCCAACAGTTGAAATGGCTGTAACCGATAATGATGCTGCCGGAGGAATTATTATCACTGCCAGTCACAACCCTGTAGAATGGAACGCCTTAAAACTTCTGAACCATGCCGGCGAGTTTGTCTCTGCCACTGATGGTGAAGAAATACTACAACTAGCAGAATCCAACCTGGAGTTTGCTGAAGTGCACAATCTTGGTCAGGTTAGCTTTGATAATGATTATTTGAACACCCATATTCAAAAGATTCTTAGTCTGCCGGAAGTTGATATTGAGGCAATCAAGTCAGCTAATTTAAGTGTTGCTGTTGATGCTGTTAATTCCTCTGGCGGATTTGCGGTACCACAGCTTCTTGAGGCACTCGGAGTAACAAATATTACTAAACTGTACTGTGAGCCAAACGGACTCTTCCCTCATAATCCGGAACCATTGCCTGAAAATCTTACAGAGCTAAGTAAAACTCTTTCAGAAGGTGATTTTGATATGGGAATTGTTGTTGATCCTGATGTTGACCGCCTGGCTTTTGTTTGTGAAGATGGATCCATGTTTGGTGAGGAATATACCCTTGTTGCAGTTGCAGACTATATTTTATCAATAAATTCGGGTAATACCGTTTCTAATTTATCATCAACAAGAGCCCTCCGAGATGTAACAGAAATACATGGAGGGAGCTACTTTGCATCAGCAGTGGGTGAAGTAAATGTGGTTGAAAAAATGAAAGCTAAAAACGCTATTCTTGGCGGTGAAGGAAATGGTGGTATTATTCTGCCATCATTGCATTATGGACGTGATGCTCTGGTTGGTATAGCTTTGTTCTTATCGCATTATGTTAAGAAGAATATGAAGCTTTCTGAACTTCGAGCCTCATACCCAGAGTATTTTATGGCTAAAAAGAAAATTCAGCTTACGAAAGCCATAAATGTTGATAACATATTAAAGGGTATGGCCAATAAATATGCAGATGAGCAATTAAATACTATTGACGGTCTGAAAATTGACTTCAAATCAAGTTGGGTTCATTTACGTAAATCTAATACCGAGCCAATCATTCGTATTTATACTGAAGCACTATCTGCTCAAGAAGCAGATAAGCTGGCCAATAAAATAATATCCGAAATAGAAGTCCTAACCAGGACAAACGAATAACCGGTGTAATGCAAGTTTATCTTGACAACGCCGCTACTACACCAATAGACCCGGAAGTATTCGAGTCTATGACGCCGTATCTAACTGAGTTTTATGGCAATCCTTCTTCTGCACATGCTAATGGTAGAAAAGCTCGTGCCGCTATCGAGTATGCACGAAAAACAATTGCCAAGCTAATTGGTGCTTCTTCAGCAGAAATAATTTTTACATCGGGAGGTACTGAATCGAATAATATTTTTTTACAAGGGGTAGCACCTTATGTTGAGCACATTATTAGTTCTCCTATCGAGCACCCTGCTGTATTACAAACCATTAACTACCTTGCCGAACAGAAGAAAATTAGCGTCTCGTGGTTAACTCCCGATGCATCAGGACAATGGGAATTAGGCCAGCTTGAGAAAGAGATAGTCAAACATCCTAAGGCCATAATAGCTCTAATGCATGGCAATAACGAGGTTGGCAACTTACTGCCACTGGAAGAGACAAGCACATTGTGTCAAAAGTATAATGTGCCATTTTTTACTGATGCCGTACAAACAATTGGCCACTACGCCATTGATGTGAGTAAAATTAATGTTGCAGGACTATCAGCGAGTGCTCATAAATTTCATGGACCTAAAGGAGTTGGATTCCTTTATCTTAAAAGTGGCACTAAATTATCGAGTCTTTACAAAGGCGGTGAACAAGAACGAACCGTTAGACCCGGCACTGAAAATGTAGCCGGCATTGTTGGTATGGCCAAGGCAATGGAATTAAGTTATAATAATTTGGAAGAAGACAGACAGCATATCGAAGGGCTGAAAAATACGCTTAAGGAACAACTTGTTGAATCCATTCCGGGAATTCAATTTAATGGTAGTTCCGCAGACCCATCATCAAGCAACTATACAATATTAAGTGCCAGTATTCCAGAGCATGAGCAAAATAGCATGCTCATTTTTAATCTCGATCTGGAAAATATTTATGTATCGGCTGGTAGTGCCTGTGCCAGCGGGGCTAATACGGAGTCACATGTATTAAAGGCGTTGGGTCACGATAGTAAAAGAGCGACTATTCGATTTTCATTCTCAAGAAGAAATACTATGGATGAAATTAAATTTGTTGCTGAAAAACTCAGAGCTATTTATAGCGCCAACTAGATTAAACTAGCTCGCCAGATTATATATCCATAAACTATAAATCTTACAAACCTGAAGAGGGAAATAAGGAAGAAACTGCGCTTTGAATAATTAGCTGCGCCCATCACCATGCAAATTCCTGAATATGGAACCGGCGTAACCGCTGCAACAAAAAGTAAAAATCCTCCGAATTGATGAGCATATGCTTCAAATTTCCTTAAATACCTTCTCCTAAGGTATCGATAGAGAACGGTTTTATGAAAATACAATCCGAAAATATAGGTTGACACTCCGGCCAGATAAGAAATTCCGGCCAACAAAGCCACATCCGTTACATAGTCTCTTCCTTGGGTAAATTCAAGCGACCACATCATGAACATTTCAGGAGGAATGATTCCTACAATTATTTCAGAGAAAAAGTAAACCGTGAAGACTGCTCCAGGATTATCTCCCAGTGACATCAGAAATTCAGATGATTCTACATCTACGTAATGATTGAAAAGAATAAACCCAACTACGAGAATAGCTAGCCACAATAATCCTCTTGTGAGATTTTTAATAAAGAACGTAGCTCGGGGACTTCTTGCCAATTTGACTAACTTAGATTACTCGCTACTAAAATACATTCTTGTGAGCAGAGGAATAAATTAATTAGCAAATTATTAAGCGAAGGGTAAGACAGCAGACTATTTATGCTCAACCAGGTTTCTAAGTGATGGTAGCCAAATATTAATTGTTGTTCCCTGGCCAGGAGTGCTTTCAATATTTAAGGTGCCATTAATTTTATCAACAGCCTTCTGCACTATATAAAGACCAATCCCGGAGCCATCTGAATACTCTGTGCCACGATAAAACATCTCCATTACATGTGGCAGTTTATCTACAGGAATACCTATGCCATTGTCAGTAACAGAAATATCACATCCTTCAACTTTAATACTAACACTTACTTCAATAGTATTCTCAGATGCATCCTGATTCCTATACTTAATAGCATTGCTAATTAAGTTTCTAAATATTTCACTAATTCTCCACTTATCGCTAAAAAACTCGCCATCTTCAATAGATATTTTATGCTCAACTTTAGATGCTCCTGTTAAATAGCTAAGATCTACAAAACATTTATTTATAATCTCTTTAAAGTCTATCTGATCAGAAGCAACCGACATCTTTAAATTCTTAGAATGGCTAAGGATATCATGAATAAAATGATCGAGTTTGAGTACTTGTCCCTCCATCAAATCGATATAGTATTCCTTATCCGTCTTCTCCCCTTCTAATTTAGTAAGGTTAATCAATCCTAAAATAGATGCGAGAGGGGCTCGTAAATCATGTGAAACTTTATAGACAAAATTATCCAATTCCGAATTTCGAGTTTGTAGCTCTTCTTCTGCTTCTAATCTTTGTCGAATATCAATATAAACTCCATAAATACCGATATGTTTTCCGTGATCCATAACCGGCAACGCATAAATAATTACAGGTACTCTTTCTCCGGCTTTATTATATCTATAAGACTCAAAGTAGTTCATTTCACCTTTCAAGGCAGAGTCATTGAGGCTTTGAGCTTCTTCCATTAGCTCTGCTGAAATGATAAAATCAGTTAACGATTTCCCTTTAATTTCACCAATAGTAAAACCAAATATTCTTTCAAATCCTTTGTTGATGCTATTTACATTAAAGTCTGCATCTAATAAAACGATCCCCATGGGTGAGTTCTCAAATAGCTGATGCAATAACTCCCGGCTTTTTGCCAGCTCATCTAAAGCTAATTTCCTGTCTGAAATATCATTTAACAGGACTTGCATTGCAGGTTTTCCTTCAAAGTCGATAGGGATTGAAACCACTTCTACATCGATTATCTTACCAGTAACAGACTGGAACTGGGTTGTATATAGCGGAGCATTTTGGCCTTTGTCAACTACCAAATGATACCGCTCCATAAATATCCGATAACGTTCATCGTCCGTAATAAACCTTTTCGCGGGCGCACCAATTACATCTCCCTTTTTTTCAACACCACCGATTCGAGCCATCTCATTATTCACATAAGCCAATTTCTCGTCTGAGACAATAGCAATGCCAATCGGAGCATTATCTACCAGACTTCTATATTTCGACTCACTTTCTTTGATTTTTTCCTCATTCTGCTTCCGTTCTGTAATGTCAATATGCGTACCGGCAACTCTTAGTGATTTGCCACCACTCGCACTTTTCACTAGCTTACCTTGGCTCAGAATCCATTTCCATCCTCCATCTTTCGTTTTTAAACGAAACTCACAATCATATAAATCTACTTTCTCCTCCATCAAGTCACTTAAGGCCTTCTCCGTTATTTCCTTGTCTTCCGGGTGAATCATTTTTTCCCAGGTGATTTCATAAACCTCCTCAAGTGTAAAGCCTAGCATTTCGGCCCAGCGGTCGTTGTAAATCAAAGTCTCTGATTCAGCATCCCAATCCCAAGTACCAAGATTCCCTCCTTCCAGAGCTAATTGTAATCTTTCCTGGCTCTCTTTTACTTCTAATTCCAACTTATACTGCTCGCCAACATCATTAAAATTCAAAACGACGCTTACAACCTTGCCATTTTTACCATAAATCGGAAATATGTTCGAAATAAGCCAGTTACTATGTTCTTTATCTGACCTGCCTACTGCTGCTGTATTGAAAGAGTATTTAAATACAGGAGATTTATGACTTTCCCCGGCAAAAGCGCTTTTTATAAGCGGCATTAATCCTTGCTCCTCAAGCTGCTTATCTAAAAATATATTGTATTTACTATTGAGAAATTTCAATTCCTCTTCGCCTAGCTGCCACATTTCGATATAGGCATTATTCGAATATATTAGGCTCCCATCAGGATTAAAAACAACAGTGCTTATTGGCGAAGCATTAATGACTTCAACTATCTGCTCTCTTGGCAACGCCTTAAGAACTCCCTGATCCAAAGAATATAATCCCCCCCGGTAACCCAAGTGTTGACCATCTTTCTCGATTCGGCTTATTGCTGTATGAAACTCTATATCACCTATTTTCACAAATTGTGATGTGGACTTATTGCTAGATAATTTGGAACTTAATTGTTCTTCATCAATAGAAAAAACTTCATATATAGGTCTGCCAATAACCTCCTCTAATTGTAAGCCACAAAGGTCTGTCATGGCATCATTCCATACCCGCACCTTAAACTCCACATCCAACCCATAGATTGGCTCTATAATAGCATCAAGAATTATATCTTGAAAAATAGCTGTGTTTCTAACTGTCTTCACAAAAAAATATTCTACAATGAAATAATAACGAATAAGCATGTATTAAAAAAATACAATTTGCACTTTATCAGAATAATCAAGAAATGGTTAAATCCAGTAACCGTAAATTTCTATTTTTTTAGAATTACACCTATTTGAAGATATTTTTAAGGGTTTCTATATTGGAATTAATATAGAGGCAATTATATTTCCGCTGGTTTTAGAAACATTTACTTGCTTTAGGTTCGCATTGCGAAATTGTTCGCCATAATCTGGCAAACAGTTAATCTGTAGGTTGGCAGTGAGCCTTAGAAATACAATCGCTGCTTTAGAAATAAAGCTATCCCATAGATTTTTAACTTCTATAAAATCGCTAAATATTATGAACCCATTTCGTTTCAATTTAGGACTAAGATGGTTAGCAATTTCTTGTCCGAGTTGTTGTGGAAACTGATCGAAAAAGAAGTTGGTTATTATTACATCATAGTCCTTACCGGTATAATTAAGGATAGATAGTTGGTGAAAATTCAATTTCAATGACTGATTTGTTCGTTTTTTTGATAAGACAAGCATTTTTGAAGAGCTTTCGACATAATCAACTTCCAGATTCCTTCCCAGATTATTGAGATACTCAATTATTTTACCTGTGCCACCTCCTACAACAAGCACTCGTGCTTCTAGTGGTATTTCTCCAAGAAACACTTTGTTTGCTTTATCTTGTTTAGATCCGAATACTAGTTTAGTAAGAAAGTCATAAATCCAGGCGATGTTATTATAGTCAGGCATTATAAAATAAAGCTGATGATAGGAATAATAAAAATGGCATCGCTTACAATCCTGTAAGTCTCATTTTTTCTGAAGAAGGAATTAAATAGTAAACTAGACAAAAGGGGAATTACCATAGCGATAATGATAAATTGAGATTCAAATCCGGGAGAAATTACACCGGAAAATATAATTAGCAACCCAACTACCGCCAGAAAAATAAAACTCATACGGTAGATTAACTTCTCGCCTATCAACTGAGCAATAGAAACATGGCCTTCTCTAGCATCAATATCATAATCAAACCAGGCAAGTATAAATGTATTAGCCAAGGCAAGAAGGAAAATTTCTACCCACAGCAGATAATCAGCTACTTGAGGTAAATGTGAGCTTGTGACAACAGGTGCCAAAACCAAGCCACTAACATATACTATTGAAATAAATACTTCTTTAAAGAAAAAGTTCTTCGGCAATATTATAAAGAGCAGGAGAAAGTAAATTAATGAGATCACAGCCAAAACAATACCTGCACGGGCAATATCCCCGGGCATATGCCAGCTACAGAATAGTAATAGTATTAATAATGACAGTTGATAGATTGACAGAGTTTTAAAGTTCCGTTGATAATACCTGTGTCTACCCGATTGAGCCTGCTCCCGAATTCTCTGAGCATCTAAGAGGTGGTCGAAATTATAAATTGAAAGGACTGCAAAAAACAGGGCTAAAAAGGCAACTACCGGTACGGTGACTCCCAAATTTTGGGCGATAAATAAGGAAGTTATAACTGCTCCTAAGGCTGTATCAAAATTCAACCAATGAAGTATTAGAAATATCCTTTTCACGAAGTTAATATAAGTAGATCTTGCCCAAAACAACAATAGCCCATAAATGAGCTATTAATTATTACTTCTCAAATACAATTATCCAAGTGCCTCTGCCCCTGACACAATCTCCAAGATTTCTTTCGTAATTGCTGCCTGACGAGTCTGATTGTATGTCAATTTCAAATCCTTCAGTATTTCATCGGCATTTTCCGTGGCTTTATCCATGGCTGTCATTCTGGCTCCATGTTCAGAAGCATTAGATTCCAAAATTGCCTTGTAAAACTGTACTTTCAATGACTTAGGAATTAGCTCCTCAACTAATACCTCTTGATTAGGCTGGAAGATGAAGTCATTATGCAAATCAGTTTCCTCTTGAGAAGATTCGTCTAATGGTAAATATTGTTCTGTTCTAAGAATTTGTGTAGCAATATTCTTAAACTCATTATAAACTAACTCAACCTTATCAAATTTTTCATCAGCAAACTCTTTTAACACAAAACCTGCTGCTATTCTGGCCTTATCAAAAGAAAGGTTGGTAAACATATCAGAGTATTCTGATATCACATTATATTTTCTCTTTGTAAAGTACTCTAATGACTTTTTCCCTATTGGTAAAATCTGTACGTCACCGGCATTATACTGAGACTCATACTTGGTATGAATTAGCTCAACAGCTGCCTTAAAAACATTAGAATTAAACGGCCCACATAAACCGCGATCAGAGCTGATAGCAATGATTAAAATATTATTCTCATCTCGACTAGTGCTATAATCACTTTGTCCGGACTCAAGTCCTGCACTCACATTTTCCAGTACCTCACCAAGCTTCTGAGCATAAGGTCGCATTTGCAAAATACTATCCTGTGCCCTGCGCAATTTAGCTGCCGCCACCATTTTCATGGCTTTAGTAATTTGCTGGGTAGAAATTACTGAACTAATTCTATTCTTTACTTCCTTAAGGTTTGCCATTAGTTATTTCTAAGGTAAATCTTCTAAACCGTACTATTTGCTTTCGTAGTTCTTGGCAATATCTGTTGCCACTTCTTTAAGAACATCAATTGAGGCATCTTCAAATTTACCTGCACTGAGATCATCTATTACATCCTTATGCTTCTGGTTTAAAACCTGAATATATTCCTTTTCAAATTCACGTACTCTATTAGCCGGCACCTTATCCAGATACCCTTTAGAAGAAGCAAAAATAGAGGCTACCTGCTCTCCTACTCTAAACGGAGAATATTGCCCTTGTTTAAGCACTTCCTGATTTTTAGTACCCCTGTTAATAATTAATAGCGTAGCAGCATCAAGGTCAGAACCAAATTTAGCAAATGCTGCCAATTCCCGGTACTGTGCCTGATCTAACTTAAGTGTACCCGCAACCTTTTTCATAGATTTAACCTGAGCAGCACCTCCTACACGCGATACTGAAATACCTACGTTAATCGCCGGCCTGATACCCGAGTTAAACAAATCTGTTTCAAGGAAAATCTGCCCGTCGGTAATACTAATTACGTTTGTGGGTATATATGCCGATACATCACTAGCCTGAGTTTCAATAATTGGTAAAGCTGTTAATGAACCACCACCTTTAATTAAATGCTTAATAGATTTAGGAACATCATTCATTTGCTGAGCAATGCTATCATTATCATTCACTTTTGCAGCACGCTCAAGTAATCTTGAGTGCAAATAGAACACATCACCAGGATATGCTTCACGTCCCGGAGGTCGTCTAAGGAGTAATGATACCTCACGATAAGCGACCGCTTGCTTAGATAAATCATCATATATTACCAAGGCAGGTCTGCCGGTATCTCTGAAAAACTCACCAATAGCCGCACCTGTAAATGGTGCATAAAATTGCATAGCCGCAGGATCAGAAGCAGAAGCAGAAACTACTACAGTATATTTCATGGCATCGGCCTTCTCTAGCTGTGCTACAATACCGGCAACTGTAGATGCTTTTTGTCCAATAGCTACATATATACAATATACAGGCTCACCTTTATCATAAAATTCCTTTTGGTTGATAATAGTATCAATTACTACGGCTGTTTTACCTGTTTGTCTGTCACCAATAACAAGCTCACGCTGGCCACGGCCAATAGGAATCATTGAGTCAATTGCCTTAATACCGGTTTGTAAGGGCTCGTTTACCGGCTGACGATAAATTACACCCGGAGCTTTACGCTCAAGTGGCATCTCGTAAAGATCACCTTCAACTTTGCCTTTCCCGTCAATAGGTATAGCCAATGTATTAATCACTCTGCCACAAAGCCCATCTCCTACTTGCACCGCAGCGATTTTTTGTGTTCGCTTAACGGTATCGCCTTCTTTAATACCCTGAGAATGGCCAAGCAACACAGCACCTACATTATCCTCTTCAAGATTTAGTACTAGTGCCTGAACTCCATTTTCAAACTCTAAAAGTTCTCCAGCTTCAGCTTGTGTAAGGCCATAAATACGAGCTACACCATCACCAATTTGTAATACTGTACCTACTTGTTCTAATTCAGCATCAGTTTTAACATTAGAGAGTTGCTCTCTAAGTATGGCTGATACTTCATCCGGACGTACATCGTTCATTATCTGCTAATTTTAATTCGTATTCTTAATTCGTTAATTCTCTTTTCAGTTGACTTAGCTGACTCTTAATTGAGTGGTCGAGCCTCCTGTCACCAACATTTAATATGAAACCACCAACTATGTTTACATCAATAATTTCATTGAGCATTGCTTTCTTACTAGAAATATTTTCAACAAGATCATTAAATTTCTTCCTCAAGTCTGCATCCAGCTTAATGGTAGTAGTTAGTTCAGCTTCCTGGTATCCTTTTAATTTGTTGTACTGAACATGAAATTCATTTGCAATTTCAGTCAGTATATTTTCCCTGTTCTTTTTAGTAATCAAGTCAAATGCAGAAATCGTCAATTTGTTCATTTTATTATCGAACAAAGCATGTAAGACATTTCTCTTTTTGTCGTGATTAATAATTGGGTTCTTTAACATCACAGCAAACACTCTATTCTCAGACACCACAGCACTAAAAAGTTGCATGTCTTCATGCACTTCATCTAATACCTTCTGCTCTACTGCCAATTCAATAAGTGATTTGGCATATCTCGATGCTGCTCTGTGGCTACGCATAATTAGTTAAGATTCTTGTCTGATAAAAACTCATCAACCAATGCTTTTTGAGACTTCTCATCTCCCAAAGTCCTTCTGATAAGTTTCTCGGCAATCTCTACCGACAATTCAGCAACCAGGTTTCTTACTTCTTTTAAAGCAGCCTCCTTTTCAGTTTCGATACCTTGTCTGGCATCTTCCATCATTCTGGCCGTTATTTTCTTAGCATCATCCTTAGCCTCATCTTTCAACTGACTAGCAATTTTAGTAGCATCTTTAAGAAGAAGTTCACGCTCTTCACGTGCCTTAGCTAATAATTTTTCATTATCTGCCTGTAAATTAGACATCTCCTCTCTGGCTTCATCAGCAGCTCGAAGTGCCTCTTCAATAGACTCCTCTCTGATTCTTAAAGAATCAAGAATAGGCCTCCAGGCAAATTTGCCAAGAAGTACTACAAGCATTAGAAATATAACTACTTGCCAAAATATTAATCCGAGACCGGGGGTTAATAAATCCATTTGTTAATTTTTAATTTTTACAAAACTAAAAGACCCCCGAGCCTAATGCCCGGGGAACTTTAATTTACCTGAGTGAAATCATGAAGTTAACCACAACACCGAAGAGGGCAATTACCTCTACAAGTGCCGCAATGATTAACATAGCTGTTTGGATTTTACCGGCAGCTTCTGGCTGACGAGCCATTGCTTCCATTGCCGAGCCTCCAATTCTACCAA
>Ga0164313_10005738_pt1 | contig 10976 bp, 9 predicted proteins | sample GuaBasSedimGuay4_FD_113735 | JGI IMG/M metagenome (GOLD analysis project Ga0164313, IMG submission 113735) | Subseafloor sediment microbial communities from Guaymas Basin, Gulf of California, Mexico - Guay4, Core 4569-4, 0-3 cm | ecosystem: Environmental > Aquatic > Marine > Hydrothermal vents >...
ACCGAAGACAAGTTCCTTCGCTATGCAATCGAAAATGGTCGTGATGGAACTGATATGAAGGCTTTCGGGGAAAAGCTAAGTAGTGATGAGATTGATGCTCTGACAGCGTTCCTTCGTAGCCGCGCCACCGGTTGGACGGTTGAAAAACCAATCTATCGTGCACCGCCGGAAGTAGACGATTATGTTATCAACCCCGATGCAGATGCTCCACAGTTTAAATTGAAAGATGACTCCTACGTAATGTCTGCTGACTTGCACCAGGCTTTGCTGGAGAAGCGTCGCATGGTGATTCTGGACACACGTATCATCTCCTACTGGCAAATGGTCAACATCGAAGGCTCTGTCCCCATGCCATATTATTATGACTATAACGATTTCGAGCGGCTTGCCGCAGACCTGCCAAAAGACGGCACCTGGATTGTCACCTATTGTGAATGTCCGCGTGCGGCAGCCGAATCAGTCAATCGAAAGCTCAAAGCCCGTGGCTTCAAAAACACCGCGGTACTGTGGGAAGGTATCCAGGGATGGGTCGCCCTGGGTTACCCTGTTTTTCGGGGTGAGACCACGACGGTCGAGGTTCAACCATTACCCTGAAGTAGACACATCAACGGCCTGGGTCGCATGGCCCACACATCTGACACACAAAGCAGGCTTTACAAAGCCCATGGCACAGACTGGTGCAGTGACCCCGATGGATACTGGTATCAGGAGTAATCATGTGTTCCGGTCATGGATTGATACCTGAGTATTCATCCAGGCCCAGCGCCAGATTCAGGTTTTGCAGGGCCTGGGTTGCAGCACCCTTTAGAAGATTATCCAGCACCACTACAAGACTCCCACGTGCGGGATTTCGTTCATCTATAGTGAAACCACCAATGTGGACATCCGCTGTGCCCTGAACCTTGCTGACCTGCGGAATTTCCTTGCTCACTTTGACACCTGCCTCTCCAGCGTATACTCGCTGGAAAAGCTGCTCCAGCTCATCAACAGTTTTTGCCTGACCCAACTCAAAGGCAATGGTTAATGAAATACCTCGAAAAAATGCAGCCACATGCGGCATGAACCTGACTGCAGTATCTAATTGATAACTGATTTCCTTCTCATGCATATGCCCGCTCAGGGCATATGGGATCAGGTTGTCACGTAATACGTCCGGGTCATTGCGTGGAGATGGTGTCTTGCCGGCGCCACTGTAACCGGATACACCAAAAATCACCGGGGCCGATACCAGGCGATCAACCAGCGGCAGCAGTCCAAGTTGGGAGCCAGTGGCGTAACAACCTGGATTGGCGATCAGCTTTGTATGACAGATTTGATCACGAAACCGTTCTGGCAGACCGTAGGTCCAGTCTTCATCAAAACGATAATCTGCGCTCAGATCAAGGATTATGCTGTCTGGAAACTCTGCCCGGATAGCTTCAACCCATTGACCTGCCAGGCCATTTGGCAAGGCCAGTATCCAGGCGTCCGCCGGGTAAGCGGCAATACCGCCGGGCTCCAACTGCGTAAAAACTCTGCCATCATCCGGCCAGCCTTCGCAGGTAGAGCTTATGCTCTGCCCGGCATGACTACGTGAGCTGGCCATGCCTAATTCCATCTGCGGGTGCCCGGCAATCAGAGACAACAACTCGGAACCTGTATAGCCACGGCCTCCAACCAGATTTATGATCCTGGAAGTGCTCATTCGGCAACCCAGCCCGAATCACGAACAAGTGAATCCTCAAGACAACGCTGCCTCTGCCCGGCTTCTTCAATCCCAATGGTAAACATCACCCACTGCCCGGACCGGTTACTACTGTCCGCCTGTTGGAAATACCATGGAGTGACCGGATTGGTGTAACGTGAACGCCAGTACAGTGCCGGATAACGGGCTCTTACCACCTGCCATATGGCAGCACCGAGACCTTCGCCCTGTGCCTGGGATGTGACGGTAAACTTATCCAGGTAGGGAAGCCCATCCACACCCCTGGTGATGATGGCTGCCGCACGACCTGTTTCAGACAGCAATACGAGTGGCTCATTCAGTTGCTCGAACCAGTCATCCCGCAGAATTCTCTGAAACGATTGCTCTACCAGTTGTTTTACACTGGCCAATGTCTCTGCATCGGGCTTTTCAAACACATTAATGGCCTCGCCTTTCCTGACCAGCGTGCCCGCACCCCGGTAGGTAAACAGTTCGCGGGTCAAATGTGCGGCGGAGGTAATGGATACCGAAGTATCGTCCGGCAATCGCTGCAGCATTTCATTGATCTGTTGCAATTTTAAGCGCATACCGGAGTGCAGCCACGGTTGCTGCATTAGCGCCTCGTAATCATTTGTCAAACTCACGGCAGAAATGATCCGGTCCTGACGGTCCAGCAAACCACCGGTGGGTGACAGAAAGATAACTTTATGTGGTCGTAATTTCCATACCAGCTCACGGGTGGCAATATCGGCATTGATGTTCAGAACCTGGCCTGATGTAGATTCTCCCAGGCAGGTCAGCACGGGTACCGCGCCACCTCTCACTGCACTTTCCACTGAACTCAACTCAACCTGTTCCACTTCACCCACAAGACCAAGGTTGTCCCGGTCAAGATAACTGCACTGGAATACGCCATGCTGAATACCCCTGGCGCGGATACCCTTTTCTTCCAGCGCCTCGACCAGGCGCAGGTTCTCCTTGTACATCAACGGCCGAGCCACCGACATCACCGCCTCGCTTGTCACCCGTAGTCCATCCCGGCGTTCGGTTTCAATACCGGCATCTGCCAGCGCCTGGTCCAGCTGTGGGCCTGCACCGTGTAAAACCACCGGTATCAAACCAAGCCGGTGCAAAAAAGCCAGCGCCGAGGTCAGTTCATCAAGGTGATCACGCAATATGCCACCACCCACTTTCACAACCGCAAATCGCGCCTGGTTGGTGCCGGAGTATTCTTTCAGGTATTGCTGTGCTTCCCGGCTGGAACCAAGTTGCGCAAGTAACTCGTGGACTATCTGGCGTACATCAGTCATGGTTTTCTACCAAATTTGTATAGATATTCAATGCCAACTCCAACTGGTCAATACTGACCCACTCATCCAGAACATGCGCCTGGGCAATATTACCTGGCCCCAGAACAATGGCTGGCAGTCCGGCTTGAGCAAATAATGAAGCCTCAGTCCAGAAGTCTACTGCCCCACCAGCTTCAATACCGTACTTGTTAACGAACGCCAGCGCTTGTGAGGTACCCATACCATCGGTGGGCAAAGGCGGTCCGGAAAACGGCACATGCCACTGTGCTGAATCGCTCTCATCCAGATCCGACATCAGCTTGAGAAATTCCTCATTACTGTCACCGGGTGACAGACGGGCACTCCAGTGAAGGTTTGCCTGGTCAGCGATCACATTGGATTTTATGCCGCCATGCACCTCGCCCACGTTAAAACAGGGTCTGCGGCCCTGGGTATCCATTTGTGCAGCCCGGTCCACGGCAGACGCCACCCAGGCCGAAAGCTTGTGCAAGGCATTATCCTTTAAAGCACGTGGCTCGGAGGAATGCCCGGAATTGCCTGAAAACTCACCTTTTACCGAAAGGTATCCCCGGTGACTCATAACAGCCAGGCAATCGGTTGGTTCAGCCACGACCACCTGTTTGAATGCCCTACTTTGCCTGGAGCGGACAAACTCAGAAACGCAACAGCCGCTGGCGCCCTCCTCATCGGTGGTAAACAACATGGCCATGGGCTTAACCGTAGCACCGGCGATTTCAAGCAAGCACGCCGCCGCACCCTTGATGTCACAGCTGCCACGGCCATATACCCGGTTTTCATCCCGCGTCAATTCAAGTGCCGGGTACCGTGACCCTTCGATCACCGGCACCGTATCCAAATGAACGTTGAACAAAAGTGTTGGTTTACCGCGAACGGCCAGCATACTGATCCGGCCCAGGCCATGATCGGTAACTTCTATTTCAAAACCCGACCCAAGCACATCGCGAATCCAGCCAAAAATTGGTGAGCCGGCATCCAGTGACCGTGGTGGGTTTTGTGTATCGAAAGCGACCAGGCTCTCAAGATGTTTCAGTACACCAGCCAGTGCCATTATGCTTTTTCCCTGACCCGCATTGCCGTGGTAGAACTCTGGCCGGTCAGCTTGATAAAGCCCTCTGCCTCCGAGGGTGACCAATTACAGCTTTGGGCATACACGGCATCGGGGTCCTGGACGATAAAGTCAGATTCCACCGCAATCACATGCATGGATCCACCCGTTGTTTCCAGGGTAACGGTTCCGGTTACGAATGACTGTGAACTGCCCAGGTAGGCTTCGAGGTCCTGCTTGTGGGGCTCGTAGAAGAAACCGCTATAGACCATCTCAGCCCAACGCTGTGCTACCTGGTGACGGAACTGGTTTTGAAACCGGGTGTTGACGCAATCTTCCAGGCCCTGGTGTGCCAGTAGCAATGCATCAATACCCGGGCATTCGAAAACTATCCTGCCCTTGAGCCCAATGGTGACATCACCGGTATAAATGTGCCGGCCTACGCCATAACGACCGAAGCGGGTATTCAATTGTTGCACAATTTCCGGCCCGGCCATTTCCACACCATCAATCGCTACAGCCCTGCCCTTTTCAAAACGGATGGTCACTTTCAGTGGTTGTTCAGGCCACTCTGACCTGGGCCGGCTTAATTGCCAGGTTTCAGCGTCGGGAGCTTTATACTCATCGATCTCACTACCGGAAATCGTTACCCCCAGCAGGTTTTCATTGATGGAGTACTTGCCGGTTTTTTCGGGTATCGAAACCCCCGCATCTTTCAAAATCTCTATCTCGATATCCCGAATATTGCCCGGCTCTTTCTGCAGATCCCGGACCGGCGCGTGAATATCATAATCACCCAGGCTGCGCACTGTCTGGTCAAAACGCATCTGGTCATTACCCATACCCGTGCAACCATGGGCAAAATGTTTTGTGCCCAGCTCATCACATAATTCCAGGCTGAGCCTGACTATCAAGTAACGGTCGGAACATAACATCGGATATTCACCCAGCATCCGCGATTGACTCCAGACCAGCGGCACAACGAATTCATCCCAGATGAGCTGACTGGCATCCACCAGATGGTGCTTGCTTGCCCCCAGGGATAAAGCCCGTTCTTCAATCCAGTTCACCTCATCCGAAGTCAGGCCACCCGTATCTACAAACACGGTATGCACATCATAACCCTGTGCGTTCAACTCCAGCACACAATAGCTGGTATCCAGACCACCGGAAAATGCCAGCACAATTGGGGTTTTCTGTTCAGTATTCATTGATCTGCTCCAAGCAAATTCATCATCAGGGCCTTTTGTACATGCAAGCGGTTCTCTGCTTCATCCAACGCCAGGCAATACGGTGCATCCATCACGCCATCGGTGGCTTTAACATTTCGTCGTAAAGGCAGGCAGTGGCTGAACAGACCGTTATTGGTCAGTGCCATCTTTTCTTCATTGACAATAAAGTGGCGATACTTCTGTCGTAGCTCCCACTCTTCTTCCGGTTTTCCGTAATAAGGCAGTGCACCCCAGCTTTTTGCGTAAACAAAATCCGCGCCGTCATATGCTGATTCAATATCATGACTTACTTTCAGCGAACCACCACTGGCTGTTGCATTGTCTTTCGCCGCATCCATAAATTGTGAATCCAACAGATAATCGGGTTCAGGACATAACAATGTCACATCCATACCAAACTTGGTTCCCATCAACAGGGCAGAATTGGCCACCGCCGTGTTCAAAGGCCGTGGATGCCAGGTCCAGGTCAGCACCATCTTGCGTTTGGCCACTGTACCCATTCTTTCTTTCAGGGTTAACATCATGGCCAGTTCCTGGCAGGGGTGCACGATGGTTTCCATGTTGATAACCGGTACCGATGAATACTTTGCCAGGGATTTGATCAGCTTGTCTTCACGGTCTTTAGACCAATCCACAAAAGAAGGAAATGCGCGCAAGCCAATCAGGTCACAGTAACGCGATAATACGCCTGCAGCTTCTGCGATATGCTCTTCAGCATCGCCTTCCATGATCGTACCGGCTTCGAATTCCAGTCCCCAGGCATCTTTTCCCGGCTGCAGGACAATAGCGATGCCACCCAGTTGCTGCATACCCAAGTCAAATGAGGTCCGTGTACGCATCGACGGATTAAGGAATAGCAATGCAATCGAACGGCCCTTGAGACTGGAATTCATGGGGTTTTGTTTTAACTCCCCTGCCAGACTCAGCAAAGAATCCAGGTCTTCACGCGACCAGTCGCTGGTGGATAAAAAATGTTTCACTTCAAATCTCCATTCACTGACCGGATATCCCGGCCCAAAACAAAAAAACCCAGCCTTTGGCTGGGTTATTTACGTATTCATCGTGTCTTTCTCTAAAGGTATACGGCAACCCAGCCTGCGTGTTGAAACCCTGGACGTCGAAGTCGTCGGATAAAACGGCTGGCAGATTGTGTATTAGCTATGAACATCAAGCTCTCAATATCGCTGTAAAGACATATTTAATTTCGAAGAATGAATCTAAGGGTTTCCTTAAAATTTTGCAACAGCTTATTTAAGGAATCCCTAATTTATTGGACACACTATAATAGCCGGAATTTTCTGAAACGGATTCCCTATGAATCGCTGGCTTATCCCACTGGGTCCAATGTTATCACTGGCCTTGTATTTCATACTGACCTCCGCAGGCTGGGGGGTTGAACCGGCTGCAACTGCCGGTATTACTTTTCTTTGTGCATTGTGGTGGATATTCGAGCCAATTCCGATCCCGTTTACCTCCATGATCCCCCTGGCCCTGTTTCCACTGCTGGGCATATTGACACCCAACCAGGTTGCCCAGGCTTACGGTAGCCCCCTGATCTTGCTGTTGCTGGGTGGCTTCATGATTTCCACAGCAATGTCAGACAGTGGTGCACACCGGCGTATTGCGCTTTTCATGGTCAACCTGTTCGGGGGCGGCAGTACTCGCGGCCTGGTATTGGGTTTTATGACTGCTGCGGCCTTGCTCAGCATGTGGATATCCAACACGGCAACCACCCTGATGCTGCTACCGGTGGCACTGGCTGTGCTTGAACGTGCTGATCGTCAGTTGGCGGTTCCACTACTTTTAGGTATAGCCTATGCGGCCAGTATCGGTGGCCTGGGTACTCCAATCGGGACACCACCCAACCTTATTTTCATGCAGGTGCATGGCGACCAGTTCGGACAAACACCCAGTTTCCCCCAATGGATGAGCTGGGGCCTGCCGGTGGTTGCGCTGATGATCCCGATTACAGGTTTGTGGCTTACAAGAGGCATAAAATTGTCCCAAAAGGTCATATTGCCACCCGTTGGCCGGTGGACACCCGCTGAAAAACGTGTGATGTCTCTATTTGCCCTGACTGCCGTGATGTGGATCACACGCCAGGCGCCATTTGGTGGTTGGAGTCAATGGCTTGGTTTACCGGACGCAAATGATGCATCCGTCGCCCTGATCGCGGTCATTATCATGGCGGTAACGCCCAATGGTGAAGGTGGCCGACTGCTCAGGTGGGAAGCGGCCAGCAGTATTCCATGGGGCGTACTGATATTATTTGGCGGTGGTATCGCCATAGCCAGCGCCTTTATGCAAAGTGGCCTCGCCGCGCTTGTTGCCGGCGAGCTTGAAGCACTGGCATCACTACCGGTGTGGCTGATGATTTTACTGGTTAGCCTGGCGGTCACTTTTATGACAGAGGTCACCAGCAATACCGCCACGGCCAGCCTGCTAATGCCATTGCTGGCAGCGGCATCGGTGGCTATGGAAATCGATCCTTACCTGTTAATGATACCCGCTGCATTGAGCGCCAGTTGTGCGTTTATGCTACCAGTAGCCACAGCCCCCAATGCAGTTATTTACGGCAGCGGAAAGGTATCGATTAAAGAAATGGCCAGGGCAGGGTTGATGCTGAATTTGTTCGGAGCCATGGTTATCTCTTTTGTCAGCTACCTGTTATTCACCTGACCCATGAGTATTTCATCGCATACAAGCAACCCCTGATCGTATCCGGTCTATTACCGGCAGCACACGGCCATATAATTCCCCCGGTCATTTTAAAAGAGGGAATTGGCGATGAGTTGTTCATCAATCATGTTTAGTCTTTTTCTGGTGGCACCCTGCGGTCAGGGTGGTGGTGACATTAGCGAAGCCGTCACCACAGCGGTTTCCAATCCGCAACGGCCTGGGGAGGATATTGCAAAAGACACCAGCCGCAAACCCGCCAGGGTCCTTTCCTTTTTCAACATCAAACCCGGTATGACCGTACTCGACCTTTTTTCCGGTGGTGGCTATTACACAGAAATGCTTAATTCCCTGGTGGGAGAAGACGGCAAAGTGATCGCCCACACCAACGTGGCTTATATTCCCTTTTCGGGTGAAATCTATAAGACACGTTACCTGGATCATCGTCTTTCCCGGACCACAACCATCATCGCGGAGGCCGATGATCTCAAGCTTGAAAATAACTCCCTTGATGCTGTCATGCTGGTACTGACATGGCATGATTTTCTGTATTCCGACGAGGAAGGTGGATGGCACGCCATCAATGAAGCACTCTTGATCGACAAACTGTGTACAGCCATGAAACCGGGCGCAGTGCTGGGTTTGATCGACCACGCAGCCAACAGCGACGGTGAACCGGCACAGGTTGCCCAGAATCTGCACCGCATTCACCCACAGGTGGTCAGGGATGCATTTGCGCAATCATGTTTTACACTCGAAGCGGAGGCCGGGTTTCTTGCAAACAGGGATGACGATCACACCCTGGCTGTATTCGATAAGACTATTCGCGGTAAGACCGACCGGTTTGTATTCCGGTTTGTGAGAAACTAACCCACATATTTCACCAGCCTGCCCAGAGCCTCTCTGTAACCAAATGATATAATTAGATTATATGCCTAAATAAACTGTTGTAAATATTCATGAAAAACCAACAAATCGGTGTCTAATTTCAGCAACTGACCAAACCCCGGGTTGATTTCAAGCTCGGAGTAGCTAATTGAGCTCAGATGATGGTCACGTAGATAATGAATCAATTTCAATGTACGGAAGGCATCAAACCATGTATGCATTTGGCGTGAAAACTGGTGCAGGTCCCTGCTCTGCCTGAACGCGTGATCCAGGGCCTTTTCAGTTCCGATTTCTTTCAGGCCAGTCACCAGCCATTGCTGTTTATCGCCCTGGATTATATTGCCAGAAGCACCCGCAAATACACTTGAGGAGAGATCGCTGGAGCGTGACTGCCAAATTTCAGGCCAGGTATGCAGCCACTGCTTCAGTAACTCGAATACTACCGGATCGTAGAAACGGAAGTCATTCACAGGATCGCTAAAAGCAGTAATTTTATTGACTGCGGCACCCGTGCCAAACGGTACTCTATCCGAGCGGCGTGATGCAATCTCCAGCGGTTTGCAATCAGGGCCCTTTTCAAGCTCCAGCACGGTTCCGACCTTTGCCAGCTTATTAAGCAGATAGAAATCCTCCCCCGCCGCTCGCTTGGGAAAGCCCCTCACCTTTGCATAATGGCTCGCACGCACGGCTATGGTGCTGCCGATGGTATGGAAGGCATAGGGAGATTGTGCGTACTTCATGCCTGCCACGTAATAGCGCAATGAAAGCTCATAAAGCTGTGTTGCCTTTACAACCTCTTGTTGCGCAGCATTTCCCCGGTCATCGCAGTGGTAGAAAGGGTAGATCAAGGCAGAGCATTCCGGTCCCCGGCTTTCCACGGTATTGCTACAGGTAAAATAGGTCTCTGGCAGGCGGACATCACCATCGGTACAGTGTATCCAGGGCGAACCAATGCGCTTACGGTGGATCAGACAGGCTGCCAGGTCCACACCAATTTTGCGTGCGTGCCCTACACCACCTTTGACAGGTAACTGACGACCCTCACTGAACCGGTCCACCAATAGTACATCACGGGAGGCCCGCTCATCCCGGTACAGTTTGAGCCCAAAACTCCGTTCACAATCTGGAGCGGGTTGCCATAATCGCATAAACTTTTTTTGAACTTCATTTGCCAAAGACAGGTTGTTTGATGAGACCCAATCGGGTGCTGATACGGATTCATTGACGACCAGTATCATCAGGCTGCGTCCACCACAAGGCGGTGGTGAGCGGAGAAACTCCGGGTGTTCATTGCAAGCGGGTATAACCACCACATTGACCCATGGTTGCAGGTCAGGCAGATCGTCAAGCGCGGCAATTTCGGGCTCGGCGTAAAGGTGCAGGTACTGTTCCACTCCAGTCTTGCTAGTGCAGCGCAACCCGCAGCGGCAAACCGCTCACGATGGAGGCTTCGGTCGTAAGAAGGTGGTCAAGACGGGCTCGTACCTGCACAGGGTCAAAATATTTATCAGCGAGTTTCAGAAATAAATCCCGGTGTGTAAGCTCGGAACGGGTTATCGAATCATAAAATGTCTTTAAATCTCCTTCCGGCAAGGAGTCGGCTATCATGCCAAAACGTTCAGCACCGCGGGCCTCTATGATGCCGGCAATAAGCAAACGATCCATAAAATAACTCTCTTTGCCCTGTCTGAAACTGCCGCGTAAAGAGTTGACGTATGGATCCTTTTCATCGGGCAGCAGCGTCAATCCACGCTCATGCATCAGCTTGACGACTGCTCTGAAATGGCTGAGTTCCTCCAGTGCAAGGTCTATCATGGCATCCACAAGTTCGGCCTTGTCGGGGTAATGGGACACCATGGTCAGCGCCATACTGGAAGCCTTTTTCTCTGCAGTGGCATGATCCGGTAGAAACACATCCATTGAAGTGACGATACCTTCGACCCATTCGGTGGGTGTTTTAAATTTCAGCTCAATCATTCACTCGATACCTGTTACTGCGGGGGTCCCCATATCATACTGAACCCGCGTAATGAAAACCCTGTAATCAGATCATTTTTATTCTTGCGACCACATAGGCATGATCACTGGGTTTGTCATTGCGTTGACCCGGCTTCACACCT
>Ga0164313_10005739_pt1 | contig 10975 bp, 9 predicted proteins | sample GuaBasSedimGuay4_FD_113735 | JGI IMG/M metagenome (GOLD analysis project Ga0164313, IMG submission 113735) | Subseafloor sediment microbial communities from Guaymas Basin, Gulf of California, Mexico - Guay4, Core 4569-4, 0-3 cm | ecosystem: Environmental > Aquatic > Marine > Hydrothermal vents >...
TACCGAATACATGGCAGAAAATCCTGATGTTTTTCCACCTGAAGATGGTTACAATGCACAACCTCCAAAAGTAGTTCCGCCTGAACGCTTACCAGAAATTCTCAAGGCATTAAAGGATCTGGGATACTCCAAGAATGACTTAAAGGCCATACTTGGAGGAAATCACCTCCGAATTGCAAAAGCTGTCTGGAAGTAATTTAAAACGAAATCAAAGCAGGGTTCAGTTGTTAAGCTGAAGCCTGCGCTCTCATCTTGGTTATCCCAGTAATAAAACCGATAAGCTTGTTGGAAAGTACTTCTTTATTAATGATCACATCAATCAATTGAAATGATCCTTTATCATCCCAAGCATCTTTTAGAGCCTGTTTTAGCTGCTCCTTGCTCGTTACTCGATGGCCTCTGCCTCCTAGCTCATTTCCTAACATCGCATAATTTAACTCGGGAAGATCGCTAAATTCGGCCTCAGGTTGCAAGGTGCGCATCATTTCCCAGCTGCTATTGTTCAAAACAATGACGATGGGGTTCCATCCATATTTTACTGTATTGAGTAATTCCCAACCGGTCATCTGGAAAGCGCCATCACCCACCAATACAATTGGGCGCTTGCCTGTTGCTGCCTGAATACCAAAGCTAGCTGGAACGCCATAACCCATAGAAGCATAGAAGGCGTTTGCCGCTATATCGGTACAATCAATGTCAAGAGAAGTAAAAAAGCAATCACCCATGTCTGAGGCAATAGGCATTTGTCCTGTTTCTTCAAATAAATCATTGATGGCTTTAGCGATATCTGTGGGCGTTACTGGTAACTCATCGATACATAGATTTCTTGGATAATCTGGTTTTATGGATGGTAATAATTTAGTTTGTGGATGTTGTTCAGAACAACGGTGCAATTCTTCAACAAAGTCTTTTAGGGAAACATCATGATAAACATGATTGTCCATGGAAACTTGGTGATCAGATGCAACAATGACTTTTTGAAAGTCTATCTTTTTTTCCGCCACACCAAAATTACCATCTGAAAGTATTGTTCCCAGATAAATAGGCGCATCAGAGTTTTCAACTAACTCCTTTATCTCAGGATCGCCTGCAATGCCCATATAAGTACCCATGACTTCGACGTCTTCATGTGAGAGCAACCCTCTACCCATCAATGTGGTGACAACAGGAATGCCAAGATGATTAGCCAGAGAGGCTATTTGTTTTTCAATACTATAACGTCGAATTTCAATTCCAACAATTAACACAGGGGACAGTGCATTTTTTAACTGTTCAACCGTCTTGTCCACAGATGTTCGTAATTCATTTTTATCTGACAATATTTGAGTATCAATGGATTTTAAATCTACAGGATCACAGGTTTCAAAAACCTGGTCGGTGGGAATTTCAATATAAACAGGGCGCGAATGCTTAATGCAATTGCTTAAGACTCTGGCAATTTGTGCAGGTGCATCTTTAGCATTACCCAAAATCACCTGATCACAGGTAACTTCTTTGTATACTTGAAGCTGAGAATTTAATGTTTTTGCCTGATGGTGGACTAATAACCCTGTCGCTTTATCTCCTTTACCCGGACCACCGGAAATAACAATAACGGGCACTTTTTCAACATAGGCTGCAGCAATAGGATTCAACATATTAAAGCCCCCAGCACCATAGGTAATAGCTGCTACAGAAGGAGCTTTATGACAACGGGAAGCGGCATCTGCTGCAAATCCAACACTGGGCTCATGGCTCACAGTGTATACGGGGAGTATCCCTGACTCTTCTATAACTTTAAAAAATGGTAGGGCAAAATCACCTGGTATGCCAAATATCTCTTTGGTACCAATATCTTTCATTGCATTGAGTAGTACTTCAGCCAGATTCATTGTTTTTCCTTTGGTTAATAAGCTTGATATAGATAATTTTAATTGCTTAAAGCATTAAAAAATACAATAATGTTTGCATTGACATCATCTAATTAATAGATGGGCATTTAAATGAGTCTGGAGGGTGTTATGCGCCTTGATATTGAAAACTTTTATATTTTAAAAGCGATTATTGAAGAAAATAGCTTTAGTAAAGCGGCAGAAAAGTTACACCGTACCCAATCATCTGTTAGTTACCAGATAAAAAAGCTCGAAAACAATCTAGGGATTGAAATTTTTGATAGAAATGATTATCGAGCAAAACTAACAGAGGGAGGTGAAGTAATTTGGGCTGAAGGGCAAAGGCTGATGAAAATGACAGAGCGTATTCATTCTTTGGCGACAAGTTATCAGGGTGGCTGGGAACCAAAACTAGAGGTTGTCATCGATGGTGCCTTACCAGCGGAGCCAGTAATGCACGCACTTAAAGTTATTTCAGATAAGGCTATTGCTACAAAGTTTCAGGTCAAGATGGAGTTTCTTGGAGGTGTTCAGCTACGTTTTGAAGAGGATCAGGCTGACTTTATGATCGTGATGAATTATAAGCCAAGTCCTGTTCTTCATGCTGTTCCACTTAAAGAAAAGTTATTTATATTGGTGGCCAGTAAAAATCATTTATTATCACAAGAAAAAGTTATTAAACACAATCATCTGCTTGATCATGTTGAATTAACCATCCAGGACTCAAGTGGTTCTCCGGTTGATGAACTTCAATTTGGCTGTGACCGTGTTTTTTCATTATCTGATTTTGCCTATAAGAAAAGTGCCATGTTAGTGGGTCTAGGTTTTGGTTGGATGCCTGAAGAGTTGATCCGCCAAGAGCTAGAATCCGGTGAGCTAATAGAGCTTAATTATGTGGGTGGCTCGCGTCATGTATTTACGCCGCATCTGGTTTATTCTATCGACAAGCCACTTGGGAAGACAGGAGAAATCTTCAGAGAACTAATTTTGGAGACTCTGTAGAGTGCTTCATTATCCTCCTTTGATGCCCGCCATATATGAAACCCAAATTTTACGTACTCCACCATCTGGTACTTCCAGTGTGCCACTCCAACCTTTGGGTAATATCAGGCCTTCGCCTTTACCATAGGTACCAATTTTGCCATCTTCACTTGTCATGATCATGCTGCCATCTAGAACATACATCAGCTCATCATATTCAAGGTTTTTATAGGTGATAATGCCAGGTTTGCTTTCCCAAACCCCAGCACCGAAAGCCTCGTCGGCACTATAAAAATAGTCGTGACCATGTGATACCAAAGTGCCCATCTCTGGTTCATATGGAGCATATTCTCCAAGATTCTTGCCAGATAAGCGCTCTTGATCCATCCGTACGGTTTTCAATGAATCATTGTTATTCTTATGAGTATAAGCGGCCCACAACATCCGCACACCGCCCTCTGGTATTGTGAGAGTGCCTTTCCAGCCTTGAGGTGCAATCACACCATCCCCAACCTTGTAGGTCTCGGTATTGCCAGAAGGTCCAGTCATAACCATACTGCCACTGACGATATACATCAGCTCGTCATATTCAAGGCCTGGATCAAGCATGCTACCAGCTTTACTTTCCCAAATACCAATGCTGAATAATTCATCTTTGCTGGTGTAGAAGGCAAGATCTGTTGCGATGAGATCGCCTGTCTCGGGCAAATAAGGTGCGAATTTGCCGAGATCCATGCCTGCAAGATGCTCTTTGTCTACACGGATGATGCCGGTTGCATCTTGAGGTGATGCATTAATAACCAAGCTCATTAGGGAAATGCTTATTGCTACCAAGAAATATTTTGTAAATTGATACATAGGGTGCCTCCTACTTTGTTCACAATAATTTACTCCAAATTGACTGAGATTAAATCAACACTTTTGGGTAGGTGGCAGAGTATTTTTACAAGGGCAGGGCAGTCTCATGCTTTAATGTTTCCATGGATAAGCAGGCAGTAACGCTGTTCATGGTGACTTTCGAAATCAGACGTTTATAAAACTCATCGTATGCTCGCGTCGAGGCAACCTGAACTTTGAGGATATAATCCATGTCCCCGGCAAGGCGGTGGGCTTCCATTATTTCGGGCATATCTTGAATCGCACCATGAAATTTCTTTAACCAATCGGCATCATGTTCAGATGTCTTTATTGCCACAAAAAATGTCTCGCTTAAGCCCACAAGATCGGGGTCTAGAAATGCAGCTTGTTTGATTATGACCTTATCCTGCTGCAAGCGTTGTATCCGATTCCACAAAGCAGTCTTTGAAATGGCCACTTTTTTAGCAATTTGATCCAAAGATTTTGTTGAATCTTCCTGCAACAGGCGAAGGATTTTTCGATCCATTTCACCAAGGGACACTTCTGTTCTAATTTCGTTGTTTTTATTGGACATAATTCTAGTTTTTAGCCTGTAAATAAAACACATTTCATATTAACGGTGTATCTATTGCACTTTATAGAACATTATTCCAGTATATGTCAAATAGAAAATTAATATTCTTATAAGCGGAGCGTGCTCATGAAAACACAAATATTAACTGCAAATAACCTTCACAGTGGCGGTGTGGTGTTCTTGTCTACAGAGGGTGGCTGGTCACCCTATATATCACAGGCCTGGGTTTCCGATAACTCTGAAACAGATCTGCTCTTTGAAGCCCTTGGCAGGCGAGCTGCAAAAAAGCAACTTATTGTTGAGCCCTTTTTGATTGATGTAAGCGTTGAAAATGATGAACCTGCCTACAGGCAAGTAGCATAATTGCTGAGATCATTGGTAATCGAGGATTTTGGCCAGTTGTTTTCTTCCAGAATGCAGGCGAGACCAGATGGTGCCCACTGGGACACCCATAATATCTGCAACTTGCTGATGAGAAAGGCCAATGATAGAGGTTAATGACAATACCGTTCTAAGTGGCAATGACAACTTGTTCATTGCCTTGGCCAATTGCTGATGGGTGATTTCTGGCTCATTGGCACTTTCTGATTGCAATGTATCAGTATGAGACGAAGTTAGGGGTTGATGCTTATTTTTCACGATGTGCCGACAAGCGATCCGGGTAGTTATCCTATATACCCAGGTACTGAATTTAGCATCGCCTCTAAACGAAGGTAGACCATTTATTACTGCAATGAATACATCCTGAGCGATGTCTTCTGCATCACTGGCATTATTGCAAAGGCTGAAACTCAGTCGATAAACATAAGGGTAATAATCCTCAAAGATATTTCGGATAATCTTTTTCTGTTTTTGAGTATTCAGCTTTTGAAAATCACCAAGAGAATATTTGTTCTCAGAATCCACCATCAAAGTTCACCTGAATCTAACAGCTCCAGTTCTTTTTTTAATTGAGGTAATACTATCAGATATCGATATAAGACGAACATGCTGGCAATCAGTGCTACGCTCAATATTGTTATGAACTTGTAATTCACCTGCATGCCATCACGGATAAGTACCCACAAAGGAAGAACGAAGAAGAAAACAGCTGCAACAGGGCCTATAATTGCCGTCTCCTTGATATTTTCAGCGACTTCTTTTTTCCAATGATTAATAAAATCGCCAGAATCTCTTAGATTTAAGTATTTTTGTGCTTTTTGGGATGTATTGCGAACGGTATAGGCAAAAGCAAAGCACACAAATACCATGGTTATATTAACAAAAGCAGAGTTTTCACCAGCACCATTGATCAGAAACCATACCAGTGCAATCACACTTGTAAATAGACCCGCCAAGGCAAAGGAAGTTTGACGCCGCATCACTTTAGTTTGTTTATCAAGGCTTTTGTAAACGGCTTCAATGGCCGGAATTTTTAACGAAGATGAGTTCATTGAGCTGAAAATTTTGCTACTTTGTTCAGCCACTGCCTTATATTCTGCGCAGGTTTTGCACTTACTTATGTGCTCTTCGATTGTTGTTTTTTGATCATCAGAGATGGTTAAAAACTGATCGATATTACTTTTCATTTCATCACAATTATCCATAAATCACTTCCTGTACTTTGATTTTTACTGGTCTGTACAAAGTAAGTGCGGTTCTGTGATAAAACCTTCAGATTATTTATTTCTAGACAATATATTCTGATATATGACGGGTTGAGAGGATGTTTGCTTGTTCCGAGTTACTTGATTCTAGAATATCTTTGTAGGAGGTAATGTCATCCATAAGTACCTCTTTTGTAGTGACGGGATTTTTTGATTTAAGCGCAGCAATGATTTTCCTATGCCTCTTATTATGCATTCGATTTTGTTTTTCTAGAGCTGTCTTGGATAAGGATGTAGTGAAGTTTTCTATATAAATAGAAATTCCTGGTGCATATTGTAGCCAAAGCATTTCTATAATCGATACCAGAACCGGGTTTTCGCAGCTTCTATATATCGTAAAATGGAACTCATTATGTAGATTAACATCGTTTCTAACATCAACCTCATCATCAGGTTTTCCCCTAAGCTCAAGTTTTAATTTGGCTTCTTTTTCAATTCTGTCTTGCACATCAATTAACTTAATCAGGTCATTTTTTGTCATGCGTGATGCAGCAAGTTCAGCAGCTCTTCCTTCGTTGGTTAGTCTTGCTTCGTATAAATTCTTTATATAAGTTTCGTCTAAAAGAGGGACCCTATAGCGCCGATCTTTTGTTCGTTCCAAAGCAGATTCACTGGTTAATCGGTTGAGTGCATCTCTAACGGGCATTTGACTTACTTCAAGCTCTGTAGCTAATCCTCGTGCTGATAATTGCTCTCCAGGTTTAAAGTGACCGCACATAAGTGCTTTTCTGAGACACAAATATATCTGATCATGAATCATAACTGCTTTCAATATTGCCATTTTTATTTTTCCTGAAAAATGTTGAAGATGTTATCAATTATAAGCTTTTGCCGATGATATCATTTATTTTTTGTAATGGACATTAGCATAAAGAAAAATGCAGTAAAGCATTCTGCTGAATGATGTCCTTTCTATGGTCTTTTTAAATGCAGCTAAATGCATCTAAAGGCAGAGTGTAACCTAGTTCAGGTTTAACTAATTATATTTTTGCAATACGCTGACATTGTGATATCATGCGATAGCAGTATATCGGTTGCAGTATAATTGTGTTTAATAGAAATAACCATGGGAAAGAAAAAAATGAATAAAATTACTAATAAAACTTTGCTAGCACTTGCCGTCTCGGCAGTTTTGCAATCGGGATTGATATCAGCATCTGAAGAGGGTGCCAGTGAAGCAAAGAAAAATGAAATGACTGAATCATCTGAAACCAAAGCGTCTACAGATGAGGCTGACACCAATGAAGGAGGACTGGAAAATGTTATTGTAACCAGTCGAAAAAGACCAGAAAGTTTACAAGACGTTCCTTCTTCTATATCTACAGTTAACAATGAAGAGCTTAAAAGGATAGGGGCTCAAAGTTTATTCGACCTTGAAAGTTTGATGCCAAACATTACTTTTACTGGAGGTCAGGATTCAAAGCGTAATACGAGAATTGTTATTCGTGGTTTATCTACAGAATCATCCAATGTTGGGTTAGAGACAGGGGTAGGAGTAAGTATTGATGGTGTTAATATGGGGCGTTCTGCATCTTTCAATCAATCTATGTCTGATATCGAACGTGTTGAAGCTCTCCGAGGTCCGCAAGGAACACTGCAAGGAAAAAATACTATTGCGGGTGCAATAAACATTATCACAAAAAAGCCTGATGGGACGACTGGTGGTTTTGTTGAGGTTGAAGCTGGTAATTTTAATGAGCAACAAATTAAAGCTCGAGCTGAAGGGACCTTGAATGAAAATGAGGACATCTTTGCTAAAATCTCGTTGTTATCTATTACTCGTGATGGCATTAGCACTAACGTTTACGATGGGCAGGATGTTGAAACGGTTAAAACTCAGGGTGCTCGACTTCAGATTGTATCTGAGGCAACAGATTCACTGGAGCTTGTTCTAAGTATTGATGCATTGCATGATGAATTAGTTACTGGAGGAGGAACCTTGATTGATGGTGGACCTTTTTTAGGCCCTTATATGGGGGTTTTAAACAGTGAGTATGCCGGTGGACCTCCTCCTGGACCTGAAACGGGAAAAGATACGTCTTTACCAACCGGACGAAATGTAAATATGTCAGAAACTGGTGTTGAAGAGCGTGATATTTATGGCGTTGCTTTAACTGCAACCTATGATATGTCTGAGGGTTACACACTTACATCTATTACTGCCTGGCGGAGTTTGGATGCATATGAGAGTTTTGATTTTGATTATTCAGCCTTTCAAATGTTGCATGGCTATGAAAACGAAGAGCAGACACAGTTTAGCCAAGAACTTCGTATTGCAGGGGATCTGAGCGATGATTCTCGCATTGTTGCAGGACTGTATTATTTTCAACAAGATGCTGAAGGCAGTGCTGAAGTGGCAATATTACCTCAACTATTTGTCTTTACGGGCATTCCCGGTGCTGAGTCTCTTATCCAAAATGGAGATGTATCGACAAAGAGTTTTGCCCTTTTTGGAAACTATGAATACGATTTGACTGATACATTAATATTATCTGTTGGTGCCAGAGTAATGAGGGAAGACAAGGAAATTGTCTACAACCAAACTCCGGGGTCAGCGATATATATTGGCTTTCCAGAAATAGAGCTGATTGATGATTTCAGTGAAACAAATACTTCACCCACCGTAACTCTGTCGTACAAGGCGTCAGAGAATGTAAACACTTATGTTAGAGTGAGCAAGGGTTATAAAAGCGGCGGATGGAATGCAGGTCTAGTCAAATTACAACCCGAGCAACTTGCTTTTGATTCAGAGTCAGTAACCAATTACGAAGTAGGCTTTAAAACTCAATTTTTTGATAATAAAGCGCGAGTGAATGCTGCGATTTTCTTAATGGATTATGATGATATGCAGGTTCTTCAAAGCAGAGTGATAGATGGTTCTAGTAGCGATTTAATTACTAATGCTGGTGAAGCAACGAGCAAAGGTATCGAAATTGATTACAATTTCATCTTAACAGAAAATCTGTCAATGAAAGGTGGCGTCGCTTTTGTTGATGCTACATATGACACCTTCGATACGGAAGAAGACGGTGAGCCTATTAGTTATGCCGGCAACCAGTTGACTTCGGCTCCTGAGTATTCATATAGCATTGGTTTGTTGCATGATATGCCTCTGGAATCCGGATCATCAATTGTTTCAAGCTTGATTTATTCTTATAGAGATGACTCTTATTTGAACGTCCAGAATACCGAAGACAGAAAAGTCGAAGGCTATGGTTTGGTCATCGCCAGTATTGGTTTCATATCACCTAATGGGGACTGGGATGTAACTTTATGGGGTAAGAACTTAACAGATGAGGAATATCTAACTTCACGAAGAACCGACAATATGGGTTTGGGTCTTGTGCTTGATAGTTATGGTATGCCAAGAACCTATGGCCTCAGGGCTGCGTACCACTTTTAAGCTAATGCACATTTTTAGCGGCCACTTAACCCAAGTATAAAGTAACTAACACCAATATTCTTAAAGGCAAATAAAAATGTGCAAAGTTCTGAAATATTTCAAACGGTCATTAATTTCGATTACGGTATTTATTTTTTTGAATAGTGCAGTATTAAATGCAGAACCATTGCCTTTAATGAAAAGTCGAAATATTCAATTTGAAACCAATGAGGCAACATGGCTTTCTTTGGATGTTTCACCGAACGGACAAACGATTGTCATGGACATATTAGGTGATATTTATCAGTTACCTATTATCGGTGGTAAAGCAGTTCGAATTACTTCAGGAATGGCTTTTGATTCACAGCCAGTTTTTTCTCCAGATGGACGGAAAATTGCTTTTATTTCAGATCGAAATGGTGGTGATGGTCTTTGGATAATGAACGTTGATGGTTCAAAGGCTCTCGAGGTGTCTAAAAACGCCATGGGATTTTATGCTACTCCTGAGTGGTCACCTGATGGGAAATCAATATTAGTTTCTCGAGGTGCTCCAACCTTTGAGATCTGGAGATACTCTCTCAACGGCAAACCTGTGGAGCGCCTTACAAAAAGCGTTAATAATGATGATCTGGGTGCAGATTCTGCTCACAATGCAATAGGACCGGTTCTGTCTGCTGATGGAGTTGAGCTTTACTATGCCCGCAAGTTTGGTTTTGTTGATATGGATGCCAGGTTCCCTCTATGGGATATTATGAAAAAAGACCTGCGTTCAGGTACAGAAAGTACTTTCATCAAGATTCAGGGAAGTGCTTTTAGCCCTGTTATTTCTCCGAATGGTACTATGATGGCCTATGGTACCCGCCATGAGAATGATACCGCTTTACGTCTTCGCAATCTTGTAACAGGTGAAGATCGCTGGTTATTCTATCCAGTGGAGCGTGATGTTCAGGAAGGATTACCAAGCAGTGGATTGTTGCCAGGTTTTACTTTCTTGCCCAATAATAAAGAAATTTTGGTTTCCCAAAATGGAAAAATCCAGAGAGTTGATATTGCTACAGCTAAAGCAATAGAAATTCCTTTTGTTGCCAAAGTAGATATCGACCTTGGTCCATTAGTGCGTACCCAGAATAAAGTGGAAGAAGGCCCGGTTCGCGCCAGACTTATTATGCAACCCAGATTGTCTCCTGATGGTAGTCAAATGGCTTTCTCAGCTTTTGGTCATGTTTATACTATGAGCTTTCCTGATGGTAAACCAAGACGCCTGACCAAAGAAAAGACTTATGAATATCAGCCAAGCTGGTCACCAGATGGTAAATGGCTAACTTATGTGACCTGGAGCAGAGGTGAAGGCCATCTGTGGAAGGCACAAGCTAGTGGCCGGGGAAAACCGCAACAGTTGAGTCAGTATTCCAATTTTTACAGTGAACCTATCTGGTCACCTGATGGTAAAAATATCATTATGCTCAGAGGCAATGGTTATGAGCATACTTTGGGATTTAAAAATTACAAAGTACAGTACCAAAAGCATGGTGTAGATATTATATCTATTCCAGCAAAAGGTGGTGATTTTACGTTTGTTACGCCAGCAAATGGCAGGAACTTACCTCATTTTTCAAATGATAAAAACAGGCTTTATTTATCAGGGAAAGGCAAGTTGAGCTCA
>Ga0164313_10005740_pt1 | contig 10973 bp, 12 predicted proteins | sample GuaBasSedimGuay4_FD_113735 | JGI IMG/M metagenome (GOLD analysis project Ga0164313, IMG submission 113735) | Subseafloor sediment microbial communities from Guaymas Basin, Gulf of California, Mexico - Guay4, Core 4569-4, 0-3 cm | ecosystem: Environmental > Aquatic > Marine > Hydrothermal vents...
TATTCGTTAGAAACGTAAAGGCTTGAAAACCGTGCGCCTGGCTGTATCAGCGATGCTTTTGCTTTTAACGGCCAACGAATAACGAATGACGAACAACGAGCGGACTACGTCCGCTATGTGTCGGTTAGCAACATTTGAGCAAGCCATTAACAGAAAACCAATCCAACGCTCACTTACCTGCCTAAGCGAACATTCACAAAAAAACAAAACGGCGACCCGGAGGCCGCCGTACTTGCACAGCTGTTAACGTTATCTATTCAGGCCATTCAAACCATGCCTCATGCGTAATCAATGACATTAGTAAACGTCATGCATGGTGTTATAGACGTTGAATTTACCCGTTGGGGTGATAAGACGTTTGTCTTTAATCACTTTTTTCAACTTACGGGTTTTGTCGTCCACAACCACAATCGCTGATTCCTGTTTCGCACCACTCCATACTGAGAACCAGACCTCGTCGCCCGCTTTGTTGTACTCAGGCTGGACCACACGTTTGGGACCTTCACCCAGATCGGCCCATTTGGCGATCGGCAGTTTGACAAAACCCTTATCCAGATTTTTCAAATCGAAAACTGCAATCGACTGGCTATTGGATGTATCCGGATTGAGCGTGGTGTCGACCCAGAGGTTGTTTGATTTGGGATGGGTTTTGATAAACAATGAGCCACCGCCGGCACCATCAAGAGTGCGCACAACCTTCCAGGCATTTTTCTTGTGTTTGACAGGGTCGGTGCCGATCAGTGAAATTGTCTGATCACCAAGGTGACTGGTGGCCCAGACAGGTCCAAATTTCGGATCAACAAAGTTAGCTCCACGTCCCGGGTGAGGGATCTGGCCGACATCTACAAGCTTAACTAACCTGTCCTCTTTTGAATCCACCACCGCAATCTTGTTAGATTTGTTAGCCGCCGACATAAAATAACGTCTGGTCGAATCCCAGCCGCCGTCATGCAGGTAACGTGCTGCATCAATGGAAGTTATCTTCAAATCATCAAGGTTTTCGTAGTTCACCATGAGGATCTTGCCGGTTTCCTTGACGTTAATAATAAACTCTGGATGTTCGTGTGATGCCACGATCGCTGCTACTCTGGGTTCCGGGTGATATTCCTGGGTATCTACCGTCATGCCACGCGTACTGACAATTTTCTTCGGTTCCAACGTGTCGCCATCCATGATGACAAATTGCGGTGGCCAGTAGGTGCCAGCAATCGCATACTTGTCTTCATAACCTTTGTACTTGGAAGTCTCCACGGAACGTGCTTCCATGCCTACCTTGATGGTGGCAACGTTGGTGGGGTGTTCCATCCACAGATCGATAAGGTTAATCTTGGCATCACGGCCGATAACAAACATGTAGCGACCTGATTCTGACATGCGTGATATATGTACTGCGTAACCGGTTTCAATCACTTCAACAATTTTCTTGCTATCACCTTCGATGAGTGCAATCTTTCCGTCATCACGCAGGGTGACAGAGAATAAATTTTCGAGATTGTAATTATTCATCTGCTTTTTAGGGCGTTTGTTCGGTGGAACCAGAACCTTCCATGTTTCTTTCATTTCCTTCATGCCGAACTCTGGAGGCATCGGTGGTTCATGCTGGAGAAAACGTGCCATCAGATCGACATCCGTATCTGAAAGCGTGCCTGATGAGCCGAAATTTGGCATACCTCCCGGAGAACCGTAACTGATGAATGTTTTCAGGTACACGGTGCCTCTGGTGAGTGTGATATCCGGAGTGAGCGGTTTGCCGGTGGCGCCTTTTCGTAAAACACCGTGGCAGCCTGCACAGCGTTCAAAAAAGATCTGTTTGGCGCGTGCGAATTCTTTTGGTGTGACATGAGGTGCTTTTGGTGACAGAGTCTCCTTCGCTTCATCGGGATCAATTGGTACAGGTGCACCCTTATAACGCATCTCTGTCTCAGGTGTGCCAGGGTGTCCACTACCCTTTTCCTCGGCCCAGGATGAACTGCTTACCAGGCATGACACAGTCAGCAATGAAACAAGCGCCGACTTAATTATACTATTTAACCCCACCATAGTTACTTCTCCACGTTAGTTAGTTGTAAAAAATCAATCAGAAATTAGAATTATTATAATATTCACAACTATTTTTATAGTTTTGTGAAGTGAGCAGTGTGCTCCAGTCAGATATGGTTTTTTTTGATTTAGATCAAGAAACCTGCATTATCTGCAAGCAATTAAGTTGGTTTTTATTGAGTCACTCGCTGTTATCGCTAACTGGAGCCTGTTTTTTCATGGCCAGGCGCCTTTCCCTGCGTTTTCGTCTTTCTGACAATGGCGGGCATTTTCTTTCGTTCCAGTAGGTCACCTGGCAATCCAGACAATAATGGCATTCCTGACTGATAATTTCTCCGGTTAAGCGGATGGCGCCTACTTCACATTCTGCCCGGCAGGTTTGACAGGGCCGGCCGCATTCCTTGCGTCGACGCAGCCACTCAAAGATTTTAAATTTTGAGGGAAAAGTCAGGGCTGCGCCTAATGGACAGATATAGCGGCAGTAAAATTTTCGATTTAGTGCCGAGACCAGAATAAGTCCGGCGGCATAAAAAACATATCCCCACTCGCGGTGAAAATGTAAGGAAAACACGGTTTTAAACGGTTCAACTTCGGCGAGTAATTCTGCCCGCGCCAATGATTGCAGTGAGACCCCGAATAAACCCAGCATCACAAGGTACTTGATCGCCCATAAACGTTCATGTACAGCAGCGGGGAATTCGTAAGAGCGGATGCCAAGCTTCTCACCAATCTTGTAAACGATCTCCTGAATGGCGCCGAATGGACACAGCCAGCCACAGTAAACGCCTCTTCCCCATAATAATATAGTCACCGCTACGAATGACCAGAGAATAAATAGCATGGGATCGATCATGAAGGTTTCCCAGCTAAAGCCATGCATGATCGAGCTGACAAAGGTCAGTACATTGACGATAGAAAGTTGTGCCAGGGAGTACCAGCCTATAAAAATGACCGTATAGACAAGGTAGCCATAACGCAGATAGATGAGCAATGACGGGTGATGGGCCAGCCAGTCCTGAAAAATCAGGATAAGAAACAGGAGCAATAACCCCGCAGACAGCACAACAATCTGGAATGTTTTATCGCGCCAGGCATTAACCCATATGGGCTCTTCTTCCGGTATGCCTAAAGAGACTTCCTGCCCGGCAACGCCACGTGAAATGGCAACCTCTCGCAAAGAGGTCATGATAGCGCTATTCAATACCATGGTAGTGATGGTTGCGCCGGATATACTATCCAGGGTGACGTAACCCTCTCGATCACTGCCGCCCAACTGGACACGGTTACCGGCGTACTGGCCCAGGTACTGGTTTTTAAAATCGGTCAAATCCTGTTCGGAAATGCCGGCCAGTAAAATCGGTTCTTCATGGCTGACAATCTCAACACCGACAATTTTTCCCGTTAGATCAAAGCCAACCAGGGTATGCATGGGCTTGCCGGAATAACCCGGTATGGGCAGGACATGGTCGGTAAAAAATACATAACCAAGCAGCCTGTTAGCGTCGTAGACTGCTGCTGACGCCGGCTCGCCTTCAAACGGATCCAGGCTGTCCGCTTTCGGGAAGAAGCTAAGGGCAAAAGGAGTAGCTTCGGCGACAGGGTCAATTTTTGTCAGTAAACCGGCATTCGCATCGTTGTGGAAGGCGAATAAACAAACCATAACAAGAACAGTTGCCAGGCAAAATTGCTGCAGTGAATGATTCAGCCTGGAAAACATCAGATATAAACTAGGCTGCAGGTAATATTCAGCATGATAGTTAAGACTGGAAAGGGGATTCATTAAGTTCAAAACACTAGCAGCAGGATCAAAAATCCCAGATGCGACTATTCGAGGTTTTTTTCACCGCATTCAGACGCTCTATGATTTCGTCACGTCGCATCAGTATCGACTGGTTGGCCATGTTCAGAAATACGCTTTCCTCATGTTCGTTGTGTTGCTTCATAGCTGTATGCAAGGGTTCCAGACAATCCAGAAAATGGTCGAAATCATTGTTCTTGATGATATATGCCAGGCCATGAACCAGGTGCACAAGATAGTCATGTTCTTCACTCAGATGAGCAATGACACCGTCCGGGTCACCGCTCTCCTCTATGAATAAAGGATAGAGTACTTCGTCTTCCATCTGCATGTGAAGCTTGAGATCGGATACAAAATTTTGAAACAGGTATTTTGCCTTTTTCCACTCCCCCACATCAGCCGCCATTTCGCATTCATCGAGTGCGGCATCATATTTATGATGGTCATGTACCAGCCAGTTATCAGACGTGCTGTTCAAATTTCATCTCCTGTTTGCTTAAGTCACCACAGGTGACGGAGAGTCAATGGTTCCTGATAGTAGTAATATATTGTTCTCAGACCTACTATTAATCCCATGCTTATCTTTCCACATATCATATATCTATTGCGCTGAAAGTAAACGGATGTAGCTGATTACATCTTCGATCTCTTTGCCTGACAGGAGGTCTTTCCAGCCGGGCATAAGTTTTGCTCCTTTTGTACCAGTAGAAATTATCGAACGAATTTTTTCATTGGACATACGATTCATGCTGCTGGCATCGGTATGATCTGCAGGTTCCATATCATAGATTTTTGTTATCGTTCCTTTACCTTTAGCATCAAGTCCATGGCAGATAGCGCAGTTTTTGTCATAAATCCGCTTGCCCATTTCCGGATCACCAGAAACAGGGTGTTTTGAACTGTGCAGATAACGTACATAAACAAGTAGTGATCTAATTTGTGTTTGAGGAATTGCCAGGCCCCATTGCGGCATGTCGTTGGATACCTCGCCATGGGGGGCCTTGCCTTCTATTATCTTGAATAGCTCACGGTCACTTTTTTTCTCCAGCCTGTCATTATTGGTTAGATCCGCCGGCTTTGTTTCCAGTTTGCCGGCTAATGGGCCATTACCAGTACCATCTAATCCATGGCATACAAAACAGTTGGCCCTATAAATGCGGTAACCATCAAAGCTTTTAGAATGATCTGTTTTAGAATATTCTGCGAATGCATTTGAGGACAACATAACCATTGCAAGAATCGCAGGTATTTTCCACACCATCTTCTGTTTCATAATTTAAGGACCCTCTATTGAAACCTGCCGGATTTTTCACAAAGTTTGGTATTGCAGGTTTTCTTATTATACTAACAAAAATTTGTGGACGGTAAATACGTGAACACTATAGAATAGCTCTAACTTAAGAGAAATATGTCGTTCTGTCGTCATTGCGATATGTACAGGACGTACGGTATTAGGGCAATGCATCGTTACATGGATGTAACTTATTAGGGCAACGCAGGAGCAGTTGCCGAGGAGCTATTACCGAGGAACGAAGCACTAAATTTTGCCTGGAGCAAAATTGAGCGTTTGTAAAACGACCTAAAAGGTAAATTACATAGATGTAATTTATAATCTCTTAATTTTATATTTTTTACGTTTTGATTAAAATCAAGGAATCTACAATATTAGCGCTTTATAATACGCTGCTGATTCAAACTAGCACCAGTCATTAACTAAATTAAGTGAGGAACACGATGAGAGAGACCTTTACCAAGGGCATGGCTCGAAATATTTACTATGGGGGATCAGTTTTCTTCTTCCTGGTATTTATTGGCCTAACCGTCGATACGGTGAAAAGAATACCCCAAACTGATAATAGAGAAAATCTTACTGAAGAAGTCATTGCCGGTAAACGTTTATGGGAAAACAATAACTGTATTGGTTGCCATACCCTGTTAGGTGAAGGTGCTTATTTTGCCCCCGAACTTGGTAATGTATATACCCGCTTTGGCGAAAGTACGGAAGCCATCAAGGGCTTTATCATGAGCCGTCCCGCCGATGGTATTCCTGGTCGTCGCAGTATGCCGCAGTTCAATTTCAGTGATCAGGAACTGGAAGAAATTGCGCAATTCCTAAAATACGCCGATGGCATTAAAATTGCCAGAGACTGGCCACCCAACATTCAAGGTTAAGGGGAAATACACATGAAATATGAATCACAATCCATTGCCAAGCCGTATTTTATTGCAGCTATTGGCCTCTTTGTTGGGCAGATCCTGTTTGGTGTCATTATGGGACTGCAATATGTTATCGGCGATTTCCTGTTTCCGGAGATCCCCTTCAACGTTGCCCGCATGGTACACACCAACTTACTGATCGTCTGGTTATTGTTCGGTTTTATGGGCTCTGCCTACTTTCTGGTGCCCGAGGAATCTGAACGTGAACTCTATGCCCCGTGGCTGGCGAAACTCATGTTCTGGATCTTCCTGGTTGCCGGTGCGCTCACTATTCTTGGTTATTTACTGGTACCCTATGCCACACTGGCTGAAATCACCATGAATGACCTTCTGCCTACCATGGGTCGAGAATTTCTCGAGCAGCCTACGATTACCAAGATCGGTATCGTTATTGTTGCCCTGGCTTTTATCTTCAATATCGGCATGACCATTCTTACCGGACGTAAAACAGTGATCTCACTGGTATTGCTGACCGGCCTGGTCGGACTGGCAGTATTCTTCCTGTTCTCTTTCTACAACCCTCACAACCTGGTACTGGATAAATATTTCTGGTGGTTTGTTGTTCATCTATGGGTAGAAGGCGTGTGGGAATTAATTATGGCGTCCCTGCTGGCCTATGTGCTGATCAAGGTAACCGGTGTTGACCGTGAAGTTATCGAAAAATGGTTATATATCATTATCGCCATGGCCCTGATCTCCGGCATCATCGGTACCGGCCATCACTTCTTCTGGATTGGTGCCCCGGGTTACTGGCAGTGGTTAGGTTCTATCTTCTCTGCACTGGAGCCTATTCCATTCTTTATAATGACTTTGTTTGCCTTTAATGTGGTGAACAAGAGACGTCGTGACCATCCTAATAAAGCAGCGACTTTATGGGCACTGGGTACTGCTGTCATGGCCTTTCTGGGTGCGGGTGTATGGGGCTTTCTGCACACTCTGGCGCCAGTTAACTTTTACACACATGGTACACAGGTCACCGCAGCACATGGCCATATGGCCTTCTACGGCGCTTATGTCATGGTGGTATTGACGATGATTTCTTATTCAATGCCTATCATGCGTGGCCAAAAGGCCGCCAATGCAAGAGCACAGGTAATGGAAATGTGGTCATTCTGGTTGATGACGGTATCTATGGTCTTTATCACCCTGTTCCTGACCGGTGCGGGTATTCTGCAGGTCTATCTGCAACGTTACTCGGATGAGCCACTAAGCTTTATGGCGACACAGGATAAGATAGAAATATTCTACTGGATGCGTGAAGGTGCAGGCCTGATCTTCCTGATAGGACTTATCGTCTATATCATCAGCTTCTTTGTTAAAGGCGAAGAAGTTGTACTACTAGAGGACAGGGTAAAAAGCTAGATGACTGCAAGCTGAGTTTTACTCTACAAAAATATACCGCCGCTTCAGGCGGTATATTTTTTGGTGCCCGTTAAAATATTGCAAGGTTACAATGTTTCAAAAAAAACAGAAATAACACAGCACATAATGATGGAACAAACAGATGAACTCAGCAACAACAAATAAACCACAGCTAAATCGTGCAGCAAACGCGGCGCTGGCTTCACTGCTCAACCTGACACTGCTACCCGTTATCAGTTTTATTGCCTTACTGCTGATTTACAGAAAAACGCAGCCGGATGCGATTGATCGCTACCATGCCCTGTTAGGAGTAAAAATTAATATAATTGCCGCAGCCGTACTGTTTCTGGTCAGCGCGCTAATGATATTACTGGGTGGTTTTGCTTCACCCTGGACCTGGGTTTATGTGATTTCCTATTTCACTATCGTGCATACCATTTTTATTGTTTTTGCCTTATGGGCGTTGGTACGAGCATGGTCCGGTGATAAATTAAGCAGCCTCTAAACAGAAGCACCTTAAAAATCCCGCACAACTCCCTTGATAAGCATCAATGCACTTTCGGGGTTACAACATTAGAATAGTCAGGCATCTCCTGCTCACCGCTGCAAGCTTGCTGGTTTGCCTGTGAGGCATGCCTATAAAAAGCACAGGACATGCATGGAGAGCCGTTAAAAGACCGGCCCACCAGGGATATATTGATAAATTGCTAAATAAAGCATGCTAAATAACGCATGCTAAATAAAACAGGATACATGAACACAACAATAACAGAACCCATAGCAGAAGAACCCGAGTTAGAAGAGCCCAGGCTGCTTCCCGGTGATTTTGCCATCTGGTTTTTTATTTTCGCCGAATTACTGGTCTTTGGCATTGCCTTTATTTCTTATGCCGTGGTACGGATACAGAATGTGGACATGTTTAATCAGTATCAGCTCACACTCAACCGTGAACTGGGTGCGGCCAATACCCTGCTGTTGATTACCGCCAGTTATTTTGTGGTGCGTGCGATTCACGCTATCCGGCTAGATAATGTTAAAGGCTGCATCCGCTGGCTGTATGCCTCGCTGGGCTGCGGCGCGGGTTTTCTGCTGTTAAAGTCAGTGGAGTATAATGATAAATTTTCAGAAGGTATTAATCTTGGCACCAATACCTTTTATATGTTTTACCTGTCGCTGACCATGTTCCACTTTCTGCATGTGATTTTAGGCATGATCATCCTGTTTGCCGTCGCCATCAAAGCACAACGCGGCGGTTATAGCGCGCAGGACCATATCGGTATAGAAACCGGTGCATCATACTGGCACATGGTTGACCTGGTCTGGATTATTTTATTTCCACTGGTGTATATCATCCGATGAAAGCCACTGCACTAAATAAACTCTACAACATCCATAGCATCTGGCTGACCATGATGGTATTAACGCTAACCACCTATGCCATGGGTAAACTCGAATACAGTGGCATGGCGGTCATGTTGTTTTTACTGTCATCCGCCACTGTTAAAGCAGGAATGGTTATCCGTGATTTTATGGGATTACGCGGCGTGTCATTGCTCTGGCGAGTTATTATGTATGGCTGGTTGCTGGTTGTCTGTGTTTCTATTGCCATTGCCTACATTATTAGTATTTAACCCGAATATTTCATAGTAACGCTCTAGCCTTTTTATACATCTTGTTAATAAATTATGAACAAACCTAAAAATAACATCCCCTATTACCAGGGCCAGAATAACGAAATTGAGTTATTTGAACACGCCTACAACAACCAGCTACCGATGCTGATTAAAGGCCCGACCGGCTGTGGTAAAACCCGCTTTATCCAGCACATGGCAGCCAAACTGGGCCGACCTTTATACACCATTGCCTGCCACGATGACCTGACCGCAGCCGACCTGGTGGGCAGGCATTTAATTGGTGATGGTGAAACCTACTGGCACGATGGCCCCCTGACCAAAGCCGTGCGCGAAGGGGCCATCTGTTATCTGGACGAAATCGTGGAAGCACGTAAAGACACCACGGTGGTGCTGCATCCGTTGTCGGATGACCGCCGTATTCTGCCCATCGAACGCACCGGTGAAGTATTGCATGCCTCAGCTGAATTCATGCTGGTCGTCTCCTACAATCCCGGTTATCAAAATCTGCTTAAAGGCATGAAACCGTCCACCCGCCAGCGTTTCATTTCCATGCGTTTTGATTACCCTGACATCGACACCGAAACAACGATTATCCAAAAAGAAACCGAGATCGACAAGGCCATGGCGACGCAGTTAATTGAACTGGCCCATGCGCTACGCGTATTAAAAGACCACGACCTGGAAGAATCCGCTTCAACCCGCTTGCTGGTGTATGCCGCCACCCTGATCAAATCCGGCTTTGACCCGATAGAAGCCTGCCGCGCGGCCATTATCGAACCGCTTAGTGATGAAGAAGAAACCGTCGAGGCTTTAATGGAAGTGGTTCGCGCAAAAATGGAGGCAAATTAACGTGAACCAGACACATCAACCCCATGACCATACTGCCGCTTACGCCGAAGCTTTTTACATCGGTAACCTGCTTTTTGTCGGTGCCTTTTACCTGGCATTGTGGGTACTTTATTTTCGGCGTTATAAACAAGCCTCCGTCATTACCCGGCATCACCTGAAACAGGCCTTGCTTGGCAGCAGCATCAGCACCGCTATTTTTAGCGCCATCAATATCTTTATTATGCAGACCAGTGGTTATGCCTCGGTAACCGCCTTATTATCACTGGAGTTTTATTTTATGCTACTGCTACCGCTGTTTCTGATAGTCGGTATTATGGGTTTTAGCAAAGCAATAAAGGGAATCGATTTCAGCTACCCGCTGATCGGCAACTTTATTAACTCGCCGATTGCTCAGGAACAGGGACTGTTAAGTGAATAATGAATAATGAATAATGAATAATGAATAATTTTAAATGCACTGAAATCGTTCCTGACGATTTTCAGCATACGACCCACATGGCCGTGGGAAGTGCGGAAAATGCAGGAGCAGTTTTCAGCCACTCCATCCATGGAGATAAAAAATGAAAAGCCTGGTATGTGAACATTGTGGTGGTAATGTTGAAGCAGGTGAAAAAAACTGTTCTCACTGTGGTATGCCGCTACCACCTGATCTGGGTAAAAATCCACAGCGAAAATTTAAGCTGTTCTTTATCGCCCTGATTATTTTCTGTGTGGTGATGATTTTATGGTTGCCACCTGACTGGTCAAGGTTTCTGCAACGATAATCCACCCATGGAAGAATTCATCGGCAAAATCTGGCATCGTTTTATTACCAGCAGTGCTAATCAGCACTACCCTGAGGCCATTGTCTATCTGGATGACGTTCGCCGCACGGCGGGGATTTTTTTTCGTGCACTGGGCGGTGAAGGGGGTTTACGCATCGAAAGCGCCACCGATTCCGAGCTTCATGCCCGACGTTCACTGCTGCAACGCATTGCCGGCACCGGCAAAACCACCCAGTATGCCTGGCGTGATGAAGAAACCCTGAGACTGCCACAAAGCATTGCCCTGTTTCCACAGCGACAACTTAACCA
>Ga0164313_10005742_pt1 | contig 10972 bp, 14 predicted proteins | sample GuaBasSedimGuay4_FD_113735 | JGI IMG/M metagenome (GOLD analysis project Ga0164313, IMG submission 113735) | Subseafloor sediment microbial communities from Guaymas Basin, Gulf of California, Mexico - Guay4, Core 4569-4, 0-3 cm | ecosystem: Environmental > Aquatic > Marine > Hydrothermal vents...
AAAAAAATTGGAATTGAAGTTGGAAATATCGTAAAAGAGCTATAACCTCAGATCTATAAAAATACAAGTACAACAATTATAAAGTAAGGACTAATCAATTATTTTAAGCGCATCTATCAGTAATAGTTCGTTAAACTTTTATATCATGTTTATTATCAGAGAAATATAAAAACAACGTGGTTTTGCAAACTACGAACGGTCAGTTGTTTGCGTCTTGGCGCCTTAGCGAGAAACAAAAACTTAACGAAGTGTTGTATCAGGAGTATTATAAAAAAGAAAAAACCAACTACATTGTAATTGGTTTTGGTCCTTCTAACTCAAATTAATTTCTAAACAATTCACAAAAGAAAAAAGGTTATGAAAAACTTTAAATTATTTTCCACTTAGTTTAGCATTATATTCCCAAATTTCATCCCAACTATTGGAAAAAGAGTCGCCCAAACCTTCTATAAATGGGCGCCACGAATCTTCACCATGCACCTTTATAAAAGTTTCTTTAAATTTCGGAGCATCGTCAAGTTCGGCCCAATTCTTATTAAAGCTGACCCAGGCCAGGTGACGTCCGACAGTAAAGCCTTGTCTGAATTGATTGTCGTATATGCCCCAAGGATTTTCACCGTCCATAGCCTTCACGGTTTCACTCATTTGCTTTAATAAATGATCTACACTGTAGCCATGACCATCAGCAACTTCAAAATATCTGATCAATAACAGAGGATGTGTTACCTCAGTAGGATCCAGCATGGATGTATTGGAAAGTTCATTATCCTGTTTCCAATATTCCCCATTGGTCATTTTTTTAACATAAGGCATTACATTATCTCTCCAATCTTCATCGTGCCCTCCTTTTGAGGGTCTGCCGTCAAGATCTGAAAATTTTAAAGGTCCCATTTGCCACACTATATTACCGATATTAGGTCCGGATGCTATATTGTAAACAGCAGCATTATAAGGGCCATCTTTATGGTATGCCTTATTGTGCTTGGCCATGGCTTCGCCTAAGGCTTTTAATTTAGTATTATCCGGAGTTAGCATAATGCTTTCATACATTACATAGGAAGAATCATCCTGTGCATTTATGATTGTTGTAGTACCAAAGATCAGGGTAAAAATCATCAATAAAGCAATAGTTTTTTTAGTCATAATAAAAGATTTTAATGGTTTAGGTTTTATTTATAGTCTGTTATAAATTTTTGTCTAAATAATACTTTTCCATCAATAAAAACAATCGAACTAGGACGAAGGATAGGAAAAACAGTCCGAAAGTGCTTATTTATTTATCGAAGAGAAAAAGTAGGGGTAGAAGGAGTTCTTTGATATGCTGAAATTTCAAATTAGTGCGAGAGAAATTAAAATAGGGTTAATATCTTATCTATTCCCTGCTTTTTTTTATTATTTTCCACGAGTCAACTAATAGTATTTGTCGTTCGGTTTTTTGGTCGATTTCATTTTTTATATTGGCATTTACTTTGTGTCCTGCCAACTCTTTTTCCATATAGCTTTTATAATCTTCAATGTCATCCCAAAATGTAGATACAAGATATCCTGACGAATCGATTACTGCCTTTGAACAATAACCACCTAACATTCCTTTCACTTTTTTCATTTCTGGAAAACAGATTTTTTTTTGAACGATTTCAAAGGGTTCTATTTTTTTTTGATTTACTTTAAAATCCTTAATTCCCAGCAATTTCGCATTATTCAAGGCATCAATTAAGGAACCCGAATTACTCTCTATTTCTAATAACATATTGAAGTACTGTATATTAATTGAATCAAAGTAGTCAGATTGCATGTTAGTGGAAAATATTTTATCGTGTATATTTTCCATAAACAATTTTAGAGATTTCTCATTTTCCCAAAAACTAATAATGCAGGCTGTTTTTTTATTATCCAGATCCCAACCGCCTGCCTGTCCAATAAAACCAATTGCATTTTGTGTTTCGATCCACTGTTCCTGAGCAAGAGAAAATTCTTTTTTGAAGTTATTCTTTATATTACAAACGATCCATTTAACAACCATTAATTAACCTTGTTTTATATTATCTCCTGATGGTTTAATACATCATATGCTTTCATCGAAGTAGCTTATTTATGGAAATATACTCTTAAACTCTATAGTAGTCACCTCTCCATTTTTTGATTGATTTTTTAATCTCTTTTTCCGTCATTTTTTCTTGAATAGCTTTTTCTACTAATGCAGGAAACTCTTCATCCGCAGCAAACCGTAAGCCTATAATCTGGCGAATATTTAGCTCTAAGGGTAAGGCCTTGTTTGTTAACAGATAATGTCTGAAATTTTCTTCAGCGCGTATCACTCTATCCTGAGCTCTTAAGGCAAATGATCTGGCATAAAAAGCAGTAAATCCTAATAATAAAGAACCTAGCACAATTAATGAAGCAGAGTACAGATTTTCGGGTGATGATTTTATTAAATTAACGATTGCCCCAATAAGCAATACTGTAATTCCTAAGAGTGTAAAATAATGGTAGCCGGCGACAAATCGTTGGTGGTTGGAATAATTTTGATTGTTCATAATTAAGAAATTTTTTATTTACTTGTAAATATAGCTTTTTTGATTTAAGAGAAGGCATTCATCCATTGTTAAAAGGATGTAATCAAAGATTGTAAAATAAAAGATTTGGATAGATTTGATTATTTTGATACTAAACTAGTAATGATTAAATTTGTTGGAACTGCTAAATCATATGTCTATTTTATCAACATATTTGTCTGATCCCTTTCTTTACAAACTGTACTCCCAGGTTAGAAAAGCAGGATCAATTCGTTCTATTTCACTTGATCTTACTCATGATTGTAATTTGCGTTGTGACGGTTGTTATTATTTTGAAGAGGAGATGGATAAAATTGCAGAAAATAAACCAAATTTGGAATTTGCTTTTCATGAACTTGTTAGGAGTGAACTAAAACGAGGGACAAATTTTGTAACTGTAGTTGGCGGAGAACCAAGTTTAAGACTTGACAGACTCAAGATCATTTATGACAATTTTAAAATGAATGTCGCCACAAACGGTTTGATAAAAATCCCGTTTGAAGGTTTTAAAAATATGCCAATAGGTATTTCTGTTTGGGGCGATCATGAAACGGATGCAAAATTTAGAAATAATAGTAAAAAAGACCTTTTTGAAATTGCTCTTAATAACTATAAAGATGATTCTCGTGCCTTCTTTTATTATACGGTTTCACCAGATAATAGCGAAGAAATTGGATCGGTAGTAGAGCAGTGCATTAGCAATGGTAACAAGGTTCTTTTTAATTACTACAGCGATTTAAGAGTTGACAATAATGATCGTGGGCATGATTTTAAAAAGGTTAGATCAGAAATTGATAAAATGATCGATCGATACCCTGAAAATATTTTAACCACTTCCTATTCTAACGAGGTAATAACCAACGGAAAGATTCAGAATCAACGTTGGAGTTATGAGGTATGTACTAATGTAAGCGCCAACTACGAAAAAAATCAAGCAAGATTAAAAAATGGAAATCCTTACAATAAACATTTTCGATCCTATAATGCAGATTTTAAAACCACGCGCAGGTGTTGTACAGGTATTGACCGAAGCTGTGATTCTTGCTTTGATGCATGGGAGCATTTTTCATGGATCATGATCAATATGAAAATACATTTGAGTTCTAAGGAGGAATTTGCACGATGGCTCACCACCATGTATATGTTTTATTATATTAATGGTCTGTTGGTAAAGAACGAAGACAAGAGCATCATCTCAGAAATTCATAAGCTCCTGCAGCCAAAAAAAGTTGCATTATAAGTAGTCTTTGCAAGAAAACGCCAAATACTTCGTTACTCTCGTTTTGAAAACAGTTATCAGCCTAAGGCTGACTCCTTGTCCCGGATAGTTATCGGGATTCAAAACTTCGAAAGCCCTGCCTTTGCCGTCCTTTAGGTTTGTATTGTAAAAATAGATTAAATAAATAATTATGATGATAATGATGTGGAGGGTTTCTTTTTTGCTCAAATTGTGTCTGGTCCAATATGTCTCTAGTAAGATTTAACAGTTGCGTTTTATTTAGATTGGTTCTAAATGAGTATGTTAAGTATTTCAATACTTGAATAATTGTACAATTATTTATACCTTTAGACAAACCTTATTTTTATCACCTTGCAAAAAACTATTTCAAAAGAACAGATCAGCCCTCAAAAACTTATTAAAATCTCAGAGATTTTTCAAGGATTAGCTTTTCCCGTACGATTAAGAATACTGGAATTATTAGAAGACGGTAAGGATTATGCCGTATATGAAATTCTTGAAAATATAGAGATAGAAGCTTCTTTGCTTTCTCATCATTTGTCTAAAATGAAAAACATAGGAATTCTGGAATCCTATAGAAAAGGCAGGAATATTTATTACAGACTCGCAATCATGGAAATTACAAAAGTATTCGAGTGTATACATGCATGTGAGCTAAAACTATAATTTGAAAGATAACTAAAACTATAGACAATGAGTGAATTTAACGTAACAAAGACCCTTGACACCAGCGGGCTTTCTTGCCCTTTGCCGGTCGTAAAAACAAAGAAGGCTTTAAAGGATATTGAAGTTGGAGATATCCTGGAAATGATATCAACCGATGCTGGATCTATACCGGACATGGAAGCATGGGCGAGACAAACCGGTCACGAATTACTGGAGTCAAAGGATGAAGGTGCCAAATTTCGTTTTTTTATTAAGAAAACCCATTAAATCTTATACTTATGGAGCATAAACCAAAAAAATTAGCCTTGATTGCAAGTCAGGGAACCTTGGATTGGGCATACCCGCCATTCATTCTGGCCTCTGCGGCTGCTGCGATGGATTGGGAAGTTGGAATTTTCTTCACTTTTTATGGCCTGCCATTATTAAAAAAAGATCTTAAAGCAAGTGTGTCTCCCGGATCTAATCCGGCGATGCCTATGAAAATGCCTTTTGGCAGTGAGGGATTTCAAAGTTTTAATTGGCCAATGCCCAATATTTTAATGAACAACGTACCTGGGTTTGAAGCAATGGCAACAACCCTAATGAAGAAGACGTTCAAGAATAAAGGAGTGGCAAGTATAGAAGAGCTGCGGGAGATGTGCATCGATATGGATGTAAAAATGATTGGTTGTCAAATGACAATGGATGTGTTCGGGTTTAAAAGAGAAGAATTTATCGATGAGGTAGAAGTAGGAGGTGCGGCAGCATTTCTTGAGTTTGCAGCGGATGCAAATGTGAGTTTATTTGTTTAAATGAACATACGATTTATAGATGCCGGTACTGTCTCAGGACTAAGATCGCAGTCTATTTATCATGCATTAGGATATGCCCAACAATCGACAACTCAGAATACGATTGTATTAGTAACACCTGAAACGCCATATATGTGTATTGGTTTTTTTCAGGATGCGGAGAATGAATTAGATATAAATTACTGCAAGAAAAATCAATTGCCGATTATTAGACGTGAGACAGGCGGAGGAGCAGTTCATATTGATAACGGACAATTATTTGTTCAGTGGATATTTCAACAAAGTTCACTACCCAGAAGAGTGGATAAACGATTCGAACTTTTTGTAAAACCATTGATCGAAACATATAAGTTCTTTGGAATTGATGCCTATTACCATCCAATCAACGATGTACATGTTGACGGAAAAAAAATAGTGGGTACAGGTGCCGGAACTATCGGAGAAGCACAAATTGTAACCGGTAATTTCCTGTTTGATTTTGATTATACAACCATGTTAAATTCGATCAAGTTACCTACCAAGGATTTTCGTGACATGGTAGCCAAGAATTTGAATTATTATCTCACGAATATGAAAAGGGAATTGGTTGAAGTCCCTGAACGCATTGAAGTGATTAGAGTTTATCGAACTAAATGTGAGGAAATATTAGGTGTGAAGAGTGAATTAGGGAGCCTTACAGAAGAGGAATTGAAGAAGATAGAAGAGGTAGAGAACAGATTTGTTAAAGAATCCTGGTTATACCAAACTAAAAGAAAACCTTCCAGAAATAAATTATTTAAAATTCATCTTGGCGTCTGGATAGGTTATATGATTCATGATTTTGAGAATGGTACTTTGAACGCCCTGATTACAACGAAGGATGATTGCATAACAAAGATAAAGTTAAACGTGAGCAACATGGAAAAATTGAACTATTCCACCCAAGCATTGGAAAATAGTTTAATAAATGTGAAAATGGAAAAGGAGTTGATAAAGCAAAAGGTGAGATCAATAGTTAGGGATTCTCTCTACAATGAATGGGTTGAGTGCATCTATAAAATGAAAGAAATACAATTACAGCAAACAGGTCATGGAACAATGGCAAGGAGTAATTAGTGCAAAAGAGGTTGCTCGTTTATACAACGATCTGACAGGTCAATGGTTGTTGTTAGAGGTAATTAAAGTGGATAAAAAAGGGAAGGCTGAAAAATTTAAATTACTTGCAAATAATATTGATAAAGGCCAACTCTATAAATTAATGGATAGTGATGAATGGGATTGGGATAAAAAATATTTATTTGTTTTTGCCGATCCAAATAATTTATGCGAAATATAAATTTGACAGATAATATAATAGGAGAAAATTAATAATTAAATAAATACCTAAAATATGGAAGACTTTGAAGGAAAGAAAATTCTTGTAATTCAAACACATGGTGTCGAAACACCTACCAGAACCTACTCACCTCTTTTTTATGCTATGGCTGCCGCTGCCATGGAAATTGAAGTAATGGTATGGTTCACAATGAACGGAACGAATCAACTTAAAAAGGGAGAAGCGGAAAAAGTACAGCTTGTAAAAGATTCAAATGTTAACTTGAAAACTATGCTCGACATGGCCTTGGATAGTGATGTTGAACTAAGGGTTTGCCAACAAAGTCTTGAGTTATGGGATATGAAAGTGGAAGATCTTATTGACGGAGTGGAAATAATGGGTGCAACCAGTATTATTGAACTCGCACTTAACTATGATCATGTAATGTATTTCTGATAAAAATTTAAACTATAAATATAAATACGATGGCTCACGAAAATATTAAAGGCTGCATTATTCTTAAAGATCTCCATTATTCCGTTAAGGACAATACATGGATCAGAGCGGAAGGTGATATCGTTACTATTGGTATGACCGACATTGCACAAAGTTTGGCAGGACCCATTCTACACGCAAAAACCAAATCAGTTGGTACTATACGAAAAAAAGGACGCCCTATTGCAACTGTGGAAAGTGGTAAATGGGTAGGACCGGTAAAATCCCCCGTAGCAGGGGAAATAATTGAAGTGAATGAAGGATTGGCTTCCGATGCGCAACTGATCAATAGAAGTCCATACAGAGATGGATGGGTTGTAAAGATGAAAGCCAGTAATCTTGAGGCAGAGATGAATGAATTGACAACTGGGGATGAGGCCGTAGAAGCATATCGTCAAAAAATTGAAGAAGATGGAATCGAATGTTCCCATATTGATGATACAGATACTTATGATTAGTACAGGTTTAAATAAATAATTAACACTAAATATTATTAACTATGATGGCATTAGACCTTAGTCAGAATAAACATGCTGACGTTAGTTTCGAAGAGAAAGAAAGGTTATTCGAAGAAGTAAAATCTGACTCTCGCTGGGATTTTGTACTAAATGGATGCTATGAATGCGGTATATGTGTGGCTGCCTGTCCTTCTGCTCGTTTCTATGATTTTAGTCCCCGTGTTATTGCGCAGGCAGTGGCACGTGAAGATGCCGATCTTGTTTACACTTTGATGAGTGATAGTATTTGGGATTGCTCTCAGTGTTTTAGTTGCGATCGTTGTCCGAGACAAAATTCACCCGGGCAGATCATCACAATCATGCGGGAAGTTGCCGTTAAAAACGGATTGCAAACTGCTAAAGAAGCCCTTCAGGGTTATGGCAGGATCATCTATAAGATCATGTCAACCGGCTCTCAGGTTTCGCCGGATATGTTGCAACCGGATGCATTTCCTGATTGGGGAACACACGTATATGAAATTGCTGAAAATCTGGAAGTATGGCGTAAAGCGCTTCCGCCGGAAACTCTGCATACTACCGAAACGGGATGGAAAATTGACAAAAAAACCATCATTGAACTTTACCTGATCTGGCATATGACCGGAGTTATGGATCTCATTGAAGGCGTTGATGAGGGTCTTTTTATGATACTCGTGGATGTTATGGAAGAGCGATTGGAAGAAGCAGGTTACGATGATGTAACCTTTGATTAATAAAAAATTAAAACAATTAAGATATGATACATTTACCAATTACAAAAGCTTCTGACAGGCACTTTAAAATTGATCCCAATGATGCTCCGGTAGCAGATCTTCGGGAAGAACTTTTTCAACTCGAAAAAGAAGGCGAACTTGAAGTGATCAGAGTGCCCGATAATCATGTTGAGCTGATGACGAAATATGGTAGAATGAAAAAAATCCCCATTGATAAGACCTGGCATCATAAGAGCTGTGGTCAATGTGGGCATATTCCGGGCTATTCAACTTCAATATTCTGGTTGAATCGTCAATTTGGTTTGGATTATTACGACCCAACGGATCAGACATCTTGTACTGCATGGAACTATTATGCTTCCGCGACTTCAAACCCTGAAGCACAGGCAGCAGTTGCCGTTAGGAATTTTGCGGCAGCGCACGAAGTGGGCTATTTTCCGCTTATTCATTGTGGAACCAGTTTTGGTCACTATAAGGAAGTAAGACACGCTTTGATCCATCAGCATGATCTGAGAAGAAAAGTAAAAAAGATCATGGAGCGTCTGGGTAAAAAATTAGTATTGCCCGAAGAGGTGGTGCATTACAGCGAATGGGTGCTTGCAATGAAGGATCGGATTGCAGAACGTCAGGTGATAGATATGAGTAATATAACAGCAACGGTTCATCCGGCTTGTCATTACCATAAACTTATTGAAGAAGATGCTATTTATGATAGTGAAATATATGGTGCGCAACGTACTGCAATTGTAACGGGAACATTAGAGGCACTTGGAATAAATGTAGCAGATTATTCTACCTGGTTTGATTGCTGTGGTTTTGGATTCAGACATATTCTGGTATCAAGAGATTTTTCGAGATCCTTCGCAATACAGAGAAAAATTGAAGTTATGAAAGAAGAAGTTAACCCTGATGTAACCGTAACTCATGATACAGGCTGTGTAACTACCTTAGATCAAAGTCAGTTTGCCGGTCGCGCTCATAATAGAAAAGTAGGTATTCCTGTAATGGCCGATTCTCAAATGGCTGCTCTGGCGATGGGAGCCCACCCTTATAAGGTGCTGCAATTACATTGGCACAATACCGACAACAAACCATTTTTAAGAAAAATTGGAATTGACGTGGATAAGGTTTGGGGTGAATTTCAAGCTGAATGTGATAAGATTAAATCAGGTGAAAAGAATTTTATGACCTGGGAAGACGCAGACAAATAAAATTATATAAAAACTAATTATAAAGTACTAATATGGCTTACGAAAATATACTTATTATAGGCGCAGGACCAACAGGATTGGAAGCCGCAAAAGGAATTGCCGATTTAGGTTATAAGGTAATTTTAGCAGAAAAAAGAGATGAGATGGGTGGAACTCCTATGTCAGCAGGTTATGCAGCTCTTACACCCGACATGCGAGATGCGGGTGAAGCAATGCAGGAAATGTGTGCTGCTGTTGAGAATAATCCTGAAGTAACAATTATGCTGAATACAGAAATTACCGGATCTACAGGAGAACCCGGTAATTTTAAAGTTAAGGCCAGTTCTAATGGTGAAGAAGTTGAACTTGAAGCAGGTGCTGTTATTATCGCTACAGGATTTACTCATTTTGATCCGGGTAGGGAAACTCAAAAATACGGTTATTATGAGCACGACGATGTTATCACAATTGTAGATGCTGAAAAATTATTAAAGTCAGGGTCTTTTGTCAGACCATCAACTGGTGAAAAACCCACCAGAGTTGCTTTTATTCAATGCGTAGGTTCTCGTGACCGGCAAATAGGAAATGAATATTGCTCCAAAGTTTGTTGCGGAATTACATCAAAACAAGCCATTGAGGTTAGGGAGCTATTGCCCGGTTGCAAAGTATTCATTTTTTATATAGACATGAGAATGTATGGCTATTGGGAAAATGAGATCTACTGGCCGGCTCAGGAAAAACATAAAGTGAACTATATTAAAGGGATGGCTACCGAAATTATAAAAAAAGGAGATAGCCTTATAGTAAAGGGAGAAGATACTACGATGAGAAGACCAATGGAAATACCTATGGATATGGTTATTTTAGCAGTGGGAATGGAACCAAGTGAAGGTACCAAACAGGTGGCCGATATATTTGGAGTTAACAAAAATAAATTTGGATTTATAGAAACTATCGGAGGTGCATTGAATACCGTATCAACAAATGTTGATGGAGTATTTGCTGCCGGTGCTTGTACCGGTCCTTCTGATCTGGAAGATTGTATCTCTGCCGCAGGAGCGGCTGCAATGAAATCAATTTCAGCTGTGAGAAAAGCAACTATTCTTGCCTAATATGAGTCAGTTAATCGACATAGAAGCAGCACGTGAGTTTATGAAAGAAACCTTAGCGAAAGTAGATAAGGTTGCCCTTGTTGACATAGCAAATACCCTCGAAAAAAAGAGTATGTTATTTCAGAATACACTTTCAAAAGAAAAGTTCCAGTCAATTACTAAGGAGGAGTTCGATCAGGTCTTGGATAAGATCTTTTCTTTGAGAAGAAAAAAGGATAAGCTTTATGAGAGTATTTCCTTCGATAACTTAAAATTTTCTGTTTATGATCTACTTCATGGTACGGATAAAATTAATGATCGTTTTCAGAATTTTTTCGATGGTTTAGGGGAATTAGATGTCACACTTAAATATGATTTAGCAGGCGAACTGTTACATTTTTCATTTCCTGAGAAGTATTGGCTGTGGAGCCGATGGATGT
>Ga0164313_10005743_pt1 | contig 10971 bp, 9 predicted proteins | sample GuaBasSedimGuay4_FD_113735 | JGI IMG/M metagenome (GOLD analysis project Ga0164313, IMG submission 113735) | Subseafloor sediment microbial communities from Guaymas Basin, Gulf of California, Mexico - Guay4, Core 4569-4, 0-3 cm | ecosystem: Environmental > Aquatic > Marine > Hydrothermal vents >...
TTAATTTTCCAGGCCATCCATGAATTGCATGAGGCCAGTCAGCCCTGTGATGCGGTGACCGTTACGGAGTGGTTTGAATCACATGGAAAAATTGACCAGGTGGATGGCGGTAACTATATATCCCAACTTGCCAACAATACGCCGAGCGCCGCCAACGTTGCTGCATATGCAGATATTGTGCGAGAGAAAAGTATACTTCGACTGCTGATTGATGCCGGTAGCGAAATTACCTCCAGCGCTTTTGCGACTGAAGGTAAAAAAAGTCAGACTTTGCTGGAAGAAGCGGAACGCCTCGTATTTGCGATTGCAGACAAGGGCAGTCGTCGCGGGTCCGGCTTTGTATCGGTGCAGGAAACGCTCAAAGAGGCGATGGCAAAAATCGAGGAACTGAATGCCTTTGAAGGTGATATCACCGGTATTCCGACCGGATACCAGGATTTCGATCGCCTGACGGCGGGGTTGCAGCCTTCGGACCTCATTATCGTGGCCGGTCGGCCGGCGATGGGTAAAACAACATTTGCAATGAACATGGCTGAGAATGCTGCCATCAAACATGGTAAATCGGTCGCTGTATTCAGTATGGAAATGGCATCCTTGCAACTCGTGATGCGCCTGTTCTCCTCGCTGGGCCAGATTGAACAAAACCGCATACGTACCGGCACACTGGACGATCTGGACTGGCCAAAATTGACCTCGGCCATGAACCTGCTGCACAAGAGCAAGATATTTATTGATGACACGCCAGCTTTGTCACCGGCGGAGTTAAGGGCCAGGGCACGCCGCTTGAAGCGCGAGCACGATATTGATTTGTTAATTGTGGATTATCTGCAACTGATGTCAGTGCCGGATTCAAAGGAAAACCGGGCAACCGAAATTGCAGAAATTTCCCGTTCATTAAAAACGATTGCCAAAGAGCTCAATATCCCGGTGGTTGCACTGTCCCAGCTTAACCGCGCGTTGGAACAACGTCCAAACAAGCGGCCGGTAATGGCTGATCTGAGGGAGTCGGGTGCAATTGAGCAGGATGCTGACCTGATCGTCTTTATTTACAGAGATGAGGTCTATAACCCGGAAACCAGTGAAAAAGGTAAAGCCGAGATTATTATTGGCAAACATCGAAATGGTTCGACCGGGACGGTTCACCTGGCATTCCAGGGCCCCTGGTTACGATTTGTTAACCTGGCTCCCGAAAGCGCTTATCAATACGATCAGCATTAAGCTGTTTTACATTCATTTTCTTTCAGGGTTCATTCTCTGTCAGGTCGTACTTGCGTAAATAACCGCGTAATTGATGGTAGGTCATACCCAGAAACTCGGCAGTTTTCTTCTGGTTAAAACGGCATTGCTCCAGTGCATGTTCAATTCTGCGAACCTCTTCATCCTGTATGCTTTGCTTCAGATCGTAAGGCTCATCAGGTAGCGCCAGCGATTTAACCTCGCTACTTACCGGCTTCTCACCCGGTCTCCAGGGTGATTCAAACGGATCAAACAGGATATCGGAAACCGGTTGATCCACTTCCTGACGACTGTAAACCGCACGTTCCACCACATTTTTCAGTTCACGAACGTTGCCTGGCCATGCGTAGCTTACTAGCGCATTACGTGCCTGTTCGGTGAAGCCATTAAATATTTCCATGCCCAGTTCCACCGTCATTTTTACGGCGAAATGTTCTGCCAGTGTCATGATGTCGCTGGTGCGTTCACGTAACGGGGGTAGGGTGATGACATCGAAAGCGAGGCGATCCAGCAGGTCGGCGCGAAACTTGCCTTTTTCTGCCAGCGACGGCAGGTCATCGTTGGTGGCGCCGATAATACGTACATCAGTGCGTATGGATTCACTTCCACCGACCCGCTCGAATTCACCATATTCGATCACCCGCAGGATTTTTTCCTGCACGCCAGCCGAGGTGCTGGAAAGTTCATCCAGAAACAGGCTGCCTTTATCGGCTAGTTCAAACCTTCCAAGCCTGCGTTTGCCCGCGCCGGTGAATGATCCGGCCTCATGCCCAAAAAGTTCTGTTTCAAGCAGGGATTCTGCCAAAGCAGCACAATTCATTTTTATAAAAGGGCTATCCCAGCGTTTGGACAGGAAATGGATGCGGGCTGCAATCAGCTCTTTGCCCGTGCCGCGTTCACCGATAACCAGCACCGGTCGGTTCAGTGGAGCGACCCTGGATACGTGTTCGAGCACGCCCAGAAATGGGGGGGACTCGCCAATTAATTGTTGATCCTGCGGTTTGCGCATGTATCGATATCCCCAAGCTGTTGTAGTACTGACCGATGCTTATTGTAAGTAATTTACCTATTGTTGTCTGCGGGCCTGTAAACCCTTGCCAGATCGCTGCGACGGGAGCCCATTTTGTTCAGTACAAGGAACGATGAACGTAATGTACTATAAGTACTTTAGCGAAGAGAGACGCAGTAGTGGGCAAAATGGGACCCGTCCCTTCGGGTTGTCGTCCCAAATGGCCCCAGACTGCGTTGCTCGTCACTCATATGGATTTACCAAACTACGCTCTTCGCGCCTTGCCTGGCACCATTTGGGCCGGCAACGCAGCGATCTGGCAAGGGTTTACAGGCCCTTAGCTGGAGGTCACGGACCTGTTCTGATACAACATGTTCTGTTAAAAGAATACATCAAACAGGGAAAACCGAGTGGCAAAATCCAAAACATCATTTTACTGCACCGATTGCGGAAGCGAGTTATCCAAATGGGCCGGGCAATGCCCTGACTGTAAAGCCTGGAACACGGTGAAGGAGTTTCGCCCGGCGGCAGTGCCCGGCGCTGCCCGCAAGACAGGCTATGCTGGCAATGCCAGCCAGAAAGTTACTGAACTGGGAGAAGTTTCAGATCAAAAAGTTGCAAGAATTGAGGTCGGCATCAATGAGTTAGATCGGGTTCTGGGTGGCGGGGTTGTACCGGGTTCTGTCATTCTGATTGGCGGTGATCCAGGTATTGGCAAGTCGACACTGCTGTTGCAGGTCCTTGCCGGCCTGATGGGTCAGCTCAAGTGTTTGTATGTGAGTGGCGAGGAATCCCTGCAACAAATCAACATGCGTGCAAAACGTCTTGATCTTGATGTGGGCACGTTGCGCTGCCTGACCGAAACCAGTGTTGAGCAGATACTGGCAGTTGCCGAATCAGAAAAACCGGGCCTGGTAGTGATTGATTCCATCCAGACCTTGTATTCTGAACAAGTGGATTCCGCGCCGGGTTCGGTATCACAAGTCAGAGAATCTGCCGCTGGCCTGGTACGTTACGCCAAGCAAATGAACTGTGCGATGGTGTTGATTGGCCATGTCACCAAGGAAGGCGCGCTTGCAGGCCCGCGTATTCTGGAGCACATGGTTGATGCCGTGTTGTATTTTCAGAGCGATGAAGGCAGTCGTTACCGCGTTATTCGGGCGTTCAAAAACCGCTTCGGTGCGGTCAACGAACTGGGTGTATTTGCGATGACGGGTAAGGGCCTCAAAGAGGTGAGTAACCCATCAGCCATATTCCTGTCCGGACACTCTGAACAATCCGCAGGAAGTGTCATTACTGTCATCAGGGAAGGTACCCGCCCGATGCTGCTTGAGTTGCAGGCCCTGGTTGATGAAAGCCACCTGGCCAACCCGCGCAGGGTTACGGTTGGCCTCGATCACAGTCGATTGTCCATGTTGCTGGCTGTTTTGCACCGGCATGGCGGGGTCAACCTCGGTGACCAGGATGTGTTTGCCAATGTTGTTGGTGGCATGCGGATTACGGAGACCGGCTCAGATTTACCTTTGATGCTGGCAATACTTTCCAGCTTCCGTAACCGGGTACTGCCTGAAAAAACTGTGGTGTTTGGGGAGGTGGGCCTATCCGGTGAAGTACGACCGGTCTACAACGGCGAAGAACGTCTGAAAGAGGCGGCCGGTCTCGGTTTCAGCCGGGCAATCATTGCCAAAGCCAATCAGCCAAGGCAGCCGATCGAAGGCATGAGTATCGCAGCCGTCAATAATCTTGATGAGGCTATTAGCGCAGCTTTTGCTTAATCGCGTGAAGTTGGTTCGGGATTAACCAGTATCTTGTGAATCACGTTATCGCGGATATCGAGGATGGTCATGATGTGGCCATCAATCTTAATGCTGCACTTGCCTTCGGGGATAGTTTCGATTTCCTCAATCAGCAGGCCGCCGAGAGTATGTGCCTCGTCAAACGGCAGGGTCCAACCGAGACGCCGGTTTACCGTGCGCACACTGGTGGCACCATCCACGAGATAGTTACCGTCACCCAGGCGGCGCATTTCGCGTGAACGTCCGCGGCCTTCCGGGGTGTATTCGCCGACGATTTCTTCGAGGATATCATCCAGCGTCACCAGTCCCTGGATATCACCGTATTCGTCAACCACCAGCGCCATACGTTGTTCTTTACTCTGGAATTCCAGCAATTGCCGGGTAAGTGATGTGCCTTCCGGTACAAAATAAGGCCGGCGTACAGAGCGTTCCAGGTCTTCAAACTGAAGCCCACCGAGCGACAGCTTGGAAATAACACTGCGGATGTGTAGCAGGCCCACAACGTTATCAATGCTCTCCCTGTAAACGGGGAGACGGGTAAACACAGTTTGTGTCAGTTCATTCAGAATATCCGCCCAATCGTCATCCAGGTCGATGCCAATAATTTCACCACGCGGTACCATCACGTCTTCAACCGAGGCGTGTTCAAGGTCGAGGATGTTGACCAGCATGCGCTGGTGTTCATTGGATATTTGCCCACCTTCGGTTACCAGCGTGCGCAGCTCTTCTCTATTCAGACGCTCAAGGGCCTCAACATCCATTTTCACACCGAATGGTTTTAACAGCAGGTTGGCAAAAGTGTTAATCAGCCAGACAACGGGATTCAGGATTTTCAGTAATACGACCAATACGTAAGATGCCGGGAAAGCGATTCTTTCCGGATGCAAGGCTGCGACTGTCTTGGGTGCGACTTCTGCAAATAGCAGCACCACGACCGTCATCACGAGGGTTGATATCCAGATACCGTTGGGGCCAAACATGCGCATGGCGATGACGGTTGCAATAGATGCAGCCAGGATATTGACCATGTTGTTGCCCAGCAATATCAGGCCGATCAGCCGGTCTGGCCGGGTCAGGAGATTTTGAGCCAGGCGCGCGCCCCGGTGCCCGGTGTTGGCCAGATGTTTCAGTCGATAACGGTTGATTGCCATCAGGCCTGTTTCCGAACTTGAGAAGAATCCGGAAAGTACAATCAGGATTACCAGCGTTATGTAAAGCGTGCTTAGCGGGATATCGTCCAAGTTGTCTCTATCTTCCTTTCTACACTAACAGTCACTGGCTATGCCAACTACGCTCAAGTAATACTTCGAGAATCATTTTGCTGCCAAAATAGGATAATAGCAGTAATGCAATTCCCGCGAGTGTCATGCGCACGGCAACGCGTCCGCGCCAGCCACGTTTCCAGCGGCCCCATAACAAAACCGCAAATACCAGCCAGGCAAATATGGATAACAATGTTTTGTGTGCCAGGTGCTGCGCAAACATGTCATTGATAAAAACCAGGCCGGTTAACAATGAAATTGTGAGGATGGCAAAGCCGGCCGTGATCAGGTGGAACAGCAGTTCTTCCAGTGTGTCGAGGGCGGGTAGTGTTTGTACCAGTTTGTTGTAACGATGGTGGCGAAGCATAAAGTCGATCAAGGCAACAAATATTGCGTAAACACCGGCGACACTGAGTATTCCAAAGGATACAACAGAGCTGATGATGTGCGCGGTTATGCCCGCTGACCCCTGCGTAATTCCAATGGTCGGAGCATCCAGCAGGCTTTCCCCAAGCAGGATCAGCACGGCCAGTGGCAATGCGACCAGGCTGGCATCAAACAGGTTCTTGCGCATGGGTAGCGTTGCCAATGGTATAGAAACGCTGACCAGCGCACATAAGGACAGAACATTCAAAAGGCTGACCTGGGGCGATGCAGGAATTATCCAGTGTTGTGCTTCTGCCCATATGTGAAGCAACACACCCGATAGCGTAAAAACCGCTGCGATGGTACGTTTCTGGCTGGATCCCTGGGCCACTGCCGCATAAAGAAGGATGACGGCTGAAAGGTAGCAGCCCGCAGTTATCAGTACAATCTTGTCATGCATGGAGATATCAGTGCCGTCTGGACATGGTCAACCGTTATAATACCTGACTGCTGAATTGTGGAGTGAATAATGTTTGAAAATCTGACCCAGCGTTTAACCCGGACCATGCAAAATCTGCGTGGCAAGGGGCGCTTAACCGAAGATAGCATCAAGGAAACTTTGCGCGAAGTCCGCATTGCGTTGTTGGAGGCAGATGTTGCCTTGCCGGTGGTGTCGTCCTTCATCGGCGAAGTTAAAGAGCGGGCGCTCGGTAAAGAGGTTATCAGCAGCCTCAAACCGGGAGAAGCGCTGGTCAAAATTGTCCATGACGAGTTGGTACGGGTCATGGGTGAAGAAAATGAGGCACTTGATCTCAAGGCCAGTCCACCGGTGGTCGTGCTGCTGGCCGGTTTGCAGGGCTCAGGTAAAACCACCACCACTGCCAAACTGGCAAAACACCTGAAAGAACAACATAAAAAGAAGGTCATGGTGGTCAGTTGCGACGTCTATCGTCCTGCTGCTATCGAACAGCTTCAAACCCTGGCCGAACAGGTTGACGTACTTTTCCAACCGTCTTCTGCGACGGATAAGCCTGTCGATATTGCAAAAATTGCAGTTGAGGCAGCGCGTAAACAATTTGCCGATGTATTGCTGGTAGATACCGCCGGGCGTTTACACGTTGATGCCGAGATGATGGATGAAATCCGTCAGATACACCAGACTGTAAAGCCGCATGAGACCCTGTTTGTTGTAGACAGCATGACGGGTCAGGATGCCGCGACCACAGCCCGCGCATTCAACGATGCATTGCCGCTGACCGGTGTTGTACTGACCAAAACAGATGGCGATGCCCGTGGCGGTGCCGCACTGTCGGTCCGGCAGGTAACCGGTAAGCCGATCAAATTTGTCGGTACCGGTGAAAAAACCGATGCGCTGCAACCCTTCCACCCGGAGCGTATTGCCTCGCGGATCCTGGGAATGGGTGATGTTCTGTCGTTGGTGGAAGATGTTCAGCGTCACGTCGATCAGGAGAAGGCCGAAAAGCTTGCCCGCAAGATCAAACACGGCAAGGGTTTTAACCTGGAGGACTTTCGCAGCCAGTTAGAACAGATGCAAAGCATGGGTGGTATTGGCACCCTGGCGGATAAGCTGCCCGGTATGGGCCAACTACCAGACCATGTTAAAAATCGCGTTAATGATAAGCAAACGGTGTACATGATCGCGATCATCAACTCAATGACAGCGCAGGAACGGCGTTTTCCGGATGTGATTCGCGGTTCACGTAAAAAACGTATCGCGCTGGGCTCCGGTACCAAAATTCAGGATATTAACCGCATGATGAAGCAGTTTTCACAGATGCAGCGCATGATGAAGAAGTTTGGTAAGGGCGGCATGAAGGGCATGATGAAAAAAATGGCAGGCTTAACCGGTCAGCCACCACCGGGCCGGTTCTGAAAGGTCAGCGTTTGCGGGCAGGAATTTGAATGATGGGGCCCACTGACAGACGCGGCTTTCTGAAGCACGGGCTGGTTGTTGCTGGCGGACTGGGGCTGGGGGCGTTTGCGTGGTCGCGACTGGCCCGGTTGGGCCCGGTACCGGCGTTTCATGAAGCGTACGGCCCATTGAAGCCCGTCAAAGACCTGAACAGTGGACTGCCAATCCTGACGCTGCCAGAGGGGTTTCGTTACCACAGCTTTGCCTGGGCAGGAGAAACACTAGGCGACGGCTACCCCAGCCCGGAGTTTGCCGATGGAATGGGTGTGGTGAGTGATGAAGATGGCATCGTCACCCTGATCCGGAATCATGAGGTTGGTGGCGCGGCGCCTGTCATTGGCGACCCTCGCAAAGCCTGGGATACCTCCGGCGGTGGTACAACAACACTGAGATTTGATACCCGCAAGGAACGCCTGGTTGGTTCCAATATCAGCCTGGGCGGTACTTTAGAAAATTGTGCCGGTGGTGTGACGCCCTGGGGTACCTGGTTATCCTGCGAGGAAGCCCCGGTCACACCTGAGCTTTTGCATCATGGCACCGAACTTCGCCAAAAATTCTGGGGTTTGGAAAACGTCCGTAAATCACATGGCTATGTGTTCGAAGTACGCCCGCAAGGTGAGTCAAACCCGCAACCGATTATTCCCATGGGCCAGTTTTATCACGAAGCCGCTGCGGTCGATCCGCAAACCGGTATTGTCTACATGACGGAAGACCGCTCTCCGCATGCCGGGCTTTACCGTTATGTACCTAATGTCCCCGGTGAGTTGATGGCGGGCGGGGCATTGCAAATGTTGCGTGTGGAAGGGCACCCAAAATTGAATAAAGGTGTCGCTTTGAATAAGGCAATGTCTTTTGACTGGGTGGGTATTCCCGACCCGGCACAGGGACATACGCCAGGTACCCACGATTGTTCCGGTGTTGTTGCACAGGGTATGGCCGCTGGTGGCACTGCCTTCACTTCACTTGAGGGTTGCGCTATTGACCAGGGTGTTGTGTATTTCACTTCAAAATCGGGAGGAGGTGCACGTGCGGGGCAGGTCTTCCGCCTGGATATTGCCAGTGACACATTGCAGTTGATCTATGAAGCAACTGACCGCAACGGATTTTCCGGTCTGGACAATATTATTGTCAGCCCTTCGGGCAGTGTGATGATTTGCGAAGACCGTATCGGCTTGAATAAAAAAGCACAATTCATTGCCGGTCTTACGACAGCAGGGGATTTGTTCTCTTTCTGCCAGACAAACCCTGACCTGAAGGGGGTCTTCAATGGGCATGTATTGCAGGATACTGCCCTTGTTGCAGAGTGGGCCGGCGTATGTTTTTCTGCTGATGGTCAATGGATGTTCGCCAACCTTTACAAGCCCGGTATAACATTCGCAATTACCGGTCCATGGCACAAAGGGCCCGTTTAATAAAAAAACGTAGGTGGTTGTTTTCTTTTGCTCCAAATGTGGTTAAAATGGCTGGTTTCGTGGAGTCGACTCAGCGCCATTAAAATAATGGTGGTGGCTGTGGTGGCTAACAGAGGTTTTTTTAAAAGGTTTTAATGCAATGGTAAAGATTCGCTTATCGCGCGGTGGCGCTAAAAAGAAGCCGTTTTATCACATTGTTGTAGCTGATAGCCGCAACAAGCGTGATGGACGTCGTATAGAAAGAATCGGGTTTTTTAATCCGATGGCTAAAGGTCAGGAAGAACGTCTTCGCCTTGATCTTGAGCGTGTTGACTACTGGACCGGTGTTGGTGCACAGCTCAGCGAGCGTGTCGCAAACCTGGTTACACAGGCTCGCGCTACTGCCTGAATGGTTTGTGTTTAAACTCCGTAGGGCGGAAAGTCGTACGGGGTTGATGCCTGGTGACGGCGCAGGATGAGTAACATCAGACAGGTTGGGCAATGAGCGATAAATACGTCGAGCTTGGTTACATATCCGCAGTTCACGGCATCAAGGGCTGGGTCAAGGTGCACTCCTGGACCCGGCCGATGGAAGCGATATTGAATTACCAGCCCTGGTTGCTGGGAGAAGACCGAAAACCGGTCAAAATTATTGACGGTCGCAGGCAGGGAAAAGGCCTGGCTGCATTATTACCGGGAATGGGCGATCGTGAACAGGCCATGTCGCTCATTGGCCAGCAGATCTCGGTTGACCGTGATCAGATGCCGGCAACTGATGGTAATGAATATTACTGGTCAGATCTTGAGGGCCTGGAAGTCCATACCGTCAAGGGTGAGTTACTGGGACGGGTAGATCGTCTGATGGAAACCGGTGCCAACGATGTATTGGTAATCCGTGGCGAACGTGAGCACCTGGTGCCGTTTGTACAGGGACAGTACGTAATTAAAGTAGACCTGGCTGGCGGACGTATGGATGTTGACTGGGATCCGGATTTTTAGATAATTTGGATTTAGTTGGGCTGTATTTAGTTGGGCCGTCCCCAACAGGTAAATGACATGCGTATTGATGTAATAACGCTGTTTCCGGAAGCCATGGTTGAACTGACCGGCCTGGGTGTTACTGGTCGGGCGATCAAGGAAGGGCAGGTTGAGTTAAAAACCTGGAATCCACGGGATTTTGCCGAAGACCGGCACCGGACCGTAGATGACCGTCCCTATGGTGGCGGACCGGGCATGGTGATGAAGGTTGAGCCGCTGGGTTCTACCATTCGGGCAGCGCGGAAAGGTCAGGAAGAGCTGGGTGGAAACGCCCTTGTCAGCCTGATGAGCCCGCAGGGTCGCAAGCTGGACCAGGCTGGTATTAGTGAACTGGCTGGCAGGCAGGGATTGATCCTGGTCTGTGGTCGTTACGAAGGCATTGATGAACGGCTGGTTGAGCTGGAAATTGATGAGGAATGGTCGATTGGTGATTATGTTTTAAGTGGTGGTGAACTGGCTGCTGCCGTCATCATCGATGCAGTCACCCGGTTATTGCCGGGCGTGCTTGGACATGAGCAGTCGGCTGTTGAAGATTCTTTTGTGGATGGACTTTTGGATCATCCACATTATACCCGGCCTGAAATGGCGGGAGATATGCGGGATGGAGGGGTTGTTCCGGAGGTGTTGTTATCCGGTGACCACGAAGCGATACGCCGTTGGCGCAGAAAACAGGCGCTGGGTCGCACCTGGCAACGACGGCCGGATCTGCTGGAAGGCAGAGAGTTGGACGAAGAGGCGAAAGAGTTATTGCAGGAATTTCGCCATGAATTGGATTCGATAAAGAATCCTGGCTAAGAATTTTTATTAAGAAAGGCCTTTGATGGCTTTTATGGAAAGGACAGAACGATGAATATCATTGAGCAAATCAACGCAGAACAGATCACCCGCGAATTACCGGAATTCAGTCCCGGTGATACCGTCATCGTCAGCGTTAAAGTAA
>Ga0164313_10005745_pt1 | contig 10970 bp, 6 predicted proteins | sample GuaBasSedimGuay4_FD_113735 | JGI IMG/M metagenome (GOLD analysis project Ga0164313, IMG submission 113735) | Subseafloor sediment microbial communities from Guaymas Basin, Gulf of California, Mexico - Guay4, Core 4569-4, 0-3 cm | ecosystem: Environmental > Aquatic > Marine > Hydrothermal vents >...
TGAATATTATCATCTGCTGCGAAAACACCTGGCTCCCGGTGGTCTGGCAATCCAGTGGGTGCCAACCACACTGCCGCCCAGCTTGTATCGAATGGTCTTGAAGACCTTCGCTGAAAGTTTTCCGCACATGCAGCTCTGGTATTTTCTGCCTGCCCACAAACGGGGGCCTTTCAATTCCATCCTGGTTGGTTCCAACGAGCCACTACCCATCCGTTTGGACTCCATTAGTCGCCGGTTCATTGAAGACCCTGGGGCTTTGAAGAGTCTCGTACCGTATGGACTGACCTCCGCCGAGGCTGTTTTACCCCATTTTGTCGTTGATGAAAGGGTCATTCGCACCGCCGTTGAAGACGCCTTGATCAATAGCCTGGCGTACCCGCGCTACGAGTTTTACTACCCCTGGGATTACGCTCGTGACCGAGAAACCCAAATCATGGCCAACCATGCATTCATCATTGAGATGAAGCGTGAAGCTTACGCTGACTTTCTGGCAAACCTGGGGGCGGACATGCAGGAAACCGCCATGTTCAGGCGGACCATGGCGGCTGAATTTCGTTACCTGTCTGGTTTTCTGAAATTTCTGAAAGGGACCACGCTCACGGAACAATACCGCATTTTTGATGACGCTCTCGCGGTGGCTCCCTGGAACGACAGCCTGAGAGCCCGGATATTTGCCCAGTATTCCTATATTGCTTCTTCCCGCCCAGACCCCGCCGAACGGGCGCGCCTGATGCAACGGGCCAACGCTCTTTACAAGAAGGAATGATTTTCCTGCAAAAGACCGACCCATCTACCCGCTGGGCAGCCAGGCCTTCATGCCGCTGCACCGGCATCCGTTCCCTGTTATTGTGGCGCCACCGGGTATTGACCCGGAAATCAGGACCATCAGAGGACTCATGACAAACGCAGAGCCGGGCGTTAATTTTCACAAGGGTGTGTATGAAGAGTAAACGGGCAGTCGTCATAGGCGCCGGGCTGGCCGGCCTGCTGGCGGCGCGGGTACTCGCTGAGTACTGCGAATCCGTGGTGGTGATAGAAAAGGACCCGTTGGCGGGCCCCGAACCACGCAAAGGCGTACCCCAGGGTAATCACATTCACGTGTTGTGGTCTGTCGGTTCGGCGCTTCTGGAAAAGTTTTTTCCGGGTTTGTTTGATGAAATTGCGGCTGCGGGTGGGGCTGGTTTCGACAATTCGTCTGACATGCGCTGGTTTCACGGCGGCGTTTGGAAAATGCGGATGGACAGCGGCTTGCGCATTTACTCCCAGAGCCGGCCGCTGCTGGAGTACCAGGTCCGGCAAAAACTTCAGCAACAGTACGGTGTTCAAATCGAGCGAACTGCGGTAACCGGGATAAAGATTGAAAACGACAGCATCGTTGGCGTCACGACCAGGCAGTCTGATGGTGTGGAATCGGAGATCGCCGCGGACCTGGTCGTCGAAGCATCCGGCAGAGGCAGCCGGTTGCCGGCCTGGCTGGAATCCCATGGGTACTCAAAACCCGACAAACTCGAGCTAAAAGTCAACCTGCGCTATGCAAGCCGCCTGTACCAGCGAAAAGAAGGCCAGGACTGGAAGTGCATGGCCATCTACGGCAGGCCACCCGGTTCGAAAAAGTCCGGGGTCATTTTTCCCATCGAAGGTAATTGCTGGATCGTGACTTTCGGCGGGTGTTTTGGGGACCATCCCGGAACGGATGAAGCAGGCTTTCTGGAGTTTGCCAGAGCACTGGAACGGCCGGATATCTACAATGCCATTGTTAACGCCAAACCGGTTTCGGAGATCTCGGGCTACCAGTTCCTGTCTGAAACCTGGCGCCGGTACGACAGGTTACGGGATTTGCCAAATGGGCTGGTGGTAATGGGTGATGCACTCTGCTCATTTAATCCGCTGTATGGCCAGGGTATAACGATAGCGGCGCTGGAAGCCGCCGCACTCGACGAGTGCCTGCGGGAACAGTCACCTTTGAGCCGTTACTTTACAGATACAGAGAAGATCATCCGGGATCCCTGGATGCTGGCGACCGGCACTGACTTTCTTTATACGGAAGCAGCAGACAATCGGCCGTTTTGGGCGAAACCACTGGGACTCTACACGGACCGTTTGTTAAGGCTCTCTGCGGACGACCCGGTTCTGCACATGGGATTTCTCAAGGTGCTGCACCTGGCGGAACCCCCAACACATCTATTCAGGCCGGGCATTCTTGCGGCGGTAATGTTCCCGTCGCGAACGAAAGCCCGGCAGGAGTAGCCGTAGGTGACGTTTTGCACCTTCTCAGATGGTCTTATAATCAAACTTAACGGGTGAGATCCTCACGCGAGGTCTCCACGCGGCCCAGCCAGTTGGTAGCGCCTTGCTGGTGGGCTATATCAATTGCTTTTTTAAATGCTTTTTGCGTGTGATCGTTTTTTCCCAGCGAATGATGCGCTTTGGCATGGACCCGGTGCAATTCAGACAGGCACCAGCTTTCACCGGTTTCAGCCATTTCTTCTTTGGCTTTGTTCAGAATTTCCAGTGCCTCGTCGGTCCGTCCCGCCTTGATCAGTATCTCTGCATGAATGGCGTCCCATAAGGGCAGGAAGCAACGTGACCCGGTGTCCCTGAACAACTGAATCGCTTTTCGCATGGCCTCTGCGGCGGTGTGTGCATCATCGACAGCACCCAGATGCCAAGCCTGGGCGACTTTACCATGTGCCAGCCAGGTTACGTTGATGCCATGGGTTTCAAGCATCGCAACCAGTTCTTCGGCAAAGTCCGCCTCGCTTTCGTGGTCTGATTTGAACAGGCGCAAAAAAGTGGCGTAAGACAGTGCGAATGCCAGGCTGCTGGGATGGTCCAGCTCGCGAGCATATTTCAGAGCGGCCTTGCTGGCCTCGTCGGCCAGGGTTTCCTCGCCGATGATCCATAATAGCCACGAAGAGTATGCCAAAGCGATAATTCGTGGATCCTGGCCGAAAAGATATGCGTGGTTTGCGTGCGTTTCTTCGTCGTAAAGTGCAATACACTTTTCGAATTGACTGCGTGAAGTGTCGAACTCGCCGACGAAAAAGTTTGCGATACCCTGCGCCAGCGCCGCCTCGAGTATCAAGTCGGGATTTTGCATTCTCTCAGCTGATTCAGCCACGCGTGAAGCCAACTCCAGGGACTGTGGGTGGTTGGCCCGCACGACGTGAACCATCCAGAGGCCGAAGAGTACAAACCCGGTCTGGGTGTCGTCACCGACGCGCTCACACAGTTCGAGGGCCCGCTCGGCAGTGCTTTCCAGTTCTGATGCTCCGTATCCGTAGTTGACGACGAAAATAGGCACCAGGCGCATCAATATTTCCAGTTCTTTTGAGTCTGCAGAGCCATCAAGGTTCGAGATGGAATCCAGCGCTTTGTTGAAGTGGTGTTCCGCTTCCTTGTTGGCGAAATTCTGAGTAGCAATGTCGCCGGCCTTCATCCACCACTCCAGGGCGTGCTGATGATCATTTACCGCGGAGTGATGGTGTGCAACCAGTTCAGGGCGGTGTTCGCTGAGTTCGGGAAAATGGGAGACCAGGTTCGATGCAATACGCTTGTGGTATTCATGGCGATCCTTCTTCATCAACGAACCGTATGCGGTGTCACGTATGAGTGCGTGTTTGAAGATATATCGTGCTGCAGAGCCAATGCCTTGCTGCAAAATAAATTCCTTATTGCTGGTAAGGGACAGGTGGCCTTCCAGGTTGGCGATTCGCTCGATAATCTGGGTACGGCACTGGGTGATTGCCTCGAGGTAGGACTCCGGGTCGACAGGTTCGTCGCCCACTGGCACGGTTCGGAACTGCGCGTGCAGCACGGTGGTCTGTTTGAGTTCCGACGTTGCGGCGCCTGGTGTGCTTACTCGGGTTGCCAGGTCTTCCAGGTCTTCCAGGGCCTCCCTGAGCTTGGTGACATAGAGTTCTTCGTGAAGTTGATATTTGAATATCGCCTGCTGGTCTCCAAGGCTCAATTCCAGGCCAAGCGGCAATTTGACAGGCTCCAGGTGAATCGCGAGGATCTTGACACCTCGGGTATGGCTGAAGGAGGTTTCCTGAAAACAGTGTTTTGAACTTACAGAGTTCCTGGTGACGAAAAAAATCATGCGCCTGGCTTTCGCCAGCGATTGCGCAATTTCTTCGCGCCAGGTACTTCCTGGCGTGATTCCCGCGTCGTACCAGATATTCACACCCATTTCTTTCAGCCGGTGCATTTCCGCCATGACCTCGGTTTCGTCAACATGCGCATAACTGACGAAGGCGTAGGGCTCTGTCTCGTTGTAAGGCGTAATGCTTTCTTGCATGGGTGTTTTGAGTCAGTTCCCGCGAATTAAGCCAAAATACTATGCCAGTTTGGTGACGAAATTGCCATGAGCTGTATTGAACAGTGATTTCACTGCCAGTGCCGCCTGAATGCCGTTGCGCGTGCCGGCAATGAAGCATGCTTCCTGCCAATACTAGGAGTATGATTGTAAGACAAGGATAAATTTTCGAGCTTTATCTAAAGTCGGTCACAATATGGGAACTCCCCCATATCACTTGGGTTCAGGCGCTCGCTTGAGTCTGCTGTTCTTTGTCATATTCTCAATGAGTTTCAAAATTTTTGCCGGCGCTGGCTCAAGTGTTGAATATTTGCTTGAACCTGGTTCCTGGGGTGGGCATGGAGCCGCGCTACAGGTGCTTGAAGCCGGTGCGATCATCGAATTCGACTGTGCGTTTGGCCGCATTAGCGAGCCAATTACAGTGCAACACAGCGGCCGGTTCTCCGTGCCCGGAAAATATCTTCGTGAGCCTGGCGGGCCGCTGCGACTTCCGCAGAAAAAGCGTGAGGGATCGCCGGCCGTATTTTCAGGTGAAGTGACCGGGTCTGAGTTACTGCTCCGCGTTGAACTGCCCGATGAGGGCCGCTTCATCGGACCGTTCATCCTCAATAAATCCCGTCAAGCAGAGTTGGAGAAATGCCTGTAGCCCCTGCCATTCAATAAGTTAACCGATCAATACATGCCTTAAGGAGGAATAGGATATGAGTTTACAATTTCTTGTTACCCGAAAGATGTCATGGTACGCGCTGAGCGTTATAGCGTGGTCAATCGTCGGGGTGGGTTCAGTGCTTGCAGACCCATCCAGTATGCCAGTGGAAGATTTGATCCTGGAGGACGCCATCAAGGCGTTGAGCGTGGATGCATCGCCAGTTGTGCGTCCGGCGCCCCTGGAGGCGCTGGGTACTGGCCGGTCGACCATTGGGCTTGATTTTGAAATGAGCCGTCTGTATTCGGGTACAAACTTTATTCCACCGGACACCATGGGGGCCGTTGGCCCGGATCACATTGTCGAATTGATCAATGGTCGCTACGAGGTATACGACAAAAAAACAGGGTCGGTGCAGGAGTCTTTCAGCCTGAATGGGTTCTGGACTACGGTGGTGGGCTTGAAAATTCCACAGGACAACACTTGCCAGGAGAATAAAACTTGCGCCCTGAGCGGCGCTGATTGTTCCGTAGACGCTTGTGACAATAATTTTACCTTCGATCCGCGCATTATTTATGACTGGCAGACCGAGCGCTGGTTTGCACTTTCAATCGATGCGGCCCTGGGGCAAGACAATGATTTCTATCTCGGCCGCAGTAACGGCAGCAGCCCTTTGGGAAGTTGGGCCGGAGTGAAATTCGACTCAGATACAGTGGGCCCAGCTGAATTTCATGACTACCCAACCTTTTCCGTTGATGCCGATGCGGTTACAACCTGCACTCAGGACATCAGTAGCGGTGGCGGTGGTGGTGGTGTTGAATCCTGTTTTACCATTCCCAAAGCTGATGTGCTTCTGTCCCCTCCGTCAGTCGCGAATATGACCCGTTTTGAGTCTAATCCACCAAATTTGCCGCCCGTAAACGGCAGCATCCAGCCTGCTTTGAGTTTTGAGCCGGTAGCAGATGGCATTACGCCCTTACTGGGCGTCATCGACGGCATGATTGTCCGCGGCGACATACTGGGCGCCGGAGCCGCGGGGGCAACACTCGCCCCCACTGGCGGAATCGTTTTTGATCCCGGCCACGCCAAGCCGCCGCCTGCGCGTCAACCAGCGGGGAATCCCGGGGCTACCATCGAAAATGTAGCACCGCGTTTTGTCGCCAATGTAGTGGAAATCGGCGATAGCTTGTGGGCGGTACACGCAGTGGCCGGCACCCTAAGTAATTCAGCCTTACGCTGGTATGAAATTGCGGAATCCACGGATATTCTTTTACAATCCGGACTGATCCAGGATGTCAACGAGGACTATCACGAACCCTCAATTGCAGTGAATGCCCTCGGCGATGTGGTGATTGGCTACACTTGCTCCGGGCCCAACCTCAACGCCAGTGTGTGCATTTCCGTGGGTGAGACGATCGGTGGAGTGACGAGCTTCGAGGCGCCGCAAGTGACTACCCCCGGGGACGGCCTGTACTATCGGACTTTTGGCGGGACCCGTAACCGTTGGGGGGATTACAGCGCTACGGTAGTCGACCCGGATGATGAGTGCACCTTCTGGACCATGCAGGAATTCGTCGCCGTCGGCGGTCCTGAAGGCGTGGGCCCGGCTCCCGACCCCGATGATGACGTGGAAGGGGGGCTCTACGGCACCGAGGTCACGGAAATTATCATCAATGCCTGCGCCGAGTCGGATATCATCATCAGCAAAGCCGACAGCCCGGACCCGGTAGTGGCTGGCACCGACCTGACCTATACCCTGGACGTAGCCAATCTCGGGCCTACCCGGGCGTTCAACGTGGTGTCATCCGACCTGTTACCCGCGGACGTCACCTTTGTTTCCTCGCAGGACGGCGATTGGTCGTGTCTGCACGCGGCAGGCACTGTGACCTGTGACTGGGCCGGAGGAAATCCGCTTACCACCCTGGCGGCGGACCAGGCCGCGGATTCGATTACCCTTACCGTGGCGGTCAAGCACAGCATGGTGTTTGAAGGACGAACATCACTCTCAAATACAGCGGATGCTGCCAGTGATGCGCCTGATCCGGTTCCCGGCAACAACGAGGCCACTGAGCTAACGACAGTGGTTGCGGAGACCGACCTGGACATCGAGCGGTTTGAAGCGATAGACCCGCCGGACGAGATTATGGTGGCCGATGATGTGGCTATTACGCTGGAAAAAGACGTGTCCAACCACGGCCCATCCTGGCCCGTGAACAGCAGGGTCACAGTCGATGCCACAGCGCCCGTCGATTCTACGGTAAGCCCGGCGATGGCCATACAGGACGTGCCGATACTGGAGTTGGATACATTGGTATTGGTGACCGAGGAGTTTGTCGTCAATTGCGGGGCGGCCAGCCACCACGTCTGGACCTTCGAAAACACCATTGAACCGACAGATCCCAGCACCACGGATCCGGATCTCTCCAATAACACCGTGGTGCTGGATCTGGAGATTGAATGCGTGGTGCCGGTGATCATCAATATCGCACCGGGCAGTGACCCCAACTCTCAGCATCGCCTTAAGAGCACAGTGCCATTGGCTATTCTCACAACCGCGGCAGGGGAGTACGGCACGCCCATCGACTTTGACGCGACGCTGATTGATCCTCTGAGCGTACGCTTCGGGCCGCCGGAAATTTTCGATGACGATGGACTGGGCGCCACCCCGAAACACAAGCGGGGGCATTTCGAGGACTCCTACGAATTGGACGAAGTCACCATGGATGGGGATACCGACCTTGTTCTGCACTTCAAGATACTGGACTCGGGGCTTCAGATCACAGACACCGAAGGATGCGTGAAGGGCGAGTACACTGACACGACCGGGACGCACCAGTTCTTTGGTTGTGATGTAATCAGGTTTCCGCCCGGCTCAGATTGATCCTGTTGCAGATCGACAGCTTCATTTGGGCGGCACTTCGGTGCCGCCCTTTTAATGGGTGTTCCCGGCCTGGCGTGTAGGGCCTGTCAAGCTGACTGGATCAGTAACGCCTGGGCAATTTGGAGCTTAAGCGCTCTTGCGCTGCTGCTGGTGGCTCAGAACCCGGGCCAGGAACTGCCCGGTATAGGAATGCGGCATACTGGCGACTTGCTCGGGAGTGCCGGTGGCGATGATTTCCCCACCCTTGTCTCCACCCTCCGGACCCAGGTCGATGACCCAGTCCGCTGTCTTGATGACGTCCAGGTTGTGCTCAATAACCACCACGGTGTTGCCATGATCGCGCAAGCGGTGCAGGACGCTCAGCAACTGCTCGATATCCTGGAAATGGAGACCGGTGGTCGGCTCATCGAGGATATACAGGGTCTGTCCGGTATCGCGCTTGCTGAGTTCCTTGGATAGCTTGATGCGCTGAGCTTCACCGCCCGAGAGGGTGGTGGCGCTTTGCCCCAGCGAGATGTAGGACAGGCCAACATCGGTCATGGTCTGGAGTTTCCTGGCTATGGTGGGCACCGGCTCGAAGAACACCAGCGCCTCTTCCACGGTCATTTTCAGGACTTCATGAATGTTCTTGCCCTTGTACGTGACGGTCAGGGTTTCGCGGTTGTAGCGTTTGCCCTTGCAGACATCACAAGCTACGTAGATGTCGGGCAGGAAATGCATCTCTACGCGGATTAAACCGTCGCCCTGGCAAGCCTCGCAGCGCCCGCCTCTCACATTGAAACTAAAACGTCCCGGCTTGTAACCCCGGGTCCGGGCTTCTTGCGTGCCGGCAAACAGGTCGCGAATCGGCGTGAACAGCCCCGTATAGGTGGCCGGGTTGGAACGTGGCGTGCGGCCAATCGGCGATTGGTCTATGTCGACCACCTTGTCGAACAGCCCGAGGTTTTCGACCGACCCGAAGGTGGCCGGCTGCGCTGAACTGCCGTACAGTTCGCGCGCCGTGAGGCGGTGCAGCGTATCGTTGATCAGGGTGGATTTCCCGGAACCGGAAACGCCGGTGACGCAGATGAACAGGCCGGCGGGAATTTCCAGCGTCACGTTTTTCAGGTTGTTGCCGCAAGCCCCGATGACTTTCATTACCCGTTGCGGGTCAATCGGAGTCCGCTCCTGCGGTGTTGCGATTTCCCTGACACCTGACAGGTACTGACCGGTCATGGAATCCGGGTCGTTCTCCAGGTCTTCCGGGGTGCCGCAAAAAATGATTTTTCCACCGTGTATCCCGGCGCCGGGGCCGATGTCCACGACGTAATCGGCAGACCGGATGGCTTCTTCATCATGCTCAACCACGATCACGGTGTTGCCCAGGTCCCGCAGGCGCGTCAGGGTGGTCAGCAGGCGCTCGTTATCGCGCTGGTGCAGACCGATGGACGGTTCATCGAGGATGTACATCACCCCGACCAATCCTGCGCCGATCTGGCTGGCCAGCCGGATTCGCTGGGCCTCACCGCCGGAAAGCGAGTCGGCCTTACGGTCCAGAGTGAGGTAGTCCAGCCCGACATTGACCAGAAAATGCAGGCGTTCATGCACTTCCTTGACGATTTTCGGCGCAATTTCACCCCGCCGCCCTTCCAGTTTGAGACCATCGAAGAACTTAAGGCAGGTCTCGATCGGCCACGCAGTGATCGTGGGCAGGTTGGTGTCCGCCACGAACACGTGGCGGGCCTCGCGGTTCAGCCGCTGGCCGGCGCAAGCGGTGCAGGGTTTCTGACTGATGTACTTGGACAGTTCCTCGCGGACAATCCGTGAGTCCGTTTCGCGGTACCGCCGCTCGAGGTTAGGAATGATTCCGGCAAACGGATGACGCCGTTTTTGTACACCGCTGTCACCAAAATAACGAAACTCGATGATTTCATCACCGCTGCCGTATAGCACGATGTCCCGGATTTTTTGTGGCAATTCCTCGAACGGAGTGTCGACGTCAAAGTGGTAGTGTTTGGCCAGAGCCTGGATGATCTGGAAATAGTAGGCGTTGCGCCGGTCCCAGCCGCGCACAGCGCCGCCGGCGAGACTGACGTGGGTGCTGGCGACCACCCGGTCGGGATCGAAGAACTGGCTGATCCCCAGGCCGTCACATTCGGGACAGGCGCCATTGGGATTGTTGAAACTGAACATGCGCGGTTCCAGTTCCTGCAGGCTGTAGTCACAATAAGGACAGGCATAACGCGCGCTGAAGAGTTTTTCGCCCAGAGCACTGCCTTCATCCATCGGTGCAACGATCGCAATACCGTCAGTCAGCACAATGGCTGTTTCAAATGACTCGGCAAGGCGCTGCTTGAGGTCTTCGCGCACCTTGATGCGATCCACCACAACCTCGATGGTGTGCTTGCGCCGCAGTTCCAGCGGTGGCACTTCATCCAGGTCGTATACGATTCCATCCACCCGCGTACGGATAAACCCCTGCGCCCGCAGTTCGTCGAACAGTTGCAGGTGCTCGCCTTTTCGATTCCGCACTACTGGCGCCAGCAGCATCAACTTGCTGCCCTCGGGCATATTCAGAACATGGTCCACCATCTGGCTGATGGTCTGGGCTTCCAGCGGAATGCCGTGATCGGGACAGCAGGGCGTACCGACGCGGGCAAACAGCAATCTCAGGTAATCGTAAATCTCGGTGATCGTGCCAACCGTCGAGCGCGGATTGTGGGAAGTCGACTTCTGTTCGATGGAAATTGCCGGGGACAACCCTTCAATGTGATCGACATCGGGTTTTTCCATTATCGACAGGAACTGGCGAGCGTAGGCTGACAGTGATTCAACGTAGCGTCGCTGGCCTTCGGCATAAATCGTATCAAATGCCAGGGAAGACTTGCCCGAACCGGATAAGCCGGTGATAACAATCAGCTTATCCCTGGGCAGGTCGAGATCGACGTTGGCCAGGTTGTGCGTGCGCGCGCCGCGTATAATTATATTTTTCATCGGCCCATCCAAACCAACTACTATACTCCCCGAAGGGAATGACTGGCAAAGTGAATTGAGTTAAAATGATTGGTCACTAAAGGTTGACCAAACCTCAGAAAACAGCTAACATTTCCGCCCTTTTGTAGGGCCGTTTTAATTCGGAGCTGGAA
>Ga0164313_10005746_pt1 | contig 10968 bp, 9 predicted proteins | sample GuaBasSedimGuay4_FD_113735 | JGI IMG/M metagenome (GOLD analysis project Ga0164313, IMG submission 113735) | Subseafloor sediment microbial communities from Guaymas Basin, Gulf of California, Mexico - Guay4, Core 4569-4, 0-3 cm | ecosystem: Environmental > Aquatic > Marine > Hydrothermal vents >...
GTAATTGGCGAAGTAGACTTTGAGCAGTTTGGGGTTTTTATCGAGCCCAAGCCCTTTCCAGACCAGGCGCTCAAAGTGCTGTGCCAGAAAATCGGTGAGGAAAAAGGTTCCGACCTCGGCGTCGACGATGTCGGCAAAGGCTTCGAAACCGGCAAACAACTCGTAACAATGCGTCCCGCCGATGCGTTCGACCCCCTCTTCTTCGAGAACGGCATCGAGTTTGCCGCCCGTGCCGCAATCCGCATACAGCACGATGATACGTTGAAATCTGTCACGGGATTGCTGAATCTTGGCGCGCACGGCTTCCGGTATCAACTGCGGAGTGTTGTGTAGATGAGCCGGCAGGCATTCCACCTTCATGAAGTCCAGCGCATCTTGTTTCAATATGGAAACAACTTCGCGGGCTATGGCGCCGCAGGTGATCAGCAGCGTCTTCGGTTGCCCGCTTGCAGGGGTGGTCACTGTCATGACTCGATCTCCGCTGGAAACCCCATGGCGCCCAGATACATTTTTTGAAACCCCTGCAAACCTGCTAACGGCAGGTGTTCTGTTTGCAGGGCAATCTTTTCTGCCTGGCGGCGGCATTGATCGGACAACAGGCTCAACTGCGCACCCAGCCCGGCCGCATTGGCGATGTAGTGAATGCGGTCGTTGGCAAGATCCGGAATCAAGCCGATGCGTCGGGCATTGCGGATATTAATGTAGTTACCGAATCCGCCGGCGAGCAAAAAGGAATCAATGTCGCTGAGCTCCAGATCGACCTGTTGCAACAGGGCCTGCACGCCGCTCATAATTGCGGCCTTGGCCAGCTGCAGCTGGCGGATATCGCCCTGGCTCAGAACAATGTCCAGCTGATTTCCGCTGTGAGCTGCCCGCACCAGGACAAATTCCGCAACGCCATCTTCGTCGTTGCGTAGCCGCGCCGCAATGGCTTGCGGCAGCACAGCTTTCGGTTCCACATGCAATCGTCCTGTTTTATCGATGATGCCGAGGTCAAGCAGCACGGCAACGGTATCGATAAGACCCGATCCACAAATCCCCAGGGGCGGCGCATCACCGATGGTATGGATGATGATATCCCGGTCTGCGCTGACCTGATCGATCGCGCCGAAAGCCGCGCGCATACCGTCGCGAATCTGCCCGCCCTCCAGCGCCGGACCAGCCGGAGAGGAACAGGCAATCAGCCCTTGATCTGTCTTCAGGACGACCTCGGCATTGGTGCCGATATCGGCGGCGATAACATTTCCCGAACGGCTGCCGAGTTTTGCGGACAGGATCATGGCGACCGTATCGGCGCCGACAAATCCGGCGATGATGGGAAGCATGTAGATTTGCGCATTCTCATGCAGTCGCAGGCCGCATTCGCGTGCCGGGCACCGATGCGGCGCCTTCAGCACCGGGTTGTAGGGGGCACTGCCCAGGGGAGTCGGATCGATGCCGAGAAACAGGTGGTGCATGCAGGTATTGCCGACCACGGTGACCTGGCAAATCTCTGCACGGGTTATTCCGGCCTGATCACAGGCGCGTTCACTCAGCTCGTTCATAAATGTGGCAATGCGTTGATGCAGCTTTCTCACGTGGGTCGGTTTTTCCGCGGCAAAGCCGATGCGTGAAATCAGGTCACCGCCAAACACCGTTTGTGGATTGAGCCCGGATGCGCAGGCCAGCGTTGCGCCGGTTTCAAGATTGGTCAGGTAACCGACCACGGTGGTGGTTCCGATATCAAAGGCGATTCCGTAGGACGTTACGTTTTCTCCGGCGGGGTCGATAGAATCGAGCAGGTCCTGCCGTTCGCCGGTCTCGGTTAGAATCTGGAATGAGGATTCGTGGGTGGGCGGAGTAATGGAATAGCTGGAATCGGATTGCGGATAACACTGACAGGCGAGTCGATAACCCTCACCGATTTCGTCCTTGCTGAGTTGGGACAAGTCCGCGACGGCGGGTTCCGTGGCGATTCCCCTGACCCGTTTGACGCGGCAGCTTCGGCAGCGGCCACGACCGCCACAGGTGGCCATGATGTCGATGTCATTTTGGCGCGCGATGCCGAGAATGCTGACGCCGTCTTCGACGGGGAGTGGAGTGCCAGCGTCGGTCAGCGTGATAGTAACGGGTTCCCGGCTCCTGGACTGCATTTCTCACCACCCCCTTGCTGCGGATGCCGATATGCTCACTTTGCCGACCGGGCCACGCTATTCGGCAGCCGCGATCGGGTCAAGATTGAAATCGCCGCGACGATAGGCTTTCAGGTAATTCCTGCAAACCTTATCCTGCCCGAGAAGAGTAGTGGCGGTGATGACGCTTGCCATCATGCGCCGATCCAGCGGATCGATGATTGCGGCGTCGAGACCGTGACCCATGGCCAGCACCATGTATACCTGGTTGATCAGCTTGCGTTCGGGCAGGCCGAAGGAGATGTTCGACAATCCGCAAACGGCATGGACACCGGGGTAGTTCTCTTTCAGCCGGGCAATGATGGCGAGCGAGGTGTTGCCGGCCTGCAGCTCGGCGCTGACCGGAAAGATCAACGGATCGATAAAGATGTCGTCCAGATCAATTTCATTTTTTGACAATAGCTCGATCAATTCAGCGCCGATGCGATAACGACTGTCGGTATCCTGAGTGATGCCCTCATCATTGATGGTCAGCCCGATGACGCGCGGATGGTATTCCCTGATCAGTGGAATCAGGACGTCCATGCGCTGTTTTTCACCATTGATGGAGTTGAGCAGAGGTCGACCCTTGTGCACCTTGAACCCGGCTTCGACAGCGGCCGGGTTGGCACTGTCGATGGCAACCAGGGCCTCCGGGAGCTCAGCTTGAATCAGCTCGATAACCCAGGCCATGACTTCGGGTTCGGCGGCACGCATCATCGCCGTGTTGACGTCCAGGTAGGCTGCGCCTGCGTCCCACTGGCGGCGGGCCTCATTAAGAATATGGTCGCCATCGCGGACCTCGAGGGCCGCGGTAATGGGTTTGCGTGTACTGTTGATGCGTTCACCGATGATAATCATGCCTTATCCCCGTAAATATTAATCACTACACAGTGCTGGTTGTTAACTACTCGGTTAATCGCTCCCCACCATCCCTGCTATCGCTATTCTTCTGGAAGACGAAAACCTGGCAGGTCAGCGCATCCGCCAGGGGAGTGGAATTGTATGCTTTGCTGGCATCGACGAAGCGCCACAAACCGGCGGCTTCAAGGGCCTTGTATTTCTCCTCGAACGCTCCGCCGAGATAGACCGGCCCGATGGAAAACACCAGCAAGCCGCCGGGACGGGTGACACGCAGCAACTCATCGAAGCCCGATAATGGTGCGTGGCCTTCGGTGAAGACACCCGAGGCCGTGACGGCGGCGAAATGATCGTCTGGATAGTTCAACGGACGACCGAGGAACATCTGTTCAAGATCGGCATAGATATTCTTGCTCCGGGCCACCGCCATCATATCGTTGGAAGCGTCGAAACCGATGATCTCGCCATGGCCCATGGCGGCCAGCAATTCACCCATGATGCCGGTGCCCGCTCCGGCATCGAGGATCGGCTGAGCGCCAGCGGATACATGGCGTGACAGCATCGACGTCACCATCGCCGGATGTGTATAGCCAACGTTTTTCATATGGGTTTCGTATTCACCGGCCCACCGGTCGTAGCTCTCGGAAAGCTCCTCAACGGTCTCGGAGTTATAAGCTTTGTGCAGTTGACTGACATTGCTATCATCACCGGATTTGGTCATGTTGCCTCCTCGCTTTCGGTCATTTGCGTAGTCCCTGGCCTTTAGCTCAGCCGGGTGGTAATGCACTTGACCCGATAATAACTGGCCAACGCCGCCAGCCCCTTCTCGCGGCCGAAGCCACTCTGTTTGGTACCGCCAAACGGTGTCGCGATGCCACCGGCAAAAAACTGGTTGATGAAAACCTGGCCGCAGTCGACGTCGCGAGCGAACTCCAGCGCCCGGCTGATGTCCCGGGTGTAAATACCGGCGACCAGCCCGAAGTCGGTACCGTTGGCAACGGCGATGGCCTGCTGCGGTGAATCCACAACCTGTACGCACAGCACCGGCCCGAAGATCTCTTCCTGAACCACTTTCTCCCCGGCGGGAACATCATCGAGGATGGTGGGTGTATAGAAGAAGCCATCCTCCATGCCGGCTACTTCACCGATACCACCTCCGCAGGCCACTGATACCGACCGCGCCCTCGCGCCATCGACATAATCCGCCACTTTCTTTAACTGCGTGGCTGAAATAAGCGGGCCCAGTTGCGCGTCATCCAGGCCATGACCCAATGCGAGTGCCTCGGAAGCCGGTACCAGGCGTTCCATCATGGCAGCGTGCACCGTGCGTTCCACCACCAGCCTTGAGCCGGCCGAGCAGACCTGGCCGGCGTTGAGATAGATGGCTTTCAGCGTACCCTCGACCGCGGCATCGAGATCGGCATCCGCGAGCACTACCAGCGGTGATTTGCCGCCGAGTTCCAGGGTCACCGAGGCGACGTGATCGGCGGCCGTTTTCATCACCGTTTTGCCGGTGGGTACCGAGCCGGTGAAGGTGACGTGGGATACATCGGGGTGGGCCGTCAACGACGCCCCTGAATCGGCTCCGTAGCCGGTGATGACATTACACACGCCGGCCGGCAGCCCGGCCTGGTGAAGAATATCCGCCAGTATCAATGACGTCAGCGAAGTCTGTTCCGCGGGCTTTATGACCGCGGTACAACCCGCCGCCAACGCCGGCGCGGCGCCCCGTGCGGTGGTAACCAGAGGAAAGTTCCAGGGGATGATGTGCGCGGTAACGCCAACCGGCTCGTGCAGGGTAAAGGACATGAAATCCGGGCCCAGCGGGATGCTGTCTCCCTGCAGTTTGTCGGCGATGCCGGCGTAATACTCGAAGTAACCCGCGGCGGTCTCGATGTCCCCGCGCGCTTCGCGGATCGGTTTGCCGCTTTCCAGGGTTTCGATATACGCCAGGCGTTCGGCATCTTTGCGTATCAGTGCCGCGGTTCGCGCCAGTATGCGGCCACGCATGGCCGGGGTCGTGGTGCGCCATTCCCCGCCCAGGGCCGCCCTGGCGCCAGCCACGGCTCGATCGACGTCCTCGGTATTCGCGTCCGGGAAGCATCCGATAACCCGACCGGTCGCCGGGTCGATAGTGTCTATCATCCGACCGCTGGTCGATGCCACCCATTGACCATCGATGAACATTTTCTCCGGCAATCCATCAGGGATTGCCCATCGAGCTGCCTGTGACATAGTAATCTCCGTCTTAAGAATCGTGTTTCATACGTCCCAGCCGCCATCCACCGCCAGCTCCTGACCGGTGATATTGCGGGCATCGTCAGAGGCCATGAATAACACCGCATTAGCGATGTCCTGCGGTGTCGTCACCCGCTTCAGGGCCATGTCCTGCACATATTCGTCGTAGACCTGTTCGACACTCCAGCCACGGGTCCTGGCCTTGCCTTCGCACAGTTTGTGCATGCGCGGTGTCTCGACGATGCCCGGGCAGACCGCGTTGACATTGATGTTGTGTCGGCCAAGTTCCAGGGCGACGGTGCGGGTAATACCGCGCACCGCCCATTTGGATGCGCTATACGAGGTTCGCATCGGATAACCGCGCAGACCCGAGGTGCCGCCAATATTGACGATCTTGCCCTCTTTCTGGGCGATCATGGTCGGCGTGACGTGCTTGATCGGCAGGAACGTACCGCGCTCGTTGGCGGTAATCACGTACATGAAATCCTCCACCTCGATGTCCTGTACCGGGGTTTCGATAGGTCCCGTTACACCGGCCACATTGACCAGGATGTCGAAGCGGCCATCGAACACTTCCAGCGCCCGGACGACCATGGCGCGCACCTGGTCTTCCTCGATGACGTCACAGGCGACAACATGGGCCTGGCGTCCGAGCGCACGAACTTCTGCCGCGACCTCGTCGAGCGCCGCCGTGTCCCGTGCGCAGAGTACGATGTCGGCGCCTTCGCGGGCCAGGGTTGTCGTAATCGCGGCCCCCATTCCCTTGGCTGCGCCGGTAACAATGGCCTTTCTGTTTTCAAGTTTCATTGCGAATTCCATGATTTGTCCTGGCCGCCGTTAGCATGATTGTCGAAACCGTCATGATCCGGTGAAATGCCGCTCGGCATCGTCCAGGGCTTTTGCGAAGCAATCGAACATTTCGTCGATCTGTTGCTCGTCGATGATCAGGGGTGGGCAGAACGCCAGTGTATCGTTAACCAGCGCGCGTATGATCAAGCCGTACTCCAATGCCCGGTTCATCACCCAGGGGCCGACCTTGCGGGCCGGGTCGAAATTGGTCCGGGTCGACTTGTCCTCGACCAGTTCTACCGCCCCGATAAGTCCCAAACCGCGGGTCTCGCCCACCAGCGGATGATCGGCGAATTCGTGCAAGCGTCGTTGGAAAGCCGGCGTAACTGATTCCACATGGTCACCGATACGACGTTCTTCATAGATTTTCTGGGTCTCGAGGGCCACGGCGCAGGGTACCGGATGACCCGAATAAGTGAAGCCGGTGCCAAAAATACCGAATTTGCGGCTGCCTTCGACCAGAACATCGTGAATTTTTTGGTTCATCATCACCGCGCCCAGGGGCTGGTAGGCCGATGAAATTGCCTTGGCCATGGTGATGAGATCGGGCTTCAGGTCGTAGGTCTCGGTCGCGAACATATTGCCGGTACGGTAAAAGCCGCTGATGACTTCGTCGACAATCAACAGAATATCGTAGCGCTCGAGAATCGGCTGGATTTTCTCGAAATACCCCGCCGGTGGCGGGATCACGCCACCCGCGCCCAGGAAAGGTTCCGCGATGAACGCGGCGACGCTATCGGGTCCTTCCTCGATGATCAGGTTTTCGAGATTTGCAGCCAGCCGGGAGGAAAATTCCTGTTCACTCTCGTCGGCTTCAGCGTAGTGATAGTAATGCGGGCAATCGGTGTGCATGATGTTCTTGATCGGTACATCGAACGCGTTATGCGCATACTGCAATCCGGTCAGGCTGGTCGCTGCCAGCGTGATTCCGTGATAGGCGCCGAGGCGGGCGATGATCTTCTTTTTCTGCGGGCGATCGAGAATATTGTTGTAGTACCAGACCAGTTTGACCTGCGTGTCATTGGCCTCGGAACCAGAGTTTGTGAAAAATACTTTGGACATGGGCACCGGCGCCCGCTCGATGAGGAATTCGGCCAGGTCGATCGCGGGCTCGACCGCCTTGTGCGCGAAGTTGTGGTAAACCGGCAGCGATTCCAGTTGGCGCATGGCGGCCTTGACCAGACGCTGCTCGCTGAAACCCAGGGAAGTACACCAAAGTCCCGCCAATCCCTCGATATAGCGCTTGCCGTCGTCGTCGAAGACATATATTCCTTGTCCACGCTGGATAATATGCGGGCCGGACTCCTGGTGTTGGGCCAGGTCGGTGAAGGGGTGCAGGTGATACTTCACATCCCGCGCATGAGGTGAGTTGACTTTCATTTATATGGGCCTCTCTGATTGATCTGTCGAGACGCAAGGTATGCCCCGACGTTGATTGTCAAAGCCAACTTTACCAATGACGTCACTAAATGCCGTTCATGAAATTCGGTCCTGAAAACCAGCGGGGTTTCCACCCTGGCTGGAATTCATCGCTGTGCTCCACTAGCGGGCATTTTATATCCCGGATATTGATAAGCTAAATTTCAATTTATCTGTTTAGATGTTAGTTTTTAGCTATGCAAGAAGACTAAGGCTTCTTACTCCCTGGCGGGTCGAAGGCAGCGCGGATACAGTGGAGCGCTAATTCAGCAAAGATTCCCTCCAGCACGGTCTATTGCTGAACCGGAAAGTTTGGTCAATAACCGCGGTATGCAACGGCTAATGGAATGTCGATACAGACGAGCGAGTGTGTCAGGTTACCCGCTCATACAGATTCACGGCGCGACCCAGAAAACCGTCCACCTGGCGGTGCCAGGGCAGTGATTCGATCTCGATTGCATCGAGGAAATTCTTGATTGCCAGGCCCATTTCGGTATCGCCCTCTATTTTCAGGCGGCGCTGAAAAAACAGGCTGTCGCTGTCTTCCCTGCGCGCGGCCAGCAATAAAAAATCATGCACGTTACCGCGAAATATCAGGTCGGGTGAATTTCCGTTGCCGGCAGCCAGCAAGCGCCCGCCATCGAAACAAAGGTCAAAACGGATTCTGGCATCGATAACCTCAACCCGAAGATATCGTCCAGTCATAAACTCGAGGTCGCCATCGGCGATCTGCTCGGCAAGCAGTTGATTCAGTAATTTCGAGACAAGCGTGGCGTGCAGGCGCTCCGGCACCAGCGAAAGGGGCTTCGCCAGCAGGGCAGGAAATAAATGGCTGGGTTTGGCAATGCTTGTCATTTGACTCCTGTTGATTATGGTATCAGGGCAGATCTCGAGCCTGTTGGTAATTCCTGATCGTGACCTTGATGTCGATCAAGAAAGACGGGATTTTTCGATATAAACTTTCGCCCATCGAATATCCGTACAACACGGGATGCTCGGGTACCGCAAAATCAGAATTCCCGGGACAGGAGATTATTTATGGAACCAAGAAGTCACGCTAGCTTGCCCCTGGTCTATTCCTGTTCAGGTTGCTCCAACATTGCCCAGCTGGCAAATCGGCTGGCGATCGAACTGGACCGTGATCAGGTTGCGGAAATGTCCTGCATCGCCGGCGTCGGCGGCGGCGTGAAATCCCTGGTCAGGAAGGCGAAATCCGGGCGCAAGATCATTTCCTTCGATGGCTGCCATTTGCACTGTGTAAAAAACTGCCTTTCGCTGCACGGCATCGAATCGACCCATCATTACACGCTGACGGACTACGGTATCAAGAAAAAATACCATATGGACTTTTCGCCCGCGGATGTCAGCGACATCAAGGCCAGGGTACTCGAAGACCTGGGTGAAATCAGCCCTGGCTGAGAAATCGGGCCGCTGGTTTCGGTAGTCGACGAAGCGGCGATTGTGTCATTGATCATTTGTCGTCAGGTTGCGTACCAGCAGGCCTTTATCCAGTGTTTCCATGGTTAATCGGTCATGCGCCGCTTCGGGTAGCGGAATATCAACCCGATACCCCGAGCCGGGTGCAACCTGCATGGGTTTGGCGCTATCCGCCTGAAACATATCCTGTAGTTGAAATGGAAAATTTCCCGCCGGGGTTAACAAAACCAGGTCGTCACCGACGCAAATCTTGTTTTTGACCGTCAGTGAGAGGCGTCGGTTCTGGCGATCGACCTTGTAGACATCGGCAACAAACAGTTGATTACTCGCGCCCGAATTTCCGGTTTCGTAGTTCTGGTAATCGGCGGGTACGTGGCGGCGATAAAATCCCTCGGTAAATCCCCGGTTCGCCATGCCTTCGAGTTCATCCATCAATCCCATGTCGAAATCCCTGCCGGCCGCGGCATCGTCGATGGCCCTGCGATAAACCTGTGCCGTGCGGGCGGCGTAGTAGCAGGATTTGGTGCGCCCTTCGATCTTGAGTGACTCGACCCCGATTTCCATCAAGCGCTTCACATGCTGGACCGCACGCAGGTCTTTCGAGTTCATGATATAGGTGCCATGTTCGTCTTCGTAGGCGGGCATAAATTCGCCCGGACGGCCTTTCTCCTGTAACAGGTAAAGCGGGGATACAGCCGTTTCCTCGGCCTGATTTTCCTGTTTCCCGGGATCCGGGGTTTGGAGCGGAATCGAAGGAACGATTTCACCCTCGGGAGTCTGTTCCGCTTCGTGTGTCTGGTACTTCCAGCGGCAGGAGTTGGTGCAGGCCCCCTGGTTGGAATCGCGGTGGGTCATGTAACCCGAAAGCAGGCAGCGCCCCGAGTAGGCAATGCACAGGGCGCCGTGAACAAACACTTCGATCTCCATTTCGGGGCAGCGCTGCCGGATTTCCTCGATTTCGTCGAGGGATAGCTCGCGCGATAGAATAACCCGGGTCAAGCCCTGTTTTTTCCAAAACATGACCGTTGCCCAGTTGACCGCATTGGCCTGTACCGACAGATGTATCGGCATATCGGGCCACTTCTCCCTGACCATCATGATCAGGCCGGGGTCAGACATGATCAGCGCATCGGGATTCATTTCGATGACCGGTTCCATATCCCTCAGGTAGCTACGGACCTTGACGTTGTGGGGGCTGATATTGCTGGCGATGTAAAACTGCTTGCCCAGTTCGTGGGCGCGGCGAACACCACTGGCCAGGTTTTCCAGGCGATTGAATTCGTTTTCCCGGACGCGCAGGCTATAGCGCGGTTGGCCCGCATAAACCGCGTCCGCACCGTAAGCGAAGGCGTATTCCATATTTCTAAGCGATCCGGCGGGTGACAGGAGTTCTGGTTTATTCATGGTTGATCGGCTCTGTTTGTGCTGCTATTGATTTCAATGGGCCGTGTATTTTATGAAAAAACAGGAGTCGTCGATTGCCGTAGCTTGCTTTGCAATCAAGGCAAAATCCCTTTCTCCTGCAGATAAGGTTTCGGATCGGTCAGGTTGTTTTTGATCGCGGCCTTGTCCTCACCCTGCCCGAATGCCAGCGACATCAACTGGGTCGCCTGGAAGATGGGGATTTCTTCGGCCTCGCTGTAACCCATGACACCCTGGCGGGAGTCCAGGTTGAGGTGGCATATCGGGCACATCGTGACGATGGCTTCGGCGCCGCAGGCTTTGGCGTCATCCATAATACGCCGCATCAATTTTGCCGCGGCGTCGGTCTTGCTCATCGCCAGCGAACCTCCGCAGCATTCGGTTTTGCGTGACCAGTCGACGGTTTCCGCGCCCAGCGTCTTCACCAGGCGATCCATTTTCTGCGGGTATTCCGGGTTCTCGGCACCGGTGACGCTGGTTGGCCGGGTAATCAGGCAACCGTAGTAACAGGCGACCTTGAGACCCGTGAGTGGATTGGTGACACGTTTTTTGACTTCGTCGAGACCGGCGCGATCGACGATGATGTCCATCA
>Ga0164313_10005747_pt1 | contig 10964 bp, 3 predicted proteins | sample GuaBasSedimGuay4_FD_113735 | JGI IMG/M metagenome (GOLD analysis project Ga0164313, IMG submission 113735) | Subseafloor sediment microbial communities from Guaymas Basin, Gulf of California, Mexico - Guay4, Core 4569-4, 0-3 cm | ecosystem: Environmental > Aquatic > Marine > Hydrothermal vents >...
GGCTGACGTCGTCTGCTCGGGGTGGTATTGGTAGCCGGTCTCGGGCCCGACAACTACGCCGATACGTTGCGCATCGAGCAGGTCTGCAACGGTGAGATTGTCCTCGAGGTCCGGACAAGCCGGGTATCCCCATGAGTACCTGCCTCCCTGGTACTTCTGACGGAACAAGCCCCTGATCGTAGGGTCGTCATCAGACCCGATACCGAGTTCTGTCCGTATCCGTGCGTGCCAGTACTCTGCGAGCGCTTCGGTCATCTCCACACCGATGCCGTGGAGGAGGAGGTACTCCTCGTAGCGGTCCTGCTTGAACAGTTCAGCGGTGCGTTGTGAGATGGCGTCACCCATCGTGACTATCTGGAACGAGACGATGTCGGTTTCATCGCTGTCGATAGGTCGGAAATAGTCCGCGATGCACAGCCATGGATCCCGTGCCTGGCGGGGGAACGAGAAGCGTGCAATCTCTCGTGTCCTCTCCATGTCTTCCCACACGACCAGGTCATCCCCTTCGGCATTGGCTGGAAAGTACCCGTACACGACCTGTGGGTGGAGAAGCTCTGCTGCACGGGCCACACCGATCTCTCTGCGGATGACAGGCGTCATCCGCTCGGTGAATTCCTCGTTCGTCTCGTTGTTGTGTGGCCTGTACTGCCACTGGTTGCGGAGCAGAGCCGTCGTGTTGAGGTACCTGGCAACATCGTCGAGTTCGATTCCCTTGGCAACGCGAGAACCGATGAACGGTGCGTATGGAATCGATTGGTCCTCGGACACGGACGGAGCGTGGCGCGGTACCGGCATCGTGACAACGGGGCTCGGCTCCACCTCGGGCAGGAACCTCTCTGGCGACGTGGGCTCGGCGCCACCCTGGGAAATCCACTCCATCGCGTTGAGCCCGGCGAACGCATCCTTGCCATATACGAGTGGCCCTGTGTACCTGGCTGCGAGATCCTTCTCGACATACGAGCGGGTGAGTGCAGCGCCGCCGAGGAGTACAGGCGTATCGCCAAGCCCGTGGCGGATGATCTCGTCGAGGTTGTCCCGCATCACGAGTGTGCTCTTGACGAGCAGCCCGCTCATTCCGATCGCATCGGCATCGTGCTCGACGAACGCTTCGATCATCTCCGCAATGGAGACCTTGATCCCGAGATTGTGCACGGTGTATCCGTTGTTCGTCAGGATGATGTCGACGAGGTTCTTCCCGATGTCGTGGACATCGCCTGACACTGTTGCGAGGACGATGGACCCCCGCTGTTGCGCATCGACACTGTCGAGGTGCGGCTCAAGGAAACGGACGGCGGTCTTCATCGTTTGGGCGGAGCGCAGGACGAAGGGGAGTTGCATCTCCCCCGAACCGAACAGTTCGCCAACCGTCTTCATCCCAGCGAGCAGCTGATCGTTGATGATCTTGAGGGCGCTTGTGTCCTCGAGAGCGAGTGAGAGGTCCTCTTCGAGACCGACGGAGTTCCCTGTGATCACTCGCTTGACGAGGCGCTCGGAGGTTGACAGGCCCTCGAGCGGGTCGACGGTGGAGTCGATCTCGGATACCGTGGCGAATGCATCGAGCAGCGCTTCGAGCGGATCGTAGTCGTCAGCCCTTCGATCGTAGATGAGGTCGAGGCAGATCGCTCTATGCGCATCGTCGATAGCAGACAGGGGAGTGATCTTGCCAGAGTGGATGATCGCTGCATCGAGCCCAGCTTCGAGGCATTCATGGAGGAACACGGAGTTGAGAACACGTCGCGCAGCAGGCCGCAACCCGAATGAGACGTTCGAAACCCCGAGCACGGTGTGCACACCAGGCAGTTCAGCCTTGATGCGTTTGATCGCTTCGAGCGTCTCCATGGCATCCCTCCGTAGGTCGTTGTCACCTGTCGAGAGCGGGAACGTCAGGGGATCGAAGATGAGATCCTCGGAGGCGAGTCCGTATCGTTGCGTGGCGATGTCGTGGAGCCGATGCGCGATCTCCAGTTTCCACTCGAGGTCGCGGGCCTGCCCCCGTTCGTCGATGAGGAGGCAGATCACCGCAGCGCCGTGCTCCTTGGCCAGGGAAAGTACAGAGTCGAGGCGGGACCCATCGCCCTCTCCGTCCTCGAGATTGGCCGAGTTGAGGATGCTCCTGCCCCCGATACGTTCAAGAGCAGCCCTCATCACAGGTGGTTCCGTCGAGTCGATGACGATCGGTGCAGCAACATCGGTGGAGAACCGCTGGGCGAGCGTATCGATGTCCACCGCACCGTCACGTGCGACGTAGTCGACGCACAGGTCGACGAGATGCGCACCCTCTGCGACCTGGCCTTCTCCGATGGCGACACAGGCATCGATGTCATCTGCGAGCATCGCATCACGGAACGCACGGGAACCGTTCGCGTTCGTTCGTTCGCCGATAATTAGGAAGGACGTGTCCTGCTCGAGTGGTACGGCGGAGTAGGTCGACGTCACGGCTGGGATGTGGATCGGCTCACGAGGGGCGGGTTCGGTGTCCCTGACCGCATCGATGACCGCCTCTATGTACGCAGGTGTGGATCCGCAACAGCCACCGACGACGGTCACCCCGTACTCCTTGACGAACGTGGCGAGATGTGTTGCCATATCTGAGGCTGCGAGGTCGTAGGACATCTCCCCGTCGACGACCGATGGAAGCCCCGCGTTCGGGATGATGCTGATCGGTGTGCGAGCGTGGCGAGTGAGGTACCTGACCGCCTCGTACATCTCCACCGGTCCGGTCGCGCAGTTGATGCCGATTACATCCGCGCCGAGGGACTCCATGACGGCCAGAGCCGCACCGATCTCGGTTCCAGGGAGCATCCTGCCCGTCAGTTCGATCGTCACCTGGCTCTGGATGGGCACCTCTCTTCTGGATGACCTCATGGCGGCGCGTGCGCCATTCATGGCTGCCTTCACCGACAGCAGGTCGAACTGGGTCTCGATGATGATGAGGTCGACACCACCATCGAGCAGACCGTTGGCTTCAATCTCGTACTGGTCTCGCAGGTCTGCGTACCGGATCTGGCCCAGGGTTGGGAACTTGGTGCCTGGTCCCATCGAGCCAGCAACGAAACGTCCCTCGTACGCATCTGCTGTCGCCCTGGCAATAGACGCACCTGCAGCGGTGATCTCATAGACGCGGTCCTCGAGGCCGTATTCGGCAAGCGGCACACCGAATGCGCCGAAAGTGTTCGTCTCGACAACGTCTGCGCCAACGTCGAGGTAGGCGCCATGGAGGCGTTCAATGACATCCGGTCTTGTCACGTTGAGGATCTCGTTGCAGCCCTCGAGGTCCGGCCCGCCGAAGTCGTCTGCGGTGAGGTTCTGGCCCTGGAGCCACGTCCCCGTGGCGCCGTCGAACACGACAACCCTGTTATTGACTGCGTCCAGATAGTCGCTCACGGCGACCCACCTGTGCATCTACAGCACGGTTCTTGTTGTTGTACCATCGCAGCTCCTATGTCTCAAAACGCTCAGGCGCCTCGAGCGTTGGCCGCTCGGTGACTCTCATCGATCAGGCATTGGCACCGAACTCGTCGGTTGCCGCGGTATCACAGGGCCTGTCCCTCCACCGCTCTGGATGAGCGCTTCGTCCGTGGATGCTAACGGGTTGTCAGCATGTCGATGACCTCGGTCACTCGTCCCCGTGCTGCTTGCGCCTCTTCGACCTTCGACGCAGCCAGAGGGCAATCAGTACGAGCAGTGCGCCGAGCACCATAGAGATGAGGATGACGACGTATATCGGCACCTGTCCTGAGAAGAACAGGAACTTGACGGTGGCTTCCTCCGTGTTCTGGAGGAGGAACACCGCGGCCGCGGCGATGATGATCCCTGCTGCGATCAGCCCAGCCACCCGTCGGTTCGATGCCGAGGACTGCTCCAGGTAGTTGTCGTAGTCCTCGCTCATGGTTCCTCCCGGTCACCGTTACACCCATCGTACGCCAGATCGACTTCTGCCTGCCCATTCTTTGGGCTCACAGACGCGCATACGACGCTGCGAACCCAGGGTTCAGGGCATCCCTGTTCTTTGGGCTCACGGACGCGTATACAGGCATACGAACCCTGGGTTTAGGGCTTGGTGGCTGCTGGTTAGCTGCAGCCTTTGGAGTCGCCGCAGTTGAGGCAGCGATAGCACGAGCCGTTGCGCACCGTGATGTGGCCGCACGTGTCACACAGTGGTGCATCTCCCATCTTGTCCGCGAGCACCGCCTGGATCGCAGCGGTCTGCACTTCCTGAGCTGTGTGCGCCGATGCGGGTGCAGGGTTCGTTGCATGCTCCACGTGGGCCGCTGTGCGTGTAACTGGCGCCGTTGCCCGTGTAACTGGTGCAGTCGGCATCGATCCGTTCGGTGAACTGGCGTCGGTGAACGCTGCCGCAGCCACCTGGGCATCGATGTCGTCCTCCATGGCTGCTTCGGCCAGGTCGAGTTGTAAGCCAGCATCGACGGCCAGGCCCCTGGGAGGTTCAGGCAGATCGCCAGTACGGTCGGGCGGGACCTGAGCAAGCTCATCACGCTCGAGGTACTCAACGCCGAGCGTTCTGAACACGTAGTCGACGATCGAGTTCGCCATCTTGATGTTCGGGTGGCCTTCCACGATGCCGCGAGGCTCGAACGTCTGGAACGTGAACGTGTCGACGAACTCCTCGAGCGGAACACCGTACTGGAGGCCCTTGCTCACCGCAATAGCGAAGCATCCAAGGATGCCGCGCAGTGTTGCACCCTCTTTGGCGAGGTCAAGGAATATCTCGCCGATCGTGCCGTCGGGGTACTCACCCGTACGCAAGAACACCTTGTGGCCGCCGATGCGTGCCTCCTGGGTGAACCCGCTACGACGCCCTGGAAGAAGGAAGCGTGGCCGGGGGAACTGGGCGTATGCCTCGGTGGGGGACGTGCCTGGCTCGAACACCCCGCTGAACACGTCAACATCGCGTTCGATGGCTGCGCTGATCTCCTCGTCCTCTTCATCCGACGTTCCCTCATCAGACGTGGACGAGAGGGGCTGTGATGCCTTCGATCCATCTCTGTAAAGTGCCATTGCCTTGAGTCCGAGCTTCCACGAGAGTTCGTATGACTCCTCGATGTCAGCAACCGTGGCTTCGTTCGGCATGTTGATCGTCTTGGAGATCGCACCCGAGATGAACGGTTGCGCTGCGGCCATCATCTTGATGTGACCGATGTGGTGGATGTAGCGGACCCCGGTCTTGCCGTTCTTGTTGGCGGTGTCGAAGACCTCGAGATGTTCGTCTCGCAGGCCAGGTGCTCCTTCGATCGTCTGTTTGCCGCAGATGGTGTCGTTGGCAGCCGAGATCTCCTCGGAGGTGAACCCGAGTGCTTCGAGCATGTTGAAGCCAAGCCCGTTGTACTCCTCTGGTGTGAACCCGAGACGTTGCATCGTCTCCTCACCGAGGATCCACTGGTTGAACGCGAAGCCGAGTTCGAATACGCCGGGGAGGGTCGCATCGATCTTTGCGGTGTCTGCTTTCGAGAATCCTCGAGCAAGCAGCGTCCGCGTGTTGATGAACGGCGACGTGTCGAGGCTCATCGTGCCAACGACGTAGTCGATGATGCCCTTGTTCGTCGATTCCGAGTAGCCGAGTGCGGCCAATGCCGGTGCGATCGACTGGTTCGCGATCTTGAAGTAGCCACCGCCTGCGAGCTTCTTGAACTTCACCAATGCGAAGTCTGGTTCGACCCCTGTGGTATCACAATCCATCAGGAGTCCGATGGTCCCGGTCGGTGCGAGCACCGTGGCCTGTGCGTTGCGGTAGCCGTGCTCCATGCCAAGCTCCACAGCGCTATCCCACGCTTTGTGGGCCTGCTCAAGCATGTCGGCGGGACACACTTCCTGGTCGATACCGACCACCGTCTTGGACACGCCCTCGAACTCGAACTGGTCAGCCCCGTACGCTGCCCTGCGATGGTTCTTCATCACACGCAACATGCTCGAAACGTTCTCGTGATAGAGAGGGAACGGGCCAACAACCGACGCCATCTCCGCCGATGTGGCGTAGGAGTAGCCGGTGAGGATGGAGGTCAAAGCACCTGCGATCGCTCGACCCTCGTCGGAGTCATAGGCAATGCCCATCCGCATCAGAAGGGAACCAAGGTTGGCGTACCCGAGCCCGAGCGTGCGGTAGTCGTACGATCCCTGAGCGATCGCCCTGGATGGGAACTGCGCCATCGTGACAGAGATCTCGAGCACCATCGTCCACACTCTGATCGCGTACTGGTACGCATCGAGGTCGAATTCCCCTGTTGCATCGTCGTAGAACTTCCCGAGGTTCAACGATGCAAGGTTGCACGCGGTGTTGTCGAGGAACATGTATTCACTGCAAGGGTTGGATCCGCGGATCTCGCCACCGGCAGGGGAGGTGTGCCACTCGTTGATGCTGGTGTGGAACTGGACGCCTGGGTCGGCTGATGCCCACGCGGCCTGTGCGATCTGGCGCCAAAGTTCGCGGGCACGCACCGTCTTCATGGTGGAGCCATCTGTGCGCTGTGTGAGGTTCCAGTCCTCGTCTGCCATCACGGCATCGACGAACTCGTTGGTCATGCGCACGGTGTTGTTCGAGTTCTGGCCAGACACCGTTGCATACGCGTCACCGTTGAAATCTGCGGAGTATCCCCCTGCGATCAGTGCGCGAACTTTCTCCTCCTCAACGGCCTTCCAGTTGATGAAGGTCTCCACATCCGGGTGGTCGATGTCGAGGATGACCATCTTGGCTGCTCGTCGCGTTGTTCCACCTGACTTGATGGCACCTGCGGCGCGGTCACCGACCTTGAGGAAGGACATGAGCCCTGAGGACTTGCCTCCGCCAGAGAGCGGCTCGCCCTCTGCACGGATATTGGAGAAGTTGGTTCCTGTTCCCGAGCCGAACTTGAACAGCCTCGCCTCTCTGACCCACAGATCCATGATCCCGCCCTCGTTGACGAGGTCGTCATCGACAGACTGGATGAAGCAGGCGTGGGGGGAGGGGCGGGAGTAGGAGTCCTTGCCAGCCTCGAGTTGTTCCGTTTCAGGATCGACATACCAGAAGCCCTGCTCAGGGCCTTCGATGCCGTAGCGGTGATGGAGGCCAGTGTTGAACCACTGGGGGGAGTTCGGTGCTGCCATCTGGTGGAGGAGCATGTAGGCGATCTCGTCCTCGAAGACCTGGGCGTCATCGGAGGACGCGAAGTACCCGTTCTCCTCACCCCAGAACCGCCACGTGGCGGCGAGACGGTCTATGACCTGGCGGGCTGATTGCTCCGGGCCGAGAACCGGGCTGCCGCTCTCGTCGGTGATGGGATTCCCTGCATCGTCGACTTGGGGGACTCCAGCCTTACGGAAGTACTTTGAAACCATGATGTCAGCAGCAACCTGGCTCCAAGCCTCAGGGATCTCTGCATCGAGCATCTCGAAGACGATCGAACCGTCAGGATTCGTGATCCGCGAGTCACGTTTGGACCAGGTAATGGTGTCGTACGGGCTCACACCCTCGGTCGTGAACCGTCGTTCGATGCTCAATCCTTGTGTCATGTACTGCCTCCCAGGCTGTCTGCCGCATTCGAGCGGCGAAAATATGTGCAAAATCTCCCTGAAACACAACATGTAGTGTCTGGCGACTGTCCGAACCCCTATATGTTGCGTGGTTGCACAAGTGTAATTACATGCGTGTCATACGTCAACTACTGCTCAGAACGGTCGAAAACGACGTGATATTCGGGCTGAGACCATGTTTAGTCGCTGCCTGTGACACATTGACAGAGGAGAAGTTCGCGGCTTTTCGCGATTCCATGAACTTTTCGCGGCTCAGAGAACTTTTCGCGCGATGACCGGGCATCCCCTTTTCAAGGGGAATAGCAGAGGGACGAAGTCCCGATGCAGGGGATACGCGGTTCGGCACTTAGTCCTGCGTGGGTGCGGTTGGCTTCGCGTGATCCCCCTCGCTCGTCGCTAGCGCTCCTCGCTTGTCCCCCTTGAAAGGGGGACGGCGTTCGCTCTCTCGCGCAGCGTCTTTCTCACCGCTCTGATGTCACCTGGGCAGGTCTTGGATGCCTTCCAGTAGCACCAGCCTGTGGGCAGGAAGAAGACTTGGAAGAACGACAGGCCGAGCGCGAGGTTGTACGGTGCAGGGACCGTCCGGCTGAGGACCTGGGCAGTGATTGCGGTGAGCCCAACGCCGGTTGCACGCCCCACCCCGTTGACGAAATTCCCGACCCCGAACACGGTGCCGCGGTGTTCGGGGACGTTGACGTCTGAGATCAGGGCGAACCAGTTCGGCGAATCTGCGGACGTCAAGGCGAGGGCGATGACCGCGGACACGAACGCGACTGCGACCCAGGGGTTGGTGAACAGGGAGGTCAGCACCTCGCCCGCAAGAGTGATTGTGCCTGCCCCCTCTGTGACCTGCAAGCCACGCAGCGGCACCCAGAAGAACACGAGGAAGAACGGTATCGCACCCAGAATCCCGATCGTGGACAGGTACGCACGTCCGGAGAGGTTCTTGCTCTGCCAGCGGTCCCCGAGGTGGCCAGCAAGGATCGAGAACAGCGCACCGATCGAGAACAGAGCAGCGAACAACCCGCCAACCTGTTGGCCGGTGGCGGTCGAGTATCCCTCGGCGATGACCTTCTCCTGATACAGCAGCGGAATCCAGATCAGCGACCCATAGGCGATCTGGGCAGTGAGTCCCTGAAGGACCAGCCACCGATTCGTGCGTACCTCGCGCAACTCATGGAGTTGTGATGGGTCGATCTCATAGTCGTAGGTTTCACCCTCGTCATAGAGCGCAGCGAGTTCCGGTTCCCTGAAACCCCGCGGCGGATCGAACGCTGCGAGAAACAGCAACGAGAACACGAAGCCCGAAACGGCGATGATGAGAAACGGAGCCGAGGAGTTGACGGCGCCGGCCTGAGACGCGAGCAGGGATCCGATGAGAGTGCCTATGCCCTGAGAGAGTCCCCAGAACGACATTGCCAGGCCACGTCGGGCGGGAGCGACGAAGTCCGAGATCACGGAAAAGCCCACGGAGGCGATCGAGCCAAGTCCGACGCCTGCGACAACCTGGAGAGCGAACAGGACGGCGAATGAGTCGGTGAATGCGCTCAGACCCATGGCACCAGACCAGATGATTGTGCCCCACAGCAGCAGTTTCTTGCGGTCCCGCTGATCCGCGAGGTACCCCCATCCCACCGCTGTGACCGCGGTCACGAGGACCTGTGCGCCGGTCAGGAGCCCGATCGCGGCGGTTCCCACGCCGAACGTGTCCTTCAGTTGGGGGACCATCGACGGGATCAGCGCGATGGCAGCGTTGTCCAGCGAAGCCAGGATGACGAACACCACGATCGTGTAAACAACGTGTACTGATCCACCACGTCGGCGAGTTCGTGTGTTGTTCCCCATGGTCACATGCTCGCGGATGCCGTGACGCTATATCGCGTTCCCATGGCTGGTCCGTCTGGTTACGCTCATCGTGATGTCGCAGTTCTCGAACACAACAGCACCCGCATGGGAACCAGACGAGGGTGTGATAGGCCATGCCAATCTCACACGTGCAATGGAGCAGAACGGGTTCTCGGACTTCTCAGGATTCCATGACTGGAGTGTCACGTCGCCTGAAGCGTTCTGGCAATTCGTGATCGACGAACTCGATATTGCATTCGTTCAGGCGCCATCGCGGGTCACCGGGTCCGATGATCCGACAGATCCCAGATGGCTCCCCGACGCCAGTTTCAACATCGTCACATCGTGCCTTGACCACGACCCTGACGCACCAGGGATCGTGATCGGGCGGCCATCAGGGATCGAGACTGTGACCGTGGGTGATCTTCGGTCGCGGGTCGCCGCTTTCGCATCAGGTTTCAGAGACGCGGGGTTCAGCATCGGAGACCGCATCGCGATCATCATGCCGATGAACGTTGAGGCTGTGGTGGCCTATCTCGGGACGATCGCAGCGGGAGGTGTCGTTGTCTCGATCGCCGACTCCTTTGCACCCGATGAGATCGCAACTCGCCTCGCCATCACGTCCCCGGTAGCCGTCGTCACCCAGACACGGGCGGTGCGTGCAGGGAGGAACCTGGCGATGTACACGAAGTGTGCAGAAGCCAGCCAAACTCCGTGCATCGTTGTCGACGCTGGTGGCACCACGCAACTCCGTGACCAGGACATGATGTGGGATGCCTTCGTCGTGGAGGGTGCCGTATTCGATCCCGTGCCACAGCCGGCTGGAGCTCACACGAACATCCTGTTTTCATCGGGGACCACCGGCGACCCCAAGGCGATCCCGTGGACACAGACGACACCGCTCAAGGCCGCGATGGACGGTCGGTTTCATCATGACATCCACACGGGCGACGTTGTTGCATGGCCGACCAACCTCGGGTGGATGATGGGTCCCTGGCTCATCTATGCGTCTCTGCTCAATGGTGCTGCGATGGCGCTCTACGATGATGCACCGACGAGCAGCGGATTCATCGAGTTCGTGGCAGACGCTGATGTCTCGATGCTCGGGATCGTGCCATCTATCGTTGCTTCATGGAGGGAGAATGATGCTCTTGCGCCGGGTGACTGGCGGTCGGTGCGGGTGATCTCGTCGACAGGCGAGGCATCGAACCCCGACGACTACCGCTGGCTGATGCACGCCGCAGGGGATGTTCCTGTTATCGAGTACTGCGGTGGCACCGAGATCGGGGGAGGGTATGTGACCTCGACCGTGCTCGACCCATGTGTGCCTTCGTTGTTCTCGACACCTGCACTCGGAATCGATCTCGTCCTCATTGACGAGGACGGGCCAGGCGACTCAGGAGAGGTGTTCCTCGTCCCACCGTCGATCGGTCTGTCAACAGAACTGTTGAATCGTGACCATCACGAGGTGTACTACGACGGAGTTCCAGAGATCGGAAGACCGCTCAGACGACACGGTGACCACATGGAGCGAACCGTCGATGGGTATTTCCGGGCACTTGGGCGAGTCGATGACACGATGAACCTTGGTGGGA
>Ga0164313_10005749_pt1 | contig 10962 bp, 8 predicted proteins | sample GuaBasSedimGuay4_FD_113735 | JGI IMG/M metagenome (GOLD analysis project Ga0164313, IMG submission 113735) | Subseafloor sediment microbial communities from Guaymas Basin, Gulf of California, Mexico - Guay4, Core 4569-4, 0-3 cm | ecosystem: Environmental > Aquatic > Marine > Hydrothermal vents >...
CCTGATCAGATCCCCAGGAATTGATCATAATTGTCTGAAGAGACTATTTCGGTTTTGTGTTCTGGATAGCTCTCTTTGAAGGCTTTGGGAAAGCGATAGCTGGCTTTTGGGTTCCATTTCATTTCATAAGCGAAAAGCTTTCCCTCCCTTTCTTCGATTAGATCAATCTCCTGTTTTGTCTTGCTGCGCCAGAAGTAACGATTAAGAAAAATATTATTGTAGTGTGTGTACTTCAGCCTTTCACTGAACAGGTAGTTTTCCCACAGTGCACCATTGTCATTTCGATTTTCAGGCATGTTGAAGTTCGCAATGATTGCATTTCTTATTCCATTATCAAAGAAATATATCTTCTTTGATTTCTTCAACTCATTCCTCATGTTGCGGTAAAGTCCAAGGACTTTGTAAACTATAAATGCCTTTTGGAGTATATCGATGTAATTCTCTACAGTGTGGCTGTCAAGTCCACTCAATTGAGCCAATTCATGATATGAGACTTCGCTGCCAATTTGAAAGGCCAGCGCTTTCAATAACTTTTCCAGGGCCTGGGGCTTTTTAATGCTTTTCCAGACCAGAATATCCTTGTATAAATAACTGTCGGCTAATGGTGATAGTATCTTTTGTTCAATACCCGGGTTATTCAGGACTTCAGGGTAGGAACCAAAAATGAGACGATGATTACGAAGTCGCTTTTCTTCCAGGGGACCCGAATTATCCACCAGCTCTGAAAATGAAAGAGGAAATAGAAAGTGTTCAAATTTCCTGCCTGTCAAGGGTTCTTTTATCTCATTTGCAAATTCAAATGATGATGAGCCTGTTGCGATCACCTGAATTTGGGGATAATTATCGATCAATAGTTTAAGTGCCAGTCCAATATTACTGATTCATCTCCATTCAGCCATTTTACTGTCTGTCCTGAGGAGTTGGTGATGGATTTAACCAGGGTGGTTTTCCCAACCTGAGGGGGGCCAAAGAGGATTATAGCCTTGCCTTTGAAGAGTTCGTCACGTATTTAATTTTCCAGGATTCGTTGAATCATAGCTCAAAAACACACATTTTTCTCAGATTACTCTGGGTACTGGGTACTGATCCGGTAAGTGCGGTCAGTAAGGACCAGAGTCCAATAATGGCTGTAATCACCCATACTCTTTTATTGAAATGATTTAGATGTTATATTGCATAATCTAGATTTTAACTAAAGCCCAGCTTACAATGACGAACAGAATTGCCACTTTGATTCTTGCGACAACATGCCTGCTTATATCGCCTAAGATGGCCGGCCAGACAGAGATAAGCGGCGAGCTAAAGCAATGGCACAAAGTCACACTTACCTTTAAAGGACCCGAATCCAGCGAAACAGACCAAGTCAATCCATTTTTTGACTACCGGCTGAATGTTAAATTCAGCCATGCGCTTAGCGGGAAGACTTACCTCGTGCCCGGTTACTTTGCAGCTGATGGTGATGCTGGGAATTCTGGTGCGGATGCCGGTGACAGGTGGCGGGTTCATTTTGCAGCGGATGAGACGGGGGAGTGGACTTACAGTGTGGATTTCAGAAAGGGACGTTTCGCGGCCGTTAGTGAGAATAATCGTACCGGAGAAAGTGGCGAATTCATGGATGGAGAGAAGGGTAGTTTTTCCATTGCTCCCAGTGATAAGAGCGGGGTCGATTTCAGGGGAAAGGGGCGCTTGCAATATGTGAATGAGCACTACCTGCGTTTTGCAGGAAGCGGGGAATACTTTCTGAAATGTGGTGCCGATGCACCGGAGAATTTCCTGTCCTATGCCGATTTTGACGGAACATTTCACAATGACGGATACAAGGATGAGCTGGTAAAAACCTGGGATGCCCACCTTAAGGATTGGAAGGAAGGAGATCCAACGTGGAAAGATGGAAAAGGGAAAGCGATGATAGGGGCATTGAATTACCTGGCCTCGGAAGGTCTGAATGCCTTTTCCTTCCTGACCCTTAATATAAAAGGGGATGACCAGAATGTATTCCCCTATATTGATTATGATACTTACGACAGGATGGATGTTTCAAAACTGGACCAATGGGAAGTGGTTTTTGAGCATGCCCAGGAGATAGGACTCTTTCTGCATTTTAAAACCCAGGAGGCAGAAAACCAGGGCTTACTTGACGGTGGCGGATTGGGGGCTTACCGTAGCTTGTATTATCGTGAGCTAATTGCCCGTTTTGGACATCACCTGGCCCTGAACTGGAATATGGGAGAGGAGATCGGCGACTGGATGAAAAACTCCCGGACACCTCCGCAATTCAAGCAGCAAAGACTTGCAATGGCTCGCTATTTTTATGAGCATGATCCTTACCGCCATCATATGGTGATTCATAACGGGGCACCCTTTAACGACCTCCTTGGTCATGAGAGTACCTATACCGGTATTTCCCTTCAGACGCACCATGAAAATTTTGACCTTGTACACCCGGATGTGTTAAAGTGGCGCAGGGCATCGCTGGAAGCCGGGAAAATGTGGGCCATAGCTGTGGATGAGCCGGGAGATGCACAGCACTCACTTTTGCCTGATAGCGATAATCCGGATCATGACCTGGCCAGGCAGAATGGTTTGTGGGGCGCATTTACTGCCGGAGCCTGGGGACTGGAGTGGTATTTCGGTTATAAGCATGATCATTCAGATCTCTCTTGCCAGGACTGGCGTTCAAGGGATCTGTTCTGGGACCAGTGCCGGTATGCACTCGAATTTTTCAACAGCAATGAGATTCCCTTCTGGCGGATGGAGCCAAGTGACGGGATCTCTTCCACGGGCTATTGTTTTGCTTCTCCCCAGGAAGTTTACCTGCTTTTTATCCCTTCCGGAGGGACAGCCGATTTGCAGCTGGGTTTAGGCAGCTACGAGGTGAAGTGGTTTGATCCCCGTAATGGCGGGGCCTTACAGGATGGGTCTGTAAAGCAGGTTGAAGGTTGCGGAATTGTGAACATTGGGAAGGCTCCTTCAGAGCACGATAAAGACTGGGTGGTACTGGTAAGGAACAAGGTGCCTGTGTTGAGCAAACCCTGTGGAAAGGCCATTGTGTTGAAAGCCCTTGAAGATTTTGATAATATCGCCCTTGAAGGATTTGCACCAGCCTATAAGGATGGAGCCAGAAAAGCACTGGCCATAGATGCAGCTCAATATAAAGGACAGAGTGCTGCAGCCACTTATACCTTTGAACACCCGGCTGGCCAGTATGATATTACATTAAGTACCCTGCTTGAAACCGAGGGTGAATCGAGGTACAGGCTTAAGGTGGGTGACAATTACCTCTGTGATTTTAAGAATCCCCCAACGGAGAAGGACTACGCGCCTTCTGGACAGACCTGGCGAAATATCAGGGTAAAGAAGGGGGATTTGATCCAGGTGGAATTCAACTCGGATACTAAGGGGGAAATCCCGGAAGGAGATGGTACTGCTTTTTCAAGAGGCAGGTGGACCACCCTTGTGTTTCAGGAGATATGCATGCCTGAATAATCATATTATATAAAACCATTATGATGATAAGAAGTCTGTTTATATCTCTTACATTTTTTCTCTGTACTGTGACCATGCTGGCACAGGAAGCGAACTGGTGGTTGAATGAGCCCTACCGCATGGTACAGACCAACCTTCGGGAGATTGATGCTAAGGATTTTGACATCGATGTGTATGTGAAATCCTTGCAGGATATTGGAGCCAATACGGTACTCATTAATGTGGGTGGCATCGTGGCCAACTACTATACCGACCTGGAGTTCCAATACAGGAATCCCAATTTGAAATTTGATCTTATTCAGGAAGTTATCGGGGAATTGCATGGTGCAGGAATCCGTGTAATGGGACGTTTCGATTTCAGCAAGCTTAACGAGGAGATGGCTGAAAAGAAGCCCGAGTGGCTTTATGTAAGTATCAGGGGAGAAAATGTGAACTACAATGGGCAGGTGCATACCAGTGTGAATGGTGGTTATCAGCAGGACTACTCCTTTAAGATCCTCAGCGAAGCCCTGGAGCGTTTTCCCCTGGACGGTGTATTTTTCAATATGATAGGTTATCAGACCAGGGATTACAGCCAGACCTACCACGGGATTGATCAGTCTGATGCCGACCGCGAAGCTTTCAGGCTGTGGTCGGGGGGACTGAATCTTCCGCTTGAGGAAGACGATGCAGATCCGGTATTCAGGAAATACAGGCAATTCAGGGAGGAATCAGCCCAGGATCTGTTCTACAGGATCAGTGAGCACATTAAGTCTTATGGGGAGCACATTGCCCTCTGTACCTATACCCATGCAGGGATTGACCTTTACCGTAAGGAGTCCCATTCCAATCTGTGGAGTAGCCGTCCTGCCTGGGAATACTCTGCATCCCATAATGTGAAAAGTGCTTTGGGATCGTGGCAGAATATGCAGGTTAGTAATGCCGCTGTTCATTTCATTGATTATCCTGCCAGGCATGCAGCCGATGCGCGCTTTTTTACTGAAAAGCGTCTTGCTCAGAATATTATGCAGGGTGCAGGGCCTGATTTTTACTGCATCGGGCGACTGGATAACCTGGAGGATCGTTGGGTCCTGGAAAATGTCAGGCGGGTATTTCAGTTTCACAAAAGAAACGAGGCCTGGCTCACGGGGACACAATCCAGTGCCGATGTGCTGCTTTTGCACGATGGACATTCGGGGAAAGAATACAATGGCCTCTTTGAATTCCTTACAGAACAACACATCCAGTTTGATGTGATGGAGCACTGGCGGATTACTGATAATGACCTGCCCAGGGCATTGTCAGACTACAGGCTGCTCATCATGCCGGGTATAGAACGGATGAGCCAGGAGGCCTGCGAACTTGTGGATCACTACGTTTCTGATGGAGGAAAGGTTTTGGCCACCGGATTTACCTCCACGGCCGATGAGATTGGGACCCCCCTGGATCGCTTCAGGTTAAACAGCCTGGGTGTTGAAGCTGAATTTGAAAGGGTTCCCAAAACCCAGGGAACTTATTTCAGAATATTCGAGGAAGATAAATCCCTGCTTCGCACCGATGTGCTCAGCTACCTTGACCTGGTTTATGTGTGGGAGGATATTGCATTATGTGAGGCCAGGGAGGGGGCAAACATGAATCTTGGCTACATCCCTCCGGCCATGATTGGTCCGCCGGAGAAATGCTACTATACTGAAGTGACAAATATCCCGGGAATGGTTTCCATGGACTACGGGAAGGGTAAATCTACCCTGATCACATTTCCCATAGGATCTCTTTATGACCACACCAGGCACTATGGTCACAGTGCGCTGATGCAGGCGGCCATTCATACCCTGCTGGGCTACAAATCTGCGATCAGCACCGATGCCTTACCACTGCTGGAAATGAGTCACCGCCTGGACCGTCAGGGGAATTATGAATGGTTCGGACTTGTGAATCATTCAGGACAACTGGGTAAGGCCTTCCATCAGCCTGTTTCTCTACCTGGATTTACCATCAGCTTCAGACCTGTGAAGGAGGTGGAGCGTGTCAGCCTTCTGGGATCGGACAAGCCCGTCCAGTTAAGGACAGTAAAGGGGGGAGATGTGATGATGAGGCTGGAGGGGCTCGATTTCTACGACCTTCTCCTGGTGGAGTATAAAAAATAATGTAAATAAAAGTGATATATGGGAAAGCTTACAGATAAGATTGAAGAGGGCAGAGTTCTGATTTCGGACGGGGCCTGGGGTACATTTTTACATCAGAAGGGATTAAAGGTCCAGGAGTGTCCCGAATCGTGGAACATTGAACGGCCGGCCGATGTGCTCGAAATCGCAAAAAGTTACGTGGATGCTGGTGCAGACATCATCCTGACCAACAGTTTCGGAGGCAGTCCCTTCAAACTGGCTGCTTACGGACTGGAGAACCAGACCTTTGAGCTCAACAGGGCTGCGGCGGAAATATCAAAGAAGGCTGCAGGTGATCAAGCCCTGGTTCTGGGTTCCGTAGGTCCCACGGGGAAAATGGTGATGATGGGAGAAGTCACAGAGGAGGACTTACTTGAAGGGATGAGAGAGCAGGTACGCGGACTTGTTGCAGGAGGTGTGGATGGTATCGTGCTGGAGACCATGTCGGACCTGGAAGAGGCCAGGATTACCATTGAGGCTGTAAAAAGTGTGACTGACCTTGATGTGGCCTGTACCTTTACTTTCTCGAGGACCCAAACAGGCGAATACCGAACCATGATGGGTACAGGAGTAACTGAGTTCCTTGAGATGACAAGGGAGGCAGGTGCCAATGTAGTAGGTGCCAATTGTGGGAACGGAACGGCCGGGATGATTGAGGTTGTCCGGGAGATGAGGACCATTGATGTGGATATTCCCATCCTGGTTCATGCCAATGCTGGTCTACCACAATACAGGGATGGTGAGACCGTTTTTCCGGAATCGCCCGGGGAGATGGCTCCTCAGATGAAAGAGCTTGTGGCTGCAGGAGCAAATATCGTGGGGGGGTGCTGTGGAACCACTCCGGATCATATCCGTTTGATTGTTGAAATTTTGCGTGCTTAAGGGATAGGGTATATCTTCGTTAATGCATCTTTATTTAGAGTAGAACTTTTACCCTCTAAAACCAAAAACAATGAAAAAAAGCCTATTCATCACGGTTTCCCTGTTTTTTTGCATGCAGGTGTTTCCCCAAACAAGAGTGGTTACAGGAGAGCTGACTGCATTTAACCGTTATCCCGTTGCAAATGTTAAGGTCACAGCCAAAAAGGCAAAAACAGCGGTGACCACAAATGAAGAGGGGAAATTTCAGCTGGTTTGCAAGGAGAAGGATGTCATTGTTATAAAGAGTGAGGTATTCGCTTCGATGAATGTAAGGGTAAGCAAGAATGACCATGAATTTAAGATTAATCTCATCTTCAGGGATACACCTACGAATCGTGAAATTGCCACAGGAATGGGTTATATTAAAGAGGATCAGCTCACCTATGCCCTGGCTAATCTTGAGTTTGAAAACAACGATTTTTGCAACTATACCAATGTTATATCCCTGATCCAGGGTAAATTCTCAGGTGTTCAGGTACAAAATACAGGGTCCGGTTCTATGGGTGTTTTTATAAGGGGTACAAAATCTCTTGAAGGATCCAATGAGGCTATCTATGTGGTTGATGGCATGGAGGTAGTGGATATCTCTTTTGTAGTTCCCTGCCACATGAAGAGCATCACTATTCTGAAAGATGGTGCTGCTGCCATGTATGGTTCCAGGGGTGCCAACGGAGTTGTGGTGATTGTGACCAAAGGAGGCCTGAATTAGCCGCTGTTAAATAATTCCTAATTATTTACGATCTTGAAGGGCAATTCTTACCTTCGGTAGGATGTATTTTCAAGAGATGAGCTTAGTAAATAAACAAATCAGGTCTTTTTTATTATTTGCATGCCTGTCTTTAGGCAGCATATCTTTATTCGCACAGGAATGGGCTATAGTTGAGGCTTCCGGGGAGGTAGAGGCAAGAAGGGATAATGGTTTCATGTCCTGCAAAGGAAAATTTTACCTTATTGGAGGCAGGGGACATCATCCCGTGAATATCTTTGATCCTTCCACCGGCACCTGGAGTCAGGGTGCCTATCCCCCGGTGGAGATGCACCATTTCCAGGCCATTAGAATTGAGGATGAGATTTGGGTTTTGGGAGCCTTTACAGGTGAGTATCCCGACGAAGAACCGCTTGAACATATCTATATCTATAATACAGAAACCGACCAGTGGAGAAGAGGAGACCCTATCCCTGAGGACAGGCAACGGGGCTCGGCCGGAGTGGCAGTTTATCGCGAAAGAATCTACCTGATCTGTGGCGTGACCGACCTGTATGATACTGAAATAACCAGCTGGATTGACCGCTACGATCCTAAAACAGGGAAGTGGAAAAAACTGGCTGACGCACCCCGTAACCGGGGGCATTTTCATGCAGGAATCTGTAATGGAAAAATTTATGCTGCAGGCGGGAGTAGTCCCTCGGGCAGTGGCCTGGATAACTCAGGTACCCTCATAGCTGATGTTGATGTATATGATATAGCCTCGGGGAAGTGGTCCGGTCTTCCAGAGGAGCAGAACCTGCCTACACCAAGAGCAGCCTGTGCAACTGTGAATATCATGGATCACATAGTGGTGATTGGTGGGGAAAGCCCCGATCAGGAGGAGGCTTTTAGACAGGTTGAAGCCTATGATACAGAGCGCGGGGCCTGGGAGAAGTGGGACAGTCTTGAAAATGGCAGGGGGGGAACCCAGGCCTTTATGTGTGTGGGGGCGGTATTTGTCACTGCCGGAAGCCGTGATTATAAGGGTAGCCTTGCATCTACATCATTGGAGATGTTTGCTTTTTGAATCAGTTAAACCCTAAATAAAAACCATTGAATTACAGAAAATTAGGAAAAACGGGCTTTGAGATCTCAGAGATCAGCCTTGGAACCTGGCAGGTTGGAGGCCGCTGGGGTGAGCCTTTCAACAAAACAAATGCAGAAGGCATAATCAATAAGGCCATAGATGAAGGTATTAATTTCATTGATACGGCCGATGTCTATGGAAATGGGCTGAGTGAGAAAATGGTCGGAAAAGTTGTCAGAAGCCGGAGTGAGCGTATTTATGTGGCCAGCAAATGCGGGAGAAGACTTAATCCTCATACCAATGAGGCCTATACCCCCCAGGCCTTAAGGCTCTTTGTGGAGCAGAGCCTTCGCAATACTGGTTTGGATACCCTGGACCTGATCCAGTTGCATTGCCCTCCCTCAGAGGTTTACGACAGACCCGAGATTTTCGGACTATTTGAAATCTTAAAGGAGGAGGGGAAAATCCTGAACCTGGGGGTAAGTGTGGAGCAGGTGGATGAGGCCATGAAGGCCGTCCGCTTTGCCAATGTCACCACAGTACAGATTATCTTCAATATGTTCAGGCATAAACCTTCGGAGGCCTTTTTCAGCCAGGCTAAAGAGAAGGATGTGGGTCTTATTGTCAGGGTACCCCTGGCCAGCGGCTTACTAACGGGCCTCTATTCGAAAAAAACCGAATTCGGGAAAGAGGATCACCGGAATTTCAACCGGGATGGAGCCATGTTTGATAAGGGTGAGACTTTCTCGGGAGTGGATTATGATACAGGGCTACTGGCTGTGGAGGAATTGAAACACTTGTTTCCCAGCCGGGAGAACCTTGCCGCCATTGCTCTCCGTTGGATTCTTATGTTCGACCAGGTAAGTTGCGTGATACCTGGGGCTTCCAGGGATGAGCAGCTCTTATCGAACCTGTCGGCTATTGATGAGGATCCGGTTTCTCCGGAGCAGATGCAGGGTGTTAGAGATATTTACCAGCGACTCATCAAAGCCCAGGTGGATCACCTCTGGTAGGAGTATTTATGGAATTATTATTCAGAAATGAGTATGAGCGAAGCAAAAAATCTTCTGACCTATCATGACCTTACTGTGGAGGTAGAAACAAGCCCCCCGCAGGAACTTGTCGATCATATACACAACACCACTTTAGGCCAACCCGGCGGCTTCAGATACCAGCATGTGGATCTGGTGGATCGCCTCAACGCACCTGGGGAAAACTATTTTATGTTTCTGAGGAAAAGTGGAAAAATGATGGGATCCGTGGGCTTCGTGGGCAGACATACCCAAACTGGTGGAGTGGATCATGATAGCTGGATGATCAGGTATTTCTCCATTAAGGCACCCCTGCGCGCTGTTCCAAAAAAACGCAAGGAGAAATCCGATTTGAAGGATGAGAACAAAAGAACCACCGTGCTTGGCCGTTTCATTCAACCTATATTGGCCCAACCTTCCCAGCTTCGGGGAGAGGAGGACCCTGACAGACCATCCATTATCTATGCCCTGATCGAGCAAAAGAATCTGAGAAGCATGAATTTCAGTGCGCAGATGGGACTGGAGACCATAGGGGAGGTGGCAAGTTTTAGCTTTAGCCGCCTAAGACCAAAATATTCTAAAAGAGTGGAGTGCTTGCCCGATTCAGAAAAGGAATCCATGGAGCTCTTGTTGCAGGATTTTTACAGTGGATATAACCTTTTCTATTCCAATTCACTTTTTAAGGACAATGGTTACTTTGTTATCCGCCATTCAGGCAGGGTGGTGGCCGGTTTGCAGGAGTACCCGATTACATGGCGGATAATTGATTTTGGATCTTCATTTGCCAACTGGATGGTTCGCCTTGCAACAAAAATCCCCTGGGTAAGGCGAAGGGTCGATCCTGATGAGGCCAGGATGCTGGCTTTCGACGGTATCTACTGTGAGCCTGGCTATGAAGATGTCCTTTATGAACTGATGGAAGGAGTCCTTGCTGAAAAAAAGCGCTACCTGGCCATGCTGATGATGGATCAGAAATCGGGCTTATACAAAATTTTCAGCGAGAAGGGTACGCTTGGACCGCTGCATAAGATTTTGGGGTTTTTCCTGGCTGATGTGCGGATGAGATTTATCAACATTCCGGATAAAACGCGGCAGCTTTTTATGGAGAGACCCACCTATATTCCCTCTTACGATAATTCTTAATTATAGGCATGAATACAAAAATTGAAGGATTCCAGATCAGGAAAGCGACCAGGGCTGATGTGCCGGTCATCCTGGATTTCATATGGAAACTGGCCGAGTATGAGAAGCTCAGCCATGAAGTGGTGGCCACGGAAGAGAACCTTGAAAGCTACCTTTTTGGCGAAAAGGTGGCTGCCGAGGTGGTAATTGCCTATTATAATGAGCGTGCTGTTGGATTTGCACTCTATTTTCTGAGCTTCTCAACTTTCCTTGCTAAGCCTGGGATTTACCTGGAAGACCTGTTTGTTCTTGAGGAGCACAGGGGAAAGGGATATGGAAAGGCCCTGCTGACCTACCTTGCCAGGGAGGCAGTTGATAAGGGATATGGAAGGCTCGAGTGGGCGGTGCTGGACTGGAATGAACCCGCCATAGAATTCTACAAGTCCCTGGGAGCTAAAATGTTGGATGATTGGATTGTAAACA
>Ga0164313_10005750_pt1 | contig 10962 bp, 7 predicted proteins | sample GuaBasSedimGuay4_FD_113735 | JGI IMG/M metagenome (GOLD analysis project Ga0164313, IMG submission 113735) | Subseafloor sediment microbial communities from Guaymas Basin, Gulf of California, Mexico - Guay4, Core 4569-4, 0-3 cm | ecosystem: Environmental > Aquatic > Marine > Hydrothermal vents >...
GCTCTGCTCACCCGGGGTATTGGTGTAGAGATCATGGCACACGATGCGGCGTGCCGGACATTCAATGTGCTGCTGGCGGAAGATCGGCGCGTGGTGGTGGCATTGATGATGGGACAAGGAAGGCAGGACAAGAATAGTTGAGGGCTGCCTTGATTATATCTTTGGGGGAACCTGCAGCAAGTCATTGACCTGCGCCAGGTCCGTGTCTTCCAGAATGCCCGCCGCCTGTTTCAATTTCAGTGTATTCAACAGGTAATCGTAACGGGAACGGGCGTGGTCACGTCGCACACGCAGCAATTCTCGCTGCGAGTCCAGCACATCAACAATAGTGCGCGTCCCGACCTCGAAACCTTCCTCGGAAGCCTCCAGCGCTTTCTTACTTGATGCCCGCGCCTGACCCAGTGCTTTGACACGACTGATCTCTGCATAGACACCACGGAAGCTGTCACGTAACTGCCGTTCTACCTCGCGGCGCACGCGTTCCATCTCATCCTCTGTTTGTGCGGAACGAAAACGCGACTCCCTGACCTGTGATGACACCAGTCCGCCCTGGTAGACCGGCATATTAAATTCCAGACCGACGGCACTGTCATTGCGCTCCAGTGGAAGTACGCCGCCAAAACTTTCGTCGCGGTACGTATAATTAGCCGTCAGGTCTGCCGTTGGATAATGGCCAGAACGTCTGATCTCGATTTCCTGGCGTGATACCTCGGTGGCGGCATGAGCGGCAAGAATTCTCGGATTTTGCACGACAGCAGTATCGACCCACTGCTCCTTGACCGGCGGCTTGGGTGGCAGCAGTGGAATTTCCGGGCGCAGGATTTCCGGATCGCCCAGAATCATACCAGTCAATTCGCGCAGGGCTTCCCTGGCGTCATCCAGTAATGCCTCGGCATTAATTTCGTCACTAACGGCAGTGTCGTATCGTGCCTGTGCTTCATAGACATCGGTGATCGCGGCAAGTCCAACCTCAAAGCGTTGTTCCGCCTGCTCCAGAGTGCGTCCAATCGCGGCCTTGTCTGCCTTGACGAACTCAAGGTTGTCCATGGCACCCAGCACAATGAAATAACGGGTCGCTACCCGGAGAATCAGTTCCTGATAAGCGGATTCCAGTTCAGCATCAGCCTGCGCCACGCGGCTGTTAGCCTGTTCCAGCGCGATAAAGCGGTCACGATGATAGAGCGATTGCCGCAAGTTGGCGGAATAATTTTCGTTGGTGTGATAGGTATTTTCCTCTTCACCCGGAGCCGGATTGCGTTCATGGAAACGATTACGCGAGATATCCCCGCGAAGGTTAATGTCCGGCAGCAAGACAGCCCGACTCTGAGGGACCACTTCCAGAGCAGCGTCGTGCGCGGCGATTGCGGCCTGATACTGCGGATCGGAATCCAGCGCCAGGTCATAAACAGATATGAGATCGTCAGCCCTTGCCGGTGTAATTATGGCTAGCATAATCACACACAAACAGGAAAAAATATGTCTTACCAAGGTATGTACTTGCATTGGGAAAGATTCCAATCTGAATTAATCTGTAACTGAAAGCCCAAGATCCTTGTCGGTTCGTGGCGCCTTGCCGGGCTTGAAACTCACGGTGCAGCGTAATCCTGCCGGCAATACATAATCAGGATTGGGTAATTCAAGACGCACACCGAAGGTCCGACTTGCCGCATCAAGCACACTATCAACCACAGTCACATCTGCGTGATAAACACCACCGACGGGGTTTTCCGGAATAATATCTGCCTGCATACCCATCTTAATCTCACCGTAATGGGCTACCGGCACAAAAACCTCTACGTTCAGAGGATCAACTTCGGCAATGATCATCAGTGGCGCCTGCTCATGGACATACTCGCCGGGCGACAGGGTTATATCAACGACGACACCATCTACCGGACTCTTGATCGTACGGCGGTCTAATCGGGCCTTGGCACGGCGATGTTCTACTTGTGCAAGCCTGTGCTCCATATTGATTGACTCAAGAGAAAATACTGCAAGCTGGCGTTCTATCTCGGCCTGATCATAGACCTTTTCTGAGATTGTCTTGCTGAGATGCATGTCCTCAAGACGTTCAACTTCTTTTTTGCGGAACCCGACCTGAGCGCGCGCAGAACGAATCTCTGCCGTCGATTTAGCTCGCAACCGTGCAAGCTCAGTTGACAATTCCTCCACTTCCTTGTCAAGTGCGGCCACCGGATCACCCTTCTTGACCCGATCCCCCCTGGCCACCAGCATCTCCTCCAAAATCCCTTCTTCCGGACTGCCCAGCTTGATGGTGGCGCGTGGATTGATTACGCAATCAAATGAATCTACAGCAGATACCTGCAGGGCAACCATCTGCAGCGTACCTGCTACCAGGTAACAAGCAATTTTCAGCATACGTTTAGTCATTGTTATTCCATACCACCCGAGAATGCCAGCAACACGCCGAGCTTCCTGTCCATTTTCATTATCCTGCGCCGTGCACGCGAGTGTGAACGTTCAGCGCCCCGTTGTGCACGGCTGAATAATAGCAGCCTTCCCCAGTCGTCAAAAGGCTTCCTGAGGTTACCCAGCACGCAGACAATCCTGTTGTTCACAAGCTCCAGCAGGGGATCCTCCAGTGAGAGAAATACAGCTATAGACCCCGGGTCTCCCTGACGACCACAACGACCTTCCAGTTGCCGGTCGATGCGCCGGGAATCATGTCGTTCGCTGAGCATGACATGGAGGCCACCCAGTTCCCTGACACCCTCGCCCAGGCGAATATCCACACCCCGCCCGGCCATATTGGTTGCGACAGTAATCCGCGCAGGTTTTCCTGCATCGGCAATCACCTGTGCCTCATTTTCATCCTGAGCCGCGCTCAGCACTACATGGTCCAGACCGGCTGTCGTGAGCTGCTCACTGATTGTTTCAGATGCCTTGACGGAACGGGTTCCGATCAATACCGGACGACCCTGCTGAGTCAATTTTTCCGCCTGTTCAACGATGGCCTGCCATTTCTCATCAGCCGTCATGAACACCTGTGCAGGATAGTGTCGAGTACACTTGGGCCTGTTCGTTGGAACACGAACCACCTGCAGTCGGTATACCGCCCAGAATTCGCTGGTAACTTCGCGGGCAGTTCCGGTCATTCCTGCCAGTCTGCGATAGCGTCGGAAGAAACGCTGATACGTCATACGCGCAATGGGTACCTTGCGACTGGTGACTTCACAACCTTCCTTGGCCTCAACCAGCTGATGCAGTCCCTCACCCCATGAACGGTCCGCCATGATACGACCCGTGTACTCATCAATAATCTGGACCTTGCCATCCCGTACCAGATAATGGTCGCCACTATGAAACAGGTGCAAAGCAGTCAGTGCCTGGCGGGCACTCTCCTCGCGGCGAATGGTACTGCGCCAGATGCCGCCGTACTCCTCACCCAGTTCTGCAAGATGCTCCTGTCCGGACGCTGTGAGTTCAACACGTCGTTCTTCCCTCAGAATCCGATAATCCCGGCCCTCTTCAAGATCTTCTATCAACCGGAAGGTGTCATCGGCCCATTGCTGTTCACTGCTGGCATCCGTCTCACGGGATATGATCAGAGGTGTCCTGGCTTCATCGACCAGCACACTGTCAGCCTCATCAACAATGGCAAAATACAGCCCACGCATAACGACACCTTCGCCAAGCCCACCCTCGCCCTGCAAACGACCAAGCTTGAGTAACAGGTTTCTGGGACTGTTTCCCAACGCAATCCTGTCACGAAGATAATCAAATGCGATTTCCTTATTGCTGGCGTATGTGATATCGCAATCATAGGCTGCGCGCCTCTCGTGCGGCTGCAGACCATGAATAATCGTGCCAACTCTCAGCCCCAGCATACGGTACAGTGGCTCCATATCATCTGCATCCCGTTGTGCCAGATAATCATTGACTGTTACTACATGAACGGGCTCTCCGGCCAGGGCAACAGTTGCCGCAGCCAGTGTTGCAGACAAGGTTTTCCCTTCACCGGTTTCCATTTCAGCAATCATGCCTCGCAAGATCGCATAACCACCACGCAGTTGCACATCGTAGTGTCGCAAACCAAGATGCCGGTTCGAACATTCCCGGACCAGTGCAAACGCATCAGCAATCGACGCGTCACAAAGACCGGTGCGGCGCAGAGCTGTACGAACCTCCCGCGTCCTCGCCTCCAGGGCTACATCATCCATTGCCTGGTAATCAGTCTCAAGCCGGTTTACCAGGCGCACAAACCGGGAAGCACGTGGTTGACCAAGCCTGGGACGTACCGACATCGGCAGCGCTGTTAATGCCGCTTCAAGATTGTCTTGCCAGCGATCTCGCTCATCCGGTCTTTCCGGATATAGCTCCAGCGGCGGTAATGCCCAGTTTGCCGCGTATTCAGACACTGAATTGTCTCAAAAATGCCTGTCGAATTGCCCTGTACATTCTTCCTGCCAGTGGTTCAGCACCGTGTACAAACCGCACATAGGCTCGTTCACCCAGTAACGTGACGGGAATTGCTTCAAGGGGTCTGACCTCCAGATGCAATAGATTGGCAAGCGCCTTCATTCGGTTTGCATCTGTCGGGTCAACAATAATCTCGCCACCACCCACCGTGCTGAGGGCCATGCTGGGCAAAGTATCTGACAGTTCAGGCACCTCTCTTTCGATCACCGCCGGAACCATCGATGACATGCGTTTTAAAAACCGGATATCAACACGCTTGGCACGTTCCCGCACCAGCTCTGCCAAATCTTCATCGACGATAACTCTTACCACCACATCCTCCTGCCGGGTGATGTAACCCAATACCTCACCCTTGCGCAAGAACCTTCCGGGCAGGTCAACCGCATGCGGCAATATAAATTTCCCGTCTGATGTGCTGGTTACAAGCAAATCATGCTGTTTCTGCCGCGCCAGATCCAGATCTGCCCGTGCATGACGCAGCTGTTCACGCACAATATTTGCTTCAACCTGGTCCGTAACACCTGTTACTGCATAGCGCAGTTCCAGCTCATCTACCCTCGCCGACAGAATGCCAACATGCGCATCCAGCAAGGGGTCCTCCATGCGAACAAGTACTACACCCTTGTTAACATAGGTATTTGGCTCGACAAGCACGTCCACCACCACGCCTTCAGCTCTTGCATGCACTACCGCCTCTCCAGGTGTCCAGACAACACCTTCGGCAACCGTTGCATGCGGCAATGGAATCAGTAACAAAAAGATTGCACATAAAGACAGGACAGCAGCTGAAGCCGTGATAGCCCGCCTGCGACAGCTGTATAGCACAGGACTGGTAAACAAGAACCAGACCTGCTTTGAGAATGGCAGAATCAGCATCAGAAAAACTGACCAGAACGCCAGTATTACGCCAACGACGAAGAACTTCATGGCGACGAAACTGACAATAAATGTAACTATAAACAATCGATAGCAAAAAGAGGCTATTGAATAGCAGAACAACCAGGGCGCCTCGCCTCTGGCAGTGACGGGAGATTCCGCATCCTTCACACCAAATAAATATCGTTGTATCAAATAACCGATATAACGGTTACCGCGAATCCCCAGATTTGGTATCTCAATCACATCTGTAAGGACATAGTATCCATCAAATTTAAGCAGGGGATTACCGTTGAAGAACAGGGTTGAAACACCACCAATAATCATTACGTTAAATGCAAAGGCTCGCACCAGGCCCTCATCGACATTCACCCATACAAACATGGCCAGTGATGCCAGAAATACCTCGACCAGAATACCGGCACTACCCACCAGGGCCCTGCGCCATTTTTCCTGGAATGCAGACGCGTTTGATGCGTCCACATACGGGACCGGCATAAACACCAGGAACATGATTCCAATCTCATGCACCTCACCGCCCCATCGCTTGACGGCATAACCATGCCCGAGTTCATGCAGTGCTTTTACCAGGGGATAGGTAAACAACAACATCAACAGACTCTCTGCCGCCAGCACACGGTCAGTTATATTCTCGGTCAGTTCTGTCCAGTGGACTCCGGCCAGTAACAGGGCATAACCAACCACACTGACAAATAGCAGCAACCCAAACCAGCCGAACAAACCTCGTACCATTGGCATGGTTGCTGTCAGGAATTTATCGGGATCCAGGACGGGAATTCTGATTGCGAGCGGATTAATAAAACTCATGGTCAACTTGCGGCGTCGTTGCTTGGTTGCTCGCTCGGATATTTCATCCAGATCCGGCGGCACATCCCCGGTAAGTACGTCACTGGAGTGCAATTGTGCAAGCAACTTGATCATTTCATCCTGTGTCAGGACATCATCACCCAGTGCGGTACAGGCCTGGTCCCAGATAGCCTGCACAGTACGCTCTCCATCCAGCAGGCTGATGACATAGTGAGCAGCCGGTGAAAAGCGGTGAAATCGCCCCGAGTTTCTGTCCTGGAGGACATACCATAATTGTCCGCGGAATCGCTGACGGTGAATAAGGGCATGCCCCCGCAAACGTGGTTGCAAATGAGCAACACGATACCAGGACGAGCTGTAGAGAGACTGTTCCAGGGGCTTCTCCTATGGAGACCACTTCCACAGGGTCAGCCTTATCCAGTCAACCATCTTTTCAGTCCAGATCCGTACCAGCAGACGGTCACTGATCTCCGTCTTGGCGATGCCCTCCATGCCAGGACGCAGCCGTTTGCTGTTTTGGTGCAGCTTCGCCTCCACACGGAAAAAATTACGGCCGTCCGCCTGCTCGGAAACCGGCGTGATGCGATTAACCGTAAATACATGAGACACTTCCGGAAACGAGGTCACTCTCAGAATGCCTGTCTGACCAATCCGGATATCTTCAATATCATTTTCATCAACTTCCAGGATAACCCGGTGCTCATTCAATGGTGCAATTGTGAACAGTTCATCACCCCGGCTAAGGGCAACACCAACCGACTGGCTTAAATCACCACTGACAACAATACCGTTGAATGGCGCCTTGATTTTCGTCCGCGAGAGCTGCTCATCGAGCAAGGCAATCTGTGCCTCGGCTTGTTCCACCTGGGTACGGACGATATTCGCCTCGGCACGTTCCTGCCGAGCCAAGGCACGATCATATTCAGACAGTCGTTGATGGCGATTAGTACTCCAGCGGATACGTTCCAGAGCGAGGTCTTTATCATCCAGCTCAGCGAGCACCTGGGACTCTTTCACAACCTCACCAGCACGCGCATACTGCGCAGCAATATAGCCGTCGAAGGGAGCAACCACCGTCCGCTGCACCAGCCCCTCAATGACGGCGGGTGATGTGACACGATAGTTTCCTGTAGCAAACAAAAGGAACAAGACAAGTAATAAAACGATAGTGGATACGAGTTTGCGGCCGAAGTGCCTTGGTCCGAACAGACGTTTGACCTGCAACCATGCAGATTCGCCAACTTTCCACAGAACAGGCCGGTCATTGAGCCGCTTCTCTTCCAGTATTGGGCCGATGACACTGCCCACTGTATCGCAGAGATCCACCGTGACCTCGTTAAATTCTTCATTCAGCGCACGTTCAAAAGTCAGCGCACCAAAAATACGTCCGGACGAATGCAGTGGTATGGTCAATACCGATCCAACCTGATGCGTACTGGCAAGTTCAGAATGAGACCGTGTTACCCGGTATTCCCAGTCTTCTCTGGCGGGATATAATACAACCGCCTTCTGATCGACCGCCTCATCCATCGCCTCGGCAATACTGCGAATGAGATTCATGCGCTGCCCGAACTGGGCCGCATGCGAAACTGCCTTGACTTTTATCCGGCCACGACGGACAAAACCGATGCTTACCGGGTCACATTCAAACTGTAATGCCAGCTCGGTAACAACGGCGTTACACGCATCCTGGAAGCGTTCATGCTCAAGAACCGTCGCCACCATATCAAATGCCAAAGAAGTGCGCTCACGCTGGGCATCATCATTAAGATCCTGTTGTCTGCGAATCAAGACTTCAAGCCATGCGCAACCCCATTGCAGCTGGCGCATGACATTACGGATTTCATCATGTTCGCAATCAAGCGAAACGGCAACTACCCCGTAAAGGCGTTCATCAATAATAATGGGCCACGCCACACTGGAATCAGCATCGCCAGCTGTATCGGACTGACCGGAAACAACACCCTGGCGTTCAGCCATGGCCCTCTCGGCAGCCGTAGCCAGACCGGAATTGGATACCCCGTTCTCTGGCCAACTGGCTGCAGGCGCAAACGGTCCAACATCCGGCTCTCCGAGAACAACGACGCCAGCAACAGCCCCTGCAATGAAACGGCACTGGAGCGCCAACCATCCGTGCGTAAAATCTTCTGGAGAACCGGCCTCACGGAATTGCTTCCAGAGCACCTGATCGAGAAAGGCGAAGCTGGCAGAGCCCGTCACATTGGACTGATCGGCCCCACCAGCATCAGATGGATTGCGAGTACCCACAAGGACAATGTTCCAGCTGGCAATTTACCGACCAACGGGGCCAGAGGCCCGGGTTCGGACGGAAAACTTGAAGGTGGTCTACTGAGTCTTTGTTTCGGACGACGCAGGACTCTTGGGTTTAGCCGTAGTTGAAACTGCGCCACTACCCAAATCCATCCCCAGACTTCCAAAACGGGATTCATACTCTTTCAGAATCGCGCCCAGCAAAATCCATAACCGCTTGGCGGCAAAAGGACTCAGCACAATACGATCGTTCAACCGTACATGGAACTCACGCTTCTCGTCAGTTTTCCATGTTTGGTTAGTACCAAAGAATAGATTAACTTCTTCCCGGGTACTGGATGCATTTACTACATTCGCATAAGAACTCTGCATCTGGGAATCATCCCAGTCAACAGCCGGTACTGCCGGTTTCCCCGTATCAATATTTGCGCCGCTTTGACTGCCATTACCTTTATTATCAGACATACTTGCTCCTTTCGATCACTATAATTAAGCGTTTATCACCCTACAAGGACGTTACCGCCCTTTTCCCCACTACAGTTTGAGTATGAGCCAGCATAACCCCCAATGCAAACCGACTCATGCCCCTTTTCTGCCCCTCTACTTAACTCCATTAATCGAGCAGATCCGTCACTCGATCAATCAGACTGCTCTTTGCCGACCAGTCAATCAGTCCATTGCCTGACCCGCCTTTAATGGCAACGCTGGCAGGCGATTCCGGTTTCTGCGCCACCCTGTTATTACCAGCGCCATTATCACTATCCGGAGGCAAGCCAATCGTTTCGCTCCTGACACCTTTATCTTCGTCCTCATGATCAATAATCATAAAGTCATCCGCAATCCCCAGGCTGTTATGTGACACATCTGCCTGATGCAACAGGCGAGACTCATCAACATCGATAAAGGCATCAAACATCTCGTTAAAGATACGGACATCGGTATGTTCTGTTGCCGGCGTCGAACTGACTACCTGACGGGCATGTGCAATAGCCCCTTTTACTGCCGCTGCCGGTACCGGTACCGGAATGTCAATCTGCTGATCATGACCGACAACAACCTCTTCTGCAGCCGGAATCGGGGCAGCAGACAACACAGACGGACGTTGGCCTTCGGTCAGTGTATCAGCCATAAACGGCTGATCGGAGTCGTGTGACTGTTCCAGCACATGCCCGAGTTCGTGCATGATTACACTGAGCAGATCTATCTGGCCATGCGCATCACTGTTAGGCGTGGCAGCAAGGCCGGTACCCGGAATATGGCGCCGAAATTCATCATCATCCATCGGTGTTGGATCAATAAACCAGCCATGGCCTGCGGCATCAACATCGAGATCCACGCTGCTGCCACGTGTCTGTGCCAGCATGAGCCCCTGGAGATCTGTAACGCTAAACGTGACGCCTGCCAGCTGCGCCTGCTCCTCGTCACTGAGACCATAGGCGCTGGTCAAGCGGTGGATGGCCTCAGCTGCTAAAGGATCAAGCACACCTGTCTGTAGCACCTGGCGACTACCCTTGCCGGCGGTTGCAGCCAGCAGCGGATCGCTTGGCTCCAGGAAGGCATCATCATCGGTACGGAAATTGACCTCATCAAACACAGTCTGCCCGCCCATCGACAGCAAGCCAAAGCTGCCATCAACGGTTACCGCATTGAACACATGGCCAAGAATCTCGTGGTAGGTAACGTTACCCTGGTTATCTTCAACACCAACGGCCACGCTGACTGTCGAGCCTTTCAGCGCAACACGAATATCGTAATCCGGCCCAACCGCGAAATTCAGGTCGGTGACAGCGTCATATTTGATTTCACCCGACTTGCTGCTCAGGTGACCGATCACGACTTCACTGGTATCAGCCAGAATGCCGGCGAACTTGTAGTCGCTTTCACCATAGTAATCAAAGAAGAAACCGCCCAGGGTATCAGTACTGAACGCGCCTTCGAGTTCCAGACTGAAATTGGGTCCAATATCCAAATCAAAGGTTGTCAGCGCGGCATCTTCACCGATGACCGAGGTGCCCTGATAGCGCCCGTTAACGATCTCCCATGTACCGGTCACAGGTGGTATGAAATCATCAGCCACACCATCGGCAAAGTCATCCTCATGCTCGAAGGTCGTCTCGGGTTTGAGTATCTGCACCGCAAGATTGTCGATCCTGGCCGTGGCATTCTGGGCGCCCAGACCCACCAGGCCAAAATTCAGACCATAGGTGAAACCGTCATCATCCACGCGTGGTGCGAACACATGCGTGAGTACATCCTTGTTGTTGACCACCAGGGTCGCCGTCAGGCCATTGACTGACAGCAGAAGGTCATAGTCAGTATTGGGCCTCAGCTTGGACGGTTTCTGCACATCCACATGCCAGCCATTGGCGTCGACAAAACCCAGTTCCAGCTTGTCGGTCGAGATATTGACACCGGCAAACTTGAAGTCAGTCGGACTGACATAATCAAAGAGCACATAGGAGTTGGCCTTGAAGCCCTTGATTGGCTTGGCTGTGCTGATGGTGGCCGTTACCTCATAATAGTTGGGCAGGTACTCACCGACATGGA
>Ga0164313_10005751_pt1 | contig 10962 bp, 9 predicted proteins | sample GuaBasSedimGuay4_FD_113735 | JGI IMG/M metagenome (GOLD analysis project Ga0164313, IMG submission 113735) | Subseafloor sediment microbial communities from Guaymas Basin, Gulf of California, Mexico - Guay4, Core 4569-4, 0-3 cm | ecosystem: Environmental > Aquatic > Marine > Hydrothermal vents >...
CCGGACGAACCGGTGGTCCGCGAGCTCCGCCTGCTGCAAGCCTTCCCAGATGGAGCGGAGAGCGATCCCTTCTTCCGTCCCCAGCCAACCCTCCACGACGCCCTCACGCGGATTTGGGATGCAACTGAGGACGAAAACGTCAAAGGTCTATTCGTAAGAGTCGGCCCATTGCAGGGCGCGTGGGGCAGCGTCGGAGACCTCGTCGAAGCGCTGAGCGAGTTCCGCGCGGAGAACCGGCCCATCCATTGCCATTTCGCGACCGCAGACAACGTCGGCTACCTGCTGCTCGCATCGACGTGCGACCGGATCAGCATGTCGCCAGCCGGGACGCTCGATTTGATCGGCCCCGCAGCCGTGATGATCTACGCCCGCGCATTGCTCGCAAAGGTGGGCGTCGAAGCGGAGATCATCCACATGGGTCGATACAAGGGCGCCGGCGACATGTTCATTCGCGATGACATGCCCAAGGAAGCGAAAGCGTCGATGGACGCGATCCTCGACGACCTCTACGACGCTCTCATCGAGGCCACCAAGGAGCGAACCGAGGGCGATGTCGGCGAAGCCAAGGCTTTGATCGATGGCGGTCCGTATGACTCCGGGGCGGCAGCGGACGCAGGACTGGTCGATTCGGTGGGCTTTCTTCGAGATGCACGCGACGAGGTCAAGAAGGCGGCGGGTGTCGACACGATTCGTCGAACGCGAATGCTGCCCAAGCAAGAGCAGCTCACGTTGGGTCAGTTCCTCAATCTATTGAGTGGCGACAGCGACAAGCCGGAGGCAGGCGGCGAACGCGTGGCCTTGGTGTTCGTGACGGGCAACATCACCGAGGGTGAGTCCCGCTCGAAGGGTGACGCCGTCTCAGGCCCATTCGTGCGAGCAATGGAACGGCTCGAGAAGGACGACGACGTGAAGGCCGTCGTCATGCGCATCAACTCACCAGGCGGCTCGGCTCTTGCTAGCGACCGAATGTGGGATGCGGCCCGCCGCCTAGCCGAAGCCAAACCGTTGATTGCGAGCGTCGGCGATATGGCTGCCAGCGGCGGTTACTACATCGCGTCCGCGGCGGATGAGATCCTCGCGCACCCCAATAGCCTGGTCGGATCGATCGGCGTCGTCGGCGGCAAATTCAATTTCGCAGAGCTCGCCGAGGGCATCGGCGTGAATACATTCGTCTTGCAGCGCGGAAAGCGCGCGGCGTGGTCGACGCCTGTGCGGGCATTGAACGCCACCGAGCGGCAAGCGTTCGAGAGCCTCCTCCGCGACACCTACGATCGATTCATCGACAGGGTCGCCACAGGTCGGAAGATGGAACGCAAAGCAGTGCTGGCAGCCGCAGAAGGCCGCGTCATGACCGCGCAGGACGGCAAGGAGCTTGGCCTCATCGATGAGATGGCCGGCCTGAGCGCAGCGCTCGTCAGGGCCCGTGCCGCGGCAGGCTTGTCCCCCGACGCGCCGGTCGAGCTTTGGCCGTCGACCAAGGGCATGATCGACACCATCAACGACCTGCTGAGCGGCAACGGAGACGACGACGCGCAATCGTTACGGCACTTGTGGCTGCGGTGGCATCCTCTCGCAGCTTCGGTTCCGATCGAGCCATGGGCGGACGTGCTGTACATGCTTTCGCGCGAGCACGTCGCGCTGGTTCCGCCGTACTTTTTCTCGGTGCGCTAGGTGGCGTCGGGGGGAATGATGACAGCACAGTAAGGCCAGATATCTTGGCCCTTGAGGCAACTGGTCTCGTTGAGCTCGTCTGCGGTCTCGCACACGACCCCGAGGCAGCCCTCGCAAAGATCGACCGGCCAAAGGAATGGTCCCGATCGCTGACTGAACCCGCCGGCAGTGGTGCCCCCAGCGCGAATATCGAGTAGAATCGAGCTCTGTCCCCCGGCCAAGAGTCCCCGAAGCGCATCCTGGTAGGACGCAGGAATACCGATTGCGGCGGCGACGTCTTCAGAAGGCGTGCCACCTTCGCTTACGGGCAACACCGCGCTCGTATCGACCCGGTATGGATTGACAAGGCCGTCGGGCAGCGTGGGAATCGTCCCGTCTGGAAGCAACAACGTGATGTCGAAGTTGGTGACTTGAAGGTTCCCTTGCTCGCCCTGGAACTCGAGCGCGTTGCTGATGAGAAAGCTCTGAAGCAACGGAGCGATCACATAGTCTGCCCCCGCGTACGACAGGTCGTACCGGCCGCGCAGAAGCCGGCTCTCCTGGTCTGCACTCAGCAAACAACCGTCGTCCGGCGGAAGATTTGCGACAATCTGCAGTCCGTTATCAGGGAACCGATTGCACCCAGCAACCGTCACCGCCATCAATGTAGCCACGAGGATGAATCGACTCATAAGTCCCCTCCAGAGGGTGCTTTCATGGTATCGAGCCTCGGCGTAAGCCGCCAAATTTCCGTGCACTAACCTCGCTCGACGGCGCCCCGAACCTCGTCGAGGCCAAGAAGCTCGATCTCGGTTTGTCCCGGAAGGCGTGGAATAACGAAGTAAATTCGGTCCCCACGGCGTTTCTTATCCGAGCCGATGAACCCAAGCGCACGGCTGTTCAGTCGTTGATCGAGGTCGGTGGGCAGGCCCAAGCTTGCAAGCAGTTGGGTCAGCCGGTCCGTCTCTTCGCGGCGTCCCAGGCCGAGCCCAGCCGCAACACGCATGGCTGCAATCATGCCGAGCGCAACACCCTCCCCGTGCCGGATGCCGCGGTAGTCGCTTGCGGCCTCGAGGCCATGGCCGACGGTGTGCCCTAAGTTCAGGAGCATACGCCGGCCTGACTCGTGCTCATCCTCGTGAACGATGCGCGATTTCAGGGAGATCGACATCCGCACGGCGCGAATCGTCGCGTCGGTGTCGCCTGCCACGAGCGCTTCGGCATCCCGTTCGAGCATCGCGACCGACTCCTCGGAGTCGAGCCATGCGCTCTTGACGACTTCCGCCAACCCCGCGATGCGCTCCTCGCTCGGCAACGTCGAGAGTGTTTCGACGTCGCACAAGACGAATTTCGGTTGGTAGAAGGTCCCCACGAGGTTCTTGCCGCGCGGGCGGTTGAACCCTGTCTTGCCTCCCACCGAGCTGTCGACCATGGCGAGGAGCGTCGTAGGAACCTGTCCGAGGGCCACACCACGAAGCAACGTCGACGCGGCAAACCCGGTCAAGTCGCCGATCACTCCGCCTCCGACGCCAATGACGATGGCTCGCCGGTCGACTTCGGCATCGAGCGCGGTGTCCCAGACCTGTTCCACGCTGGCGATGTTCTTGTGCGCTTCGTCGCCCGGAAGCTTCACTTCAATTGGAGCTTTGCCCGCTAAGGTGAGGTCACGAAGGGCATCTGCGGGCCAAGGGCGATCCTGATCCCCGTCGAAGACGAGGATCGCTTCGCCCGCTGAATGCTCATTCGCGAGAATTCCGACCCGATGACGCGTGCCGCGCCCTACTTCGACTTGGTAGGTCCGCAGCCCCAGGGGCACCACGATGGGCGACCGATTCCGGACCGCCACAATCTCCGCCGCGATTTGTCCGGCGTCGAGCGTTCCGGTATCGATGACGGCGTGCGCTTCCGCGTACGCCGCGGCCCGCGTTTGGAGGAGCCGCCCGAGGTCACCCAGTGGATCATCGCCGAGCAAGGGCCGCCCCTCGCCCCTGCCGACGCGTTCCGCCAGCACCGAAGCGTCGGCCGTCAGCGTCGCGACGATGCCTTCGCGCAGCAGCATCTGCCGCGTGTCATCATCGACGACGGTCCCGCCACCTAGCGAGACCACTCCCACGTCGGACGGCAGCGTCTTCAACGCCTCCTTCTCGAGAGCCCGAAAGGCACCCTCCCCCCGCTCGGAGAAAATCTCCGGAATCGAACGACCGGCTAGCTCCTCGACCCGCTCATCCAAATCGAGCGCACGGGTCCCCAGCTGAGCGGCCACGGCCGCAGCAACAGTCGACTTCCCGGCCCCCATGGGCCCTGACAGATACACACGCACGGTGGGAAGCATACGAGCCCCCCCCGCCCCAGTCACGGCCCCGCTCACTACTCCGGAAGCGCCAGCGCGCGGTTCACAATCCTGGGCGTGAGGAAAATCAGTAGCTCGTTCCGGTCTTCGCGGAACCGCCGCCTCTTGAAGAGCACCCCAAGCACCGGGATGTCGCCGAGGAAAGGGACCTGGTCGACGTTGCGACCGGTGTTCCGCGTGTAGATACCGCCGATGACCGCGGTGTCGCCGTCGTCGACGAGGAGTTGCGTAATCGCCTCACGCTCGAGGATCGTCGGGTCACCGTTTGCACCCACTCGACCGAAATCTGGCTCGTTGCGCGTGATCTTCACGTCCATGGCAACCGCGCCGTCGTTCGTCACATGCGGCGTGACGTTGAGCTCGAGCTTCGCCTCCTGGAAGGCCGTGTTGACGCCCTGAGCGCTGACCTGCGAGAAAGGAATCAACGTACCTTGCGAGATCGACGCCTCGCTATTGTCCAGCGTCAGAACTCGCGGAGAGCTGATAATCCTTACGGAGCCTGCCGCTTCAGCCGCGCTCAATCGAACATTGAGGTTCACTGCGCCGCTGAGGCTGCCCATCGTCAAGCCGAGCGCACCGCCGGCGCCATTACCGGTCACTGCTGGCAAGTTCACCGCGAAGTTTGGATTGTTCACGCTCCCGTTGAACGGGGAAAGACCTTGTGTCGGTGCGGCGTCCACTGGGACACCACCCGCAATGCCGAGGTCGGACGGAAAGCGAAGTCCGGTGGGGTTACCGGTGGCGCTACTCATGACAGCGGCACCACCCCATTGAATGCCAATGTCGCGCGAGTACGAGCTGCTCGCCTCGACGATACGCGACTCGATCAACACCTGCGGAGTCTGGGTATCCAGGTTTCGCACCAAGTCCTCGACGTCGTCGAGTTGCCCCACGATGTCGCGGACGATCAGCATGTTGGTACGGTTGTCGACTGACACGGAGCCCCTGTCGGTGAGAAGCTCACGAACACGGGGCTGGAGGTTCTGAGCGGTAGCGTAGCTCACGGGCACGAGGCGGGTCTCGAGCGGAGCAAGTTGCTGCTGTTGCTTCTGACGGGCGATCGCTGCTTCGCGCTCTTGTTCGAGCTGAGCCAGCGGCGCGACCCGGAGCAGGTTGCCTTGACGCACCATGCCGAGTGACTTCGCTTGCAGAACGACGTCGAGCGCCTGATCCCAAGGCACGTCACGCATACGAATGGTGACCGTGCCACCGACGTTGTCGGCCGTGACGACGTTCACCCCGCCAACCTCTGAGAGAAGGCGGAGAATGTTGTGGATGTCGGCGTCCTTGAAGTCGAGGTCGATTCGGCGACCCGAGTAACGCCGAGTCGCATTTCCGCCAACCTGCATCGGCATCTTGCTGAGGAAGCCCGCAACCTCAGGGCCATCAATTTCTGCGGCGTAGTCCCTTTCGCGGGCGATGGTCCGTGTGTGCGGACGCGTCTCCGTCGAGGTGGGTGAGAACATCCATACGATCTGGTCCCCAGAACGAATTGCGGTACCCGCCGCGCCTTCGGAGCCGTGCACCTCGACGACCGCGCGGTCGCCCCTCTGCTCGAGCTCAATCGAACCGATGACCGAGCCGCGAGGGGCTTGGATACGGCGCTTGGCGTTAGAGCCGATTCGTGCTCCGAGCACTTCGAGACGAGGTGGCGCGCCCGCACGCGTGGACACGCGGAACTCTGCGCGGCCGGCGACCGAGATCACGACACGGTCGCGACCATCCTTGTGCTCCAGACGAACATCTTCGATCTTCGGCACGGTCGAGGTCGCGGACTTCGTTGGCTTTGCCCTTGCAGAGGCATCGCGGCTGCGAAGCTTGACCGTGATACCATTTTCGGTGGCCCGAGCGTGGTACGTAGCTTTGTTGGTGAGCGTTAGCTCGATCCTGACGCCACGCGCCGTGTTGCTCGCGACGCTGCGCGCAACCAGCGAGCTGGTCCCGCTCGTTTCTACGCCACCAGACGGCAACACTGCGTCGTCGACGGTGATGATGATGACGCGACCATCCTCACGCGCGCGAACCGCATATTGCGGATCATCAAACGCTCCCTTGATCGAGACTTGCGCCCCGTCGTGCGCGCCATTGATTTGGACACTGTCGATCTTTGGACCCGACGCTTGAGCCAGGTTGACCCATGCGAACGTTGCCACGACGGCGATTGCGAGACCCCACTGAATACGCATTCCTGACTCCTCTGCCAGGTGTTAATCATCGAACGGCAGACACGACGGGCGCAAGAAAACGACCGATTATCTGTCGACGGTCACGGTGCCGTGAGGTGAGGTGCCTCGCCGCCTTCATGAAGGGGCATCACACGGGTCAACGGCGGCTTATCGGGTGAGGTCGGGTCCTCACGGGTCAACACGACCGAACCTGGACGGATTCGATCCACACGCCAGTTCAGTGTGACTGGCATTCCCTCTGAACCTCCGGTCTGTACCACCTCGGGCCGACCGATGTAGTCACCACGGCGGATCACATGTCCGACCTTGGCGGTGTCTGTGAGCATCGCGCGAGGCGTGGCAATGCCGGTCACGATCGCGATGAGTTGCATCTCGTCGAGGCTCGTGCTCGGCAAGAGCACGCGACGCTGCGCCGGGGCGGCCGCCTGCGCCTTGAACGCCTTGGCGAACGAGCGGAAGGGATCGCGGTTCTGGATGTCCAACTCAGAAAAATCTTCGTCGGTATACACCACGGGGGCAGACTCGGCTGCAACGGCGCCCTGATTGGCATTGTCCTGGTCCGACTCGTTCTCTGCACCATCGCCGGCCTTGCCTGCGCCGAGACCCAGCCCCTGATACTCCTCTTCGTCATCTCCACCGCAGCCCGCAACCCCAATGGAAGCGACGAGTAAGAGGTAGGCGAAAACTCGAAACTTAGAGCTCATGGCTGGCTACTTCCTCTTTTTTTTCTTGGGCGGTGTGGCGGGCGGGCGCCTATACGTGGTCGCCCGAACGTCGACGTCGATGGTCAGTTCCCCGGACGGCAGCAGCTTGGGTTGCGTCATCCGTATGTTTTCCATGCTGATCGCACGGTCCAGCTTGCTCACGTTGTAGAAGAACTTCCCCATTTGATGGAACCGGCCCGTGAGTGCGAGAACGACCGGAATCTTCGAGTACAGCTCCTGGCGTAGCTCCGGACGCGGCTCGACGAGCCGAATCGTGAGCCCACTGAGCTCGGCGACGCGGTTCAGATCCTGAAGAAAAGCGGCAATCTCCGCGTTCTCCGGCAGAATTCGGCGGTTCTGTCGATCGGCGACCTCACGATTCGCCAGCTCCTGTGTGAGCTCGAGGTATTGTTTCTCGCGCCGCTCGGCATCGCGAATCTGGTCTTGAAGCTGCTTCTGCCTCTTGGCGCTCGCAGAGAGGTCGGAGGAAATGCTGCTGTGAATGAGCGTGTAGTACCCACCGCCGAGCAAAGCGAGCAGGCCCACGAGCGCCAGTGCCTTGCCCCACCCCGGCATCCCAACGATTGTATCTTCGAGACTGGGCATCAGTATCTCACCTTGCAGGTAATATCGAATCCGACCACACGAAGCCCCGAATCGGGGTCGCTCGTCGCGCGCGTTCGTTGCAGCGTCACGCTGTCATAAATCTCGCTAAGGGTCAGTCGACGCAAGAACTCTGCAACATCTTCGTTTGAGCGACCCATTCCGGTCATCTTGCATTCGCGCTCGACTTCTTCGAAACGAGTCAGCCAAAGCCTGCGCACGTCCCAAGATTCGTTGAACCCGGCCAACGGGTTTTCTTCGCGCATACGCTCGAGCTCGGCCGGATTGATCGTCGGACCACCCGGGCTGCTCAGGACCTTGGAAAGCTCCATGACGGCGCGGGTTGGACCCCGCCGCGCGCGCTCGAGATCCTGGACCACCTTTTCGAGTCGTCGACTTTTCTCGAGTCGCCCTTCGACGTCGGCGAGCCCCTTGGTCTTGCCCTGTAGCTCGTCTCGACGGGCTTCCAGGGTCTTGTTCTCCTGGTGGAGCGCCTCGAGCTCTCCGCTTTGCGCGAAGTAGAGGATGCCGAGGACCACGAACCACACAGCGATGGCGCCGCCGTAAATCACGCCCCAAGTGCCAAGGCTGAGGTCGCCGGTGGGAAGGGGCGATGCGGCGACGCGTCGGGCGCGCTTCTTCTTGTCGGTCGGTAGCAGGTTGATGCGAATCATCAGTTACGCTCCCGCTCTTTGCGCAAAGCCAGGCCGATACTCACCACTGCCTGTGATGCGCGGCCCTGCAGATCCCCAAGCGCCGCCTCGTCCACGTCAGCCACTCGAGTGGGGTCGAGCAACTCGACCGACACCTGAGCCCGTTCCTGTAGGATGTCGAGAAGCGATTGGATGTTTGCCGTCCCGCCGGACAGGCAGATGCGGCTCAACTCGCGGTCCCCGCTGGTCGCCAGGTAGAAGTCGAGCGACCGCTGAATCTCGCCGGCGAGTTGTTCGACCGCCTGATTCACGATTTCCGGCACCTCTCGTGGAACGATGCCGCGCCCTTCTCCACCGCATTTATACGATTCGGCCTCATCCCGACCGATGCCGAGCTGCCGCTGAATCTCCTCGGTAATCGCGTTTCCACCGTTGGCGATGTCGCGGGTGAAGGCGGTCGTGCCGTCGGCGAGGATATTCACGGTGGTAGTGGAGGCTCCGCAGTGGACCAAAACTGTGGTTTCATCCTCCGCCGCGGCGCCGTAGCCCGCCTCGAAGACGTTCTGCACGGTGAAGGCGTCCAGATCCACAACCATGGGACGAAGTCGAGCTTCCATCGCCAGGTTGGTGAGATCGGTGATTTCTTCTTTCTTTGCGGCGACCAGGAGCACGTCCATCTGGCCGTGATCCGTGCGCTCGTGAAGGACCTCGTAGTCCACATGGACCTCGTCGAGGTCGAATGGAATGTGCTGCTCGGCTTCCCAGCTGATCTGCTCCTGAAGCTCGGCCGCCGTCATCAACGGCATTGCGATCTTTTTGATGATCACGCTGTGGCCGCTGGCGCGAAGCGCGACGTTGCGGCGCTTGCTGCGCGCGAACAGCTTTTCGAGCCCCTCGACGACAGCACCCGAGTTGATGATGTGGCCATCGACGATGGTCTCAGCCGGAAGAGGATGATACCCGAACCTGGTGATGGTTCGCGTCCCCCGACGACCTTCTTTGATTTCACAGACTTTAATCGAGCTCGAACCGATGTCGACGCCGATTAAGTTCTTCCCCTCGGACGGCATGTAGGCACGCTACTCCTCCTCGCCGAACACACGTACCCTGTCGGCGAGCCTCAGACCCAAAGCTTCGAGAATCTTTCGTTTTGTGTCCATTCGACATCCAAAACCCTTCTCGACACGATCAATCGTCAACACCGATAGGTTCGCGCGACGAGCCAACTCAGCCTTGGACATCATGCGTTCGATCCGAACCTTGCGAACATTGTTGGGCTTGTTGCCACTTTTCTTGTTCGCGTTGGGCTTCGAAGCCCCTTCGTGCTCGCTTGCATCAGAGGCCGACGCACCCAACGTGTTGGGCTTTTGCATCGCTTCATTTGCCTCTGGGTCGTAGGTCATGAGTTAGCTCTCTAAACGAGAAACGCACACCGCGTCACCCTTCAAGAAGGCTATGACCGAACCACCTTAGGGTCAAGCAACTTAGGACAATTTAGCACTAATTTATGTGCTAAATATACATAAATCATATGAACCTGCATAGCGGAACGCAGACATCCGCGATCGTTAGGCACTGATTGTGCTCAACGCGCGAACCCACCGATTGTCAACGAGCGAACGTATCGAAATTCATGGTCGCAATGGTCGGCACCGAAGGCAAAAAAACCGGGACGCACGTCGGTTAGTTGCCCCGCTCCGCGACTCATCAATACTCGCCGAGTCGTGGTGAGCTCGATTGGCGTGTGGCGTGCTGTCACTGTGTTGTTCTTGGTGTTGTTTCTGCATGCGCCTGCATATGCGCAGCGCAAGCACACCGTGCACCAAGGTCAGACGCTAGGCGCGATTGCGAAACGCTATCGTGTGTCCACTACGAACCTCGCGGCGGCCAATCGCTTGAAGAAGACCTCGAATCTACGGGTGGGTCAGGTTCTGCGGATACCACCCAAGGGCGTGGTGTACGTCTATCCAGGGCAAACCCTCACCGGCATTGCGCAGCTCAACAAGGTGACCGTGAAGGCGTTGGCAGCGGCCAACCGTCTCAAACCAGGGGCCACTCTGCGTGTCGGGCAACGCCTCGTGCTGCCGGGCTACAGCGCTAGTGCCAAGGCGACCAAAGCCCGCAACACGATTCTGAGCGGGTTGGTCACACTCGAACGGCCTGCGAGCCAAGAGACCCTTCGCGCCCGTCTTTTCGATGGTGCGGGCAAGCCAGACCCCAAGGCGCGCGCGCGTGTGGCGCGTTTCCTTCGAGATCGCGACACCGACGAGGTGACGCGACCGCATACGCGACTTTTGCGCGTGCTCGCGTACGTGGCAGATCATTTCAACGGCCGCACGATTATCGTCGTCAGCGCCTACCGCTCAGAGAAGAACGGCAACAGTGGGTCGAGCCGGCACTCGAACGGGGAAGCGATCGACATCCGCGTCGATGGCGTACCGAACGAAGTGCTGCGGGACTACTGCCTCACGCTTTCGAAAGTTGGGGTCGGCTACTACCCCCGCAGCAGCTTCGTCCACGTCGATATCCGTTCGAAGGCCGTCTATTGGGTGGACTGGTCGCGGCCAGGCGAGCCTCCGCTCTATCTGCCGCCCGGGGAAACACCCGAGAAGTACGACGCGGGGGTATCGACCGCGGTATCGCCGGCGAGCCTCTAGTCTTTGTGAGACTTCCCTTGCGGGAGCTCGATGTCATGTTCTTTGAGCCGGCGATAGAATGTCCGGCGAGCCATGCCGAGGGCGCGCGCGGCCTTTGCTCGGTTCCAATCGTGTGCGTTGAGTGTTTCCAGGATTCGATCCCGCTCGGCGTCTTTGAAG
>Ga0164313_10005753_pt1 | contig 10960 bp, 11 predicted proteins | sample GuaBasSedimGuay4_FD_113735 | JGI IMG/M metagenome (GOLD analysis project Ga0164313, IMG submission 113735) | Subseafloor sediment microbial communities from Guaymas Basin, Gulf of California, Mexico - Guay4, Core 4569-4, 0-3 cm | ecosystem: Environmental > Aquatic > Marine > Hydrothermal vents...
ATACGAGATCGCAAAACGTCATTTGATACCAAAGCAGATCGAAGAGAACGGTGTAGGAAAAGAAAATATCAAGATCGGAAAAACGGTTGTAGAGATGCTGATCGAAGAATACACGAACGAATCAGGAGTACGTGGATTGGAGAAACGCATCTCGAAAGTGGTTCGACATCGAGCTATGCAACTTGCAAAAAAGGAAAAGTTCGAATTAGCCATCAAGCCAGAAGAGCTTAAGAAGATCTTCGGCCCTAGTCACGCAAAGGATAAGTATCAGGATAACGATGTTGCTGGTGTTGTAACTGGGTTGGCGTGGACACCAACGGGTGGGGATATATTATTCATAGAAACCAGCATTACAAAAGGTAAAGGCAAATTGACCCTTACCGGTAATCTAGGTGATGTAATGAAGGAATCAGCAATGCTAGCTGTAGAATATCTAAAGTCCCATTCTGATATTGTTGGATTGGATCCGAACGTATTTGACAGTTGGAATATTCACATACATGTTCCAGCAGGAGCAACGCCTAAAGACGGCCCAAGCGCAGGTATTGCAATGTTAACAGCTATTGCGTCGGCTTTCACTCAACAGAAAGTGCGCAAGTATTTAGCCATGACCGGCGAAATAACACTTCGAGGAAAAGTACTTCCCGTGGGAGGTATCAAAGAAAAGATATTGGCCGCGAAAAGAGCGAATATCAAAGAGATCATTCTTTCTAAGGACAATCAGAAGGATATAGAAGACATTGAGCCACGTTACATTAAAGGGATCAATTTCCATTATGTGGAAGAAATGATCGATGTAGTGAAGCAAGCGTTATTGAAGGAAAAAGTGCGGGATCCGCTCAGAGTCGCGTAGTTCGAGTACATCTTTTTGGCACCGATCCTTATCGGATCGATAAGTTGTCTATATTTACATACGAAATACATTGTATATTTAGTATGGGGTACTCTTTATCGTTCACCAAAGCAATATTAGTAGTCATTTTTATCTCTGATAAGATCAGACAAGAGCAATTTGAATTCCTGTCAACGGCAGATATCTCAAAATACCTGAGTATTCCAAAACCTACTTTAGTAAAGATCCTGCAAAATTTGAATATCGCTGATATAATAGAGACCAAAGAAGGGAAACAAGGCGGCATTCGATTAATGAAAGACCCATCCAAAATTACGGTATTGGAGATATTTGAGGCCATGGAGAAAGGTAAACCATTGTTTCAGACTTCATTCAACATATTAGCAGAAGGAAAAAGACCCAATAATGCGCAACGACAGATAAAGAATCTTTTATCTGATGCTGAAGAGCAATTAAGGTTGGAATTGTCAAAGAAAACCATAGCTGAAATGCTGGTCGAGATGAACCAATAATTTTTTTATCCTAACTAGATATACAGAACATATAGTAAGTAAGTATGAAATTTTCTAAATTCTTTTCTGACCTTCAAGAAGCGCCTTGGTATCGCTTATTTCTCGATCCCGTTATCAACGAGATCAACAATGGAGGTGAACTATTGGACATTGGGACTGGATCTGGAAAACTCATTCAAATTCTAGCCACAGAAAAGGACGTGCACTGTACGGGAGTTGATACCAACTCCGATATGCTCAAAGAGGCAAAGGTCAAGTTAAAGAACATTAATGCAGAGCTTATTGAAATATTACCAGACACAAAATTGCCATTTGAAAAGAACAGCTTTGATCACATCGCTATATGCAGCGTATTGTTCCATCTGAAAAAGGAAAGCATTGACAGCATGCTCAACGACGCACTCGGGTTACTAAAAGAAGGGGGTACAATAATTATTCTGACCCCTACCGGAAATGGGGGGATCCTGAAATTATCAAAGCATTTCATTTCGATCAGGAACAAAGGTGTGTATGTATGGTACCGTTCTACAAAAAAACGTGCACGGATGTGGTCAAAAGAAAACTATCTCTCAAAGTATGCTTCAAAAACTAGTTTGAAGTACAAAAGAGAATTGGTCATGAACGAATTTGCACAACTTGAGATTATATATCGATAGATCAATTCCATATTCACAATAAAATAACCTTAATAATTAATTACAACAAAATGAACATAAAGACAAAAAGAATGTTCGGCAATGGAATAAATTATTTGCTGTCGGCAGTATTAATTATCAGTGGAACATTAAAACTCGTTGGGTTCGAGCCGTACATGGAAGTCATAAAACAACTAAGCCCATATTATTATGACAATATTTATCTTATAGGCACTGTAGCATTGGTATCAGGATTGCTGTTTATAATGCCTAGAACATTTACTTACGGATTAATAGCAACCATTGCGTTTTTGGGTGGAACGATCTCTGCCCATATGCAAGCTGGGGATAACTTTATTCCGCAAGTAGTGTTTGTATTATTGACAGGTTCGGTCGCCTATTTGAAGAGACCGGAATGGTTTAAGAGACCAGAGATAACTGCCGGATAAATTAATTAGTGTGAATATTGTAGAAAGCGCAAACTAAGTGGGTTTGCGCTTTCGTGCTTATTATAGATCTTGACCTGTTCATCAGTACTCATTTAATTGGTCTGAATATTTCATTGAATGGCATAAGATCAATAAAAAACTGCATTGTTCACCGACCCACATACCGAAGTCTTAAGTTTTACACTGTAGGGTAAGACAAGAGATTAGTGTAAGCAATACCGTATTAGATTTGCAAGCATCCGAATTGCGTTGATGATACTCCTAATACTAAGAAACAATTATTCGCGTTGCTGATCCGGAACGTTGTTCATATGAAGGCTTATTTCCCCATTTTAATAGCACTGATCTTAGCTCAAGAGCTAAGCGCACAATTGGGCGGCAGCAGCATATATCCCTTTTTGGATATACCGAGCTCTGCCCGTGTATCGGCCCTTGGGGGGAATCAGATCGCAGTGAAGGACAATGACCTCAACCTAGCCATTTATAATCCTGCTTTGTTGAATGAAGAGATGGGGAACCAACTTTCTTTGAGCTATGTGAAGTATTTCGCCGATATCAATTTCGGATTTGCGAGTTATGCCAAACACTATGATAGTCTGGCAACATTTGCTGCAACATTGCAATTCGTTGATTACGGCACTTTCAATGAAACTGATGAAACCGGAGCCGATCTAGGAACTTTTAAGGCTGGCGATTATGTATTGAACCTTGCCGGGGGCTACAAGATAGATAGCTTATTCTCTTTAGGAGCGAATGTAAAATTCATCTATTCAAGTTTAGGAGTTTATAACAGTTATGGAGCTGCCGTGGATGTTGCGGGCACCTATGCAAACCCCGCTAGTGGATGGACGGCTTCGGCAGTTTTGAGGAACATTGGATATCAGTTCAAGACATATACCGATGATCAGCGCGAGAATTTGCCATTTCAATTGCAGGTCGGAGTTACCAAGAGATTCAAGCATGCTCCGTTCAGGCTTGGCATTATGGCAGAGAACCTACAGAAATGGGATCTTACGTACGAAGATCCGAATGCACCGGTAACAATTGACCCGACCACTGGCGAGGTGGTTTCTGAGGATAAGAACGGCTTTGGGGAGCAGTTGATGCGTCACATGATCTTCAACGCAGAGATATTGCTGAGCAAGAATTTCCATATTCGAATTGGATACAATTACCGCCGTCGGCAAGAATTGAAGATCAATGATCGTCCTGGTCTAGCCGGGCTTAGTTGGGGTGTTGGATTGCGCATTTCTAAATTTCATTTGAGTTACGGTAGAGCAACATATCATCACGTTGGCGCTTCCAACCATTTTACCGTGGCGGTGCGCTTTGCAGACTTCGCTCGCAAGGTTGAATAATTTAGCGACCCTTATTTCTGGATCGTTATGCGCAAGATCAACATAGCAATAGATGGTTATTCCTCGTGCGGAAAAAGCACGCTGGCCAAACAACTGGCCAAAGAACTCCAATATATTTATGTGGATTCCGGTGCCATGTACCGTGCGGTAGCTCTCTATGGACTGCGCATTGGAGCCGTTGAAGAAGATGATCTAAAAAAGGATGTCTTGGTAAATTCCCTTGATAACATCGAGATAAGCTTTCGAATAAATAAAGCTGGAGAAGGACGCACATTACTTAACGGAGAAGATATCGAGGATGAGATCAGAGGAATGCGGGTTTCTCAGGTTGTTAGTTTGGTAAGCACTGTTCCAGAGGTTAGAGAAAAATTAGTTGAGCTTCAAAAAAAGATGGGAGTGGAGAAAGGTGTTGTAATGGACGGGCGCGATATTGGAACGGTGGTATTTCCCAACGCTGAACTCAAACTTTTCATGAATGCCGATCTTGAAGTTCGAGCCAAACGTCGATTTGATGAATTGATAGCTAAAGGAATGGATGTCACTTTAGAAGAGATCACGGCCAATGTTAGAAAGCGGGATCATAATGATGAAAATCGCGAACACGATCCTTTACGTTTAGCCGAAGATGCTATTGAATTGGATAACACAGATAAAAGTCCGAAGGAGCAATTTAATATTGCGCTGGAATTGGTGCGTGATCAATTGGCCTGATCAGCTTTCGTCGGTCCAGTAAGTTCGGTGATCACAGCGTCGATATCCTTAACGTTTTCATAGAACGACATTAGCTTTAGCAGAACACGGTCTACAACCGTATCTGGACAGCTAGCGCCGCTAGTGACCACAATATCCACGGGCTTTTTCTGCGGCAAGGGATCCATTGTCTGAACTCTTTCATTCTTGTGAATATCGTGATGCCAGAATTCATTCATAGATACTAATTCATCCGCAGATTTAATAAAGTAGGTCGGAAAATGCGATCCACACAATTCCACGATGTGAGAAGTGTTCGAGCTATTGTAGCCTCCTACAACAATGGCAATATCGGCTTGTCTTTCGAGTAGGGCATATGTGGCTTGTTGATTGTCGTTGGTTGCATAGCACAGTGTATCACGTGTGTCGGCAAAATGTTCTTTAAGATCGAATTCGCCGAATTTATCCAACATCACCTGTTTCAAATGATCAGCGATCTCCTGGGTTTCTGTGGCCAGCATGGTCGTTTGGTTCACCACACCGATACGCTCTAGATCTTTTATCGGATCGAACCCCTTTGAGCTGCGATCGCCGAAATATTCATCAAACGAAGAGGTCGGTTCAGTTCCGTTAATGATCCGTCCTAATAATTTCGTTTCATCCATATCTCGTACTACAACGCTAGGGGCATTCTTATCACTATGAGAGAATGTGGCACGCGTTTCTTCATGGTCATGTTTACCATGAATGATAATGGTATGATCCGTAGAACCTAATTTCTCTGAACGTTTCCAAACCCTTTCCACAAAAGGGCAGGTGGTGTTATATCGTTTGGTTTGAATGCCGATATCCTCTAAACGCTTTTCAATTTCAAGCGTGGTTCCGAACGCAGGGATTATCACGATATCGTCCGATCTCAATTCTGACCAACCAATGAATTGCTCTCCTTTTGTATCCATAATGAATTCGATCCCTCGACTTTGAAGATCTTTGTTCACTTCTGGGTTGTGGATCATCTGGCTCAATAAATAGATCTTCTTCCCCGGATTTTCATCAAGGGCTTTATAAGAGATCTCAATGGCGTTTTCTACACCAAAGCAGAAGCCAAAATGGCGTGCTATGTGAAAACGTATCGAACCTAGATCGATAATGGTAGGCGAAATGTCCTTTTTCATGGGATCTTTGATACGTCGGGCTTCTTTAAGCCGACCGATAACAGAAGAGCGATAGAAAGAAGGGATGTCAAATTTTTTCATTAGTTAGCGCAAAATTAGACTAACATTCTAGGCACAGGATATACACGATATTGGAAGCGCCATTTGTGGTATATAAAAACATATCTTTGCGCCCCGAAAATAACACCGGTAGCGGCACCGGTACTTAAACCCCTCCCGACCCAAGCCGCAGGACGGGATACAAATAATAAAGCCACAATGGCTGAAGAAAAAAAAGAAGTTGTCGAAGAAACTGTAGCAACAGAGACGACTGAAGGATCTGCAGAAGCATCCAATGAGGAAGTAAAAGCAGAAGAGACCACCGAAGCTACAGAGACTCCCGCTGAAGAAGCGAAGTCTGAAACCCCAGAAGAAGTTGTTGAAGAACCTAAAGCGGAAGAGCCGAAGGAAGAGCCAAAAGCAGAAGAGGCCACTGAAGAAGTGAAAGCCGAGGAACCTGCTAAGGAAGAAGTGAAAGCTGAAGAAACTCCTTCTGAAGAAGAAAAGGAAGAACCAAAAGCTGAAGAAACTACTGAAGAGCCTGCTGCTGAAAAGGTGGTTGCTGTTAAGAAAGAAGACTCTTCCGGCAAAGGTGGAACGAAGGTCAAGAAAGACCAGAAAAGAACGGCAGACACAGACTTTGTTTTCAGGATCGAAGAACCAACCGAAGAATTCGACTGGGATTCTGCTGATAAAGAACAAGAGGTTTATTCAGCAACAGAGCGTGAGGAATACGACAAACAGTATTCTGATACATTGACTTCAATAGCCGAAAAAGAAGTGCTTCCGGGGATCGTGGTTTCCGTGGGTAAGAAAGAAGTTGTGATCAACATCGGATACAAATCCGAAGGTGTTGTTGGAGCTTCTGAATTCCGCTATAATCCAGACCTTAAGCCTGGGGATGAAGTACCTGTTTATGTTGAGAAGCAGGAAGATAAAAGCGGTCAGCTTGTAATAAGCCACAAAACCGCTCGTACTCACAGTGCTTGGCAGAATGTGAACGATGCCATGGCGAACGATACAATAATCACTGGTCACATAAAGTGCCGTACAAAGGGTGGACTTATTGTGGATGTTTTCGGTATAGAAGCATTCTTGCCGGGTAGCCAGATCGATGTTAAACCGATCCGAGATTACGATCAGTATGTGGGTAAGAACATGGAGTTCAAGGTTGTGAAGATCAACCAAGAATTCAAAAATGTTGTTGTTTCTCACAAAGCACTGATTGAAGCTGAGCTCGAAGAGCAGAAGAAACAGATCATCGGTAAATTAGAGAAAGGACAAGTCCTTGAAGGTACAGTTAAGAACATCACTTCTTATGGTGTGTTCATTGACCTTGGTGGAGTTGATGGTTTGATCCACATTACCGATCTTTCTTGGGGTAGAGTAAATCACCCAGAGGAGGTCGTTGAGCTTGATCAGAAGATAAACGTAGTTATCCTCGACTTTGATGATGACAAGAAACGTATCGCTCTTGGTCTTAAACAATTGACCGATCATCCATGGGATTCTTTCGATGAGAAAGTTGCCGTAGGAGATAAGGTGAAAGGAAAAGTGGTAGTGATCGCCGATTACGGAGCGTTCATCGAGTTAGGAACTGGTGTTGAAGGATTACTTCACGTATCTGAAATGAGCTGGTCTCAGCACTTACGTTCTGCGCAAGACTTCTTAAAAGTCGGGGACGAAATAGAGTGTGCGATCCTTACACTTGACCGCGAAGAACGCAAAATGTCATTGGGGATCAAGCAGTTGATGCCAGATCCTTGGGCAGATATTGAAAGCAAATATCCTGAAACAAGTAAGCACAAAGGGACTATCCGCAACTTTACCAACTTCGGTGTATTCGTAGAAATGGAAGAAGGTGTGGATGGATTGATCCATATTAGTGATCTGAGTTGGAATAAGAAGGTGAAACACCCATCTGAATTCTGCACCATTGGTGATAAGATCGAGGTAATGGTTCTTGAAGTCGACAAAGAGAATCGTCGCTTAAGTCTTGGGCACAAACAAATGGAAGAAAATCCTTGGGAGACATTTGAAGGTGTCTTTACCAAGGGCTCTATTCATGAGGGAACTGTTCTGGCCAAAGCAGGAAGCACATTTACGATCGCGCTTCCTTATGGTGTAGAAGGTACTTGTGCTACGAAGCAACTTCGGAAAGAAGATGGTTCTCAACCAGCATTGGAAGAGAAATTAAGCTTTATGGTAACCGACTTCAATAAAGATGCTCGAAAGATCATGGTAAGTCATACTAAGACTTTTGATTCTTCTGTTGTAGCTGAAGAAGCTCCGAAGAAGAAAGGACGTGGAAGTAAGAAAGCCATGACCAGTTCCGCTGACAAGTTGGAGAAAACAACTTTGGGTGATCTTGACGTGCTCTCTGCCTTAAAAAGCACAATGGAGCAAGAAGAAAAGAAAGGAAAAGGATCCAAAAAGAAGGACGAAAGCGCTGAATAATTGAAGCACTTGAAAGAAGTAAGAATAAAAAAACCCCTGACGTACACGTTAGGGGTTTTTTATGTTGATCAGCTGCGCTTCCAACGTAGCTATATTTGTCCGACGATCTTCAAATGAATCCGGTTACCATACTTAATAGCACAGAATTCGAACTTACGATCAACAGGCTTTGTTATCAATTGATCGAAGACCATGATGATCTTAGTAATGCTGCATTGATCGGTCTGCAACCTCGAGGCATTTATTTGTTAGCGCGAATAGAGAAGGTCTTAAAAAAGATCTTAGGTCATGACGATATTTTGACCGGTCATTTGGATATTACTTTTCATCGTGACGATATTAGAAGACATGATGTACCGCCTTCACCAAGTTCAACTGATCTCGACTTTGATCTGGAAGGAAAAAATGTGGTACTGGTTGATGACGTTCTGTTCACCGGAAGAACTACAAGAGCAGGATTGGAGGCGTTGCTACATTTTGGCAGACCGGATAAGGTTCAATTGATGTGCATGATAGACCGTAGGTTCAGTAGGCATTTGCCGATCCAACCAGACTACATTGGAAGATGGGTTGATACGATAGCAAGCGAACGCGTCGAGGTTCGATGGAAGGAAATAGATGGACAAGACAAAGTGATCCTATATTCAGATAAAGAAAAATGAGTGGACTAAGCGTAGATCACCTTTTAGGAATAAAGGATCTGAAGGCTTCGGACATCGAATTGATATTTTCAACTGCCGATGGGTTCAAAGAAGTGATTAATCGACCGATCAGAAAAGTTCCATCGCTTAGAGATACTACTGTTGCCAATCTCTTTTTTGAGAATTCTACCAGAACCAAATTGTCTTTTGAACTAGCTGAAAAACGTCTTTCGGCAGACGTTCTGAATTTTTCTAGCAGCGGGTCTTCAGTTAAAAAAGGCGAAACTCTTGTCGACACGGTCAACAATATATTGGCCATGAAAGTCGACATGGTCGTAATGCGCCATCCAGACCCTGGTGCTGCTGTATTCCTTGCAAGGAATGTTAAAGCCAAGGTTATAAATGCAGGAGATGGAACCCATGAGCACCCTACACAGGCGCTTCTAGATGCCTACAGTATTCGGGAGCGATTAGGCAGCGTTAAGGGAAAGAAAGTGCTCATTGTAGGGGATATCATGCATTCAAGAGTAGCACTGTCTAATATTCATTGCCTCAAGAAATTGGGTGCTCAAGTAATGCTGTGTGGTCCTACAACTTTAATTCCCAAGCATATTGAGAGCTTAGGTGTTAAGGTAGAGACAGACCTCTTAAAAGCACTGAAGTGGTGCGATGTTGTGAATATGCTTCGAATTCAACTGGAAAGACAGAAAGGAGGACAAGAACAATTCAATTTGTTCCCGTCTTTGAGAGAATATACAATGCTGTTCGGACTGAATAAAGAGGTGCTTGATAGAGTGGGAAAGGAGATCGTTATTATGCACCCAGGGCCTATTAATAGGGGAGTTGAGATAAGTAGTGAAGTGGCTGACGGGGCTAATTCCATCATACTGGATCAGGTAGAAAATGGAGTGGCTGTTAGAATGGCTGTTCTTTATTTACTGGCTGGCCGACAATAGTGGCAGTTCCAATTGCATATATTTGTTCAAACACGTTTTGAAAATGAATTTTTCAATAGAAGATAAAGGGAAGTACACTGTCATTAGCTCAAATGTCGAGAAACTCGATACGAACCATGCCCCAGAGCTAAAGTCTGAATTAGTGTATTTGAATAAGAATGATGTGAAGAATATCATAATCGATATGTCCAACACGCGTTACTGCGACTCTTCCGGTCTGAGTGCTATCTTGGTAGCAAACCGCTTATGTAAAAGTGTGGAAGGTCAATTCATTCTTACCGGAATGCAAGAATCTGTGAGTAAACTGGTTTCAATTTCTCAATTGGATTCGGTATTGAGCATTACTCCAACACTTCAAGAAGCAGTAGATCTTTATATGATGGAAGAGATCGAAAAGGATATTAACAAAGAATGACCTAAATTTTAGAACATGAAAAAAATATTACTCCTAACTATTCTAGCGTTCACTGCTACCAATGTAGTGAATGCACAATGTACTCCGAATCCTTTGTATGCGGATTCGATATTTGGTGTTTGGCCAGATACTATTACTGGTTTTGAGCCTGCAATGGAAGGCGTTTGGTGGACCGATACTTTGGATTTCAAGATCCCTACTGAAAGCGGGGATATTGACCCGAATTTTCCTGGAAATCTTATCGATTCGGTTTCCTTGACCACGATCACGAATTTACCTCCGGGTATTGTTTATTACTGTAATTCCAATACTCCTGCTCCTTGTACGTTTTTAGGTGGAATGCAGGGATGTGGTCTTCTAGAAGGGATTCCGACTGCAGAAGGTACTTATGATATTGACATTGATATTATGGCATTTGTGTTAGTAGGTTCAATAACTATGCCTGTTCAATATTCATTCACTGGATATTCAATTACAGTTGGGCCGCTGGGTGTTGTAGAGAACTCTGGTAATATTTCAAAAGTAGAACAGAACGTTCCCAATCCATTCAGTAATGAAACGAAGATAGACGTGTATTTGCGTAATGGTGCAAATATTGAATTAACGGTGCATGACATGGTGGGTAAAACATTGTATCAAACTATTGAGAGAGGCATCCCAGGCAAGAACGAACTGGTCTTCGAGGCTAACGATCTTGGTCAGGGCATTTATCTGTATACGATAGAGAGTGGTGGCGAAAGCGTTACCCGCCGGATGATCGTTAAGTGATATTTATCTAAA
>Ga0164313_10005754_pt1 | contig 10959 bp, 8 predicted proteins | sample GuaBasSedimGuay4_FD_113735 | JGI IMG/M metagenome (GOLD analysis project Ga0164313, IMG submission 113735) | Subseafloor sediment microbial communities from Guaymas Basin, Gulf of California, Mexico - Guay4, Core 4569-4, 0-3 cm | ecosystem: Environmental > Aquatic > Marine > Hydrothermal vents >...
CTGGGAGGATCTGTTGAAGGTGATGGAGCGAATCGATCTGCCAGTCTCCGAAAAGCAGCGCAGCTTCTTTCTTTAGGGCCCGTAACGAAATAAGTTATCAATGATGCGCAGGATTTTCGGGGAGCAACAAGGCGGGTTCGGGCGAATAGTGCGGGCTATTTGAGCCGGAATCCAACACCGTTGCCCGCCGAAAAGACCAGCAGGTTTGTGTGAGTTATTTTGTTACGGTCCCTTAGCTCAACGCTGGGCGCGGATCCTGACTTCCTCGACCTCCCTGGTCGGCGTTCCGATCTGACGGCCGCAGGCCATGGCCAGGACCGGCAGATACGGCTCGAGCTCCTCCCGCTCATCGTTGCAGACGACCTCGATATTGGCCAGCTCCCTGCGGGAGCCCTTGGTTCGATCCATCTCCCCATCGACCGCTGAGACGATCATGTACTTTTCCACGATGACGAATGGACGAATCTCCTCGCTGTAAGTGATACCCATGGGTGCCGTTCCTCCCATAGGATTTCGGTTGCGCGTTGTGATCGGGAGTCCGGTGAGCGGATCGACTCTCTGGGTTCCCATCGTTGACGGGACCTGGACCGTTTTGAATACGGTCTTTGGCGGGCGCATACCGTAGTCCACCAGGATGATGAGATCGGGTTTGTCACCAGGTTCGACTGGTATCAGGCCCTTGCCGCTGATCTCGTCTGTGATGATACTGGCTACGCCTCCGAACATCACGTCGGTGTCCGCAGGCGACCCTGGAAGAGGTTTGACCGCAAAGCTGGGCCCCCAGCGCTGCCCGACCGCCGCCACGCTGTCGACTTCAAGGTCGTAGTTGTAGGACGCTGTCTGGCACGCGGATAGGAACAGGGCAGAGGCACTGACCAACAGGGTGGGTGCGTTCAGAAATTTGAAGTCGAAGAGCATCTGAGGGGTTTGGCGATACCATAGGCATTTGCAGCCTTGGGTCAAATCCGGACATTCCCTGAAGAGGGACACGCTATCAAGGCGGGGGTTCCCCGGGGCGGGGTGTCCATCCGGACGATTCGAGGGTTGAACAGGCGTGAGTCTGGTCCTGCAGGTTTTGGGCAGTGCGATCGGGCCGACGCCGTGTCCGGCGTTTTTATGTTTTCCTCCAGCTCGGCCCCGTTCAGTGTGGTGACCCACTCCAGGACTCTCCCGCGGAAACTCGTGCTGAGTTTCCGCGACCATTGATACCATGCAGGATTTGCCCCTTACCGTTTTATCGTTGCTGGCACTGGCACCGATTGCCGTCGTTATGCTCCTTCTTGTTGTCCTGCGATGGCCGGCGAAGCACGCGATGCCCGTCGCCTACCTTTTCACGGTGGCGATCGCCATGGTGTTTTGGAAGACGCCCGGTGTTCAGATCGCGGGAGCGACCGTTCACGGCGTTGTTACCGCTTGTAATATTCTCTTCATCGTATTCGGAGCGATCCTGCTCGTAAACACGCTGAAGGAATCCGGGGGGCTCCAGATAATTCGACAGGGCTTTATCAACATCTCTCCGGATCGACGGGTGCAGGCCATCATTATCGCCTGGATGTTTGGCGCTTTCATTGAAGGTGCTGCGGGGTTCGGTACTCCGGCGGCCATTGCGGCTCCCTTGCTGGTGGCGGTTGGATTCCCTGCCATGGCCGCGGTCATGGTAGCCTTGATTATCCAGAGCACGCCGGTTTCTTTTGGCGCGGCCGGGACGCCGATCCTGGTCGGTGTTAATACCGGGCTGTCCGGCCAACCCCAGGTCCAGGCTCTCCTGGAGCATCTGGGGGTCAGCCACGAAGCCTACCTGCATACCATCGGATTCACCGTGGCCACTATTCACGGGTCGATCGGGACGTTTGTGCCCCTGATCATGATCAGCATGATGACGGCGTTCTTCGGAAAGAACCGATCCTTGAAGGAGGGACTGGCGCTCTGGAAGTTTGCGCTCTTCTCCGGTTTGGCCTTCACGGTCCCCTATACGATATTTGCCTATTTTCTGGGCCCTGAATTCCCGACCCTGCTGGGCTCGCTGCTTGGCCTGGGTATTGTGATCCTGGCGACCAGGACCGGACTCTTTCAGCCGAAGAAGCCATGGGATTTTCCCGAAAAAAAGGATTGGGAGAAGGACTGGACGGGCGAATTCGAAGTCGACGACCATGTGGCGCAATCGGATCTGACCCATGGTTCCATGTTCAAGGCATGGTCCCCTTACCTGGTGGTTGCCGCGCTCCTCGTCCTCACCAGAACAGTGGTTCCGATCAAGTCTCTGGTCACATCGGCGGCAGTCACCCTGAAGTGGACGGATATATTCGGGAGTGGTATCTCGACCAAGTCCCAGCCGCTCTACCTGCCGGGATTTCTCTTCATCGTGACTGTCCTCATGGTCTATGTCCTCTTTCGGATGAAAGGGACGCAGATCCGAAGGTCATGGAAGGACTCCGGACATACCATGCTCGGGGCGGCATCGGCCCTGATTTTTTCGGTTCCGATGGTTCAGGTATTCATCAACTCACAGTCGGAATCACTCAGCCAGATGCCACTCGTCCTGGCCGATGGTGTATCCGCCCTCTTTGGTTCACTCTGGCCATTGATCGCTCCCACCATCGGAGCGCTTGGCGCTTTTGTCGCGGGAAGCAATACCATCAGCAATATGATGTTTTCGCTCTTCCAGTTCGGAATGGCGGAAAAGATCGGAGTGACCGCCTCCGTGGTTGTCGCCCTGCAGGCGGTGGGTGGGGCGGCCGGCAATATGATCTGCGTGCACAACGTCGTGGCCGCGTCCGCGACCGTCGGTCTGCTTGGGAAAGAGGGCAGCATGATCCGCAAGACTCTCATACCCATGTCCTGGTACGCGCTGTTCGCGGGATCACTCGGTCTGGTCATTCTTTACGGCCTGGGCGCCAACCTCGGGACCTTTCTGCTGGCGGCAATGATCGTGTTTCTCATCTCGCTCATCGTAAAGGGCGCCCGCGCCGGTGTTTCATGAATGAATCAACCATGATCCGGCACCTTCCGACCCTCGCGACTGAACGACTTAACCTGCGGCCTTTCACCCTCGCGGATGCCGAGTTCGTTCGAGAACTCGCCGGTGCACCGGCGATCTATGCGACGACTCAGAATATCCCGCATCCCTACGAGGAAGGGATGGCCGAAAAGTGGATCGCGACCCATGCGTCGAATTTCTACGAGGGGAGAGGCGTTCAACTGGCAATTACGCTCAAGGAGGCCGGGAGACTCGTCGGTGCCATCGCTTTGACGGCGAGGCCGGCGCACAAGCGGGCTGAACTGGGGTATTGGATTGGCCTGCCCTATTGGGGGAATGGCTATTGCACTGAGGCCGCAAGGGAGGTCATCCGCTATGGGTTTGAGACTTTGGGTCTCCACAAGATCAATGCCCATCACCTGAGTGAAAACCCTGCATCGGGCCGGGTGATGGAAAAAGCGGGCATGTCCAGGGAAGGAATCATGGTCGATCATTTCCTGAAGGATGGCGCCTTTCGCTCCGTCACCGCGTATGCGATTCTCAACCACGCCCCCTTGTGATGTAGACGATATCACCAGGCTTTTCGCCCAAGTCGCGCTGGATGAAGAGCTCGAAATCGTAGATGCTGTCAAGGGATCTTTCACCTTCATCCGCCGTGCTTTGGATACTCGATTGCGGTATTCGCGACACACTCGTGATCTGGGCCGAAAGAGTTGGAAACCAAAACAAACCGTAGCACACTACGGTTTGTTTTGTTGTATTCAGAAAATAATGACACCACCGTCCACCGCCTTCTGACCCCCGACCTCTGACATCTGATATCTTCCGTGTCCCGTCTACTGTCCACCGACCACCGACCACCTTCCGCCCCATAGCAAGGGGTCAAACCTCACATCTCGCATTGGCATGCAAGATGTTGAGGAATGACCCCCCGTTCGGACCGGGTTTGGGTCAGTTCGGGGTCGTGCGATCGCCCGGGGTGTGGCCGGTATAGCGCCGGTAGACCCGATAGAAATAGCCCAGATCCTGGAAGCCGGCCTCATAGCAGGCATAGAGAATATTGCCGGTTTCACGGATGCGCTCCCCCGCGTAGGCCACTCGCTTCCGATTCAGGTAATCCACGAAAGTGGTGCCCATCCGTTGTTTGAAAAGGTCGGTGAATCTCCTGCTGGTGACGCCACAACGATCGGCCATCTGTCGGAGCGCGATCGGTTTGTAGAAGTTCTCTTCCATGTATTGAATGGCGCCCTCAAGCGCCTGCTCGCGGGCCCGGGTGGGGATAGCTTCGCGGGCGCAACTTCTCAGCATCCGCACGATGAGCTGGGTGAACGCAGCCTGGTTGGCCGCTTCATAGCCCGTCTCCTCTCCTCCCTGTTCGCGGAGCATCAATTTGAAGAGATCCTTGATCTGGCTTTCGTGGTAGGCGTTGGCGGCTCGCAATGGGTGTCCGACCGGGTGGGATGACCGGAGAGCGCCGAATACCGGGGAGAGCGAGGCATTCTTCTGAATCAGACCATCGGTAAAGCACACGATGACCAGAGTGAGCGGTTCACCGGGATGATCGACAAAACGGTGGGCGGTTCCCGATGGAAGCAGAAGGAAGTCGTCGCGGCGTATGGGGACGCTGCCATTTGTGAGCTCGAGCAGGCCGCGCCCCACCGGGATCCAGCAAACCTTGTGGAATGGCCAGCGCCCCATCTCCATATGAAATGTCTCGGCGTGGTGGCTCTCGATAAGGGTGAGCCCCCATCCGGGCATGGCGACATCGGCCGGACTCTGGTGCCGTGAGGTCGTTGTCGGAACCGGACCGCGTCCGTCCGATTCCGACTGGATTGTCTCTTTGGCGCTGAATTTCATATTTCTATATCGTTTCCAGAAACACCCATACAGATCACTTGATGGAAATGCTGAATAACAATCAGTTACACTGATCATCGGAAAAGTCGAGATATGGAATTTCCTTATTGTATAGGAATTATTTCCGGATTGGCCAAGACGGTGACTCCGGGGATTGTTAGGGTGGGCTAGTGTAGGCCGCCACACATATTGTAACTTATGGGAAGGGCCCTTATGAGACAGATAGAGTCAAAAAGAGGAAGGATGTAGGACAGATGAACAGACATGGTCTTTTTCCCGACTTCAGCGTTACTCGTCAGTCACGAATCTACGGATTCGCTCCTTTCTCGCGTCTTGAACTCAGAAAAAACGCCACGTCCATAAGTGCCAATCTGTTTGGCGGACTACACTAGGCTTCCCGATCCCACTGTCATGCCCCTTGAACCTGCCGAAATCCTGACCCTCCCTTCGTCGCTGACCCGGGATCAGATGCTTCGGAGCATGGGCATCGGGCCGGGCCGGGTTGTGAAGAGCCGCCTCCTGCGTCACGTGGACGTAACGATTGAGAGCGTGCGCCGTTTCGCCCGTCCACAATTGGCCTGGCGCATGGGAACAGTCGATGGGATGCATTCGGCACTTTCACCGTCGCGGCGCCTCGACCGCTATCTCGAGGGCGCCGATCATGTGGTCGTGTTGATTGGGACGGCCGGGCGCGACATGGATGAATTGCTCGAGGCGGAAGACGATCCGATGCGCAAATACGTCCTGAGCGTGGCGGCCACCGCCCTGACGCGGTACACTTTGGTTTACGCAGATCGGGAGCTGAACAGGCGGTTTCCGAATTGTTCAACCGGCAAACCGATATCGCCGGGCAATGATGGCCTGCCGTTCAGGCTCCAGACCGATCTGGTCGGACTGCTCCCGATCGAAAGGTTAGGCGTCGCATTCGATGATGAATCGATGGCCATGACGCCATTGGCGAGTATCACTTCGATTATCGGCCTCGGCTCTTATCAACGCGGTGACAACGAAGGGTGTGCATCCTGCCCATCCCGTGACTGTCCGATCCGGCTTCAACCTCAACTTTCTCAGGAACCCGTCCATTCCCCGATACTGACATGACTGAAATGAATTCCCGCCAATTGATGGATACGGTGCTCGAAATGAAAAAGGGCGACCGCATTCCGTTCTGTCCCGCCATCTACGAGCACAAGGGCTTCCTGATCGGGAAGACGCCCTCTGAGATCTGTCGCAGCTCCGAGTTGCTGGTCGAGGGTCTTGAAGCCGAATACGAACGTTACCGCCCCGACTTCCTGACGGTCGGGATCGATGTCTACAACGTCGAGGCGGAGGCCCTCGGATGCAAGATCGTGTATTTCGACGATTCACCGGACGTCCCCGGGGTTGAGGAATATCCGATCAAGACGGCGTCGGACATCGACAAGTTGGCAGTTCCCGATCCGACCACCGATGGCCGCATGCCTCTCTATCTGGACGCGGCCAAAGAGATTCAGAAGCGCCTGGGCGACCAGGTGATCATCCGGGGTGCATTGACGGGTCCGTTCTCTCTGGCGTCGGAACTGGTCGGGGCGGAGAACTTCATCGTTCTCACCATGCAGAACCCGCAATACACGGTGCGCCTGATGGAATTCACCGCCCGGGTGGCCGCGGAATTCGGCAAGGCGTTCATCGCGCTGGGAATCGATCCGATCATCTTTGATTCCAGGGCCATGCCGCCGCTCTGTTCGCCGGAGATCTTCCAGGAGATCGTGTCCAAGGTTTACAAGCGGATCCTGATACCGGAATTGAAGAAGGCCGGCGCGAAAAATATCCCACTCATCATCGGCGGCGATACCACTCCGATTCTCGACGCCATCATCGACACGGGCGCAACCCAGATACTTTGTGACTTTGAGGGTGACATCGACCTCTTCAAGGAGAAGGCGATCGCGCACAAGCTGCCGATGCGGGTGAACGTGGACCCACGGCTGCTTCATCTCGGTCCGGTCCGGAAGATTCAGGATTTCACCATGAATATCCTGAACAAGTGCTGGGATCATCCCGGATTCATGCTCGGCACTGGTGTTGCCGCCTATGACTGTCCGCCGGAACATATCGACGCAGTCCGTGAATGTCTGGAAAAGGACTACAAGGACTGGACGCCGCCGAAGTCGCTGTTCAAGCAGAAGCGGGAGGAAACCGAGGCGATCGTATCCGACGACGAGCCGGGTTATCCCGATGATCTGGAGCCCGTTTTGCGCGAACTGGCCGAAGCCATCGAGGAAGGCGAGGAGGAGGATGTTCCGGACCTGGTAAACGAAGCCCTGGCCGATGGTATTCCACCGGGCGTGGTTGTGAACCGGGCAATGATACCGGCCATGGACGTCATCGGCTATCGTTTCGCCAGGAAGGATCTCTACGTGCCCGAGATGTTGATCGGCGCGCGCGCCATGGCGGAAGGATTGAAGATCCTCCGCCCGTTGATCGCCCTGACGGGGGCCAAGCCGGTCGGGCGGATCCTGCTGGGGACGGTCAAGGGTGACATCCACGACATCGGCAAGAACCTCGTGGGCATGATGCTGGAAGGCGCCGGATTTGAAGTCGTGGACATCGGCGTCAATGTGTCGGTGGAGAAGTTCATCGACGCTCTCAAGGAGCACGATATCAAGATGCTGGGCATGTCCGCGCTCCTGACCACGACCATGAACTATATGGGGCGGGTCATCGAGGGGCTGAAGGAAGCCGGAATGCGCGGCGATATCAAGGTCCTGATCGGAGGTGCCCCGATCAACCAGAAATTCTGCGATCGGGTCGAGGCCGACTATTATGCGGATTCCGCTGCGGATGGTGTCATCGTGGCCAAGCAGGCCCTGGCCGATCTGAAGGCAGCGGGAATGGAATAAGAAAGTGCCCTACAGCCAGCACCAATCATGAGCGAAAAGAAAATCCCAACCACCATAGTTTCCTCCAGGTCGCATCGCGTCCGAATTGCCCCGAATCGCAAGACGGTGGCGATCGGCGAGAGGTGCAATACCCTGGGCTCACGTTTGATTCGGAATGCCGTGGCCAAGGGGCACTGGGATGTCGTGGTCGACAAGGCGGTCGAGCAGTACGAGGCGGGTGCCGGCGTGATCGACGTCAATATGATGGGGGTCGAAAATGTACCCGAGAAAGTGTTGTTGCCGATCGCAGTGACCGCCATTCGATCGAAAATCGATTGCCCGCTCTGCCTGGAATTCGGTGATCCCGAGGCGCTCGACCTGGCCCTGGGGAAGGTGGAAGGCCGTTGCCTGATCAACTCAATTTCCGGTGAACAGGAAAAATTGGATACCGTTCTGCCCATCGCGAAGAAGCACGGCGCGGCCATGGTGGCCATGACCGCGGACGACGACGGCATACCCTATACGCCCGAGGGCCGGCTGAGGTGTGCATTGAAGATCCTCGAAGCGGGGGAGGCCCATGGATTCACGATCGACGATTTTGTTTTCGACTGCATCGCCATTGGCCTGGCCACCGATGTGGGCGCCGGTCGTTGCACCATGGATACGATCCAGTTGGTGCGCAGGGAACTGAACGCCAATATAACCCTGGGTGCATCGAACGTCAGTTTCGGAATGCCCAAACGAAAGGTCCTCGATGCCGGGTACCTGGCCATCGCGATCGCCTACGGGATGAATGCACCGATTACCGACATCACCCACGAAGGTCTGAGGTGGGCGATCATGACGGCGGATATCGTCAATGGCACCGACCGCCTCGGCATGAGGTTTCTAAAGGAAGCGCGGGCCGAAAAGCGGGCTCGGCAGGAAGTTTTGGAGGCGGAAAAGGGCCGGGGGTCTTCGGTTTGAAGGGCGGACCGTTCGAAGGGGTCAAACCTCACATCCTGCATTGGCATGCAGGATATCGAGGAATGCCCCCCCGTTCGGACCGGTTGACTTCTGACTTCCGACCTCTGACATCTTTTCCTTTCCTTTCCTTTCCTTTCCTTTCCTTTCCTTTCCTTTCCTTTCCTTTCCTTTCGGACCAACCACCGTCCACCGTCTACCGTCTACCGTCCACCGACTACCTTCCACTCCCCGTTTGGACCATGCATGAAATCTTAGTTGAGGAAAAAGTCGGTCTGGCTGACTTTCTTCGGGGGCTGAATATGCCGCTGAAGATGTCGTGCGGGGGCCATGGATCCTGCCGGACCTGTCGGGTGATTCTCGACGGGGAGCCGGTCCTGGCCTGCCAGACCGAGGTGAGTCCGGGGAAATACGACCTGACGATACCGGATTCGGCGGCCTCGAGTGAGAATATACAGATCGACCTGGGAGCGGTGGACGAGGGAGTCCTCTGTCACGATCCCCGTTGGCGGACGCGGGAGGTCTCAGTTCCGGCGGCGGATGATCGACCCGGTCAGTCGAATCGCCGGAGATTGCAGGATGTTCTCGGAGATGAATCCGGGATCGACCCCTTCTTTTTCAAGGGTCTGGCAAGTGACGCCTTCCAAGGCGGGATGGAAGTCGGATTCTTTGACGGACGCGCGTGTTATCCCATCGGGGAAGGTGGCAGACGGCCGTTTGCCATCGCGGTGGATATCGGGACGACCACTCTCGCCGTCGCCTTGATCGATCTGAACGAACGACGGGTCGTGGCGTGCCGGGGGCGACTCAACGGGCAGTACGCCTACGCCGAGGATCTGGTGGCGCGCATCGCATTCTGCCGCACTCCGGAGTTGCTGAGCGAAATGCAGGAGCTTGTGCTGCGGCGCTCCCTTGCCCCCCTCTTGCGGGACCTGTTGAAGGATGCCGGTGTCTCTGCCTCAGATGTCCTGACCACGGTTGTTTCCGGCAATGCACCCATGATCCATCTCCTCCTGGGCGAGGATCCCACCGGGATGGGCGGATGGCCGTTCAACGGAGTGGATTTCGCTCCGGCCCCTCGCCCCGCCTCGGTCTATCGGCTTCCGGGCCGGCAGATCGAATTCACGCCGTCTCAGAGCGCCTACCTCGGAGGCGATATCATCAGCGGCCTTTTATTGGTCGATTTTGAATCGGCTCCCGACGGCGCTCTCTTCATCGACCTTGGTACCAACGCGGAGATGGCCCTCAAGGCGGGAGGAGAGTTGTTCTGCACCGCCGTCCCGGCCGGACCGTCATTCGAAGGAGGCGGCTTTCCCTGCGGGATCAGCGCCGTTCCCGGAGCGATCGATGATGTTCGCGAGGAGGGCGACGCATTGAATTTCACCACCATTGGCGAGGCGCCCGCCATCGGTCTCTGCGGCTCGGGCATCATTTCGTTCGTGGCGGCCGCCTTCCGGGCCGGATTACTTCGGAAAAAGGGTCGCTATGCCCGTCGGGATCCACGGGTCCAGGTGGTGGAGTTGCTGGGGGAACGCGAGCGGGTCACCTATCTGACCGAGGAGATCTATATCTCAGAGACCGACATCAGCAATTTCCTGCAGGCGAAGGCGGCCGTGTTCTCGGGTATTGTCACCCTCTGCCAGGTGGCGGGGGTGGATCCTTTCGGATTGGAGAAGCTTCAGATCGCGGGAAACTTCGGCCGGCGTATCCGGATTCAGGATATCATGGACATAGGCATCATCCCTCCGCTCCCGGAGGAAAGAATCGAGGTCGTGGGCAACACCTCATTGAAGGGCGCCATTCACACCGCGCTCGACGCCACCGCCCATCAACGGATGACCGACATGGTTTCACGGATGAAGTTTGTGGAACTCAACGCCGAACCCGCCTTTCAGGACGAATTCATCAACGCGTTGTTCATCCCGCACCTGAAGCGGGACTGGGGTTCGGGGTCGGGGGCGTGATTTCGCCGGTCGGATTGCAGACCTTCGAGTGGTGTCGCCTTCGCTCCTCGGTAGTCGTCGTCGAACGAGCCTGATTGCGCACCGTTTGAAGGGGTCAAGCCGTAACTCCGGCATTGGCATGCCTGCGTTTACGGCATGACCCCCACGTTCGGGCCGTGTGATCCCACCACCCCACATGGCTCCTCCGGAATTGACGACACTTTGAGCCCGCATACCAGGTCCGACCGGCGGGGTCATGCCGTCAAAATGTGTATGCCAATACACATTTTCCGGCTTGACCCCTTCAGACGGTGCGAAGCCGAGCTCGTTCGACATCGACATCGACATCGACATCGAC
>Ga0164313_10005756_pt1 | contig 10957 bp, 5 predicted proteins | sample GuaBasSedimGuay4_FD_113735 | JGI IMG/M metagenome (GOLD analysis project Ga0164313, IMG submission 113735) | Subseafloor sediment microbial communities from Guaymas Basin, Gulf of California, Mexico - Guay4, Core 4569-4, 0-3 cm | ecosystem: Environmental > Aquatic > Marine > Hydrothermal vents >...
ACGGCGATCATTGTCCAGGTCCGGTGAACCCATTTCCGTCAGGAGCGTTTCCTTCGCTGATTCCAGCTCCAGGATTTTTTCTTCGGCTTCATTTATCCATTGCTGCCGGCGTTTGATTTCGTTCTTGCTCAGGGAAACCGATCCCCTGCCGTCCGGGGTGGTTGCCGGCCGGTCTTCCTTCCGACCTTTGTTCCTTCCGGATGCCTCGGAATTGTCGGGCGTGGCCGCCTGCAGCTCCTGTTTCCGCTTCCAAACATAATCGGCATAGTTCCCCGCGAAAACCCGTACCTCGTCCTCTCCTGAAAATATGATCAACTTTGTTACGATCTTGTCCAGAAAACGCCGATCGTGGGAAACGACCACCATGGTGCCGGTAAACTCGTCCAGCGCCGCTTCGAGGGATTCCCGGCTGCGAATATCCAGATGGTTCGTCGGCTCATCCAGCAGCAGGGTATTGTGGCCCTCTTTGATCAGCCGCAGAAGGGAAAGCCGACCGCGCTCTCCACCGGAAAGCAGGCTTACCTGGCGGTCAAAAAGGTCCTCACCAAAACCGAACGCCCCCAGAAACGACCGGTGCTCCCCCAGCGTGGGAACCGGGTCCACTGAAATCATCTCATTCAGAACGGTGTTGTGGTCCGAGACCCCGGTCAGTTCCTGATCGTAAAAACCCAGATCCACGTTGTGACCGATCACCACCCGGCCCGCGTCGGGAATGACCCGGCCGGCCATTATTTTCAAAAGGGTCGATTTGCCGCAGCCGTTGGGGCCGATGATGCCGATGCGGTCCCCCCGGGAAATATGCAGGTCCAGGTCCGACATCAGGATGCGACCGTCCCAGCCCTTGGACAACCCCTCGGTTTCCAGCACGGTGCCCCCGCTCGGGCGCACCGGGTTCAGGTGAAAACGAAACAGTCCCGGTTCGGTGGAGGGCTTTTCCAGCCTTTCCTCCTTGTCCAGCAGCTTGCGGCGCGACTGGGCCTGTTTTGTTTTCTGGCCCTCGATATTGCGGCGGATGTAATCCTCGGTCTGGCGGATTTTGGTCTGCTGCCGCTGCCAGGCGTTGAGATCCTGCTGGTGCCGCAACTGGCTTTGTTCGTCGAAAAAGGAATAGTTGCCCGAATAGCTGATCAGCCGTCCCCGGTCCAGGTGCAGGGTTTTTTTCGCGACCCGGTCCAGAAATTGGCGGTCGTGGGAAACAAGAACCACCGCGCCGAAGTAGGTCTCGAGAAAACCCTCCAGCCATTCACAGGACTCCAGATCCAGGTGGTTGGTCGGTTCGTCGAGCAGCAGAAGGTCGGCGTTTCTCAACAGGACCGTGGCCAGGGCGGCCCGCCTCCGTTCTCCCCCGGACAATTGACTCACCGGCCGGCCCCAGGTTTCCGGCATCAGCCCCACGCCCCGCAGCGCCGTTTCCAGCCGGGAATTCATGGTGTATCCGTTCAGGCGCTCGAACTCGTTCTGGAGTTTTCCCTGCTGCTCCACCAGGGCTTCCTGTTCGGCGGGCGCGGCCTCCGCAATCTCGGCCGCCAGGGAGGCCAGCCTGTTTTCCAGCTCCAGCTCCTGCGTAAAGGCGGAACCCGCGACTGTCTCAAGCAGCAGCCCGGTATCGCTGGCCCCCGGGTCGATGGTCGTTTCCTGCCGCAGCATCCTCACCGTGGCCGATCCCATGATCGACCTCGTTCCCCCCTGCAACTGAAGTTCACCCGACAAGGCCGCCAACAAGGTGGTCTTTCCCGCCCCGTTGGCCCCAACCAGCGCATACTTCACCCCGGGCTGGAGGGCGACATTGACACCCCTCAGGATCTTTTCCCGGCCGTAGTCGAAGTATCCATTCTGAATTGAAAGCAATGCCATGCTTGGCGGATTCCTTTATTGGTCCCGTTGACGGTTCGGATATGAGGCGCTTCGTTGGTTGGCCCGTGGGTGGGCTGCGAGTGAATCCGGGATGTCCTCGTCGCGATTCTTCGAATCGCATCCTGTGGATTACCCGGATTCACTCGCAGCCCACCCGCGGGCCAACAGCCAAGTGCCCATATCCCGAAGGGCAAACGGAACAATAATGGGAAACGCCATGAATAGGTAACTTTCCCTTAAGAAGGGGGTATTCCCACGGACACTCTTTTACTGGGTGGCTTAAGGCCCTTCCGGCTTCCGGGGGGCCTTATTTCGGGCGGGTGATGATGGGTGGTGTGTCGGAAGAATTTGGTAATCCGCAGGATGCGATTCGAAGAATCGCGACGAGGACATCCAAATTCTTCCGACACACCACCCATCATCAGGCACCCACGTAAAAAGGCCCTCCCGGAATCCGGAAGGGCCTTAAATCAACAGAGCTGACTAGGCAACGGCGTGAGGACTCTTCCTGAACTTGAGCGGCGAAAGCCCGCACCGGTCCTTGAAGGTCCTCGAGAAGTGGGCCAGGCTGTTGAAGCCGCACTTCTTGCTGATCGCGTCCACCGAGAGGTCGAAACGCCGCAAGAGACTCTTGGCGTTTTCCACCCGGACCTGGATCAAATAATCGCTGAAACTCATGCCAACTTCGGAACGGAACAGGTTCGAGAAGTAACCGGGGGAAAGGTTGACCGTTTCAGCCATCTTGTCCCGGTTGATGTTCTCGTGGAAATGCGCGAGCACGTAGCGGCACGCATATTCCGCCCGGTAGTCCTGGAGTGTGTGGGAGGCATGTACCGTTTGGCCGTCCTCTGTAACAAGGACGATTTCCGGCAGGTTGTCATTCCACAGTTCTTCGTTGCCGGGAAGCGGGGTGATGCTGGAGTCCAGTTGGGCTCCTCTTCCACCCTCGAGAGCTCCGTCTCCGTTTCCGCGAATCTGGCCAAAGGCCGGCGCGGTTACCCGGTTCAGGAACTCGGTAACGAAATGCGCAGTCTTGACCACGTTTGATTTCTGGGAAACCAATACCGGCGCGTTCGTTATTTGCTGATACCTGGCCAGAACACCACGCAGCGCATTGGTGGTTTCGGCCGAGTAGACAAAAACGAACCCGGTGGTGGTCAACGCATCCGTCGACTCCCCTTTTTGCAGCCTGTGCATCAGGATCTGGGATCCAAACAGGGCCAGACACAATTCCGTAGGATTGGCCTCGGTCTGAGGACAGAGAAACAGAATTTTCTGGCTCTCTTCCCGACCGTGTACCAGCTGCCTCGGATAGGTTGGAAACTCTATCACGAAGCTGGTCCAGGACTCCTGTTGTGCTTCAAGCCGTTCTTCCACAATAATACCCCCAAGCTATTAAAAGCTTCTTGGGCAGCGCAAAGGTGACATAACTTCAAATTTCCTCTTCTGACGTTATAAATAATACGATGCCCCCATATGCCTTGTCTATAAAAAATATGGATTATTTACATTATTTTCGCCTACATGCGTCAAAATTGGCCTATTTCACGAATTTCTTTCCCTGAAAGCAGTGATTCTGAGAAAATAGCCGGTCAAATCAGGCGGATTTCGTGAGAAAATTTTAGGGTATGGTGATTGGATGGCCCCCAAGGGAAAATATGTCAGGGATTTAGCGTAATTGAGGGATTGTGCGGGGGTCCAAATGGGGTCTTTAGCGAATGAACACCAGCCTGCGCGTAACGCTCCAGTCATCCATCTGGAGCTTACAGAAATAGGTTCCCGAAGCCACTTTCCTGCCGAAGGCGTCGGTCCCGTTCCATTGGGCGGTGTAGTCCCCCGCGCCCAGGGTCGCCGATTGAAGTGTCACCAGTTCCTGCCCGTTGATGCTGTAGATCTTGACCGAAACGCCGGGCATGCCGCCGGGCCAGGGCACATCCCCCTCGAGATTGATCTCGGTCGGCTGATCTTTGTCGTCTTTCCAAACAAAGGCCTGCTTCATCGTGCGCGGAACCGTGAAGCGAATGCTGATGACCTCGCTGAAGGGGTTGGGCCAGCCGATCAGCAGATCAGGAGACAGGCTCAGGTTGTGCCGGTCTGACTTCAGGAGGCGGGCCCGGTCCTCGGCAAACCCGCGGGCCACGTCCTCCACGGTTTCCTGTTCGGGCACCGTAGAGACGGCCATATTGGCGGGAGATTCCTTTTTTTCCGGCTCGGTGGACTGTAATCGGGCCTGGAAAAGGCGGCCATCGAGATAACGTCCGGCAACTTCCGCCGGGGCGGCGGGAACAACTTCCGGACCAGCGCCCGGAATGTCATCCCGGAAATCGAAGACGAATTCGAGACGGCCCCGGGCCTGGTGGTTCAAACGACTCGCCAGGGGCAGGAAGGAACCAGCATCGTCCGGGTCTCCATCCCGCAGGTGGTCGGTGGTCACGCAACCCCAGGTGAGATTGGATTCCCCGCCCTCGGCGGGCAGCCAACGGATTTCCCGAGGCGCGCCCAGCGGTTTGCCGTCAATCTGGAAAAGGTCCGGATCCAGTAATCCACACTGGCCGGGAACAATCCCCGCCGAAAGGATCAATCCGCTGTCCGCGGCATTGTCCAGGCCGAAGTCCGGAACCCTGGAGGACCGGCACACCGAACAGGCCGGCGGCACGATCCAGTGGGCCTGACGGTTATCCACCGGGTCGGTCAAACCCTCGTAGAGGCGCTGGGCCTCGCCCATGATCCGGTTCAACTGCAACCAGGACTCGGCGGTGCAAATAGCCAAAGGAACAGGATCTTTTCCCAGGGGCAGGTCGAGTCTGTCGTTTTCCAGCAGGAAACGGGTCCCTGAATCCTCGTCCAGGATCATCACGCCCAGCCACAGGCCCGCGCCCGACAAACACGGATCCATTTCAGGAATCCCGTCATCCGGATTCACCCGGCTGACAAAAGCCACCTGGCCATTCTGTTCGGTCTGTCCGACCACTGATTGAAGCAGGGGGTGGATCCTGGCTTCCTGCCAGTCGGACCCCGGGGTTCGAATCCGGTAGGTGCCCCGCCCGCCGGTCTCGTGATCCGCGCCCGCATTCAGAAAAACCGTGGACCCCAGGCTTGGGTGGCCCCAGTGGTAGTATTCCAACTGCACGCCGTGGTTGCTCAGGTGGACGGCCACCATCGCATCGCTGATGGCCGCGAAGTCCTCGTCGATTTTTCCATCATTGTCGTTGTCCCGGCCGTCGAGGGGGTCTTCGTCGATCCGACCGTCCCGGTCGTCGTCGGCCTGGCTGGAAAAACCCCGGTGCCCGCCCACCACGCCCTCACCCACCACCGCGTAAAAGAAATCGGATGGGCGGCGACGGCGTGAATCCATCACGGACACGAGTTCGGCTTGCAGCAGCGGAAGCCGTGACCCCGAGGGCAGAATGGTCAGGCCGCCCTCGTCGTCCACATGGGCCGACAGGCCGGACTGAAGTTCAAACCGATGGATGGATCCTTCTTTTCCCTGGCCGGCCGCTGAGGTGGCGACGGAAAAACCAAGAACCAAAAGAAGAAGGACAACCATAGGACGAAAGGCCGCCCGGGTTTGGGGCGGCGTTACGGAACGGCTCGCATTTTGGTTTATTACGCTGGGCATAGGGGGATTCTAGGGTTTTTTTCCAACCGGAATCAACCGGGAAAGACACAAATAATGCAAAGTATCCCAATCTGCTGTCCAAATTGTCGTTGTCGGGTCTGTTTTTTCCCGGCTTGACCCGGATCCCCGCCCCGGGAAGGGCGGAGATCCGTGTAATTTGGAGGGTTTTAGTCCTGGGTGCCCGGGGTTTCGGGAGTATCCGGAGTCACATCTTCGTTGACCTCTTGCCCGTTCTCATCGGTATCGCCGTCTTCCATTTCAGCCACGGCCTCCAGGGAAATCTTGGCGATCGATCCAACCAGGTCATCCTTCTTCAGGTTGATGATCCTCACACCCTGGGTATTGCGGCTCTGCTGGCTGACCGAATCCAGGGCGATGCGAATCATGATCCCGTTGCGGGTGATCACCATCAGTTCCTCGCCTGGATAGACGTCCCGGATGCCGAGCAGCGGCCCGTTGCGATCACTGCACTTGATCGTGATCAAACCCTTGCCGCCGCGCCGCTGGATACGGTAATCCTCCAGTGGTGTCCGCTTGCCGTAGCCGTTTTTGGTGATCGCCAGAAGGGTGACATCCTCGTCGGCGGGATTGACCACGACCATGCCGACAGCCTCTTCGCCGTCGCGCAGGTTGATGCCCCGGACCCCGCGCGCGGTGCGGCCCATCGAGCGGCTGTCCGTCTCGTTGAAACGAATGGCCAGGCCGTTGCTGCTGGCGATGATGATATCGCTTTCGCCGTTGGTCTCGCGCACCGCCACCAGGTGCTCGCCCTCGAGCAGGTTGATGGCGCGGATACCAGCCTGCCGCGGTCGCGAGAAATCCGTCAACGGAGTCCGTTTGACGATGCCCAGGTTGGTGGCGAAGGCCAGATAGCTGTCCGCGCTGAATTCCCGGACCGGAACCACGGCGTGCACCTTGTCGCCGGGCTGGATCTGGATCAGGTTCACGATGGGCTGGCCCTTGGATGTGCGACCGGACTTGGGAATGCGGTGGACCTTCAACCAGTAGAGCTGCCCCTTCTGGGTGATCACCAGCAGGTACTGGTGGGTCGAGGCGACAAAAAGATTGTCGACGAAGTCCTCGTCCTTGGTGCCCATGGCGGTGATGCCCTTGCCCCCGCGCCCCTGCTGGCGATAGGTGTCCAGCGGGATCCGCTTGGCGTAACCCTGGTTGCTGATGGTCACGACCATGGGTTCGTCGGCGATCAGATCTTCGATATCGATCTCGCCTTCGTCCTCGACGATGGTGGTGCGGCGGTCGTCGCCGTAAGCCTGGCGCACCTCCTCCACCTCGTCGCGGATGATCTGGATCACCAGGTCCCGGCTGTCCAGGATGGATTTCAGTTCGGTTATGCGCGCGATCAGGGCCAGGTATTCGTCTTCGATCTTCTGGCGTTCCAGGCCGGTCAGGCGGGCCAGACGCATATCCAGAATTGCCTGGGACTGGACTTCCGAAAGTCCGAACCGGCTTATCAGTCCCGCGCGGGCGGTTTCCGGGGATTCGCTGGTTTTGATCAGTTCGACGATCTCGTCGATGTTGTCCAGCGCGATGCGGTAGCCCTCGAGAATGTGGGCTCTTTCCTCGGCCTTGCGCAGTTCGTACTGCGTGCGCCGAATGATCACTTCTTCGCGGAATTTCAGGAATTCCAGCATCGTTTCCTTCATGGTCATCACCCGCGGCTGGTTGTTTACCAGGGCCAGGTTGATGACGCCGAAGGTGTTCTGCATCATGGTATGGGAATAGAGCTTGTTGAGAATCACCTGGGGGAAGGCGTCCTTCTTCAACACGATCACGATGCGCATTCCCTCGCGGTCGCTCTCGTCACGCAGGTCGCTGATGCCCTCGATGATCCCGCCGCGCACCAGGTTGGCGATCTTCTCGATCAGCGAGGACTTGTTTACCTGGTAGGGCAATTCGCTGACGAGGATCGTGGCCCGACCGCTGTCGCTGATCTCGGTCTCGGTCCGCGCCCGCACCACCACGCGGCCGCGGCCGGTGGTTATGTAATCGTAGATGCCGCGTCGGCCGTGGATGATGCCGCCGGTGGGAAAATCGGGCCCCTCCACGTGCTCCAGCATGTCCGCCGGTTCGATGTCGGGGTTGTCCAGCACGGCGATCAGTCCGTCACAAACCTCGCCCATGTTGTGGGGCGGGATCTTGGTGGCCATACCGACGGCGATGCCGTCGGCGCCGTTGACCAGCAGGTTGGGAACCTTTGAGGGCATGACCGAGGGCATCATGCGCGAGCCGTCGTAATTGGGCACGAAGTCGACGGTTTCCTTGTCGAGGTCGTGCATGATTTCCGTCGAGAATTTGGTCAGGCGCGCCTCGGTATACCTTTCGGCCGCCGCCCGATCCCCGTCGACCGAACCGAAGTTTCCCTGGCCGTCGACCTGCGGGTAGCGCAGGCTGAAATCCTGGGCCATGCGCACCATGGTGTCGTATACCGCCGACGTTCCGTGCGGATGGTAGTTACCGGTGGTGTCACCCGTAATCTTCGCCGATTTACGGTAGGGCCGGCCCGGCTGCAGGTTCAGGTCGTTCATGGCCGTCAACACTCGGCGGTGCACCGGTTTCAGTCCGTCCCTGACGTCGGGCAGCGCGCGGCTGATGATGACGCTCATCGAGTATTCGATGTAGGACGTCCGCATCTTTTCGGTGATGCTCGCTTCGACGATGGTCTCGCCGCTGGATCCCAGGTCCGGAGTATTCGGCGTTTCCGGGGTCTCGTTATCGGGGGTGTTTTTGTCGTCGGCCATTCCTTGCCTCTGTTTTGCGCGGACACGTGTCCGCTTAGATTTCCCGAACCTCGAACTAGATGTCCAGGTCCTCGAGTTTGATCTGGGCCGCGTTTTCCTCGATGAAGCGGCGGCGCGGTTCGACTTCGTCACCCATCAGGGTGGTAAAGATGTGGTCGGCCTCGGCCGCGTCGTCCACCGTTACCTTGGTCATGGTGCGCGAGTCGGGATTCATGGTCGTTTCCCACAGTTGTTCGGGGTTCATTTCACCCAGGCCCTTGTAGCGCTGCAGGTAGATGCCCTTGTTCCCCATCTCTTCGGCCAGGCGGTCCTTCTGAATGTCGCTGTAGGCATAGATCTCGGTCTTGCCCTTCTTGAGCCGGTACAGCGGCGGTTCGGCGATGTACATGTAGCCGTGGTCTATCACCTCGCGGAAGTGACGGAAGAACAGGGTCAGGATCAGCGTGCGGATATGGCTGCCGTCGACATCGGCGTCGGTCATGATGATGACCTTGTGATACCGCAGTTTGGTGATGTCGAAGATCCCCGCGCCTATCCCGGTACCCAGGGCCGTGATGATGGTCCTGATTTCATCATTGCCCAGCATCTTGTCCAGGCGGGCCTTCTCCACGTTCAGGATCTTTCCCTTCAGCGGCAGGATGGCCTGGAAACGCCTTTCGCGCCCCTGCTTGGCGGAGCCGCCGGCGCTGTCGCCCTCAACCAGGTAGATCTCGCATTCGGCCGGATCGCGGCTGGAGCAGTCAGCCAGTTTGCCCGGCAGCGCGGCCGAATCCAGGGCGGATTTGCGTCGCGTCAGGTCGCGGGCCTTGCGCGCGGCTTCGCGTCCCTGGGCCGCGGCGATGCACTTGTTGATGATCCCCTTGGCTTCCTTGGGGTGTTCGTTCAAGTACTCGCCCAGATGGGTGTTGATCAGGGCTTCGACCTGGCCCTTGACTTCGGTGTTGCCCAGCTTGGTCTTGGTCTGCCCCTCGAACTGCGGTTCCGGAACCTTCACTGAAATGATGGCCGTCAGGCCCTCGCGCACATCGTCGCCGGTGAAACCCTTCATGTCCTTCTTCATCAGGCCGGATTTGTTGGCGTAGGCGTTGAGGGTGCGCGTCAGTCCGGCGCGGAAGCCGGACAGATGGCTGCCGCCTTCGGTGGTGTTGATGTTGTTGGCGAAGGTGAAAAGGGACTCGCTGTAGCCCTCGTTGTAGTCCATGGCCACTTCGACCTGGACGCCGTCCTTGTCCCCCTCGAAATAGACCGGCTCCGTACAGATCACCTGCCGGCTCTCATTGAGCCAGCGCACGTACTCCACGATGCCGCCCGCGTAATGGAAAATTTCTTCGCGCGGGGTCTCCCCACGGTCATCGGTGATGACGATATTGAGGTTCCGGTTCAGGAAGGCCAATTCACGCAGACGGCTGCGCAGCGTCTCGAAGGAGAAGACCAGTTCGGGGAAAATCTGGTGGTCGGGTTTGAAGGTGATCGTCGTGCCGGTCTTGTCCTCGGGACACTCACCGACCTCCCGCAGGGCGCCCACCGGGGCCCCGCGCTCGAAATCCATCTGATATTTTTTGCCGTCGCGATAGACTTCGGCCTTCAGCCATTCGGACAGGGCGTTAACGCAGCTGACACCCACGCCATGCAGACCGCCGGACACCTTGTAGCTGCCCTTGTCGAACTTGCCTCCGGCGTGCAGGCTGGTCAACACCACTTCCAGGGCGGGCTTTCCTTCGTCCTTGTGCATGTCCACCGGAATACCGCGGCCGTTGTCGACGACCTTGATGATCTCGCCTTTTTCGATGGTCACCTTGATATCGTCACAGTAGCCGGCCATCGCTTCATCGATGGAGTTGTCCACCACTTCGTACACCAGGTGGTGCAGCCCCCGGGTACTGGTGTCCCCGATGTACATGGCTGGCCGCTTGCGCACCGCCTCGAGGCCCTTGAGAACCTGGATGCCCTGCGCGGTGTAATCCTTTGCTCCGGCGGCTCCATTGGCAGCGGCCTTTTTCATGACCGGCTCATCCTTGACGGGTTCGTTTTCCATTGGCTCATTTTCCTGCGTCATTTGCCGTACTTGCGCTTCCTGCCTCGGTACGGCCGGTCTCGCCACTGGATATCCGTGACGGTTCCTTCGCCGAACATGGCGTTGAATTTTTGGATGATCATCGGCACCAGCATGGTGACTTCCTGCCGCCAGGCGCCGTGATCCGCTTCGAGCACCAGGACCCCGTCCACGAGATCCACCGCGCGGGAATGGGTGGCTATTTCATCGCCGACGATTTCACGCCAGCGCAGCAGCGCCGCCCTTTCCTCCATCCGGTCGTGAAGACCGTATTGCCGCAACGCGCCCTCAATGAGGCGGGAGATGGGTTGAGGCCCCTCGCGCTTTGCATTCATCCTGTTGATATCTCTTCCGGGGTTTTTCGGGAACCATCTGAAATTATTCAGGACCGGGTCCGGGTCACGTCGGCTCGTCGGTCGCCTCGGTAAACTCACCCTCTTGCACATTCCAGGCCTTCATTTCCTCGGGGCGCCAATGGGCGATGTCGTCGGCCCGGGCCGTGGCGACAAACACCTGGTGGTGGCGGGAGGACATTTCCTGCAGCCTGCGCGTGCGATGCCGATCCAACTCACTGAAGATGTCATCGAAAAACAGGACTGGTCGAATGTTGCGTTTCTGGTAAAGCACGTCGCTGCGCGCCAGGATCATGGCGATGGCCGCGGTGCGGGTCTC
>Ga0164313_10005757_pt1 | contig 10957 bp, 12 predicted proteins | sample GuaBasSedimGuay4_FD_113735 | JGI IMG/M metagenome (GOLD analysis project Ga0164313, IMG submission 113735) | Subseafloor sediment microbial communities from Guaymas Basin, Gulf of California, Mexico - Guay4, Core 4569-4, 0-3 cm | ecosystem: Environmental > Aquatic > Marine > Hydrothermal vents...
CCTCGAGCGCCTCGGCATCGGTAAGCAACCCGTTGCCCTCCGCAGCCCGACGCGCCCCCTCCATCGCCCGTTCGAGCATGGCCCAGGCCTCGGCGCTCATCCTCAGCCGCACGTCCACGGTATCGGGATTGGCCCAGCTAACTGCTGCCCCCGAGCCGCCGCCATCGTCCTTCTCACCACCGTCGCCTCCGCCGGCCTCAACCACCCGTCGCTCGAGCACTCGCATCGGAAGCGCAGCCGCCGCCTCGAACCACTGGGCCTCAGTCTCCGCCGTGGCCACCCGAGTCACCTCGCGAACGCGCGAGTAGCTCAGCTGCCCGTCCACGAACCCCTGCTCGATCCGCGGCAGCTCTCGCAACGCCTGCCCCACCCGCACCCGTTCACGGATCGCCCGAACACCCAGGCCAAAGAGCACTCGACCCGCGTGATAGATGTCGGCATAGCCACCCAAAACAGTCAATGGCTCTGCCGCAATGCAGTCCGCCAAATCAGCCAGGTAGCGACATATCAGCTGCTCAATGCGGCGCTGACTTGCAAACAAGCGCCCAAGCTCTTCAATGAGCTGTCTGAGCTCCAGGTCGGCACGATACCGTCATTTCGGCACTTCATGCATTAGCATAGCACCCGGTATTTCGGCCTTATGGGGACTGTCGAGACGCGACATTGGCCCTCGAGGCGGCCGAAATGATCAAATGGCCGCAGGAAGACCACCAGCGCCACCATTAGGGCGAGCAACGGCTCATTTAGTGGCACGTCTCGCTTCGCGGGCCCGAGCGGCCTCAAATCAGTCCAGCGAAATCGTCACAGCCTATCATTTGATGTCGCTTTTCTTCGGACCAGCCCGCCTGACGACGAAGCCAGCGCCACCGGGCCCAGAGCCACGCCTCCCCCCTACCCCGACCTCAGAGCCCCCGCCGGAGGCACCCCGATTCGATCCCGTAGCCACGGGACCATCTGTCGTCATCCTTGGGGTCGGCGCAGGCGGAGGACTGCACGCCCTTGGAACCTTGATTGGCTCCCGTGCGGCCACGAGGTGGCGCAATCGAACGAAGGCCCGCATGATCTCGACGTTGACGGGTGCCGCCCTCGACGAGCGCAACACGCTGGAGAGCATCGCGATGCCCTGCTCTGTGAACGCACGAGGCAGCTTCCGGCGACCACCGCGACCCGTCCTCTTTGATGTCACAGATTGTGATATCAAAGCCCCCCACTCCTCACCGGTGAGTCGAAGGGCGAAGTCATCGCGAGCGCGCACGCTGGATGTCGCCTTCGAGGTACGACACCCATGTCGATGCAGTTTTCAGCGAGTGCTCGATACCATAAGCGCGCAATGCAAGGTCCTCGATTTCGTCGTCTAACCGCGCGGCGGCCTCCATGGCGCTGCGTAGCGTGCGCTCGACGCCGTGTGCATTTGACGTGAGTGTTTCGCCCGCCTCCGCGATGGCATGCTGCACGAGCTCAGGCAGCACCGATCGCAGCGCCTCGTCGAGCGCGCCACGCAAGTGCTCACGAAGATATGCATCCATCGTTGTCATCGCTTCGTCGGTCATACTCGTCTCCTTGGAGAGCGATCGATGGTGCGAGCGTGCCGCTCTCATCTATCTATCGTCTTGAGCGCGGCGGAGTTGCAGGAAAGATGGCCCCCCTTTTCCCGCATGATGCCGTATTGCGGAATCGGTGATCGGCATCGGCCGGATTCTGCGGTTGAGCGCGGTGGGTATCGCACTCTAGATTGGCGGCGCATCGTGGCCATCCCAGAGCGCGGGATCCTCGTGGTCGAAGTGAAAAGCGGCGCCATCGAGAGCCGCCCATCCGTCGCCCGCCGCCCCACCAACCTGACAACCAACCCCTTGCCACCGCACCTAGAACCCCTCTTCCCCCCTACCCCGAGCTCAGAGCCCCCGCCGGAGGCACCCCTCGCCCATCGCCCGCGCGATTGCGCGGCCACCGCGCGGAGCGGAGGGCAATAGAGCGCCCGGAGCCACGCGGAACCGCGCGCAGACGGCGCCGCAGGCGACGACGAGCACGGCGAGCATGGCGAGGACGCGACGTTGCCCGGAGCGAGCACGATGGCATCTTGTCCCACGCGATGGGCAGACCGTTGCGGCTTCACGAACCAACGTGCTCACCGAGACGGGGCCTCAAACGACGCCCAGCTGGTTCAGCCGTCGCCGTTGCAATCGCTTGGGCCCGCGGTTCTCGGAAAGAGGCGGTGGCTTTCGAAGATGGTCAGCACCTCGATCGCCTCGCCACGGACGCGGTAGACGATGCGGTACCGTCGGCGGAGAACCTCCCGGATGTCGCCTCGGTCCGCGTACTCGGCCACGATGCGCCCGGCCAACGGCATCACCGCAGCCCGTTCGACGTCGCCGATCAGCTGCCCGACCCAGCGAGCGGCGGCGGCCGGGCTGTCGTCGGCGATGAAGTCACCGATGGACGCGAGGCCATTCTTGGCCCGGTCCGACCAGCGGATCTCGCGCGGCGCCGATCGATCTCGCTTCCCGCTCGTCATCCGTCTGCGGAGCCGCCGAAGCGACGGCGCATTTCCGCGACGACTTGTTCGTGGGAAGCGATGCGGCCAGCTTCGACGTCGTCCATGCCTTCCACCACCGCCCTCATGAAGTCCAACCGCTCGGTGAGCTCGTCGTAGGCGGCGGGCGAAAGCAAGACGCCGGCAGCCTTGCCGTTCTGCGTGATGACCACGGGCTCGGAGCTGTCGGCCAACCGACGAAGCCAGTCCGCCGCCTGCGCTTTGAAGGCGCTAACCGGAATGATGTTCTCCGAAACCCGCAACCTCCGCATGGGCACCTCCAGCCGATCGGTCCACAAAGAAGTCTGTATTCGGTTCGAATATAAGTCAACATGCAAACCTCATTGTGCCCTTCTCTTTCGCTCTCGGCGCTCATGCTCAGAAATGAGCTCTCACCCTTTCCATCGTCGCGAGCGCCTCTCGGTTGCGCGAAAAGCGTGGCTCGCGATGATCGGGGTCATCAGCACGGGTGAGCGGCATGGCTCGGCGTCAGTGTTCGTCTTGGCTCGGATTCTGCCTTGGTGGACACCAAAACCGGCCAGTCAGGTGCCGCGCTCCACCGTCTTTCTTGCTAGGGGGACGGCGCGACGAATCCGTCTTCGGCCAGAAGCATGTGGTCGAAGGTTGCGACCTCGGAGCACCCCGCCGCCCGGGCCCTTTCCGCAATGATGTAGTCGGCGAAGTCGGCCTTGCCACGGCGATACCGATCGAGAGCGCGAAGGGCGAGATCCGCGTCCTGGACCAACAGCTGAGCCGACGAAATCAGCCCCTCGAGCGCCAGCAGCACGTCGCCCTTGGGACGCCCGTAGGCGCCACGGAGGACCCAGACCAGCTCACAGAGCACGACCTGGGAGACGAAGAGGCGCTCGTCACCACCAGCCACGCCCTCGAGCAGCGCCCCGGCCCGGCGGGCCTGGTCCGCATCGTCGTCGGTGAGGTATCGGACCAGAACGTTGGTATCCAAAGCGATCATGGCGCGCTCGGCCCCGCGGCACCTCGCGCAATCGCCTCGTCCATCTCCTCCAGGGTCACCGGCGCCCCGGGGTGCTTCAGCACGCCGCGAAGCCGACGGATGTCGACGTTCTCTGGCTTCACAACGACCCGCCCGTCCTCAGCCCGATAGAACACAACCCGATCCCCAGGCTGGATCCCGAGGAGCTTCCGGATCGCCAGCGGAGACGCGAGCCATCCCTCACCGCCAGCCTACTCGGGAATGAGGCCGAGCTTGGCGTCGTAGACCAGGCGGCCGCGCGCCGGATCGGTCAGCTCGATCGAGAAGTTGTCGGGTATCGTGATGACGGCCTGTCGCCGCGGGCTTTGGTTCGGCCCAACGCCCAGGGGTTTGCGGACCGCGATGACCGTGATGGTGTTGGCCGTCGTGTCGCCGAACTTGATGGGGGTGATTCGCAGCGTGACCAGCTTGTTGCCGGTGTGGCGATAGGTGGCCCACACCCACTTGTCGCCCTCGTCCTTGTCGCCCTCGTTGACGAAGCGCAGGACATGAACGGGAAGGCGTTTGCGGGCCTGGCGCACACACTGGATACGGGCCTGCGGGTCGCCACCGGACCGGCTCTCGCACCTCTCCAGGGCCTTCTTGCCGACGTCCGAGGCATCGAAGTTGAAGCCGAAGGTCGTGTCCGCTGCGGTGATGAAGTCGAGCGGGCGCCGATCAGGGCGGAAGGTCTCGGTTCCGGCGCTGCCCGCCGGATCCCCGCTGGCCGCCGGCGCACTTGCATCGCCACCAGCGGTGCCAGCCGGCCCGCCTTCCTCGGTCGTTTCGGTTGCTGCGGCGGCGCTCGGCGTCTCAGCCAGTGGCCCGTCACCTCCGCCGCAGCCGAACACCACGGTCGTGGACAAGAGCGCGGCGAGAATCTCTACCTGTCGTTGGTTCATAGCGCCGGGTCTATGCCACGCTCACAGGAGTGCGTCACGCGGCGGCGCTGGTCGCCACTGCTGCGTCGGCTCGCCAACCGCCACCGCTACAGGCGCCGAAGGGGGGGCCGCATGGATGCCGTCTTGGATTGGGCGCAACCGCGGCGAGCTCGCGGCGATGAATGGCTAGAACAAGGCGCGCCGCGTCGTGGCGACGGTTCCAGCGTACCAGGGCCCGGCCCATGGCGCTCGTGCGCCGCTGGCTCGACATGACGAGCACATCCAACTGAGAGGAGCAGGCCGTGACGCCCATCCAATCCGTAGCCCATTGCATTCACGATCCGGCCGCCAGGAAGTGGAGTGACGAAAACAACCGGATCTTCGCCGCCTACTGCTGGGAGGTGCACCGGTGTGGGCCGAGCGAGTGCGGCGCCGACGCGATCATGATCGATACTGCTGCCTGGCAGATCTGGCACGAGCGAGTGGGCACACCGTGCTGGAGCGAGATCGATGTCGAACGCTGGCTCGATCGCTTCGCCGGCACCACGCCTGACGACGAGACGCGGCGGCATCACGCCGTCATCACCCTCCACGCGTTCTACTGCTTCCTGGTCAAGCATCAGCATCTCAGCCCGCAGCAGGCGCTGAAGGTCGTCGACCAGCTGGAGCCGCTGACCGCCCGGGCGGTTGAGCAGCTCTTGCCCGCGCTGATGGCAACAGGTCCGGCGGACGCGTCACGATCGCAAGCGCGCTCGCTGAATTGACGGACGCACCGTTCCGGCACCAGGCTGGCCTCGAGCGCCGTGGCGGCGAGCAGCGCGTCGATGACCGGCAGGCGGGCACCGCGGCGCTCGGCGGCTCCGGCGAGCTGGCCCCACCCTTTCGCGATGACCTGCAGCGCGGTAAGAAACCATGGCCATGCCTGCAATTGCCCGGCGCCCCTCGCGATGGATCCCGTGCGTGAGCCTGCTCGCGTCGGTTGCCTGCGGGACGGGGGACGAGACCGGCGGCGTCGGGGGACAGGCCCAGGGTGGTGGCGGCGCGACGTCCACGTCGACGTCGTCCGGTACGGGCGGCAGCGGGGGATCCCCGGCCGGACAAGACGGCAGCTGGGAGTACCCCTTCACCATCGAGACGTTGCCCTTCGTCGTGTCCGGCGACACCACTCTGGCGGTGTCCAGCAGCGCCGAGAACTACTGGCCCTGTGCCCCTAACATCGACGAGGGCGGCTTCGAGGTGGTCTATCGCCTCAGCATCACCGAGGTCGGCTGGCTCTGGGCAAGCGTGGAAGCGGATGCAGGCGTAGACGTGGACGTGCATCTGTTGAGCGCCGCCGATCCCGATGCCTGCGTGACGCGCGGCCACATCGAGCTGGGCACGCCAGTCAAGCCTGGCCCCTACTGGATCGCCGTCGACACCTGGGTGAACGACGTGGGCGAAGCGCTGGCCGGCGGCTACCAGCTCGAGGGTGGATTCATCGGCGAGGCCGGGGAGGACTGTTACCTGAGCCCGATCAGCTGCGACGAGACGCTCCCCCCCTACGTCAACGACGTGCCCGTTGAGGAGCCGGGCGATCCCGGCTGCCCCGCAGGGATGGCGGGCATCGAGGACTTCTGCATCGACCGCTACGAGGCCATGCTCGTCGAGGTGCTCGCCGACGATTCGCTGGCCCCGTGGTCGCCCTACGCCCATCCCACGACCGAGGACGTCATGGCCCTGAGCGTCGCCGGTGTGGTGCCTCAAGGTTTCATCGATCAGGACCTGGCCGGCCAGGCCTGTGCCCGGGCGGGCAAGCGCCTGTGTGACGACACCGAATGGCTGCGCGCCTGCCAGACCGCGGCCGGCACCACCTACCCCTACGGCGAGCTCTACCAGCCAGGCCACTGCAACGACGAGCGCAGCTGCCACCCGGTGGTGCAGACCTTCGAGTCCGACGAGGCTTGGGTGTGGTCCGAGCTCGGCCACCCATGCATCAGTCAGCTCCCCGAAGGGCTTGCGCTCACCGGCTCCCACCCCGGCTGCACCGGAGGCGAAGGCCTATTCGACATGACGGGCAACCTGCACGAGTGGACCGCCGATCCGCTCGGCACCTTCCGCGGGGGTTTCTACGTCGACACCGTCATCAATGGCGACGGCTGCCTCTACGTGACCACCGCCCACGACGTGCTCCACTGGGACTACTCGACGGGATTCCGCTGCTGCGCCGATCCGTGATCGTCAGGCGTCGTGGGCCTCGACGGGGGCAAGCCAACCCTAAACCCTAGACACCTGGCACCCTGTTCGTTGAAGACCGACGGTGAGCCCTGTACGCTCAGCACCGATTGCGAGAGCGGTATGTGCATTAATGGTTTGTGCTGTGAGACCGCCTGCGGCGGTGGGGTGATCAATGACTGCCAGGCGTGCAGCCTGGCGGCCGGAGCTTCGACCGACGGGACCTGTGGCACCGTCGCCGACTACGCCGGGCAGCTCGAGAACGTCTCGAGAGCGCGTCGTCTGCCCCGCACCATGCTCGCGCTCGTCGCGCTCTGCGGCGCCTTGGTGGCCGCGCTCGTCTCGACCTCGGCCGAAGCGGGCGAGCAGGACGAGGCAGCCATGGCGCTCTACGACGACGCGATGGATGAGGACTACCTCAACACCGACTTCGACGACGCCATCGCCAAGCTCGAGAAGGCCTTCGACAAGTGCGGCAAGAAGGGCTGTTCCAATGAGGTCTTGGGCAAGCTCTACGTTGGCCTCGGCATCGTCTACGGCGCCGGCAAAAACGACGAGGAAAAGGCAAAGGCGGCGTTCGTCGACGCCTTCAAGGCCGACAAGAACGCCAAGCCGGTCGAGGACTACATGACCGGCCCGCTCACCAAGCTGTTCAACGAGGCCAAGCAGGAGGCGGCGGGAGACGACGACGACGAGGGAGACGACGACGACGAGGGTGACGCCTACGAGGGTGACGACGACGCGGGAGATGACGACGACGCGGGAGATGACGACGACGCGGGAGATGACGACGACGACGCCAAGGGGGATGACGACGACGATGACGACGACTTCGCCGGCGACTTCGAGTACGTGCCGCCGAAGGAGGCGCTGGTCAGCACTCCGCTGCCCCTGTTCGTCAAGGTTCCCGAGGACATCGGCGGAGGAGCCCTGAAGCTGCGCTACAAGCCTTTCGGCGGCACGGCGTGGGAAAGCCTCAAATTGAAGAAGATGGAGGGTGGGTTCAGCGGGGAGATCCCGTGCAAGCAGCTCAGAACCACCGGCGAGCTGAAGCTCTACATGATCGTCAAGGACGAGCAGGGCGACCCCATCGCCACTGCGGGTACGCGCAAGCAACCGCTCACGGTCCAAATCGTGAACAAGCTCGAGGGCGACCAGCCATCGCTGCCGGGCAAGGACCCGCCCGAACAATGCATGGACGTCGTCTGCCCGCCCGACTTTCCGGGGTGCGAGCAGCCCAGCGCGGACGATCGCGGCGGCAAAGGCTGGGGAGCGAGCTGCGAAGAGACGAAGGAGTGTCGTGAGGGCCTGATCTGCCTGGACGGCAGCTGCGAGCAAGGTGTGGGGGACGACGACGATGACGACGACGGCGGGCCAGCAGGACCGCCCAAGAACTTCGTCACCCTCGGTGTCCAGCTCGACATCCTTGCCATGGACGGCGTCGAGAACGCGTGCGGCATGTTCAAGGACGGCGAGCTCCAGCAGGTTCCGGACAACCACTTCTGTTTCAACGACGACGGCGAGTTCCTCGGCAAGCCGAGGGACAAGTGGTGGAATGAGGTCGAGGGCGGCCTCGCCCTGGCTGGCGCGCGGATCCTGGGGGGCTACGACCGCGTGCTATGGCAGGGGCTGGCTGCCGGCGCCCGCTTCGGCTTCGCCTTTGGTGGCTCTCCGAGCGTCGGCGACGCCGAGGACCGCTACGAAGAGTGCAAGGACGACTTCGGCTCGGAAGCCTGCCGCGAGCCGACGGCCAGCAGCTTCATGCCCGTCCACGCCGAGCTACGGGCCAGCTACTTCATCCTCCAGGAAGGGCTGGTGCGTCCCTACGGATTCCTCGGTGGTGGCCTCGCTCAGGTCAATGCGGGTGTCACCGTGACGGTCTGCGACCAGGCGGCCGACGACGGTGGCTCCCCCGCCGAGGACCCGCACGAGGACTGCAAATACATCGGCACGAAGCGGGACGACATCGAGGCCTATCAGGTCACCGGATTGGGTTTCATTGGCTTCGGCGGCGGCGCCATCTTCCCCCTGTACGGGAGCTGGGGCGTCAACGTGGAGGCGAAGTTCATGTTGATGGTGCCCACCTTCGGCTTCGTCATCGCTCCCTCCGTCGCACCGGTGTTCATGTTTTGAGCCCGTGAGCAGCAACGGCGGATGCGGTGGGTCCAGTGTCCGACGAGTCCGCTGCTGCTGCATTAACTTCTGCGACGGCAACATCGAAGTCCAATGTTCAAACGGCTACTCCGACGAAAACGACTGCGGCGACCTCACCTGCACCGAGTCGTCCGGGGACGGGTGGCAGGCGGCGACTTGTCTCTAGGTTGACCGGCCGGGGCAAGTCCATCTCCGCACGTCAGATGTCCACCGAATCGGGGCATGGCCAGGGTTGTGCCGACGCGCACCTCTCGCCATGATGCCGCTCATGCGCGCCATCACGCTCATCGCGATTCTACTGACACTGTTCGGGTGCAAATCCCGCGAAGGGCAAGCCTGTGAGACCAAGGCGGACTGCGCCGACCCCCTGATGTGCCTGGACGGTGTCTGTCATTCCCAGGAAAGCGGGAACAAGCGCTGCAGCGAGGCGTGCCGCAAAGCCCTCGACGGTGCCTGCACCGCCAAGGACGGCACCTGCATCATGGCTTCCGACCAGGATTGTCGCGCGTCGAGCGGCTGCCTCCATGACGGGCGCTGCAGCTACTCCTTTGGGAACTGTGAGATCGGCAAGGACGCCGACTGCGCCGACCTGAAAATCTGCAAGGACCAGGGCAAGTGCACCGCCAAGAACAGGGCCTGCGTCATCGGCAAAGACGCCGACTGCCAGCCGCTCGAAGGGTGTAGGAAGCTGGGGCTTTGCAGCGCCAAAGATGGGTGGTGCGTCGCTGGGTCCGACGAGCACTGCAAAAAGAGCGACGCCTGTTCACGGGACGGAGCATGCAAAGCAAGTGACGGCGCCTGCGTGGCCGGCGACGATGAGAGTTGCGCAGCGTCCATCACTTGTCGCGCCACGGGTCGCTGCGCGGCCAAGGACGGCAAGTGCGTGCCCGGCAGCAGCGCGCATTGTTCCGCTGCGTCGGCGTGCCGAGACCAGGGCCTGTGCAGCTTGAAGGATGGCGCCTGCAAAGCCGGAAGCGACGCCGACTGCAAGGAGTCGGCGTTCTGCAAGCACCAGGGCCTGTGCAAGGCAGACGAGGGCCAGGGCGTCTGCGTCGGTGACTGACGCCGCGCGGCGACCCGACTCGGTACCGAGGCGGGCCCTGTGTTGCTCCCAACCCCCTTGCTGCGCCTCACCACGGATTGACCACCCGCACCCCGGCGCGCTCGAAGTGCTCGGCGTTGCGCGTGACCACGGCGAGGCTGGCCTCGAGTGCCGTGGCGGCGAGCAGGGCGTCGATGACCGGCAAGCGGACACCGCGACGCTCGGTGGCCCCAGCAAGCTGGCCCCACCGCCGAGCCGCGGCTGCCGAGATGGGCAGGATGCGGTCCTCGAAACGGATGACGAGCTCCTCATCCACCCAGACCGCCAGCCGGCGTCGCTTGGCCGAGGTGGCAGGTAGCTTGGCGATGCCCTTGTGCAGCTCCCCCAGGGTGAGCACGCTCAGGTGCAGGTCGAGCTCGGCCATGTCGTCCAGCCAGGTCACGACGGCCTTGGCCGGTCGGGGCCGGATCAGCTCGGAAAGGACGCAGGTGTCGAGCAAGTAGCTCACAGGTCCACGTCCCGCCCAACGTCGGTGTCGCGCTCGAGATCGAGATCCACCCCACGCAGCGGCGACTGGGCGAAGAAGTCGGCCAGGCTGCTGGGCTGCTCATTGCGGCGGAACGCGTCAGCGGCGACCACCACGGCCACTGCAACCCCGTGACGAGTGATCGTCTGCGGACCTTCGGTTTCGGCGCGAGCGACCACCTCGCTGAGCTTGTTCTTGGCTTCCTGGAGCTGCCAGGTACGAGTCATGTCCATAATCTAGCCCGTCTAGACAGTTTTAACCACCCCCGGGTGTCACCCCTTGCACCCTCTCATCGCCACGAGGACGCGGGAGTTGCGGATCGCCCCGGACGAAGCCCCGCCGGGGGACGCCGCGGGACGCCCCCTGCAGCCGAGGCCGTCGCTGCCTGGCTCAGAGGATCGCCACGGCGCAGGTCATCAAGCCGACCACGGCGAACAGGACGAAGCCAGTGGCGACGAACCAGGCCAATGCCGTCATTGGCTGCCGTGACCGACCACGTCGCAGTGCGGGCCAGTCCGCCTTGCGTGCCGCCCGCAACACGCGCGCCTGCAGTTGCCGTTCGTTCTCGAACACCGGTGTCTGCAGCTGCCCCGCGGCCGCCGCCCGCGCCAACGCTGCTTTC
>Ga0164313_10005758_pt1 | contig 10956 bp, 8 predicted proteins | sample GuaBasSedimGuay4_FD_113735 | JGI IMG/M metagenome (GOLD analysis project Ga0164313, IMG submission 113735) | Subseafloor sediment microbial communities from Guaymas Basin, Gulf of California, Mexico - Guay4, Core 4569-4, 0-3 cm | ecosystem: Environmental > Aquatic > Marine > Hydrothermal vents >...
ATTACTAATCAGATTCATTAGTATTTGTGATAAATGAATGGAATCTCCACGGATTAATTCAGGAATATTTTTTGATATTTTAATATGGATTTTATTGTCATTTTGAATAAGCATATATTCAAAAGAAGAAGTTATGGTCAATTAACTCTCTTAAATTAAAGGAAGCGTTTTCGTCTTCAAATGACTTAGAATCTATTTTATTTATCTAAAGCATATCATTAATTAATGCTAATAGATAATCTGTAGAAAATTTTAGAAGATTAAAATAATTATGCTTTTACTCTTTTATTATTTTGGCAGTTATACCACCCATGTTCGTCTCTGCTTTTAAAAAAAACAAACCATTATCAAATGCAGATACGTCTATTTGGTTAGTCATATTAGTATCTAATATTTTTTTACCTAAAACATTATACGCCTGTATGTTGTTAACTATTAGACCGTTATTGTATTCTATATATAATATGTTTTTTACAGGATTAGGATAAAATGTAATTTGATTTTCTAAGTACTGATTTACTCCTAAGTTATCACAATCTTCCTCCTCACTGTAAGTTGTTGTTTCATCTTTACACCATATTATATTTTGATTATTACAAGTTTGCGAGTTGGCGTAAATAACATTATCTACTTGTAGACAAGAAAGGTCTGGATTACCTTGAGCTTTCATTGTAATGATATTAGTATTATTTTCATTTTTAAGATTTAGGTATGTTAAAAGATTATCACTTACATCTATCTGTGATAATTGTGTGTTTTGTGTTAAATCTAATTCTGATAATGAGCATGATTGAGATAGTAAAATTCTTAAGTTAGCAATTTGTGATAAATCTAAGCTAGTAAGAGATGGGTTATGGTCTACATATAAAAGTTCAATATTAAGATTATTATTTGAAAAAATAATCTCGGTAAGATTATTAGCATAGAGAATTAAATTTGTTAGGTTAGATAATTGACTAACGTCTACAGAAGTTAAAGAATGATTACTTGCTAACTCTAAAGATTCTAATTGTAAATTTTGCGAAAAATTAAATTCTGATAAATTGGTGTTATGACAAATAAATCTTTCCAAATTAACCTGTTGTGATAGGTCAAAATTTGTTACAAACATACATCTAAAGTCAAATTCTATTAAATTAACGAAACTTTGAATACCTTCTATAGAAATATCGTTTAAACTAACCAGATTTACTTTAAGTCTTAACACAGCTTCAGCTTCTGTTACTTGTATTTCTCCATCATTATTGGCATCTACATTACTCTCAAAGACACCATCTCCATCAACGTCCACACAAAGCCCATAAACCAACAAATCTTTGAATTCAGAATCAGGAATGTTAACTATCTGTGAATTAATTGCTGTGAAAGAACATAAAGCATTAATTACTAAAATTACGGTAAAATATTTCATATATTTTTTTTCCCAAAAATAATAATAATAATAATGTTTTCCTAATATATTTTTATAATTCTCAGATTTTTTAAAACTATCCATTACCAAAATGGTGTTGTTTAAAAAAAGATAATCATAAGCTAAATACCTATAACCTTGATGAATAAAATAAGGATCTTCAAGTTTGTAAGCCTCATTTAAAATCTTAATGTTTAATTTTAGTGACAGATATTCACTACTATTAAACAAATTATTAGAAGAACCTAATAATTTTTGAAAAACTTTTTGGGCTTTTACTGCAGTGAAACAAAGACAAATGAAAGGTATAAAACTGTTAGTTTCATAGGTTATGAAATATAATTTAGGTATTGTAATGCACGCATTTTCTGTTAATTGCAAAAAAGAGGTATAAATTTTTGTTTCTGAAGGCAGTAAAGTTACTTTTATAAAATGAAATCTAAACTACCTAACGCTACCACTTCCATATTTGCTGTAATGAGCAAAATGGCAGCCGACAACAATGCACTTAACCTTTCGCAAGGTTTTCCAAATTTTGAAAGTGACCCTGTTCTTATTGAGATGGCGAATAAAGCTATGAAAGAAGGTTATAATCAATATGCTCCAATGCCAGGAGATTTAGGTTTGCGTGAAGTGATTTCTAGAAAGACCACAAAGCTTCATAATAAAACCTATCGCCCAGAAACAGAAATAACGGTAACTGCTGGAGCTACACAGGCTATTTTCACAATAATCGCAGCATTAATTAACAAAGGGGATGAGGTAATAATTTTTACTCCAGCATATGATTGTTACGATCCATCTATAGAATTGTTTGGCGGAAAAACTATTCCTGTTCAATTAAAAGCACCTAACTATGAGGTGGATTGGGATGAAGTTGAAGATAAAATCACCAATAAAACAAAGCTTGTTATTATTAATACACCTCATAACCCTAGTGGGATGATTTTTTCTGAAAAAGACATGCTTCAACTTCAAGGTTTAGCAGAAAAACACAATCTGTTTGTGTTAAGTGATGAAGTATATGAACACATTATTTTTGATAGGAATACTCATTTTAGCGCAGCTAGATATCCAGGCTTAGCTTCTCGAAGTTTTATAACAGCATCTTTTGGAAAAACGTTTCATAATACAGGTTGGAAAATGGGTTATTGCTTAGCTCCAGAACCTTTAATGGCTGAGTTTAGAAAAGTACACCAATACAATGTTTTTAGTGTAAATAATCCAATGCAAAAAGCATTAGCAGAATATTTAAAAACTCCAGACCATTACTTAGGTCTCTCAGCATTTTATCAGCAAAAAAGAGATTATATTTTAGAGTTGATTAAAGACTCTAGGTTTAAAGTAATTCCATCAAAAGGGACCTATTTTCAGATGTTAGATTTTTCTGAAATTTCTCAAGAAAGTGATATTGCTTTCGCAGAAAGATTAACAAAAGAGAATAAAATAGCGAGTATACCTACCTCAGTTTTTAATGCAAATCGAGAAGATTTTAAACAGATTAGAATTTGTTTCGCAAAAACAAATGAAACACTAGAACAAGCTGCAGCGATACTAAATGCTATTTAGTGCTGTTTTTAGGATGCACCAATTTCATTTCATTAATTAAATGGGTTGCGCCAGCATACTTGTCAATGATAAATAATACATACCTAACATCGACCATAATGTTTCTGCATATTTCAGGATCATAATTCATGTCACTCATGGTCCCTTCCCAGACTCTGTCAAAATTTAATCCAATTAAATTACCTTGAGCATCAAGCGCAGGACTTCCAGAATTTCCTCCCGTAGTATGATTGGTTCCTAAAAAGCAAACAGGTAATTTTCCTTCTGCATCTGCATAATCTCCATAGTCTTTAGTATTATACAAATCTTGTAGTTTTTGAGGAACATCAAATTCATAATCATTTGGGATGTATTTTTCCATAACACCTTCTAGATGAGTTATAGGCTCATAATAAACGCCATCTTTGGGTTGGTAACCTTTCACTTTTCCGTAGGTAACTCTAAGCGTGCTATTAGCATCTGGGAAATACCGTTCATCAGGCATAACTTCCATCAAGGCTTTCATATACTTGTTTTGCAAAGCTGTTTGTTGAGAAATGAATTCTTGATACTCTGGGTTTATCGAATTAAAAAATTCTTCTATAAATGGCTTAGCATATTGGTAAGCAACATCTTTATTTAATTCATTTATCGCTTCCTCAGGGGTTTTCTCTAGAAGTTTTAGTGTTTCTTCAGGATTTGTTAAAATAGTATTGTTATAAATCGAAGGGTCTACATTTGAAGCGTATAAAGGCATAATGGCTTCAAAAACTCCTTTGTCTACATTTGGATTGAAGTTTTTGTAGATTTTATTTATTCTAGAAACTACATTGCTTTTCGCGTTGTTGAAAGAAGCTTTGCCTTGTTCATAAACTTGTTCTAATTGGTACAATCTAAAAGTAATATGTAATAGCTCATTATCTCTCAAAAAGATGTCCATAAAATTAGACCTCTTCACAGCTGTATTCTCATATTTTGCATAAAGTAATTCAAAATCGGGAAGGATATTTCCGTATTGTTCATCAAGTCCTTTTTCTTTAATAAGTTGGGTAAACTTAGCTTCTGAAATTCTCTTTTTTTCAATAGCATTGCTTTTTTCAATTCCTTGGTTTTCACCAATCCATTTTTTCCAATAGTTAGCTATTCTCGCTTGTTTTGAAGCGTACTGAATTCTAACTTCTTCATCACTTTTCATTGCTTCATCTAAAACATTTAAAGTAGCTCTTCTTATTTCTATATTGCTTGGATTCACTTTTTGAGTAATTAGCTCAATCGCTACAGCAGGGAGGTATTCGTTAGTTCTTCCAGGGAACCCAAAAACTAGTGTAAAATCATCTTCAGAAATTCCATCTAATGAAATAGGTAGGTAGTGTTTAGGTGTATAAGGAATATTGTCTGTACTATATTTTGCAGGCTTATTATCCTTATCTGCATAAATTCTGAACATCGAAAAATCTCCAGTATGTCTAGGCCACATCCAATTGTCTGTGTCACTTCCATATTTACCAATACTAACAGGTGGGGCGCCTACAAGACGAATATCTTCGAAACGTTCGGTAACAAATAAAAAGTATTGATTGCCATTAAAGAAAGCTTTTATCTTACTTCCCTGCCATTCTTCTTTTGATATCGTCTTACTTATTGCTGCGCTATTCTTACCAATAAGAGATTGTTTTTCTTTTTCAGAAATAGAGTCTGAAACACCTTGTAATACTTGGCTGGTAACATCTTCAATTCGAACAATAAATTCTATAAACAAACCTTCATTAGGTAATTCTTCTGAAAAATTCTTTGCCCAAAATCCGTTTTTAGTTAAATCGTTTTCAAGACTAGAATGCGACTGAATTTGACTAAAACCACAATGATGATTTGTTAAAACTAACCCATTAGGTGAAATTACTTCACTAGTACAACCTCCATTAAAATGTCCTATGGCATCTTTTAAACTAGATTGGTTTACATCATAAATATCACTTGCTGATAATTTGCTTCCTAAAGATTCCATCTCTTGCTCGTTCATTCCCTGTAATAGAGATGGAATCCACATTCCCCCTTGTTGAGCAGTTAGTTGTAGAGAGATAAATAATAGAAAGAATTTTAGAAATTTCATGGTGTATTTTGTTTGATTTCAAAGGTATAAAAGCTAACCTGATATTAAATGGTATTTAACTATTTTTACAATATGCAAGAACAACTGAAGATCACGATTATACAGACCCATTTATTTTGGGAAAACCCAATTGAAAATAGAAAGAATTTCACTGAAAAGATTGCTGCTATTAAAGAAAAAACGAATCTTATTGTTCTTCCTGAAATGTTTACCTCTGGGTTTACTATGAATGCTTCCACGTTAGCAGAAGAAGAGGAAAGTGAAACCTTAAAATGGATGCAAACCGAAGCTAAAAAGAATACCTGTGCGATTACTGGAAGTGCTATAATTACTGAAAAGGGGAACTACTATAATCGGTTGTTTTTTGTTTTTCCTGACGGGACTTATAAAACCTACAATAAACGACATACTTTCACTTTGGCTGGAGAGCATAAGACTTATTCAGCAGGGAATGAGCATTTAATTGTTGACTATTTAGGGTGGAAAATCTGTCCATTAATTTGTTACGATCTACGTTTTCCTATTTGGGCTAGAAATACTCAAGACTATGACGCCTTACTATATGTTGCTAACTGGCCTCAAAAGAGAATTGCAGCTTGGGACGCTCTTTTAAAAGCTCGTGCAATTGAAAACATGTGTTATTGTGTGGGTGTAAATAGAACAGGGACAGATGATAATGGGCATCATTACAACGGGCATTCTGCAGTATATGATGTGTTAGGGGAGCAGGTTTCGAATTTAAAATTTGAAAACGAGTTTACTGAAACAATCGAACTTCAGAAATTACATATTGAAAAAAATAGACAGCACCTTCAGTTTTTAAATGATCGGGATGAGTTTGTGTTGAAATAAATTTAGCCTTACTTCTCATTTTTTTGATTTTGAAAAAAACCAAAAAATATAATTAATATAATTGAGACTAAGGTAGAAAGCCCCCAAATTAATAGATCAATTATTGATGAATGTCCTAATTGAATAAATATTCCAAGTTCCCGAAGGTAAAGATGAATACTATTAAACGCCTCTGATATTAAATAGATATTAATTAGTAGGGTAATTGAGAATATTGTAAATAAGGTTGTTTTTTCACTTTTCAGCAGCTTATAAAATGCAAAAACAACTAAGGTGAATATCAATAATTCTGAAAATAAATAAATAAAAGTACCCATAGAAAACTGATTTAGTAACTTTTCCCACTCCAACTTTTTAGGTCTTGACTTGCTGGATTAATCCTTACTTCCAGAGCAAGAAACTAATAATTCCATTAACATTACTTAGAAAAGATATTTCAAGTTATTCAATCTAAAATAAAAGTTTCATTCAAACTCCAGTTTGCACGAACTTCTAATAAAGAAGGATAATAAATAACTTTTTCTGGTTGAAGTCCTTTAAGATAACTACCTGTATCCCAGATTTCATTTTTATTTTCATCATAAATTAAACGAATGTAATATTTCCCGGGACTTAGAGATTCAAAATGGGCGACTTCATTAGTGGTTAGATATTTTTCTGAAATCAATTTAAATCTGCCATTCACTAATTGTACTATTATAGGAAAGCTTTTTGCATTACTTAAGTTTAGATCTAGAGTCCCGTAATCAGAAAGGTTTTTTGTTCGCACCCTTGAAATAATGGTGTCATTTTTATTTTCATAAAAATCTGTAAAGGCTCCTGGTAAAATTTGAACGTTATAGTTTTGACTTTCTTTAATGCTAAAAATAATATCGGCTGTATTAAATTCTTTATCAATTGCTCCAGTAAAAGACACAACAGTAGAATCTTTATCCATTATATTAATTTTTTCAAGATCTAACGAGACAATGGGAGTGTTTGATATATATATTAAAGTATCAGTAGGGGTAAGTATACCGGCATTTATAGCTGAAATCCTTAAAGAATCTTGATACAAATCACGCATTCTGGTATTTAGAGTATCTACCCAAAAGTTGTTTTTAGCGATAAAAAGAAGAGAATCATTTTCTATTTCTGGTTTAAACCAATAATGAATAGTATCGGTTTTTATATCACGATAAGAAATGGATTCAAAATCATTAGGCACTCTTGAATTCAATTCTATTTCCAGATTTTCAGACTCTCCTTGAAATCCAAAAATAATATGATTTTTAGATTCGTGTTTCGGTTTAGAAATTCTATATTCAGGTGTTTCCTTAAAAATAGTTATAGTATAAGAACTATCTGTTGGGATAGTAATAAATTCCTTTACAAACCCAATTTTATCATATTTAGGTTGAAATATATAATCGTTATTTTTTTCTTTTAAAGCAATTAACAAATAGTTGCCTTCTTTTAAATTTGTCAGCTCAAAAGTTTGAGTGCTATCTTTTGTTGTAGTAATATAAGTGGGCTTTTCTAAATAAATAATAGAATCCTTAAATTCTTCATTTACTTCGTACAACATTACTGTAGTTTGCTCTTCGGGTTCTAATAGCAACGCATCTTTTATATTCCCTTTAAGGCTTAAGCTATCAATAAATTCACCCGTAGAAAATATATATTTAAAATATTTAAAAGCGTTTCCTTCATTATTATCTATAATGCTTTTTCCGAAATTAAATGAATAAGTAGTATTCTCTTTAAGGGTATCTTGAATTTTTATTTTAATATATTTTGAAGTGCTTAAAGGTGTAATTATGGGTTGATTTTTAAAAGGAGGAGAAATGATAAGTTCCTTAGTAAGGTCTTTAAGTTTGATGTATTCATCAAAATAAATTTTGATTTCTTTTTTATCAAAATTGATGCTGTAATTTTCCGGGGAATTTTTTACAATAATGGGAGGAATAGAATCTCTTAATCCTCCAGTAGGGCGTCCTCTTTTTGCACAATCTGTAAACAATAGGACAAATAAAAATGCAATTGGAATATATAGCAAACGATGCTTCATACTGACAAAAATAAGTAAACTTTTTATGCTATAGCTATTGTGGCTAGACTAAGTTTGGCTTGTGTGTTTTTAAGTAATTGTAATGCGCAATTTTCTAAAGTGGCTCCAGTGGTAACAATGTCATCCACTAATAAAATATGCTTGTTATTTATTAATTGAGGTTGATGAAGAGAGAATATTTCTTCAGATTGAAAACGAGTAAACCGCTGTTTAAACACTTGCGATTTCGTTTTTGATATTTTAACAAGGATATCATCATAATATGGAACTCCTAAAGATTTCGCTATTTCTACCCCAAATCCTTCTACTTGATTATACCCTCTTTTTTTTAGTTTCTGTTTATGAAGAGGAACAGGTATCACCATATCGATAGTTTGGTAATGTGGAATTTCAGATAATTCTGCTCCCAACCATTTTCCAAAGAAAGAGCTAATTTGTTTTTGACCTCGATATTTTAGATTGTGTAATAACTCTTGTGTAATTCCTCTTTTCTGAAACTTTATAATAGCAGTGGCTTCTAATACAGGAAATTTTCCGTAGAAGATGTTTTTCATAGCTTCATTTTTGGTTCTATGATGACAAGCAATGGGCAAACTATGAATACATTGTGTGCAAAGAATTTTTTCTGAATTTAATAAAACAGACTTGCAACCATTGCAGATTTTCGGAAACAAAAGATTTAGCATAAAACTATATAATTTTCACCATTGTTGACGTTATATAAATTACAGGTAGTACCTTAGCAATACATTAACCCATAATTTAATAACCATGGAAACAGAAAACAATAGTAACAAATTTAAAATATTAGTGGGGATTTTATCTTTACTCTTAATAGTATTAGCCGTTTATACGGTAAACCTATATAATGATAGTAAAGATACGGCAACAATTCTACAAGAACAAAAAGATGATATTGAAGGTGAATTAAAAGAACTAATAGCCAACTATGATGAGGTGATTCAAGACAATGAAATAAAAGACAAAGACTTGTTAGAAGCGCGCGAACGTATCGTAATTTTATTAGATTCTGTTAAAGATGCAAAGGCGAATGTTGCATTATTAAGACGTTATAAATCAGAAATAGGAAAACTTAAAGATGAGCGTGTTTTATTATTTAAGAAAGCCGATAGTCTAATTGCTGCTAACGAATTATTAGCTGCTGAACGAGACAATACCTATTTAGAGTTAAATGAAACTATAAAAGTGGTGGATTCTGTTACTCAGGAAAATGAAGCCATGGCAGAAACTATAAGAGAAGGATCTGTTGTAAATGTTGTGGGATTATTAGCTTCTGCAGTTATTATTAAGAATAGTGGTAAAATTGTAGATACTAAAAGAGCAAAAAGAGCAGATAAAGTTAGGGCGTGTTTTACTCTAACTCCAAACACAATTGCACAAAAAGGAGATAGACTGCTTTATGTCCAAGTTATAAATCCGAAAAATAATTTACTAGGAGGAAAAGAAGTGCTTGAATTTGAAAATGGAACACTTCGATATAGTGCTTCTACAAAGGTTTTTTATGAAAATGAAGAACTTGACGTATGTGTTATGGTAAATTCAAAAGAAGAAGATTTAGTTTCTGGAAGATATACTATCAATGTTTTTGATGGATCTAATTTAATAGCAACATCAACTTTAGAACTTAAATAAATAAAATTTTTAAATAATTGAAACCGTTACGATGAATTCGTAACGGTTTTTTTATTTTTGCGCTATGGCAAACGAAGATCTATTTAAAAAAGTAATATCCCACGCAAAAGAGTATGGATACATTTTTGCGTCTAGTGAAATATACGACGGACTTAGTGCAGTTTACGACTATGCACAAAACGGAGTTGAGCTCAAAAAAAATATTCGAGAATATTGGTGGAGAAGCATGGTATATATGCATCAAAATATTGTAGGTATAGACGCTGCAATTTTAATGCATCCAACTACTTGGAAAGCTTCTGGGCACGTAGATGCATTTAACGATCCATTAATTGACAATAAAGATTCTAATAAAAGATATCGTGCGGATGTTTTGATAGAAGATTATTGCGAAAAAATAAATAAGAAAGCTCAAAAAGAAATTGCAAAAGCGAAAAAACGGTTTGGTGAAAGCTTTAATGAAGAAGAGTTTGTAACGACTAATCCAAGAGTTGTAGGTTATATAAATCAGCAAAAAGAAATTTTAGAACGAATGGCAAGATCTTTAGAATCTGAAGATTTAGCCGATGTTAAATTATTGATTGAAGAACTTGGAATTACAGACCCTCTTACCGGATCCAAAAATTGGACTGATGTAAAACAGTTTAACTTAATGTTTGGAACCAAATTGGGAGCCTCTGCTGAAAGTGCTATGGACTTATACCTGCGTCCGGAAACAGCACAAGGTATTTTCGTCAACTTTCTTAACGTTCAGAAAACAGGAAGAATGAAAATTCCTTTTGGAATTGCTCAAACAGGAAAAGCATTCAGAAATGAAATTGTAGCTAGACAATTCATATTTAGAATGAGAGAATTTGAACAAATGGAGATGCAATTTTTTGTGAAGCCAGGTGAAGAAATGAAATGGTATGAGTATTGGAAAGAAAAAAGATTTAAATGGCACCTTTCTTTAGGCTTAGGAAAAGAAAACTACCGTTTTCACGATCATGAAAAATTAGCACATTATGCTAATGCAGCTACAGATATAGAATTTAATTTTCCATTTGGATTTAAAGAATTAGAAGGAATACATTCTCGTACAGATTTCGATCTGAAAGCACATGAAGAGCATTCTGGTAAAAAACTTCAATTCTTTGATCACGAACAAAATAAAAATTATACTCCATACGTAGTGGAAACCTCTATAGGATTGGATAGAATGTTTTTAGCAATTTTCAGCAATTCACTTAAAACTGAAGAACTAGAAGATGGAAGTTCTAGAGTGGTATTAAAATTACCTGCAATTCTTGCGCCTGTAAAAGCTGCAGTTTTTCCATTGGTTAAAAAAGATGG
>Ga0164313_10005759_pt1 | contig 10956 bp, 10 predicted proteins | sample GuaBasSedimGuay4_FD_113735 | JGI IMG/M metagenome (GOLD analysis project Ga0164313, IMG submission 113735) | Subseafloor sediment microbial communities from Guaymas Basin, Gulf of California, Mexico - Guay4, Core 4569-4, 0-3 cm | ecosystem: Environmental > Aquatic > Marine > Hydrothermal vents...
GGGCGGTATTATTTTTGCCATCGCAAAGAAAATGAACATCCCGATACGGTTTGTCGGTGTTGGTGAAGGCATTGAAAACCTGCGTACATTCGATGCGGAAGAATTTGTTGATGCGTTGTTTAGTGCAGATATAAATGCAGATACAAGTGAAAAGAGAAAAGATACAACATGAAACCAGGGCTACTTTTCCCAATCATTGCAATAAATATTACTGTGGGAGCGGCGTCTCGCCGCGATTCGCGCCGGGGACGGCGCTCCCACAGGACTGGGCCAGAACACCATCTGCGGTGCAGTCCAGATTTAATACGATATATTCATATTATCCTGTAAATCATGTGGCGAAACCAGCTCTCAGGCCAGGATTTATGTAACTACCAGGTTTTTTCTTGTATCTTTTTTCTTGTATCTTTTATCTGACCTTAAATGATCCGTTTCGACAACATCAGTAAGCGCTACCCGGGTGGCTATGAGGCACTGAGCAATATCAGCTTCCACATGGAAAAGGGTGCCATGGCCTTTTTGACCGGACATTCCGGTGCCGGTAAAAGCACCCTGCTGAAGCTGATCGCCCTGATCGAACGCACCACACGTGGTCAACTGTTTCTCGATGGCCAGAATGTTTCACGCATAGGCAAACGGCGTATCCCCTACATTCGCCGCAAGATCGGCTTCATATTTCAGGAACACCACCTGCTGTTTGACCGCACGGTATTTGATAATGTTGCCCTGCCACTGATTATCGCCGGTTACCGGCACCAGGAAATCGGACGCCGGGTGCGTGCTGCCCTGGACAAGCTGGGCCTGCTGAAGAAAGAACGGCTTTATCCGATCACCCTGTCCGGTGGTGAGCAACAACGCGTCGGCATTGCCCGCGCCGTGGTCAACAAACCCATGCTGCTGCTGGCAGATGAACCGACGGGTAACCTGGACCCCGAGTTATCGCGCGAAATCATGGCACTGTTTGGCCTGTTTAACGATGTCGGTGTGAGCATCCTGATCGCCAGCCATGACATCCCGCTGATTCAGGAACTGGATTGCCCGGTCCTGTCGCTGGAACACGGTCGTCTCGCAAACGCTACGGTCGCTACCGAATGATCCGATCACGCAAAAATCAACGGCAGTCGCAGCATCACTGGCGTGCACAGCTGCGCCGCCTGCTGTCGCCCCGGACCTTTTTGCAACGGCATGCACAGGTTGCACTCGACAGCCTGGGACGCCTGTATCGTAACCGGGTTGCCTCATTGATGACGGCTGCCGTCATCGCCATCGCACTGGCCATGCCCGCCGGCCTGTACCTGTTGCTGGATAATCTCGAACGTCTCAGCGGCACCTGGGACGGACAGGCAAGCATGTCCGTCTTTTTGAAAAACAGCGTCTCGGCAAGCACGGCGGACCGGCTGGCAACAAGCGTCCGGGCATGGCCTGAAGTCCATTCGGTACAGCTGATAACCCCGGACGAGGCATTGCAGGAATTCAGCCAGCGGTCCGGCTTTGCAGATGTCCTCGACGCCCTGGAGGAAAACCCGCTGCCAACCGTGCTGGTAATAGTACCCGCCAGTGACTACACCGACCCGGCGGCCGCAAGCACCCTGCGCGATCGTTTCAGCCGGCTCCCGGAAACAGCACTGGCACAACTCGACTTGCAGTGGGTACAACGGCTCGCTGCCATCCTGGATATTGCCCGTCGCGGCATACTGATCATCGGCAGCCTGCTGGCACTGGCGGTATTATTGATGATCGGCAATACCATCCGCCTGGAAATACAGAATCGTCGCGAGGAAATACTGGTCACCAAGCTGATTGGTGCGACCAACGGCTTTGTGCGCCGCCCCTTCCTCTACTGTGGACTCTGGTACGGTGTACTCGGCGCCATCATTGCCTGGTTGCTGGTTGAAACCGGCTTCTGGCTGCTGTCCGCCCCGGTTTCAAACCTCGCTGGCCTCTATCAAAGCGACTTCCACCTGGAGACCCTGCCACTGCAGCTATTGTGGGTACTGGTCATGGGCGGCATGTGCCTGGGGCTGCTGGGGTCATGGCTGGCCGTTGGCCGACATCTGAATGCCATCGAACCCACCTGAAAACCCGCCTCCCGAACAACCCAGGGATTCACATAACCTACCGATTTCATGGAACTTCCTGTTAAATTGGCACTCTATTGCTCTGAGTGCTAGGATTAGAACCCACTGATATAGAGAGAATGCCAATGACACAGGCTTTAGTCACGAGAAATCAAACACTTGCACTGCCGCTGCCGACAGGCAACCTGGATCAATATATTCAGGCTGCTTTCAGCATCCCGGTGTTGACTGCCGAAGAAGAGCACTCACTGGCGTTGCGTCTGAAGAATGAGGGTGACCTGGATGCCGCACGTGAGCTGGTAATGTCGCATTTACGCTTTGTGGTCCGTATCGCCCGCGGCTACAGCGGTTACGGACTGGCGCTGGGTGATCTGGTCCAGGAAGGCAATATTGGCCTGATGAAAGCCGTTAAACGCTTTGACCCGGACGCGGGTGTCCGCCTGGTTTCCTATGCTGTCCACTGGGTACGTGCCGAAATACACGAATTTGTCCTGCGTAACTGGCGCATTGTGAAAGTCGCCACGACCAAGGCGCAGCGCAAGCTGTTCTTCAATCTGCGCAGCAAAAAGCAGCGTCTTGGCTGGCTAAACCAGGATGAAGTAAACAGTGTGGCTGAAGACCTGGGTGTCAAGCCGGAAGTTGTGCTGGAAATGGAATCCCGCCTCAGCGGACAGGACATTGGCTTCGATCTGACGGCAGCCGACGAAGGCGAGGATGCCCATCATTTTGCGCCGGCCGCTTACCTGACCGACGACTCCAATGACCCGGCATTGACCGTTGAACGGGATGACTGGAATAGCGAAACCGGCAACAATCTGGCAACCGCACTGCAACAACTGGATGACCGTAGCCGGAACATTCTCGAAGAACGCTGGCTCACGGATGACAAGAGTACGCTGCATCAGTTGGCCGCACGCTATGGAGTTTCAGCCGAACGAATTCGTCAGCTGGAGAAAAATGCCATCAACAAGCTGAAGAAAGCGATGGTGAGCTGAGCAGGCAGCCTGGAGACCAGAAACCAAAACGGCCCCGCGGGGCCGTTTGTTTTTGGGTCAGAAAAAACAGTTCAGGCGACAACAGCCGGTCGGGGTGTCATCGCCCCCTGAAAACTCACCAATACCTCATCGCGAATCTCGCGCACCTGTTGCTTGCATTTTCCACATTGCCCGGTACATCCAAGCTGCTCACGCAAACCACTCACAGAAGTGGTGCCTTCCTGAACAGCCTCGCGAATATCACTGTCGGTCACACCCTTGCAGATACATACGTACATTGACCATTTCCCATATCCAAGCGTAGCGCCATTACATACCAAATGAGATTGATTGTCAATTGCATTCGCATTAACACAGACTGCAGAACCCGGCATAAATAGTATTTTATGTTTAATTACATAGTGTTAAGCACGCACAGGCAACCCCTGGACTAATCACCATCTCACCATGATAACTGCGGTAAAATGCGCAATGATGACAGCCTGCAGGCTGAAGTAATCCATCAACCCGGGGAGAACGAATAATGAAAGGCGATGCGAAATCTATCGAATTCCTGAATGGCGCACTGAGGAACGAACTGACCGCGATCAATCAATATTTCCTGCATGCCCGCATGTACAAGAACTGGGGGTTCGAAGCACTCAACAAAAAGGAATACGAGGAATCCATCGACGAGATGAAACACGCCGATGCGCTGATCGAACGGGTACTGTTCCTTGAAGGACTGCCCAACCTGCAGGATCTCGGCAAGCTGATGATTGGTGAAGATGTCGCCGAGATCATGCAGAACGACCTCAAGCTTGAACAGGAAGCGCATGCCTATTTGCTCGATGGTATTGCCTACTGCGAAAGCAATCGTGATTACATAAGCAGGGAACTGCTCCAGCACATACTGGAAGACGAGGAAGAACACATTGACTGGCTGGAAACACAGCTGGAACTGATCGACAAGGTCGGCCTGCAAAACTACCTGCAGTCTCATATGTAAAAAAGCGTACGCACGCTGTGAGCGTCGGCGGTACATGAACGACAACTCCGGAAAAGCCCCCGTCGGAATAAGCAGTTGCCTGCTGGGCGAGCAGGTCCGCTATGACGGTGGCCACAAATACGACCTGCTAATCAACACACAACTTGCCGGTCTTTTCGAGTTCCGCCCCTGTTGTCCGGAGGTAGCCATCGGTCTGGGTATCCCGCGTGAACCCATCCAGTTGGTCAGGACTGACCACGGCATGCACGTCAGAGGGGTCAACAATCCGGATATCGATGTTACCCGGAGGCTGGAGGCCTATGGCAACAGCCTCGCCAGGGAATTTGCAGACATCTGCGGATATATTTTCAAGGCACGCTCACCCAGTTGTGGTATTGAGGGAGTAGCGACCTGGACGCAACGGGGCTGCCGGGCTGAAGCAGACGGGACCGGTGCCTTTGCCGCAGCCTTGCTCAGGGCTCACCCTGATTTACCCGTCACGGATGAGTCACGTCTGCAGGATCCCTTGCTGCGTGAACATTTCATCGAACGTGTATTTTCCAGGTACCACAAACACCCTCCTGCAGCACCTCTGTAGTATTTTTCATAAATAATATCAAAGCATTATTTATATACAGGCTTCCGTTATGTTGACTGTGCGCCAGGAGTCTCTCGGACCCTTTCCTGCCCCCGAAATGAATCGCTTCACACTCAATTCAGGTTTGTTCCTGACTTTGCGTTTTAGAGCGCAGGCGTCTCTCGCACTTTTCCCAATCCCCCGTTGCGCACTGTAATTTGCGGCACTCGAATTCACAGGCCTCATAATCCTCAGGAACATCCTGGATTATCTGCCCCATGAATCTTTGCCACAGTCTATGGAAGTAGTTAACTTTCTTTCCGTACGACTCGGACATAAGTCACCTCACGCTTCTATCTTACAAATTGAAAGTCAACATTCAAGGTACCGGCGGCAATAATCACCCGCAGGACTGCACAATATTTACCTCCCGGTACATCACAGTACACGAGCAAGCAATCCGGTCTACGTCCAGGTCTAGACTATCTTGCGTAAATACCCAGCAGTTCCGCAAAGTGCCTGATATGCCCCCCTTCATTCCCCCGTCAGTTTCGAATCGATTGATCCAGCAGTTCATCAAGGTTACCCAGGGCTTCTTGCGCCTTGAGAGTGTTGTATCCGATATTGCCGGCACTCAGGGAACTTCCCGCCTGGAAAGGATAACCCGGGATAGATGCAAGGAACTTCTGCACAAAGGACTGTGCAGGGACCATCAGCCACATATTGTCGGCATACCATCTGACATACATCCCTGATCCTTCATACGCATGTTCAAACGGATCAGCCCTCAGGTTGGTGATCACCGGCCAGGCCGGGACTTTACGTATCGCTTCATTGATGGCACCTTCTTCAACGGCAAAGGACAGCTTCCAGTCATCGACACGGACCGCATTCAGCATGCCGCTCGCCGCGAAATACATTACCTCCCTGCGTGGCGCCTTTTTCGCCGTGCCTTCGAAATATGGCTTGAAGTTGTAGCCATCAAGGTGAACCCTGAAGTCTTTCCCGTTTGCCTTGTATCCTTCTTTGGACGCGAGCTTCTCTTTGACATCAGCCACCCCGGCTGCTGCAAGCAGTGTGGGCATCCAGTCTTCCTGGCTCATAATATCGTTGTAAATGGTTCCGGGTTTGATGGTGCCGGGCCACTTGACCATCTGCGGAACCCGCATACCGCCTTCCCAGGTGGTACCCTTTTCGCCGTGGAACGGTGAAGTACCACCGTCAGGCCAGGTAAATTTCTCGGCGCCATTGTCGGTAGAGAAGACCACAATGGTATTATCAGCAACGTCCAGTTTTTTCAAATGGTCGAGGAAACTACCTACCATATCATCCAGTTCTTTCATCCCGTCCGGGTAAAGCCCGATACCAGTCACCCCCTGATACTTTTTCTGCAGGCGTGTCCAGACATGCATACGGGTAAAATTCATCCAGACAAAGAACGGCTTGCCTGCCTTGACCGACCGATCCATAAAGTCCTTGGCTGCCTGTCCAAACTCACCATCGATCGTCTCCATGCGCTTTCTGCTTAAGGGACCGGTATCTTCGATCTTGCCATCAGCGAAAGAGTGAATGACACCGCGAGGACCGAATTTTTCGTGGAACTCAGGGTCTTTCGGGTAGTAATAGGTTTCCGGCTCTTCCTCCGCGTTGAGGTGGTAAAGGTTGCCGAAGAATTCGTCGAACCCGTGATTGGTGGGCAGGTGCTTGTCCTGGTCACCAAGGTGATTCTTGCCAAACTGGCCGGTCGCATAACCCTGCTCTTTTAGCAGATCACCGATGGTCGGTGTCCAGTCAGGAATACCATGGTCCGATCCCGGCATGCCAATCGTCAGCAAACCCGTTCTAAAAGGCTGTTGACCCAGGATGAAAGAGGCCCGTCCTGCTGTACAGGATTGCTGCGCATACATATCGGTAAACAGTGCGCCTTCTTTTGCGATGCTGTCGATGTTAGGGGTTTTATAACCCATCATGCCCTGATTGTAGGCACTGGCATTATAGTAGCCGACATCATCACCCCACAGGACAAGAATATTGGGCTTCCCGGTTGCCGCACAGGCACCTGTCGATAGCAAGGTTGCCGCTATGATTGCATAGAGTGTATTGAGTAACTTCATCGGAATGCTCCTCCTTGAAACATAATTAGTGATTTTTATCGCACGTGGTTAGCGGACAGCATTTCTGCCATGCATGACCAGTGGAAACGAAGTGTAGAATGTTGCAGTGGCCCATGCAATTCGCATTTTCGAATCTAGTATAGTGTAACGTTAAGTACCTCAAATATCGTATAATTTCAGCTGGCAATCACAACTGGAATGAGCCTGCTCATGGGAGCACCTGTATCAATTGTTTTGCCACGCAGTGAACGGAAAAAGCATGAGCTACTGTTCTGGTTAACTGACAGGAGCGAATCCATGGCCAAAATATCATTAGATATGAAACTGCGACTTTCCTTCTCTTCATTATTCTTGCTGTGTTTATCACTGATGCCGTCTGCGACATATGGCAACAACGCAGAGTCTCCACAAATACTCGCCTCATGGGTCCAGTACGTAACCGACGGCGTAGAAGTGCGTGTTGTAACTACCGGTACCTGCCCGGATGTTGTACTCGGAGGGAAACTGACACCCATGGTGCAGCGTGCCGCACCCACCGGCCCACATCCGAACAGCGTCTGCACTGCGCGCGTACCCACCGGAACCAGCAGTATTCAGTTGGGGGGAATAACATTGCCTGCTCCGGTGACGACAACACCGAAGCACATTGTCGTGATGGGCGATTCAGGTTGCCGGGTATCTGCCAAACACGGGCTATATCAGGCGTGCAACAACTCAAGCATTTGGCCATTTGAGCAGATTTCCAACAGTGTTGCACTGTCTGCTCCGGAACTGATTATTTACACCGGCGATTATATTTATCGCGAATCACCCTGCCCGGCCGGCAACAAGGGATGTGAAGGCACACCCTACGGTGACAATCAGGCCTCCTGGCTGGCCGACTGGATTCAGCCTTCCCATGCCCTGCGCGCGGCAGCCCCACTGGTATTGCTGCGGGGCAACCATGAAAGTTGCGCACGTGCCGGCAATGGCTGGTTCCGTTATCTGGATGCCCATCCCTACACTGAGCAGTGTCAACATTCGACAGCGCCCTGGGTAATGGAAGTCGGAAGTCTCAGACTGGCGGTACTCGACACCAGCGAACTGAAAGATTCCGACAACCAGCCACTGACCGGGCTCTATTCAGAGCAACTTACCCAGGTAAAGGAATTACTGTCAGGTCCTGGCTGGATTGCCACCCACCGTCCCTTCTGGGGATTTGGGGCAGATGATGACACCGGCAAGCCTGTGGAACTTACCGGCGTTCTCCAGGATGCGGTAAGAAACGCTGGTCTCCCACAGGATGTACGTCTCTTGATAGGCGCACATCTTCACCTCGCGGAAGTGCTCAGTTTCAGCAAACAACGCCCTCCACAGTTAGTCGTAGGCAACAGTGGCACGCAATTGGTCCCCGAAACCAAACCACCCGAACAAATCGATGGATTGTCGATCCTGAACCAGCAGGTCTTTTATCAGTACGGGTTTGTCACCATGGAATCAGAGATGCATAACAACTGGATCATCACCTTCCGTGACATAAAAGGCCGTACAATAAGACCATGTTTGTTCGGTGATAATAAAGTGGTTTGCGCAAGCAGGCAGCAGTGATTGGAGCATAATTAACCAGCCCCCGTTTACCTGAAAACTCTGCCACTTACCCCAGGAACTACCGGGTTTGGTAGAGTAAAGATGTGGCACGGTGGCCTGGGGTAAAGCCGATCTGTTACCGCCCCTTTCGTCTGGCGGAACCTCAATAGCCGTACCATCACTCCGTTTCCACATCCTCCTCATCAAACCGGACAAAGTAATTGACGCGAGACAACCCACGGCACGTTATGTTTCAGACATCCACATGATCTTGAGTGAGAGCATTATCGCACGGGTTTTCTGAGAGAAATTTTAGCGCCTGTCAGCGAACCCGAGGCGTTTAAAAAAACGATTCGGCACCATGATCAGCGTGCGTGCAAGAAACCGTTAACGGGCTTCTTGCGACTTGTGTGAATGGATATAATGGCAAGCAGATCACGATCACTGAGACAGAAGAAATCGCGGTAAAACCTTGTCAAAAACTTTCTTCAATTTTTAACTGAATAGTTACAAACCATTAATGTTGCATTATGATGCGTCTCACATCAGTTGGTGAAGGGGAGAGGTGGAACTTGTACAAACTGCATCAGACAGGGCTGGCGGGCTTATTTGCGTGTGCTCTGCTACTAATGTTTTCCGACGGTATCCCGGCAGCTGGTTCCAAAGGGAGAGTAGAGCCTATTTTTGCCCGGTATGCACGGACTTACCACACTCCCACTCTGGACTTCAGGATTGAGTATTTTCGCGACAAACCGATGGAAGAAATGGACCATTTCAATGGTTACACCGCGTTCCTTGATTTCACCTATCCCTTTAACGATACATCACAAATTGAGTTATTACTGCCGCTGTACACGGATGGCAAGGGTGACTATAAGAAGCCAGGGCACGAGTTTGATGGCAAGTCACTCGATGTCAGCGGCTATGGTGGCGTCCGTGATTTTGCATCCCTGATTTTTGAACGCCAGATGCCCAGACTGGGAAGCAAGCTGGGTGTCAACATCGCCTGGCTGGCTGGAATTGGAATGCGCCTTGACCCCCTGGATGCAAAACGCAACGGGAAACTGGTCGATAAATTCAATCACAAGGGTCATAACGAACAGTTTGGTTTAAAAATAGATACTGATATTAGCCACGGCAAGATGACGCTGCTCGGTAATCTCCGTTACGTGATGTTCAAGGATACCGATGACATTAATCTCAGCGGAAATAAGATCGAAAATGATGTCGAATTTGAAGTGCTCTATGCAACCGGGGCAATCATGTTTAACCACTATGGCCGTCTGACACCGGTACTGGAAACATTACTTGAACATGATTTTGAGGATTTTACATCCTTCAGCCTGTCACCTGAATTAATCTACACAATGTCCGACGGACTGGACATCAAATTCGGTGTGCCTTTCAGCCTTACCAGCGATGGTCAGGATTATGCAGCCCAGCTTGAGCTGACATACCGATTCTAATCAGAAGCTCCGACGGGGGACGAAGCCACGCTTACCCGTCTTTGTATCTACAGACACGTGATATGAATGTCGCATAGAGGTCCCATGAGAGGCAGCGAACAAGTCGCGAGCAAGGTAGAAAAAAGCAGCTTAATGCTTACAAAATAAATCAACAGAGACGGCGGCTTCGGTCGCCGTTTTACATTGAGCTAAAGGTCTGAATGTGGCCAGTTATCCCCGTTGCCAACCATATCGAGAATCTGTTTCCAGAGTGAGTCGAGCGGCAGGTTACTGGCCGACAGCGGACGAAGGGACTGATTCTAAATCAGGTTTCTCTAATTGGCGGGAGACGACCCACTACAGACATTCAATATTTTAACTCCAAATCGGACGTTGGCCTGCCCAAGTGGACAGAACAACGCCAAGTAATGTGGCCTAGCTGTATTGGTTTGTACGGTGTACCAGTAAGCCTCGTTCCCTTAATGCCGATATAGTTTTATAGGTCTCGTTTAGCTGTCCACGACAATGGAACAGATAATTGATATCTAATTGAATTATGACGATTTACATACGGCAATGCGTCAAAATTATAAATTGATAACGAGACGTGAGGTCTCGTTTATCTAACTGTTATCTTCTTAAAAGGACATTATGAGATATTTACACATTTTGTTATTGGCCGTTCTATCAACGTTTGCATATGCGAATTTCGAGTCAAATGTCTCACATGAGGGCTGGGTAACAAAAGATGGTAAGCCCGTCCCAAATACAGACAACATGAAAAGCATTAAAGGCTTTGGCGGCTGGCTCATTATCACACCTGATCAGGATTGGGCAGAGAAATGGGAAACACCATCACATACAACACCATACTTTAGCGAAGAAAAAGAAGTTGAATATGGAAAAAAATTAACCATCCTTACATTTTTTATAAATCCACTCGTAGATAAACAAGGTAATGTAAATATAACTTGCGGTATAAAAATTATACGCCCCAACAATACCGTATCTATTGACAACCAAAACATTGGATGTGTAAACGGTAAGTTTCCCGGAAACCCACGCAGTGTATATTTGTCGCCTGTCGTCATTAAATATAGTGGAGATGCAGGCGACCCGCCTGGTAAATGGCGAGTTGAGGTAAGCATCACAGATAAAAATAGAGATGCATATGTTCCATTAAAAAGTCAATTTACATTAGTTAAAAAGGCTAA
>Ga0164313_10005761_pt1 | contig 10951 bp, 8 predicted proteins | sample GuaBasSedimGuay4_FD_113735 | JGI IMG/M metagenome (GOLD analysis project Ga0164313, IMG submission 113735) | Subseafloor sediment microbial communities from Guaymas Basin, Gulf of California, Mexico - Guay4, Core 4569-4, 0-3 cm | ecosystem: Environmental > Aquatic > Marine > Hydrothermal vents >...
AAATCTGCCGATCGGGCCTGAGATGCCAACACCAACACTTCCGGCTACATACAAGCCATTATCAGGGCCAGCGCCAAGCGTTCCCACTGTTGCGCTACCATTGCTGTTCACCCTAAATTTTGTTGACCCACCAATGCGCACCCTGAAAGCATTCGTAAGCGACGCAGCATCTATTTGTACAAAGTCTGAAGGAGAAGACGTTCCGATACCGACCTTCCCTGTATTATAATAGGCACTGGTGCCATTAACATCCCATATCTGGTCGCTCAGATCGGCCGAAGGAGACCAACTGGAGCCATTCCACTTGAGGGCTTCACCATTAGAGGGTGTGGTCGCATCCACATCGAGCAGATCGTTTATGTTCATGTTCTCGGCTTGGTCTGAAACTTTTGCATGCAAGCTATAGGGCACACTTACCATTTGGGTGGTCCCCATATTAACGTATCCACCACCGGTGTTCATTTCCACTTTTAAGGAATGGGTGCTGCTCCCCCACGCTATAGAGGAAAACGAGCCAAGATCAATGATCCCGGCTCCTACTCCCAAAGAAAAGAGCCCGTGTTGGTTGGTAGTAACAGTATGATGTTCCTGATATACATTCAACATACCCACACCTTGTAAAATGGAGAACCGAATATTTATCGTTTGATTGCTCAATATGTCTGATCCGTCTCTGGCTACGGCCTGATAGCTGATGCTTTCTGGTGACTGTCCGAATGAATTACTGAGGGCAGAACAAAAAAGAATAGCAATTGCGCATGTGGTAAAGAATTTTTGCTTATTCATTTTATGGTGTTTTTTTGAGTGGTCTATGTTCAATTTAAGTTGGCTTCTGTTAACTGTTTTAGTATTTCCATTTAGTCAAATGACTCCCATATTTTGGCGTAAAAAAAGCGGGACATCTCCCGCTACTTTCATCCCTCTCCTCATGTTGGGTCAGATACGAACACTTACCCTTATCCTTCAAGCTCTCTTCTTGCCAACGTTCCAAAATGCCTTAATACCAAAGGACAAAGTGACTTTACACTTCGACCAAATATCGTTGATTAAATATACATATTTAATTAATATTCAACACATTAATGATCTTTTTCTGAAACACACACTCATAGACCAGCGGAAAGAGCCCGCTCGGTCGGGATCACTCCCACAGCCACCAATGCACCTCTACGCTAACATTTCAAAGGAATGTCTGCAGAATCTGCTCTTCATATTAAAATATAGAGACATTAAATTTACATTGAGTAATTCAGTGTAGTATTGGCCAGTGTTCAACTAACTATTTTGTTCCTGATGGTGTATTTGATAATTGCTTTATTGATATTCGGTAGTGACAGAACAGAGATCACATTGCCGTTAATGGATAACACATCGATCGATAGTGAATGGGAATTGGAAAAGAATAAAAATGGGATCAAAGTATATACCCGTCAGATCGAAGGAGCTAAGATCAAAGAGTTCAAAGCAGTAACGACTGTTACATCAAATATGGAGGCACTCGGATCCATAATTGATGAAGTAAGTGAATATACTGAATGGCAAGCAAATATTTCATCGGCCAGAATATTGGAACAGGTTAACCAAAATGAGCAGTACCTTTATTTTACAACTGATGTTCCTTGGCCCATTAAGGATAGAGATGTTGTTGTCTATTCAAAAAAGACGATTAATAATGGCACTCTGACTTATACATTAAAAGGCATCCCCGATCATTTTAAAGAGGATGAGGATTTTTTAAGAATAAGAGATGCTAAAGGAAAATGGCAATTCGTACCTAAGGGTAATGGTAAATTCGAAGTACTCTATCAGTTTTACGGAGATCCAGCGGGTAGCATACCAAATTGGATCATAAACATGTTCATTGTAGATGGTCCGTATGAAACTCTTATGGGACTAAAGTCGAGGGTTGAGAGTTAAGAATGGATCTTTAGTTGCTATTATGATATTACTTGGATAAACTCAAGAATTGATACCAAAATAAGATCTTCAAAATGAGACCAAAAAACAACCACATTAGTTATGTTGAATTCAAAGCAAAGGATCTAAGACAGATCAAGAAATTCTATGCTGAATCTTTTAACTTGTCTTTTACAGACTTTGGGCCAACGTACACGTCTTTTTCAGAAAGCGGTCTTGCTGGTGGCTTTGAAAAAACGGAGAACGACATCGTCAATGGTGCTTTGATCGTTCTATATCACAAGGGCCTTGAAGGTATAAAAGACAAGATCATCCGATCGAACGGGAGCATTTCAAAAGATATTCTTTCGTTCCCTAGCGGACGTAGATCCCATTTTATTGATCCAGCAGGAAATGAACTTGCGGTTTGGTCAGAGTAACAGACTCTTCCCTCTTTCAGACAAAATAAAAGCCAGCGGATCCGCTGGCTTTTATTTGAGGCAATATTCACAAGTTGGATATTCTTAACCAACAAAGGTATAGGCCTGTCCGGCTTTACCAGCACGGCCTGTACGGCCAATACGGTGTATGTAAGAATCGAAAGATTGGTACTTGGTAGTTGATCACATGCGTTACATCACTAACATCCAATCCACGAGCAGCAACATCCGTTGCCACTAGAACACGAATGCGTCCTTTCTTGAAATCGTTCAAAGCATTCTGACGAGCGCTTTGGGTCTTGTTACCATGGATCTCACCCGAACTGATACCAGCGCGCTGTAGCTTCTTGCTCAGTTTGTTCACTTTGTGCTTGGTCTCTTCGAACAAAAGGACTTTTTCTAAGCCATCACTCTCAAGCATATCCATAAGGATGTTGAATTTGTCCATACCATTCGGTACACGAATAATGTCTTGTTCAATGTGATCCGCGGTGCTTTGGCCATCACTCACCTGAACGGTTACGGGGTCCTTTAATATGGTGTTGATGAGCGAACGTTGCTTTTCATCGAGCGTTGCAGAGAACAGCATAGTATGATCTCTTCGCTTCATGGCATTGATGATACGTTGTACATCTTTGATGAAGCCCATATCCAACATACGGTCGAACTCATCCAAGACCAAGGTCTGGAATTTGCCCAATTTCAAAGCTCCTCGTTCCATAAGGTCCAAGAGCCTTCCCGGCGTGCCGATAATTACATGGCTCTCCCTACGCAATTCGAAAAGATCTCGGTTGATGTTAGTGCCACCGATAAAACAAGCATTGTAAAGTCCAAGCCCGTTGCTCATGCTACGGAACTCGTCGTTCACCTGTGTAGCTAGTTCTCGGGTAGGTACTACTACCAACGCGTAAGACCTTTGATCGGATTTGATCAGCTCCTCAATAATGGGGAACATGAATGCACCGGTTTTTCCTGTGCCCGTATTCGCTATCCCAAGTAGATCGCGTCCTTTTAAAAGAGGCTCCAAAGTGCGGTCTTGTATCTCAGTAGGTCTTTCGAAGCCTTTCTGGGTAAGACACTGTATTAATTTAGCATCCAACGGAAGTTCGTCCATGGTGCGTTCGGAACGGTAAGGTTCCACCACCTCGCTGGTGGCTTTTTTGATCAACAATGTAGGATCCAGAGTAGAAGGTTTGAACCCTCCCCTTCTTTGACCATTATTATTGTTGTTGTTATGGAAACGTCGCTTTCCGCCATTTCCATTTGGTCGAGACCCATTTGCGGATCTCATTTTTCTTTTTGTATTCATTGTATTGTACTATGGCAGTATACTGCCGTATAAGTTCATCCGACGATCGCGTTGATCGGATCTATTTTTCGTTGTGAATGGATCATTCCTTTACGCGATACGGTAGGAATGCGCTTTTGAGTTGCACCTTGCACATATCCATTCTGAACATGCGTGGCGTTCGCGATGTATTTCGCGCCTTAGCTATTTCGGAAAAGTTTAGAGAGGGTTCCCATTGGGAGCTGCCTGAACAAGAAGTCGGCTAAGAATGGTGCAAAACTACGGTAAATATTTACGATGCGCAATAATTCGTGGATCCATTGCATAAGGGGCTCAGATCCGCCCTTACCCCATTCTTGCTAATTATTTTTCTTTTCAACCCCCATTTTCCTTGCAGTTCAACTAAATTGCGTGTTTCAGATCAAAGCTATTTTCGATCTGTCCTGAACAGGTAAAGTGCAACTGATCCACTATAGATACAAGATCCCGTTATTCATCATTCTATTGTTGTTCGGAGGCATTTACTGCGCTATATCTCTGGTCAACCATTATCATTTCCGTACGAACGCCTTGGATCTTGGCATGTTCAACCATGCCATTTATTATTTCAGCCGTTTCCAGAACGCGATCTTCAGCCTTTCCGTTAATGGAGAAATAGGCAATTACTTCGCTGATCACTTTTCCCCGTTAACCGTTCTTCTTGCTCCTTTCCGATACATTTTCGGAACATACACTCTTCTTGTTCTGCAAATAGCGGCCGTTCTTTTCGGTGGTTACGGTGTTTTTAAACTGGCCGTTCAGTCTGGAATAAAGCACTGGTTGGCACTTGTTGTGCTTGTTCAATTCTTCAGTATTTGGGCCATCTATTCGGCACTGGCATTCGATTTCCACACCAATGTTCTTGCTGCTATGTTCGTGCCTTGGCTGGTGTATTTCTATAGGATCGAGAATAGGCGTTGGTTCCTGATCTTTTTCGTCTTGATCCTCTTCGCTAAAGAGAATATGGCTTTGTGGCTGGTCTTCATCATGATCGGTTTGATGCTAAGAAAAAATGCCGACCTGAAGCAATACTTGCGCTTTGAATTACCATTGACACTGATAGCATTCCTCTACACGATCATCATAATTGGATGGGCGATGCCCGAGCTGAACTCCAATGGAATTAACGTTCAAATGAACCGATACGCCTATCTAGGAGATGGACTGACCAATAAGTTGCAAACTATTCTTAGCAGCCCGATCGATACTTTCGAACTACTCTTTTATCAGACCAAATTCCCCGATGCTCCAGTGGAGATAAAAGCTGAATTCCATATAACGATGTTGCTCAGTGGTGGTTTCTTGCTGCTCTTCAGGCCAAAGTATCTGGTAATGCTGATCCCTATTTACGCACAGAAATTCCTATCTGCTACTATGGAACAATGGAGCATTATCGATCATTATTCTGTTGAATTCGTGCCCATTATAAGTTTGGCGGTCATCGACTGCATGAGGTGGATCCCAAAGAACGGGTTCAAAGCTTCGCTGCTGATCATTGTAACTGTCTCTACGATAGTTGTGAGCCTAGTGAAGTTAGATTCGAACAATACTCCATGGTATAACAATATCAATGTTGATCTTTTCAGCGCAAAGCATTACCAAACAGGATTTGATCGGAATGAAATTATCGATGCTCTTGCACATATCCCTGAACAAGCCCCTATTGCTGTTGGTTCTAATCTGGCACCGCATCTAGCTTTTAGGGAGAGGATCTACTTCTTTCCGAATATCAAAGATGCAGAATATGTGTCGTTGATCTATAAAAATCGCGACCTCTACCCTTTGAATGAAAGTTCATTGTATCCGTTAGTAGACACTCTGATCGAAAAAGGTTCATTTGAATTGATCTATTTCACACCGAACACTATGGTGCTAAGAAGAAAGGGTATAATAGATGATCCGAAAGATATATTGCCAGCACCAAGATTAGCATGGAATGCTAGAGTGGAAGAATTTCGGCAGATCATCCTAAAGGACTCTGTTTGGTTAGAAAATGTTCGGCAAAAATCCATTGTTAACGGAATTACTGTTGAAGAAATGATACAGAACGATGCTGTCTTTCTCACAGAGCAAGAGCTAAAAAAAGATCATCCCTAAAGGTTCTCCTCAAAATGTTCCTTTGATCCTATCGTTCATTATAATGTCAGAACAGGCATTCCATGGATCTAAGGATATTTCTAGTTGTAATATTTGCAGCCCATACCGTTTCATATAGCGCAGGAGATCGGACAAGAACCAAGGCCAAAGCTCAAGAAGCATTTAATTCTTGCAAAGCGAATGGCTTCAGTACCAATTTCTGTATTCTGATCGACATGAGCATTCATTCAGGCAAGGATAGACTGTTCGTTCATCAGTTCAGAAATGATTCCACTTTAAGTTCAGGACTCTGTTCGCATGGTTGCTGCGACAAAGAATGGGGAGAAGATGAGTCGAAGAGCGACCCCACATTCAGCAATGTGTCCGAAAGTCATTGCTCTTCTGTCGGAAAGTACAAAGTGGGCGCAAGAGGCTACAGCAACTGGGGTATTAATGTCAACTATACACTCCATGGGCTTGACACCACGAATAGCAATGCGCTTTCTCGCCTTATCGTTTTGCATTCTTGGGACATGGTATCGGCAGAAGAAATATTTCCAGAAGGCACTCCCGAAGGCTGGGGCTGTCCCGCAGTTTCGAACGAACAAATGAAGTATCTCGATGCTCTTTTGAAGAAGAGCACGGAGCCCGTTCTACTGTGGATCTATAAATAGATCATTTAGAATTGTTGATCAAGCTCTTCACATTTTCATGTGATCCAATTTTCACTCTGCCAGATATTTCACTAAATTGAAAATCTTAAAATGAAATTCCATCGGATCATATTCATAGTGGCCGCTGTTTGGTATGTAATAACAGCGTTTTACAGCATTGGCTATTTCCAATCCGATGAGCACTATCAAATAATTGAATTCGCAAGACTGATAGAAGGCTCAAACAGCGCTGAAGATCTTTCCTGGGAATACTCTGCACAGATAAGGCCAGCTCTGCAGCCTACAATCTGTTACCTGATCTTTATATGTTGCGAAACCCTTTCTATAACCGACCCCTACAATAAAACATTCGTTCTGAGGCTGATAACAGCTCTACTTTCTGTTCTGGCCATCTCCTTTTTCACGAACTCATGTAGGCATTTGGTATCCTCGAAATATTGGAAGCCTTTCTTAGTCTTTTCATATTTCCTTTGGTTCCTTCCATTTATCAATGTTCGTTTCTCATCGGAAATTTGGGCTGGACTAGCTCTATTAACAGGGCTTTCCTTAGTTATAAGAGATAAAAAGAACGCCCAGAACTATCTCATCGCGGGAGCGTTGTTCGGATTTAGTTTCCTTTTCAGATACCAAGTAGCGTTTGCGGTCGTCGGTCTATTACTTTGGTTGATCTTGATCAGGAAAGAACAGGTCTCCAAATTGGTATTGATAGCTCTTTCTGGTTTGGGCATTGTTGGTTTGGGCATTGGAATAGATACGTGGTTCTATGGAGAATCCGTTCTTACTTCATGGAATTATCTGGAGACCAACATATTCGACGGAAAAGCTCCTGAATTTGGCACTCATCCATGGTATTACTACATCTATTTGATACTTCGATATTCATTCTATCCAATAGGCATTCTTATACTTTCTGCCTTTTTTATTCTGATCTACAAAAAGCCCAAGAACATTTTCTTGTGGATCATACTCCCCTTCTTTCTTGTCCACATGCTCATCCCCCACAAGGAATTCCGATTTCTATTTCCGATCATCAACCTTATTCCGATCGTTATCATTTTAGCGATCCAAGAGATCAACTGGTCCAGCCTATCAAAACGAACACAGGTTCTTGCCCATGTAGCAGGCATCTTTCTCCTCCTTGTGAATATTGGAGCGGTATTGATCGCCAGTATAAAACCGGCTGGTGATGGAAAAATGAGGATCACTGAAAAGATCAGAGAGATAGCTCCAATTGAGGCAACACGAATATTCTACACCAATAACGACCTGTTTACTCCATGGGCGGTTACTGCGCATTTCTATACCCAAAATAATTTGATCTCGAAAAAATTGGACCTCCCCTTGTCAAGTGCCTCGGTGGTTCCAAATGTTGAAACCAGGAACTTACTGGTGGTGAATGTGGACGACCTGAATGATCTAGACATTCTCGACCTCATTTCCAGATCCGGAATGAAAGAAGTTTGCAAAAGCGTTCCAAATGCATTCATTCCTTTCTTGGATATTTACGGATACAGCAACAAGCAGATCTTGGTCTTGTATAGTGATCAAAATGACCAGATCCAGGTCAATTGACCTGGATCACACTTCCAACGCCAGTGTCAATTACATTAACGGTTGGGCTGCCGCTGAAATAGATATTCCCAACACCGGTCAAATGTCCTTCAAGGAGATCGCTTACCGTCAGTTCAATGTTGCCCACGCCATTCAGGTCTGCATGGCAGCTATCCGTGCTAAGATCGTAAGCATGCAGGTCCCCCACCCCAGTATGAGTAACATTGAATTGGGAAGAAGATCCGGAGACACGAAGAGCTCCGACTCCATCATGTAAAACATCCAAAGTTCCGAGGCCGTAAAAACCCGACAACTTTGAGTCCGACACACCTTGGTGTTCTAATCTACTGATAGAGGGCATGATAACATCCACCTCGAAACTGATATGATGGTAATTGTAATGTTCATCCAGATCGATGACCAGAGTGTTATTCGAAACATGCGTATGGACTTTATTGATCGCCACGGCATCTGTACGGACCACCACACTGAAATCCGTTCCGTAAGTAACATTGGTCTTAATAACGCTTTTGATCACTACGTTCTCGAAATCATCAAGAGCGCGATCCTGAGTTACAATATTTCCGGAGCCATCCAATTCGTGCCTTTTACATGAGCAAAGGACCAAACTGGCAAGTGTTATCAGAATGGTTATTCTAAGAGTTTTCATTGTATTTGTTTAGGTGTTGCTTAATGCGTTTACCCTTTTAAGACCATCAACATTAGAAATACCCCTATCGGAAATCTGTTCATCTCAACTTTACATTAGGAATTTTTTGACACCTTATTTATCATGAGCTTGAAACATGGCATACTATTTTCTATGCTTGTGCGTATGTTCACATAGCAGTGCCATGAAAGCTAGACATTCTCTTATCCTTATTTCTTGTATCCTCCTAGGTCATTTGAATTCATCCGCCCAATTGGAGCCGGGGTTTGAACCTAAAGAAGCTAGAGACATGGTTTCACTCTGTACTATTCACACCTTCCAAGATATATATGGGACGTATGCGCCCATGATCCCTGAAGGGTACGAACATGTATACTCAAGTGTACCCACCGCTCTGGACAACAAATTCGAGATCTTTAAAAAGGGCGATTTAGCCGTTATTGAGATCCGTGGTTCTACTGCAAAAATGATGAGCTGGATGGTCAATGTACATACGGCGATGATCCCTGCAAAAAGCAGTATTCTTATTAATGGGAATATATTCGAGTACAATTTCGCGAGCGACACGGCTGCAGCTGTTCACGCTGGTTATACACTGGCTATTGCCACTATCGCTCCAACCGTTGTAGCCCAATTAAACGAATTGAACGATGCTGGTATTGATGCTGTGATCATCACTGGACATAGTCAAGGTGGCGCATTGGCAAATTTGTTAAGAAGCTATTTGGAACACCTTCCCTCCAATGAACTTTCTGATGATATATACTTCAAGACTTACGCGTTTGCCGCGCCAATGGTAGGGAACAAAGAATTCGCTATAGAATATGAACGTGAGTTCTGTACTAAGCTCAGTAGTTTCAACATTGTGGAATTAGCGGATATGGTACCCAACATGCCGGCTTCATATAAAGAGGGCAGAACTTTCACGATACAAAATATAATGGGTGCCATGTTCAGCGAAGACGAGAATATGAAAAGCCTTGCTAGTAATGCCATCATGAACATGTTCAGCGGAAGTTTGACAAGTATATCGCAGTATTCCAGCCGGTCTATTGAAAATAAAGTGGAAGGAACCCTTGGTGAAGTTGAGATGCCGGCTTTTCGGAATGAATGGAATTACTCCCCACTAAAGGAACGTATAGAGTTGGAGCCCTTCCTCTACCCCTTGATCCTAAATGACTCTACCATATTTCAAAATGACTCCGTTATGCGCTTTGAACCTAGAGATAGTAATGGGGATTTCGAGAACAAAGCTTTGTATCGGAAAACACCCGGAAGCTTTCATCATAAACCGTATAATTATTACGTTGGTATTTTGAAGCGGTATTTCCCTGAAGAATACAAACAGCTTGACGTGAAGATCTTGCCCGAGAATTTGTAGTTCAAAGTCCTACTCTGAACAGAATTACAAAAGAGCTCTGATCGAGGGCTTAGTAAGCTAACAATTCCAAAAGCTTTTCTTCCAATCTAGCCTTAGGCAAGAACTGCTCTTCCAACTCACCAACAAATGGTACAGGCGTGTCCATAGAAGCAACACGCATTACAGGCGCATCCAATGCATCGAAACATTCTTCATTGATCACAGCGCTCAGCTCCCCTCCAATGCCGCCGGTCAATGTGTCCTCATGCAATATCAAGACTTTTCCCGTCTTCTTGGCAGTGGCCAATATCGCCTCTTTGTCGTATGGTAATAGCGTTCTAAGATCCAGTAGATCAGCCTTGATGTCAGAATGTTCGTCCAGCACATCTTGGGCCCAATGTACGCCCATGCCATAAGTGATGACCGAAAGGTCATTTCCTTCCCTGAGCAGCTTTGCCTTTCCGATCTCTATGGTGTAAGGATCATCGGGCACTTCTTCTTTCAAGCTACGATAAAGCGCTTTGTGCTCGAAGAATATGATCGGGTTCGGGTCATCGAAAGAGGCCATCAACAAGCCCTTGGCATCTGCAGGTGTAGCTGGGTAAACTACTTTCAATCCGGGTATTTTAAAGAACCATGCTTCATTGCTCTGACTGTGGAATGGCCCTGCCTGTACACCAGCACCTGTCGGCATACGGATCACAACATCGGCGTTCTGTCCCCAACGCCAATGGATCTTAGCGAGATTGTTGCAGATCTGCGTCATGGCCTCGCTCACAAAGTCAGCGAACTGCATTTCTACCATAGCTTTCATACCCTTTATTGAAAGACCGAGCCCAGTGCCAACTATCGCACTTTCGCAAAGTGGAGTATTGCGTACACGCTCTTTACCAAAAAGATCGGTAAAGCCATCAGTTATCTTGAATACTCCGCCGTAGTCAGCAATATCCTGTCCCA
>Ga0164313_10005762_pt1 | contig 10950 bp, 12 predicted proteins | sample GuaBasSedimGuay4_FD_113735 | JGI IMG/M metagenome (GOLD analysis project Ga0164313, IMG submission 113735) | Subseafloor sediment microbial communities from Guaymas Basin, Gulf of California, Mexico - Guay4, Core 4569-4, 0-3 cm | ecosystem: Environmental > Aquatic > Marine > Hydrothermal vents...
GAACGTTGCTTCATTGCTTCCCCCAACGCAGGCATTTGCTACTGATTCCTTTTACCACAACGAACGTGCGGAGTCGAGGGTGGGGCAATACGGATCGTGCTATCATTCCGGCAGAACCCGTCCACGCCCGGGAGATCGACTCCCCGGGAGAAACACATGATGCAATGTATTCGGGATATGGAGCCGTCGCAGCGGCCCCGTGAACGTCTGCTCGAGTACGGACCTCGATCGTTGTCCGACGCCGAGCTGATCGCGATCCTCACGCGCACCGGACGCCGCGGTTGCGGCGCTGTGGCCGAGGCCCACGCCCTGCTTGCGGATGCGGGCGGGCTGGCCGGCGTCGCACGGCTGGATCTCAACGAGCTGGTTGCGCGGCCGGGCCTCGGGCCCGCGAAGGCCGCCAGCGTGCTGGCAGCAATCGAGCTCGGCCAGCGCCTCGCCAAAGCCGAGGTGCGGACCGCCGAATGCCTCGACCAGCCGCAGATCGCCGGCGAGTTCCTGGTCCAACGGCTTCAGCGTGAGAGCCGCGAGGTCTTCGGTTTCATCAGCCTCGACGGTCGCCACCGCTTCCTCGCCATTCACGAGTTGACTCTGGGCACCCGCACGCAGGCGCCGGTCGACGGGGCAGAGCTCTTCCGCCTCGCGCTGCTCGACCGCGCTTCAGGGGTGCTGCTCTTCCACAATCACCCGTCGGGCGATCTCGAGCCGAGCCGGGACGATCTCGATCTCACCCGCCGCCTGGTGCTGGGTGGCCAGTTCGTCGGCGTGTCGGTGCACGATCACCTGATCGTGGCTGGCGGGCGGTGGATCTCGCTGCGTTCGGCGCGTGCCGATCTCTTTGCTTGACACGCGCCAAATAAGAGGGGAGGATGCGGGCGCCTGGAAAGGCTAACTACCGTGGAGGCAATGATATGAAACGCTTTCTCATTCTCAGTTTTGTGATAATCGCGATAGCGGCAGTGCCGGCGGTGGCGGGCGATACCACGTCCTACGGCGATGGCGTTACGCTGAAAGAGGCGGTCGCCATCGACACTCTCATCGCCAATCCCGACGACTACATCGGCCGCACGGTCCGGGTCGACGGCGTCATCACCGGCGTGTGCAAGAAGCGTGGTTGCTGGATGCAGGTGACCGACTCCGAGAGCGGCAACGGCGTTCGCATCAAGGTCGAGGACGGCGTCATGGTATTTCCCTACACCTCGATGGGACTCGAGGCCTCCGCCGAAGGTGTCTTCGAGGCCATCAAGCTGACCCCCGAGCAGATCGAGGCCCGCACAGCAGCGGCGCACGGCCACGAGGTGGGCGAAGACTGTGACAAGGACGAGCCCAAGCGCGACGGATCCGGAGTCGGCTGCGATGCACCGGCCGTCGGTGAGTACGTCTACGTGATTCGCGGCACCGGAGCTGTGATCAAGGGCTGAATCGGATGCACTGGCGCAAGCTGATCATCGCGACCCACCGCGATGTCGGCTACTTCTTTGCCGGTCTCACTGTCATCTACGCCGTCTCCGGCGTGGCCCTGAACCACATCGACGACTGGATCCCCAACTACGTCATCCGGACCGAGGTGGTGGAGGTTGGCGTGCTCCCGTTTGGTGCGCCATCTGAGCTGGGCGCCGAGGTCCTCGGGCGGATGCAGATCACCGAGGAGCCGAACTCGATCGTGCGCATGGGCCAAGACGAGCTCAAGATCTTCCTCGACCAGCGCACGCTGACCGTGACGCTGCCCGGTGGCCGCGTGGTCGATGAGTACGCCCGGCGCCGCTATGCCTTCTTCGAGGTCAACTACCTCCACCTCAACCACGGCAAGGGCTTTTGGACCTGGTTCGCCGACCTCTACGCAGTCGGCCTGCTGACTCTCGCTTGCACCGGGATCTTCATCATCACCGGTAAGAAGGGCCTCGGTGGTCGCGGCCGCCGGCTGCTGATTGCGGGTCTCTCGATTCCAATCATCTACCTCGTGCTCGCCGTGTGGTTGTGAATATGGGCGGGGGTAAACCCCGCCCATACAAAGCGATAGCGACGATCATTCGTAGGGGAGGGGTTTATCCCCTCCCTTTTGAAAGCTGTTCCAGTGCATCGCCGCTGACGCGGAAAACCGTCCACTCGTCCATCGCCTTCGCGCCGAATCGCTCATAAAATCGGATGGCGTCCGTGTTCCAGTCGAGCACCGCCCACTCGAGTCGGCCGCATCCGCGATCAACCGCAATCTCGGCCAGGTGCGAGAGCAACACCTGTCCGATGCCGTGACCGCGCAGTGCCGGAATCACGAACAGGTCCTCCAAGTAGATACCGGGCCGACCGAGAAAGGTCGAGAAGTTGTGGAAGAAGAGCGCAAAGCCGGCGGGCTCGCCGTCGTACGAAGCGATGACGACCTCCGCCCCCCGGCGCTCGCCGAAAAGCGATTGGCGGAGCTGATCCTCATTGGTCACCACCTCGTCCGTCATTTTTTCGTAGTCGGCGAGCTGGCGGATGAGGTCGAGGATCAAACCGATGTCGTGGGCCGTGGCAACACGAAGGGTGATGCGGGGGTTCGGAGATTGTAGGGTGTCATTCATGATGCCATCCTATCGCATGGCAGGCGGGACGCCTGCCCCACAAGGCCTCCGGGTTGCTTTGTGGGGGGGCAGGCAGGACGTTTGGCCCGCGAAGACACTGGGTGTTTTGTGGGGCAGGCGTCCCGCCTGCCATGTGATGGGTCGCGCTACTCGAGGTCCCTCGCCTCGAAGCGGGTGACGATCGTCCCATCGGCATCGAGGAGCTCGAGGTGATGAGCCGTCTTGTGGAAGCTGGTTACCTTCCCCAGCGCGGCAAGAAATGCCCTCTCCGTGTCCCCACCTGGGATGCACGCCATCTTGGTTGACGCTATCGGGCCGAAGGTGATCGATCGGCCCTCGATCTCGTAGCTTCCATTGAACCGGTTGCAGCCGCCGAAGCCGCTCACCCGGTTGTCCTGTGAGGCCAGCACGAGGTACGGCTCGCGCTGAATCTCGGCAAGCACAACCGGTTCGTCGCCGAGGCGGGTGAGCTTCCAGCGGGTGTTGAGGAGCTCCGAGGTCGTCATCCGCGCGCCGCAGGTTTCGCCGGGCCACACGCCGATGAAATGCTCGGGCACCACGGTGAGGACCATTGCGTCGCCCTCCATGGCCGGATGCTCGGCGATGCGTCCCTGGATCGACACCAGCAGCGCCTCGCCGGGCTGCCGCTGAGCCTCGAGGTAGGCCCGTTCGAGGGCGATGTTGTCGGCTTCCTGGGCGACCTGGAAGCGGCGGCCCGAGAGGCACTCCTCGAACAGGGCCGCGTCGGCCATGTAGCGGTACATGCCGCGCATCGTGAGGCGTGGCTCGATGGTGCCGATCGCGTCCTTCCGTCTCAGGTCATAGTTGAGTGACGACTCGATGTCTCGCCCCTCCAGATCGAGCTTGCGCAGGGTCTCGGGGTCGACAACTCGGAAGAGCATCGGCGCCTCGGGGTCGCCGAAGAGGGCGAGGCGCCGTTCGTCGCCGGCCAGCGTCCACGACCCGACGGTATCGAATATGGCGCCGGTCCCGCGTCCGAGGTAGGTGGTGCGGAGGAAGAACACACCGCCCTCGAAGAGATCCAGGTGGTAATAGATCCCCGGGCAGTCGGCACACGGGAGCTCGCCCTCAAAGGTGGCTGGAAAGCCGCCAAGCGGGCTGGATGTCCCCTCATTCCTCGTGCCTTGTACGACGCCCCCGGCGGAGGCCGACGCACAGCTGAGCGCGGCGCCCGTCAGCAGAAACATGATCGATACGGTCAACAGGGATTTCGTCATTCTCATCTCGTTCTCCCGCTCTTCTATTTCTTCCGCCGTCGCAGCACCACCGGCGCCTTGTCACGTTTGCGCTCGAGCCAGTTCTGGTAGAGGTCAACCGAGAACATCAGCAACAGGATGAAGATCGTGATCCACTGCGGGATGTAGGGGAACTCGCCCCCGTTAACCGTCATGCCGGCGACGTGGCCTCCCTCGAGGAAGAGCACGAAGCCGATCAGCAGGAGTACGAAGAGGCCGAGAATCTCGAAATCGGGGTTCTCCCTCATGAAGGTGGCGATGGGACCGGCGAAGATCAGCATCAGCACCACCGAGATCACGACCGAACCCATCATGACCAGGAAGATGTCGGTCATGCCGACCACGGTCAGGATCGAGTCGACCGAGAAGAGCAGGTTGAGGCTGACGATCAGGAATAGCACCTGACCGAACCTGGAGGCCTCCTCGGTCTCGTGCTCGACGCCCCTCATCTTGAGCCGCAGCTCCTTGACACCCGACCAGATCAGGAACAGGCCACCGCCGAACAGGAGAATCGCCTTGCCGCTGAGGGCGCCAATGACGTGAATTCCCGCCACGGTGAAATCAAAGTGGTAGAAGGGCGCACCGGCATAGCGCAGCACCCAGCTGACAACGCCCAACAGGATGATGCGGAAGAACATCGCCAGGATCAGCCCCCATCGCACCGCTTTCTTCTGCTGGCCGAGCGGCAGCTTGTTGGCAAGGATGGTGATGATGATGAGGTTGTCGGCGCCAAGGGCGATCTGCACCAGGGTCACCGAGAACAACGCCGCCCAGAAACCGGGATCGAGGAGAAGGTCGAGCATCGCTGACTCCATTCACGTCTCGTTGATAGCGACAGCAAATATACGCCAGACCGTTTTCCTGCCCGGATACCGGATGCCAGATACCAGATACCAGATACGCGTGCTTCATCTGGCATCTGGAATCCGGTATCCGGCATCCGAAAAAAAAGGGCCCCCAAACGGGAGCCCTCGAATCGATCCGATGGTCGATTAACTGGCGTTGCCGAGCGCCGCCGCGCGAATGGCCCGCATCTGGTGGTCGATCTCGCGGATCTCGGCCAGGTCCTTCTTCATCTTGGCGTAGCCGTACCAGGTGGTGTAGTCGGGGTTGATGTGGAAGGCGCCCTGGAAGGTCTTCATCCGATGGTCCATGAACATCTCGTACAGAATCTGCTCGATGTGGGTGTCCACCTCGTAGAAGGCGAGCAGTTGCGGGTAAACGCCCTCGCCCTCCTTGACCCTGATGATGCCGTCTCGGCGCAGCCTGGCGACGATGTTGATGGCCTCGGCGAAGAGCTTGTCGGCTTCCTTGAGCATCTGGTCGGCGTTGGCCATGTTGTCGTCCACGAAACCGCCCGAGTGGCACTTGCCGCAGGTGTCGGTGATGCGCTTGCGTTCGAAGGCGAAGGTCTCGGCGTCGAGGCGGGCCATGTCACCGGCCTTCACGACCTCGAGCAGTGCCGTGGGCTGACCCTCGGCGTCAAGCACCCCGAGACCCATGAGAATGGTGGCCCGGTAGCCCATCCACTCCTCGTCCTCCTCGGGCAGGCGCACGCCGAGGAAACCCCAGGGCGTGAGCACCCGGTGGTCGCCACCCGGCATGTGGCAGTCCTGGCAGGTCGGTCCGCGGTGGGCCTCACGGTCCAAGAGATAGGCGACGCCGTGCTTGGAGGTCGACCACATCTCCCACTGCGGGTGGTCAAAGCCCTGGTGGCAGGTCTGGCAGGCCTCGGGCTCGCGCGCCTCGGCGGCCGAGAAGGCGTGGCGGGTGTGGCAGTTCTGACAGTCCATGCCGTACTGGTAGTGCTGGCGGCCCTCAGATTTCCGGACCTCCTGATCGACGAGACCAAGGGTGTGGCAGCCCCCGCAGCCCTTCTGCCCTGCGATGAAGGCATCAGGCTGTCCGTGGGTGAAGGGCAGCGCCTGGATCGCGAGCAGGCCCTTGGCGTGTTTGCCGGCGAGGTACTGCTCCGCCTTCTCCTCGTGGCACTGCTGGCACGTCGCGATGGTCGGCAGCTCCACATTGGCGACATCGTCGGCGCTGGTGTGGCCCTCCCCGTGGCAGTCGGCGCAGGTCATGGTCTCGGACATCACCCCCCGGTTGAAGTCCTTGACGAGCAATGGTGAGAGCTTGGCGTGGCAGGTCTCGCAATCCGACTCCACGGCGGATGCCGGCGACGCGGCTGCGAAAGCCACCAACAGACCAAGGACTATGAACAGGATCTCAGATCGGCGCATGGGGCTCCTCCTTTTGCTGACACTTCTGTGACGCATCATAACCGCGATTGTGTGCGGAATAAAGCCACGAATCATTGACCGCCGTCAAGTTGTGAAAACATGCTCAAGTGACGAAACAACAGGCGAGAATTAGGAATTAGGAATTAGGAATTAGGAATTAGGAATGTATCGCACACGCCCGCTGAGAGCCCGGGGGATGTGCAGCCGAGACGGCTACACCACAATCATCTCCTGAATATTGACGCGCGCTTTGTGGTGCACGCGTCTCGCGTGCAGCCTTGTCACGGCGTAGCCCGTAGGGCGAAGCCGGTTGACCGGCATTCCTAATTCCTAATTCCTAACTCCTAATTCAACATTGCGTTGACTTCCCCGCGGGAACCGGGTACTGAGGTCGGGTGTCGAATCCAGGAGAAAATCACGCCCTCGACATTCGCGGCCTTTCGGTGCGTCTTGCCGACGAGGTCCGCCCGGTCCTACACGATCTTGACCTGATCCTCGAACCGGGGGAGGCGAAGGGCATTGCCGGGCGGTCGGGCGCCGGCAAGTCGACCCTGCTTCACGCAATTTCAGGGCTCGTTCCCTGGCTGCATCGGGCCGAGGTGCGGGGAGACGTGGTCCTTGCAGGCGAGTCGCTCTCCGACCTCGATCCCGGCCAGCGCGCGCATCTCATCGGGACCTCCCTCGATCGTCCGGACGCTCAGCTCTTTTTGCCGACGGTCGCTCAGGAGATCGAGGCCGCCCGTCGCCTCCACGGCGATGGGGCCGATCTCGACCGGATAGCCGAGCAGCTTGGCGTCGACGCACTGGCTGAACGCCGTATCACCGAGCTCTCTTCCGGCCAGCGCCAGCGGGTGGCCCTCGTGGCAGCCCTGGCAGCAAGCCCGCGGCCGGTACTCCTCGATGAGCCCACGGCGCACCTCGACTCCGACGGTGCCGAGCGACTCGCCGAGCTGCTCACCAAGGCCCGTGCGGCGGGCGGCTCGTTCCTCCTGGCCGAGCAGGCCGGATGGCGGTTGGTGTCGGGCGTCGGCGTCTGGTCGCGATTGGAGGACGGACGACTCGAACCCTGTGGCCCCCCAGAGATGCCGCGATTTTCGCCACCGGCGGCAGCGGGCAGCGGGACCGTCCTCGAGGCACGTGGGTTGACGGTGGATCGGGGCGAGCGCCGGCTGCTCGAGGGCGTCGATCTCGAGCTCCGGGCGGGCGAGGTGGTACTGCTCACCGGTGCCAACGGCGCCGGCAAGTCGACCCTGGCGCAGGTGTTGGCGGGCGTCAGAAAGCCGGCTTTGGGGGCTGTGATCCGCGACCACCGGGTGCTTCTGATGCTGCCGTCGGCCGAGCTCCAGCTCTTTGCGGGCACTGTTGCCGGCGAGGTGACGGCCGGTGACCGGTCGCACGCCGAGTCGGCCAGGGTGCTGCGCCGCCACCGGCTCGAGCACCTTGGGGCGCGCGCACCGTGGACGCTCTCTCGCGGCGAGCGCCAGCGTCTGGTCCACGCGAGCCTCGATCTCCTGCGGCCCGAGGTCATGATCATCGACGAGCCGGGTCAGGGTCTCGATCCCGAAGACATGAGAGATTTCGTGCGCCTGATCCACCGCCGGGCGGAGAAGGGGAGGGCCTATGTGCTGATCTCCCATCGCCGGGAGCTAGCCGCGGCGGCGCACCGTCATCTCCGCATTGCCGACAAGCGTCTCGAGGAGGTGACTCTGTGAGGGACGTTCGTCCATGGACCTACGCCGCCCTCTTCGGCACCCTCTGGGGCGCCATCGAAGCGACGCTTGGAACCGCGGTCTACCTCGGCAAGCTCCCTCTGCGGGGGACGATCATGGGTCTTGCCGGCCTCCTGTGCCTGGTGTGCCTCCGCCGCCTGCAGCCACGACCGGGCGTCTGTTTGTTGGCGGGCGTCGTGGCGGTGTTCTTGAAGGTCTTCACGCTCGGTGGTTTCTATCCGGGACCGATCATCGGCATTGCCGTCCAGGCGCTGGCGGTGGAGATCGCGATGACCGCCAGCAGCGGCAGGCCTATTGGTGCGGCGGTCGGTGGTTTCATCTCGCTGGCCACAAACCCGTTGCAGCGGCTCGGGATGATGTGGTTGGTGGCGGGCTCCGAGGCCGTTAGTTCGTACCTTCGTTTGCTCCAGGAGGCCACGGCAAGGGTGGGTCTGGGTGGGCTGCGCCCGGTCGTCATCATCAGCGCCATCGTCGTTGCCACTGGTCTGGTTGGTGCGGCGGGTGGGCTGTGGGCGTGGTGGGTCGCGGGTCGGGTCATGCGTCGGCTCGGGGAGCGCGTGTGAACCGGATGGCTGCGCTGATGCTCGCAGTGGCGACCGCGGTGGTCCTCTTCGGCTCGCCTCTGTGGGCCGTATGGTCGCTGGTGATTGCGGTTGCGGCGGCGTGGTACCTGGACCCCCCGGCGGTCCGTGCGGGGCTGCGAGTCGGCGTCGTGTTCGGGGTGATTTTTGCAGCTGCAGTCACCGCCGCCGTGGTGGCGTGGGCGGAAGGCCCGGAGCGCGGTCTCATGGTCGGGGGCACAGTGTTGCTGCGACTGCTGGTGTTGACGGTTGCGGCGGCGGTGCTGGTTCGCCGGGTGGACGCCGAAGCTCTCCTGCGGCTGACCGCGCGGTTGGGGTTCGAGCGCCTCGGTCTGGTCCTCGGGCTGGCGCTCAACGCCCTGCCCCGGATCGCCGAGGCCTCGGGCGATGTGTGGACGGCCTACTCCATGCGCAGCCGGGGGTTGGTCGATCGGCTACGCCGTCTACCCGGACTGGGCGAGGTTCTGTTGGCCCATACCGCCCGCGTCGCGGAGGAGGCTGCTGCCGCGGCGTCGCTGCGCGGGCACTCGGCGCTGACCCGTCCGCGCATCGATCTCCCATTGCCGGTGCGCATGGTCATCGTGACCGGACCGGTCGATAGCGGCAAAACCGAGACCGTGCTTGCCCTCGCCGATCGGCTGCATCTCGAAGGGGTGCCGCTGGCGGGTTTCGTACAGATCGGTGAGCGTCAGTCGGGCCGCAAGGTGGGTTTCAGACTGTGCGACATCACCTCCGGAGAGGAGGCCGCATTGGCAATCTTTGGTGAGCGAAGCGACGGCGATTTCGGCACCCGTTTTCGTTTCCTCGACGAGGGGTTCCAACTCGGGCGCGAGGCCCTGGCCCGCGTACAACCCGGTGGAGTCGTGATCGTCGACGAGCTCGGTCCCGTCGAGCTGCGCGGCGCCGGCCACATGCCGGCGGTGCAGCGCGCCGTCAAAGTGCCCGGCCTCGCCGGCGCGGTGGTGGTTGTGCGCCGCCCACTGGTGCCCGCCCTCCTCGCCGCCCTCGAAGCCTCCGACGCAGTAGTCGTCGATGTCGAGCGTCAAGGAGACGACAGCGTCGAATTGATCCTCAGCGCGTTGAACGTTAGACGTTAAACGTTGAACGTTAGAACGTCGGCCAGCCGCTCGCCCGGCAGGCAAGACGACCGCCCTACAAATCCCGGCAGGAATTCTCATGGCTATTTGTGGTGCAGGCGTCCCGCCTGCAAAGGATGGGCCGGCGAAGAAATTCGAAATTCACGATGCCGGATGCCCGACAAATCCGAAATCCGAAATCCGAAATCACTAAGGCCGGATGCCCGACATTCCTAACTCCCAATTCCTAATTCCTAATTCGAGATGTGACCGTGGAGTGACACTCCCCTTGACCCCAGTCATTGCCTTCCGGCGGGCTCTGCGACAATCTACTGTTGTGAAAAAGGTCCTGACCTTTCGCCGTGTCACCCAATGGACGATGACAGCCGTCGTCCTTGTCATCGGCATCCAGTTTTCGCTGTGGGTGACGCCGCACCTGGCCGGCCGCTGGCCTTCGGCCTCCCGGCCGCCAGGGGTCGAGGGCTTTCTGCCCATAAACGCCATGCTCGGTCTCCGCCACCTCATTCACCAGGGCACGGTTGACGCCATCCACCCTGCGGGTCTCGCGATCTTCATCGGCATCTGCCTGATGTCCGTGGTGGTGGCCAAGAGCTTCTGCTCCTACCTCTGTCCCGTCGGCCTCTTGTCCGAGCTCCTTGGCCGCCTCGGGATACGCCTCGTCGGCCGCACGCTGACCCCGCCGCGCTGGCTCGACATTCCATTGCGCGGGCTGAAGTTCCTGCTCCTCGGCTTCTTCGCGTGGGCGGTCTGGTACACGATGAACCCGCGCGCCGTCGAGGCTTTCCTCGCCAGCCCCTACGCCAGGGTCGTCGACGCCAAGATGTGGCTCTTCTTCGCGGAGCCCACGCGGCTCACGATCGCAGTCCTCGGGATCCTGGTGGTCGGTTCGATCTTCGTGCGCGACCTGTGGTGCCGCTACCTCTGTCCCTACGGGGCGCTGGTTGGCCTCCTCGGACGTCTCGCGCCGCTCAAGATCACCCGCAACCCGGAGATCTGCACCGACTGCCACTCGTGCACCGAGGTCTGTCCCGCGCGGTTGCAGGTCCACACCATGCAGCGGGTAGCCTCCATCGAGTGCACGAGCTGCCAGGACTGCGTCGTCGCGTGCCCAGTCGAATCGTGCCTGGTGGTGCGGCCGCCGAAACCGCTCGGCCGGCGGGTGTGGCTGCGCCCGGTCACCGCCGGTGTCCTCGCGGTGGGCCTCTACCTGGTCGTGATCGTCGGCTTCCAGGCCGCCGGCCACTGGCACACCTCGATCACCGAGGAGGAGTACCACCGGCGCCTGCAGGAGCTCAACTCGCCGCTCTACACCCATGTGGGCGGTACGGCGATGACCGAGGAAAAACCGGAACCCTGACCCAAAAATCTTCGGAGCTCTTTGTGGTGCAGCCGTCCCGGCTGAATGATTCGATGAACCGTGTCAGCGGCTCTCCAATGATAAACCAGGAGCTGCGAAGCGTCGACAGTAAATCAATTGACGATAGCCGC